>JACLAC010017687.1_pt1 | contig 41831 bp, 42 predicted proteins | sample 8027881 | NCBI WGS metagenome assembly JACLAC01 (sample SAMN15725517, study PRJNA655200) | protist metagenome | isolation source: fluorescence activated cell sorting (FACS) single amplified genomes of... | place: Spain: Blaines Bay Microbial Observatory, Mediterranean Sea | collected 2016-01-19 | reverse complement strand
TTAGACGGGAAACACACGGTGTTTGGCCGAGTAATTGCTGGGATGGACGTGGTGAACACGATCAACCGGGTGCCGACGAACCGCGCGACGGAGCGGCCGATCCAGGAGGTGAAGATGCTGACGGTGACCGTGGACTAAGGGGGGTGAGGAGGTTGTTGAAGGAAATTTTCGGCAAGTAAAACGGAGGAGGCGGTGTTAAAGCCGGTCAGAAGAACTAATGATAGATGAAGATGCGACTATGCGAGTAAATTCGTGAATGCGAGCGACAGCGACATAGATTTTTATGGTCACATGTTATTGATACTGTACGTGTACGTACCGCTACTTGTTCCTTCACCAATCGAGTGTTTTCGTTATGGGAGTGTGAGTATCTGAGAGATCGAGAGAGTATTCATCATGGGGAGTAGAGTGCGTGTAAAAAAGTAGGAGTTGTAAGAGAGCAAAAGCTAGGAAACAAAAGGGTTTACATCGGGACTAACTTCGCTATAGTATCATCGCAATTATATTTAGGGTTACAGAGCAATTGTAATTAGACTAAGCCCTAGCTAGTGTAAAAATAGAAATACTATTATTTCAGAATGTTACTAGACGTCATCTTGATCGTGATCGCGGTGTTCATAGCACTCGTACTGTCGTGGACCAGCGGCGTGCACGCTTCACTTCTCGCGTCGTCCAAGCTGGAGTCGTGCGAGCGCGGGTCGGCGACAGACAACGACAAGCAGCTCAACTGCGACAAGAAGATCACCGTTCTGCTGTCCATCGAGCAGGAGCAGAAGGCAGATGCTGAGGCTATCGTGCTGAGCAATCTCAAGGTGGGAGGCTCTGGCTCTGGTGCAGGTGGGTAGAACGGCACAGCTGACGACGAGGTGGTGCTCTCGCCCGACCAGTCCATCGAGGTGACCTGGAACAAGACGAGGTAGGTGTGGAAGTACCCGCTGCGCTACCGCGAGCAGGTGGTCTCGCAGATGGTCGAGCACTTCGGCAACAGCGCGACGTGCTTCGACGACTACAACTCTGCTGGCAGTGACGTCACCTGCGGATTTTTGACTGATATGCATGACGACTACATCCGCTACAGCGAGGGCTTCTGCTGCATGTGCGACGTGTCAGCGATCTGGGAGGAGAAGAGGAATCGAGGTGGGATTGATTGTGGGAATTTAATGAACAGCGCGATGCAGAGCTTCCACTGCGTGAAGCCGTGAGATCTGTGGTACGCGCTTTTCGAGCCGGAAACTCCGTTCATGATGTACGAGATCGACGTCGTGGTGAAGGTGAAGACGCGGAGCGCGAGCTGAGGCAGCAGGCGTAAGAACAGACGGTAGCTGAGTGGGGTGAACAATGGGACGGTTGACGCATCGCAAGGTGAAGAAGAAGGGGTGACTGTGGTGACGAAGGCGCTGACGGTCAGCCACCAGCAGCCTATATGACGCCACCCGTCGGAGGACCTGTACTGAGTGAGTCTTACTGGTAGGAAGAAGTGATTTGCGTTTTGTAGCTGCCTTGTTGCCCCTGTCGTTTGTGCCATTACGGTATGCTGTTGGTATCATTAAATTAAAAATACTGTTATGCATTTCTGCATTTTCCTCCTTGTTGATCGCAAAAACAAAAAGTCTTTTTCGTTCCTTTCTTTCAGGAACTCACCGGCGACCTGGCCACCGCCAAGCCGCCCCACTCCTTCTCCTCTCACTTCCTCGTCGTGCCCGAGCGCTATTACGGCTCCGACGGCAAGCTGGTCAAGCACGATAGGGTGAAGCGGGCGCCTGATCATTTATTATACGCGATGATGCTGGACAAGGCGGGGTTCGACATGAGCGGCGAGACGTGCAACGTGATCGGGGTGGGGCCGAAGTGATTTCGGTGAGTTGTATAGTGAATGATTGGTGCGTTATTGGGTCGGGTGCTCGCCTTCTTAAACGTACTAAGAGATATCAATAAATAATTTACGGTCAGTGGTGTCACGACAACATCGCGTCGAGTAGACCGAATACAAAAAAACTTTTTGATTTTGGTGACATCAATACAACTGCTTCTGTTAACTCAGCTTCCAGTCCGCCGAGAAGTGCTACGCTCGGGTGGGGGACTGCCTCAACAACCAGATCGAGCACTACCACGCGGCGGACATAACGCGTGGCGGCGTGCCTAAGCTAGATTCCGTGACGGTACAACAATCATCAACTTCGTCCGCTGACGGCGAAGACGACGACGATGACGATATGGATTCATCAGATGCAGCCGCGGCACAGCTCTGAGCGAGCGAGGCGTGAGACTAGAACCTGTACCTGCACTTCGTGTCGCGCTACTGCAACGGATTGCTGAAGGGTACGCAGAATGTTGACGAAAATAATATGATCCTGGACGAGTTCTTCGTGTGCCCGCTCGACAACCAGCGCCACACCTCCCTACTGAAACTGGAGATCAAGTGAGACAACCTTGTGTTTTTAAGTACACGCTAGTAAAGGGAAGATCTAGAGCATGATGATCTGAAACTTCGAGGCCTTTTCGTAGTAGCGGGCAGATAGTTGCTGTGATACGCAGTGAGAGCGACATGGCCGCAATGTTTATACTTAGCGTTGAGTGCGACGCGGGGGTAACTCCGGGACCCGTTGAGACGTTAAGCATTGAGTAGTAACGCCGTGCAGGAGGTGGTGATCGAGATCTACTAGTAGCAGCAAAGAATAACTCGAGAGCGCCTGTGGCATGAAGCTGCTCGACAGCAAGGGACGGGTGCTGGACGAGAAAAAGGTGGGTTTTACGGTGGATCAGACGGTGGAGCGCAGCAGCATCGTGGGTGTGCAGAGCGAGGGCAAGTGACAGGGGACCAGGATGGAGTGACGCGGTGGAGAAAAGAAAGGTACGAAAGAGTGGACCTGTGAGGAGCTGTGTCCGGATTTTTGGGGCTACGACATGCCTTGCCTCATCCGATATTTTAGGACGTGCTGGAACGAGCTGGTGACTGCGATCATCCTGCTGGTGGTAGTCTTTTTGATTTTGGCGGTGCTTGTTCGAAGTGGATTTTTAGGCTGGCTGTGCAGCTCGCGTGAAAAACGTAGAAGGCGAAGAGATGATGATTCGTACTACGACGGCAAGCGCGGCGGAAGAAAAAGGTGAAAGAGCGAGCAGGACGCGCAGTTCGAGGTTTAAGAACAAATGCGCCAGATGATGCAGATGCAGCAGCAGCAGTGGGCGAGCAACATGCAGATGCAGCAGGAGCAGTGAAAGTGGGCCGGGGCGATGGATGACGGGTATGGTTATGGCGGTGGAGGTTACGGTGGCGGTGGATATGATTATGACGATGGATACGGATCATACGGCGGCGGTTACGGCGGTGGCTACGGCGACAAAGGCGGGTACGGCAAAGGGTACGGATACGGCGGCGGATACGGAGGAGGGCCTCCTATGAAGGGATACGGCGGTAAGAGCATGGGCAAGAGTCCGCCGCCGCATTTCAAGGGCATGATGGGTGGCAAGAGTCTGGGCAGTCCTTACGGTGGTGGTGGCAAGAGCATGGGGAAGAGTCCTGCGCATGGCTATGGTATGATGTCGACGAGCAGCAAGGGCAAGGGGAAAAGTCCTTATGGAATGAGTGCGGGCCCGAGCAAGGGAGGCTATGCAGGCGGTGGAAAGAGCAAAGGCGGATACGCGGGTGGATATTAATGAAGTACTCAAGTATCAGAACCTAATTCGGATGATAATGAAATGTGCAGATGAAGTAGGCAATTTGTTGAAGAACCAACTATCGCTATTTCTTGACTAATATAAGTGGGCTCGTAGTAGTAGTCGTTGTGTTACTTATGGTTACGAAGCTTTATTTACGGGCAAGTACATATCATACTAGAGAGAGTTCGAGAGCATACAGTACATCTACATACGATAAGAGGATGGTGCTGCTCCGAGGTGACACGTTCCTGCTTCCGCCAACGGTGTAGCGTGGCGCCCTCTGGTGCGGTTGCGTGTTCTACTGAACGTCGCGTCGCGCTTTTCCAGAGAACGTTTCGTACGACGGCACCGCAATTCGGCTCACCTACGTCGAGAGTGGGTAGTGAACTCTATCCGAGCAGCAGTAGAGGCACTTCCGCTTAGTAGCGGCGACCCCGGTGTGATCACCGAGTCCATGGCCGACCTGCGGGTGCTGATTCGCAAGCTGAAGCGGCGCGAACCCTTCGCCTACGCCCACTTCAACGACGGCGAGATGGTTTGAATCGAGTCGGGCCTCGACAGCAGCGGCGGCGTGTGAAAGCAGCACGGCAGCACCGCGCGCGGGCGGCAGGTGCTCTCGCGCGAGTTGTAGTGTCGCGATGAAGCGCTGACTGCAGACCGCGCACCCGCGCTTCTACCGGGGGGTGCCTTGTGCGCTTGAGTATCCCGAGAGGAGAGAGCTTTAGCACAGACTGATCAAGGAGAACCGGCTGAAAGAAGCGCATGAGTGAGTTACGACGGACCCGCCGCCGCCGCCCACGACGAGCACACTGTGGATCAACGGCAACTACCGCGCCGCGCGCATCGCGCTGTGACGGGCGCTGCCCAAGTTCACCAAGGTATACCTGGTTACTGACGCGAACGCCGACGTGCAGAAGTTCGCGCGCGCGTTCAAACTCGATGATGCAAAAAAAGTGGTGCACGTGCCCGTGCCCACCAACGACGCGTTTTCGTCGGAGCTGCTGAAGAAGCTGAAGTACGGCGGCGACCGGCCGAACGGCGGGTTCTAGTGACGGCTCGCTCGTGCTGCTGCTGTGCGGGCCGCTGGGCCGGGTGCTCGCGGCGGAGTACGTGAGCATGCGTGAGTACAACAGGGAGATGAACAAGATCGGGCTCGGGGGTGTGTACGAAGCGATGGGCGTCACGTTTCTGGAGCTGGGCAGCTTCTTCGACAGAGAACTACGAAGGGACGAGAACAACGAGAGCGAAGGTTTTCTTTCCTTCTTCCGCAGCGAGCTGTCGTACATGTCCTGGCAGAAGCGCGTCTTCGACGCGGCCGTTCTGCCGGTCATTGACGCCCTCTCGCTGCACAACCACGGGCTGGTTGACAGGTGGCTGTTGAGCGAGAAAAGTGGGATTCTAGGTGGAGTGCACAAAGCTTGTAATAGGCCGGACGATGTTAGGATGTGGCCGGGGGAGTGATGTGGAAACGACAAAGTAAATAAACGTTGACAAATTTATTGAAACAGATGCAATTGGATAGGTAATGCAGAGCCGTTCGTTCGTGGTGTGTGAAGTTGACTCAACAGAGTTTTAGTGGGAAGCACATAGATTTGACGAGAAGAGTCTCCAGTCGTCTACCACTTGCATTTAAACGTCTTGTGTTGTACCACATCAATAATTTCGATATCTCTTGTTTGGAATAAAGTACCTGTACCAGTACGAGTACCTCCAATTCCAAATCAAAATGACCGGCGCCGCAGCTGCCCACGCGCACGCCGCGCCCGCCGCGCCCGTGCACGCGCACGCCGCCGGCCCCGCCGCCGGCTACGTGTCCTTCGCGGAGCTGTGGCAGACGGACCTCGAGGTCCGCTATACGAACAGAATTTTCATGATATGATACAAGTTGTAGATGCGTGACTTTAGTATTTTTTGTCAAGGAAAACGCGTGCTAAAACGCTACTTTTTTGACGCTGCAATACCCGGGTTAATAACAGTTAGTAAAAAAGTATTCTTTCTGACTTACTAGGAAGTGCCCTGGATGGACGGCTGGACCTGGTTCACCTACCTGAACCTGCTGCCCATCGCGCTGCACACCCTGATCCACGTCGGCTGCGTGGTGGACGTGCCGGGCACGCTTACATATGAACGAATTGTTATTACAAGCGGTTCACTGCAGACGGCAAAAACTGTGCTCTAAACGGCCGGGTATTCAAGCCGTTCAAAACACTTTTTCAATAGCGTTTTTCTGTTCAAAATACTACAAAAAATCTATCTCTTCAAAACTGCATTTTTCAGCCTTTTTTGATGCTTCAGTTGTGAAGTGCTTGTAATTACAATTTGGAATATGATAGGCACGCTCGAGGCGATGAGCGACGGCAAGTTCACGAAGACCGAGGTGGCGGCGTGGCCGCGCTACCTGAAGCACATCTTCGCCTACTTTTCGTGGAGCACGATGCTGTCCGGCGACCTGATCGTGATGTGGATGCTGGTGACTGGTGAGCACTTTGCCACTTTTTCTTCTCTGTACGTGGTTACCGCCCAAACTACAGTTGTTGTAGTTAATCTTTTTAGTTGATGTTATATATAGTGCAGTCGCGCGCTAGGGGCGCTACAAACTTCTCGAAGGCAAAATAGAAATACCTGTTGAAGTTGATACCTTACGTTGTAGGCGTCCTCGTCGCCAAGCAGACCGTGGCGCTCGTGCTGCCGGTGTACTACCTGATGATGTTTTTGTCGGACTTCGTCTACACCTGGACCGGCGAGACGCCCAAGCTCACCGCGATGCCCTTCCCGGTGATCTACACCTTCACGGCCATGTGGGCCACCGGCTTCGCGCTCGACGACGAATTAAGAAATTCCGACTTCGAGAAGTTCTACGACATCGGCTTCACCAGCTACTACGAGATGGGCAAGTCCCCCTTTAAGGGCTTCGATGAACTCAAGACTTTCTGCGGCGTGTCGCTGCTCTTCACGCAGCTGGTGGGCCTGTACATGTTCTGCTTCGTCGAGCAGGCGGGCGTGCACGTGTGGGGCGCCAACATCAAGGCCGACTCCAGCGAACGGGTGTACAAGTTCTTCGGCCACCTGCAGGCGATCTGCATCGGCTCCTTCTCGCTGCCTCTATCAGCCATTGGCGGCCTGATGCTGTGCTGGGGGCACAACTTCGTGGTGCTGTGCGGGCTGGCGGCCATCTTCCTCGTGTTCAACGTGGTGCTCACGCAGTACGTCTTCTTCGCGAAGCTGCGCCCGGCGCTCAAGGATGCGGCTAGTTCCAAGTACGGCTCGCTGCTCAGCTAAACGAGCTGACCTCAGAAAGGTTAAGCAGAAGCATAGGTAAATAAATGCGAGCTTCTTATACTAGTTAAGTTTAAGTATATTTTTATACTTCTTATACTAGTTAAGTTTACAATTTTTATACTTATACAGTCACTCTGCATCTACTCTTAGAAATGCGTTTTAAGCTACTTATTCAGTAGATAACTACTACTTGAAAATGATCTCGGTGTGCAGCAATGTAAATGGACTTAGTAGTTGTAAATACAAGAAAAATATCAGGGAACGTGTTGAGGCAAAAATATCAGGGAACGTAGTAGAACGTGTTGAGGCGGATACTATGCGATGAAACATGATTATTACTATACTTTTACTTGATTTTGTGTGACTGTGAACTGTAGTAAGATGCGCTAGCTAATTTTGCTGCCCATGATTGTTTTTCGCACTTTGCTACCACCTATGCTAATTCTTCTGCTGCTCTTATCTTCTTGTCTTCGATTCGTTTCACCTTCTTACGATTCTTTCTCCATGTTCGCTTTATTGACAAAAAATGTTAAAAATACGGACTACTAAATTGTTTGATGTATGTCATAGGTGTTTGTAACCGTAGTACTAATGAAGTAGAATTCGTAGAATACGTCAAGTTAGATTTAGTAAGAGTAACGCAAGCAAGTAATGACCCAGTCTGCATCGAAATCTGTCGTGTGCGCCCGTCGGCATAGTCTGCCGATTGGATTCGTATGTAAAGTAGTTGCTGCTATTGCCACGATAATGACATTTACTAACGTGAATGCTTTGCCTTTGCGTATGCGCAAGCGCATGAACCAGCTTCCTGGCGACGCGAAGCATCAAGAGCTGCAGCCTCAGCAGCAGCAGCCGGAGAAAGCATCGCTTGGTGGTGAAGTCGAAGCGTTGGAAGCACAGCAGGACAACATGCAAGTCGTGACTTCTTCGGAACAGGAGGCGACGCTGTCCGGGCTGCCGCAGCAGCTGAAGCGCCACATCCTCGCCCTGGTCGAGCACCACCCGGCCTGGCAGAGCGTAGGCGGCCTCGACGCCGCCGACATGCACGTGCCCGGAGACGTGGCGAAAGGGTGAAAGAGTGTGTTTAACGCGGACATGCACCGCGCGCGGGTGAAAGAGCGAGGCATGCACAAGCTGAAAGTGCGCGTGGAGGTGCGCGCGCCGTACCCCGCGAACTGGAGGCAGACAGGCTCCACTCCGCGGGATTTGAGCGGGCTCGGTGTGCGCGCATGGGACCTGAGTGCGGGCCGCGCAGACGGCTGCGAGCACGTGCTCAAGCAGTTCGAATTCGGAGCCGCTGCTGCACACTCCGGGTCCGACATGCTGACCTCAGCGTACGTTGTGCAGCAGCTGCAGGACTCGGAGGAATACAGCGACGGCGCGCTGCTGCACACCTCGGGCATGCCGCGGCCGATCGAGCTGGAGCCCGCGGAGCACCCGCACTTGTTTCAGCAGCTGGCTGCGGTGTGGGGCAGAGGGAGTTCGGACTGCGAGGACGAGGAGGCTGTGAAAAGGGAGCTGCTGCCGGCCCTGGAGGGGTGCGGCGGCTTCTACGACGTGCCGCTCCCGTCGCTGGGCGGACACAGAGTGCGCGACTTTTTCACCTACCGCAAGGCCGACGGTGTGGAGATACGCCCGCAGCCCGTATCGGGCTGGGTGAGCTCGCGGCGCGAGGTGACTAACGCGCCGATGATGTTTGCAGGTGGTCCCACGCCGACTTCCATCAAGACCTTCGAGTGGGAGTTCATCATTCCGGCGCGGCGCGACGCCTGCCTGGCCGTGATGAACCGCGACTTTGCGGAGCTGAGCAGGGGGATGCGACAGGAGGCTGCGGCCGCGGCACAAACTGGCATGGAGCCGGCGGCGGCGCGCCTCGCGCGAAGGCAGCGGCAGCTGGCGGAGGTGGCCGCGCGCATGCAGACCATGAGTATCGCGGACTTGAAGACTGCGATCACCACGATGACAGAGGGGGAGAGCCTGAGCGAGGCACTCGGGATAGAGCCTGTGTCTTAAGTCGCGGACAGATGACAGTTCGGTAAAGATAGTGAGAATGAAATTGAATTTGACCGCGGACAGACAGTCCGGCAAAGATTGTGAGATGGTCATGGTCATGGTCAACATTGAATTTGAAAGTGAAACTGAAATTGAATTTGAAACTGAAAGTGAAGAAACACTTTTTGAAAGTCATGCTCATGTTTGTGTTCATGATAATAGACCTATGTCGCCTGTTGTAAATGTTAACGTTAAGGAAGTTCGTTGCGCTCGTCTAAGCTGAACCACAGTCAATCGCAAACTCGCGTCTCATTGTCATCAAGTCTTATTGCACTAAATTAAAACGAGACTTATTAGAAGTCGCATTTGATGTTGTCAGTTTTTTGCTAATGTGAGTATTGTGAGAGAAGTTGATTTTTTGTGTAGCTAGACGAGGGTTTTCAACAACCTTTTTAAGAAGGGTGCATCAACATCATAAGTTGTTAGCTAAGTGTAGAACATACTAGATACACATAAATATAATAACTTCTATAAGTATAAAAATGAGCAAACTCGACGAAAATAAATATGCCAACAAGGTGGACGTTGAGCTGGGTGAGGTTGTGCAGCACCAGGAGCTCGACGCCAGTGACGACAGTAATCTACCGACGACTCTGCGTACGACCAGCGGCGCTGAGATATTCGTTGGCGAACGGCCGCCTCACAGCATTCTCACTTTCCACAAAGGCAACTTCTGCTATAAGGATCTAGATGAGGTAGATACGCTGGGGTGGGCGACATGTACTGCAGCGGAAGACGAAGGCTCAGGCAGTTGATTAGGGAGCGGTTTCCTGACGCAAAAGATTTTCGCCGGTTGTGGGTCGGCGAGCGCGATCCATCTGCGGCTGCCGATCTACTCGTTCTTCCTGCTGGTGCTGTTGCTGCCTATGACGGCTGGCGTGCACTACTTCGAAAGCATGAAGGCGAACAACTTTTAGTAACGTTCTCGGATAAAGCGTGTTCAGAGACGTGACGCTGCTGCGCTACAAGTTCCTCTACTAGTAGCACCTGACTCGCGCTCCTCAACCCCATCGTGATCATCCTGGCCACCTACATGCTGCAGCGTGCGGGGTGGCTGAGGTTGACGCGTGTCGATTTCGCCCTGTTGTACCTGATACCTACACTCATTGCGCTATGGTTGATGGCGGAAGCTCTGCGCTAGTGACGAAAATAGAGACTGCGCGGGGTGCGAGTACAAACGGAACATGGACGATGGGTCGGTGAACGAGGATGCCTGGTTCTGATACACCTTCAACAACTGGCAGCTGAGCGCCATCACGCTGATGCCGCTGCAGTGCTTAGGTCCGTAGATAATTGGAAGAGTGAAGTAGTAGGATCGCGATACAGGTTGTTGTAAGGTGACTTAAGATGACGGCGTTCGTGCTGACGCTCTGGTAGAGTTCGTTCCTGTTCTTCACGGCAGCGTTCCCGCTCGTGTACGTCGAGTTCTCCAACTGGTCGAGCGAGCGGTACGGTGTGCCGCAGGCGGTGAGCGACTCGCTGATATTTCTGACGCTACTGAGCTTGGTGATTCCACTGTGCTACAGACTGCTGAGCAGATTTATGTTCGGCTCATTGTGAGATACCTGGATTGAAAAACGGGACTCGGTGACGCGGCTCGGGCTGCGACAGGAAGACCGGGATTGATACTTTGACGAGTTCATTTGAAACGTCTTGCTACTATTCCGAAGTGTACAGGGCTTCGCGTTCAACCGGTTCGGTTAGGTGAGGGCGTCGCCGGTTTTCACGGTTGCGTGTCTTTGCAAAGATTTTTTTGTGTTCGTGATTAGTTTCAATGTGAAATATGATTTGAGGCACATCGTGAACACGGTGAAATTCGCTTAAAAAAGAGGCGCGAATGGCCTTTTGAAACACCCCGCTGTCCTTTGAAGTATCGAGCGAGAGTACGCCTGAAACGAGAGGGAATAGCAGCGAAGAGAAACCGCGCAGCATGCAAACTCTTCTCGGAACACAGTACAAGGTGGGGGCTGGATCTCAGAACGACCTGTGATAGAGCAATTGGAAGAGGTGCTTGAGCTGAATGCGGAACGGGCGAAGCTTATCCAGAACAAGTTGGAGGACCATCCGGAACCAAACTGGGAACAGAATGAGGCGAACCTTGCCAAGTTCTTCAGCGAGGAAGAGGTCGGGCGTGACTTCGCGGGAAGGGGGAACGTGTTTTACTCGGGAGATGCTGGACACGCCAACATGACGGAGCAGGAAAAATGAAAGGTGACGCTGTTCAACGTGCGCGACGCCGCGAATGTCGACGCAAGCATGCTGCGCCTGGGGAAGGCGACTGGCTTCCTCGAAAAAGTGAAGAGGCTTTAGGACAACAAGTGGATTTTACCGCTGCGCGTATTTCTTAAAGACGAGCAGCGCTACCCGCACTGGCAGTTCCTGTACGGTCGAAAGAGTGACAGGTTCGTGCACGACCTAAACGCTGACGACTCACATCGCGCGTTGTGAAGTATGTTGCATGAGAGCCACGTGTAGAACGAGTTGCGTATAACGGAGCAGGGTGTTAGTGCAGAAGACTCTCGAAACTCGATGCCGGTGCTTGACTGAAGCAGACGCTCCGAGGTAGAAGGCCGCGTCATGCTTGAACTGAGCAAGAGGAAGAGCTATGCATGAGTTCACAGTTGATTTCAGTCTGACTGCAACGAAGAAGTGGTTACGATGAAAACGCAAACATTGCATATAAACTCAGCCAAGACAGATGCCGCGAACATACACCTCCTCGAAGATAGCAATTTCGCTTACCTAACCGGCACACTCCATAATACAAAGTTTTTGTGTCTGCCCGCTCTCTCTGAGAGCGATGTCCTTGGTTGGCACCATTTGAAAGGGCTTCAGGAGCTGCATTAGACGATGAAGCACGAAAAGCTGCTGTCGACGTTCCTTAATGCGTGGTTGAGCGGAGTGAACGAGAGCACGGACGAGTATTTACTGAAGAGCGACGAGTACATGTTGCGTTCGTTAAAAGATGAGGACGTGCCTGAGTTTGTGACCTACCGACTGCATGGCGCGGGGAGACTGGAAATAGCGAAGACGTCGGAATCAAATGATGAGGAGCAGGTGCGGCTTCGTCGCATTGGCCACAAGGGCATGGTCCTAGGTGAGTACGAGACGACACGAAGGAGCAAGAAAAGTCGCAAGAAGACGTGAAGCAGTAATTCCGATGCTACCAAGGAGGGAAGTCAGAGTGAGACTCAATAGCAGGCGCTAGAGAACTTTCGCAACCGGAAGTGGAAGGTGGTTTGCGCCGAGGCGTATGAGCACTAGGTTTTGGAGGATCCCTTCAAGCCAGCTTACATCGCGTACAGGGGCGTTTAGCGGGCATGTTGCATCGATGTGGGACGCGAGTGAGCATTATGGTAGTGAGTTGGGCTATCGCACGACGGACGGCGATGGTGAGCTTACATCGAAGGGAATAGAGATGCGAGATGCAGGTGGCATAGTGACTGTGTGACAGGCGGCGGCATGTGCGCCCATAATCGCGATCCAACGGTGAAAGAACTTCACGATTTTCCATCTGAGGCTGGTGACCAAGTGGGTTGCTAGTGTGAGCGTGATCATAGCCGTGTACTGGAGCCACTATTGGAACCAATATGTGAAGGAACATGATATGGCACCTGACGACGCGAATCGCAGCCACTTCTCGGTGGTGCACGGGCTCGGTGGATGCAACGTCCGATTCGCCATCGGCATCTCGCTCTTGTGTCTGCTCATGGACCTGGTCGAGTTTTTTTACACCACGCACTACACCCACAACAACGCATTGAACAGGAAAATGAAACCTTTCGCCGACGATTTCTGCATGCACCGCACGGGCATGGACCGGTGGCACGCAAGGTACATGGCCGGAGCTCTACTTTTTCAGTTCTGCTACTACGCGTTGACCGCGATGAGTATTGTCGTCTATCGATTGTGCGACCTGAAGAGCGAGTACGACCCAGCTTTTAATGGGTACTACTCGACGCACACGTCGACGACCACGCCGTGATGCGAGATGAAGGTGAAGTGCAAGCGCGGCCCTTGGCCTACGCCGTACTTCATATTTACTGACAATGCGGTGGGCCACGTGATTTTTGGGTGCGAGGAGGAGCTGGTGTGCTACGACAGCAAGGGCACGCGGACGGAGGGGCCGCCGTCGCAGGGCTTTTAAGTCGGCAGAGCTGCTGCTGATAATGGGACTGTTAAGAAGTGTTAGTCGTGGTGAAATAATGATGCATGCGTTGCTGAACAGATGTACAAAAAGTACAAGTACTGTAAGTGTTCTAGTGGATGTTGTCAACAGTGTGCCGTCAAGTTTGTACTACGTCAAAGTTGCCTCCTATCTAGTCAACAAGTCTGTCCTGAGTTTCTTCGTCAACCTACCATTATCACGTTCTACCAAAAGCCGTGTTAGAAATCCATTTGTGTGTGTACCGCGAGTTTTTTACCGTTTTTTTCTTTGAAGTTTGAACTTTGTTTTTGCGCGCCTAGCGTTATTTACTTAGAGCAAAAAGTTTTTCAACAACTGCGCAGCTTCCTGTATTCAAATTCATTTTTGAGACCGAAGCTATCCGAAGATGTCCTCTCCTATCGCGACTGAACAAAGGCGCAAGCGCCTCTCCATCGGCGCCATCGAAATGCCGGAAGGATTTGTTGAAGACACCCGCCCGGAGAACCCGCGTGGCATGCTCAACTTCCTGAAGAACGAGTTGACCTCCACTCTGGACGCCGCGGAAGAGGCCGGCAAGAAGAGTCTGGGTGTGGTGGGCAACATGAACCGCCGCGGCTCGCTGACGGTGGTGGGGGACTCCACGGGTCATGCATCACTGAAATTTTCAACTGGAGCGTCATTTAAACTTGAGCCAATTTTACTATGTACGAAAAACACTTGTAAAACGCTACTTTTTCATACACTCTGGAGCGCCTTCGGGACGCACAAAACTTTTCTCAATTTTCCGTTTCCAGGCCAGAGCAAGGGCAAGCAGGACCAGCGTAGCTTTGACGACAAGAAGGTGCAGGTCGAAGCCGATTCTTTGGAGATGGGCCAGGCCAACTTCCTGGCGCAGAAGGGTGAGTTCTACCGCTTTTCTTCTGGATTGACTATTTGAGGTGTATTTAAGGCTGTTTTATGGTGATTTTGGGTCCTGATTTTCGAGGGGGTTTCGGGCTATTTTATGGGTATTAACAAAATTGTGTCTGCCTCGTTGCCCCCGCCCGCCAAAATTTCGTTGGTACTGCCGCGCACACGTATGCGAAGTCTTCTTTCAATGCCCCAGATGACGCGCCGTTGAGAACGATGATATAATTGATTCAGTTGCAGTTGTTAACGAATAGTATCACAGTATCATCAGTATCACAGTATCACTATCAGTATCATGTATCATTAGTATCACCCAAAAAAGCCTTTTTCATTATTTTTCTCCTAGGTATGGGCATCAAGTGCAAGAAGGGTCTGAAGCCTGAGGCGCCGAACCAGGACTCGTTCGCCTACATCCACAACGAGAGTGAGGAGACCGAGTGCAAGCCCGGAGAGTCCCTCGGCTTCTCGCTCTACGGCATTTTCGACGGTCACGGTCTTGCTGGCCAAGACGTGTCCAACTTCGTCCGCGACGCCCTGCCCAAGCTGATTCTGTCCGACCCCAACCTGGCGGCCGACATGAAGAAGGCCATGCAGCAGGCCTTCGTGCAGACGCAGATCCTGATCGAGGCCGACAAGACCCTGGACTCGCGCACGAGCGGCTCCACCGCGACCGTCGCCATCCTGCAGAAGATGAACGCCGAAGAGGGCGACATGCTGCACGTCGCGCACGTCGCCGACTCGCGCGCGATCCTGGTGTGCGAGAACGCGAAGGGCAAGGTGTTCGGGCACCCGCTGACGCTGGACCACAAGCCGGACATCGCCGAGGAGAAGGCGCGCATCGAGGCCGCTGGAGGCACCGTGGTTTTCGACGGCTTCTACAACTACCGCGTGTTCGCCAAGGGGAAAACGTACCCGGGCCTGAACATGAGCCGCGCGCTGGGCGACGTGGCCGGCCACAAGGACGCCGGCATCTCGGCCGTGCCCGACGTGGTGTCGCTGAACCTGAAGCCGCGCGCGGACGGCGTGAAGTTCCTGGCGCTGATGCTGTGCTCGGACGGCGTGTGGGAGTTCATCAACGACGACCAGGCCGCGCAGATGTGCACGAAATTTAAGAAGGGCGGGAAGATCGACCCGAACGCCGCGAGCGACCACATCTGCCAGCAGGCGTGGAACCTGTGGATGGAGGACACGGGCAACGAGATCAGCGACGACATCTCGTGCATGATCCAGGTGCTGCAGTAAGCGCATCGTATTGAGGAGGAGTGCAATGTAGCGAGTTAGAGTCGTACGTAAGTAACTGAAATTAAAATAGATTTAGCGTTTGAGTTTAAAGAGTACGCGTACCCGTTTTTTCGGCAGAGTTCAACCTTCATTTTTCCCGCCGTCATCACAAGTATGAGCACGTGCGAAATAATTGTTTAGCACCAGGTGAGGGTAGAGTGCGAGTTTTTTCTTCTAGGGCTATTTTATTCACCGAAGCCGATGCTTCACAGATCAAAGAAATTTAGAGTGCTAGAGTAACATGGAGTACTAGGTAGATCATTTTCCGTTACAATTTGGGAGTATTTGTTGAGTTGCGTACCCAAGCTAAAGTTTTAAGGAATGGAACGTCCCGAGTATCGAGTGCAGAGAGAGTTGTTGGAGTCCAGGTTCCGTAGAAGTTGGTGACGTTATTAAAGCGAATGCGATCTATATTGCTTACTTACTCGATATTATTGGAGCCTACTGTACTACGAGTACGAGTTCTATGATCCGCGTGATATTTCCTATGGGACGAAGCCAGAAGTGCTTCCTTCGCCGTATCGGCCTTCTGAGAGAGAATCTGATCATGGGAGCTTAATGAACCATTCGTACCTGTGTTGCAGTTGTCTTCACGTTCTTCATTCTGCATCGACAACTTACATTCGATAGTCTAGAAGAAGTTTAGAGACACAGTCAGACAGAACGAGAACGAACAGATAGAGATTGAAAAGAATCAAGCCACCCGGTGGCAGCGAACGAAAAGTACCAAGAAGTGTATTCAAGTCTAAAATCATTCATTTAATAGTACGCGAGAAAAACGTCAGGCATAATGTCCTCGCCCCTGCCGCGCAAAGGCCAAGGCGAGCTGATCACGCAGCAGCGGCGCAGGCTCTCGGTCTCAGACCCAGCGAATGCCGAGGTCGACGGCCACTACTCCGCGGCGAAGGCCGCCGAGGCCATGAAGCGGCCGGAGAACCCGCGCGGGCTGCTCAACTTCCTGGAGACGAGTTCGCTGCTGCAGATCGCTGGCGTGCCGATGGAAGTCGACTCGGAACCGAGCTCTAAGGTCAAGCCAGGTGCTGCCGCGTCCTCGTCGAGTGCAGCCAATGGTGATGGCGGTAGACGGGGACGCGAGCGCCGCGGGAGCTTCAGCATCAGCGGCCTGACGGATACGACGCAGGACACGTTTGAGGAGAAGAAGACGGTGAGTTATTGTTTAAGCTTAAGGGGGGAACATTGCGCGCTGCTTAAGGGGGGAAAGCGCGACGCTTAAGGGGGGAATCGCGCGACGCTTAAGGGGGGGCTCCCGGGCGGAACTGCATTTTTTTATAACCGAGTTCCGCCACGGTCGATTTTCGTGCCTGCCTTGCTGTTTCCATTTGGATCCGTGTTCAGAATGCTACCCCTTAAGGGGTATGATTTCGTCTTCATCATCATCAAAATGAATCACTTGCTAACAGGTAACCGAAGGCAGCCAGGTTCAAGAAGAAGAGATGAAAAAGGTCGGGCTCGGCATCCGTTGCAAAAAGGGACTCAAGCCGGAGGCGCCGAATCAGGTAAGATTGTTGCGTAATATCGTCGTATAACGTGACTACGAATCTAGTGCTTCTTGAAAAATTCTCGACATGAGCTTGCTCAGCTACAATAACTCAATCCATCAGGACTCCTACTGCTACGTGCACGCCGATGGCCCCGACGGATTCGACCTGTGGGGCGTCTTCGACGGACATGGTGAGTCTACTGTTCTGAATGTGTAGTGAAAGTCATGTGAAGATGTTGTTCGTTCACGTACTGATTTCGAAAAAAAGCTGGCGGTCTCTTCGCTGCACACCGCTGAACAATTCGTCACCTTCACTTTCTGTTGCACAGGTATCAACGGCCACGACGTGTCCAACTACGCGCGCGAGATGCTGCCCAAGCTCTTCATGTCCGACCCGCGCCGCGATACAGACACCAAAAAGGCCTTCATCGACTCGTTCGCCAAGACGCAGCAGCTGATCGAGGAGCACAAGACCATCGACGCGGCGACGAGCGGCACGACGGCGACGGTAGCTTATAAAAAAAGATCATCTGACGAACTTTTTGTCGCGTACGTCGGCGACTCGCGCGCCGTGCTGGTGTGTGAGAAGGCGCTGGGTGTGGGCACGAACACGAAGACCGCCTGATTGGGCGTGGAGCTGACTCCGGACCACAAGCCGAATCTGCCCGGGGAGAGAAAGCGCATCGAAGAAAGTGGAGGTATGGTGGTCTTCGACGGCTTCTACAACCACCGCGTGTTCAAGAAGGGGACGTGCTACCCGGGGCTGAACATGTCGCGCGCCATGGGCGACGTGATCGGCAACAAGCAGGCCGGTATTTCTGCGGTGCCCGACGTGAAGTGCATCAACCTCAAGGAGCAGGCGGCCAAGGGCGGCTACGAGTTTCTGGCGCTGCTGCTGTGCAGCGACGGGGTGTGGGAGTTTATTGATAATAATGAGGCCGCGAAGATGGTGCTGCAGTGCCGCGCGGCGGGCGACGGCGACCGCAAGTCGCAAAAGACTGGGCCGTTGAACGCGAGCGCTGCGGCTGAGGTGCTGGCAAAGGAGAGCTGGTCGCGGTGGATGAACGACACGGGCGGCGAGATCTCGGACGACATCACGGCGCTGGTGCAGCGGCTGGATTAAGTGTTGAGGCATTAGCGTTGCTTCGGTTGCTGGTGTTCATTAACATAAATCTAAGAACTTGTGGTGGATGTATTCGTGAGCATTCCTGCTCCGCTTCTGCTGGTCGTTCTTTTCTTCTAGTTCTCTAATCTCAAATCATCAAGAAGTTGTAGTTGTCTTTTCCATTGAATGAAATTTATTGTGTGCGTGTGAGGCGAATTCAACATGAGTTGCCATTAGTGGTATTGGTGAATAATTCGTGGCCGTAATAGTGACGCTGAAGAAAGTACAAAGATGTGCTATTTTTGAATGTTTTGCAGCTGGGGGTAAGGGTAACTTGAAACTTGAACGTGTGTGAGTGTGACTGTGACTGTGACTGCTGGTTGGAATAGGAATTAGAAGTTTACGAATAGCATTTAAGAATTTTAAGACAAGACGTGAGCGTGTTGATCGCGACGAGTAGAATTAGAGTGAGAAAACTTGCAAGGGCGAATTTGCTTGAAGTAAATGTGTAGAATGAAGAAAGACACTTGCACTTTAAATAATACTGTCTATAAATAAAGGAATATGTGTGCAGCTGCACCTGTGTAACGTGAGTTTGTGATGTGTTTATGGAAGGGAATGCGGGAATAGCGATGTCAACGTGCCGTGTTGTATGTGTTGTTCGTGCATGGCGTAGCTGTAGTCTATCGACGAAAACGATTCCATCATTTAATCTTCTGTTCACACAAAAAAGTTCTCTACGATATCCACGGGGTTTCTTGAGTGCCTCCATAACAAACCTTCTATAAAAAAAGCAAAAAAAAATATTCAAAAACATGGCCACCAACGACGAGTTCTTCGAGGCCGACGACAAAATCGCTCTCGAGCAGGCGGGGCTGTAGACCGCTGCTGCCGGTGGGTCTACCTCATCGTCCTCAAGTAGCGGCGCCGCTGGAGGTGTTCCGCCGCCGATTTCGACGGGTAGCTCGCCCGCGAAGTCTGAAGCCACAGCTGCTACCGCCGATGCAAACGGAAACGGCACATCTTCTCCGCCACGCACGCCGGGCGGCAATGTAAGGCAGGGGCTGAACGACCGCCTGCTCAACGGCGTCAAGTAAGAAAAAGACGAAGTCAACTCGCCCTGCATGTCGCCTTCGTTTGCGGTGCAAACCCAATAGCAGGTCGCCGGTATAGAGGGCCAGATCACGATTGCTCTAACTTAGATCCACGACTAGGAATACCGCTTGAAACAGGTGGAGTAGTAGGCAAGCGAGCGAAGAATAGTGAGCTGAAAGATAAGTGGGCGTTTTATGATGGGAAGCTATTAAGCGTGAACGAGGAACTCGCTAAATATGAACTCGAGCTGCACGAGCTTAAAGGGGATACGGACCTGTCGCGCTACGAGAACAAGAGCAACAGGGAGCTGAAGGACTTGGTGAAAAACTTCGAGACGAAACTGAGCGAAGTGCAGGCGGTGCTGGAGGGACGGATTAAGGATTAAAAAGAACGATGCGATGCGTACGACAATGTTTGTGCGTTACGAATGACTTGAGTTAATTGTGTGTGACTTGATGAACTACAGTACCAGCAGGGATATGAACCGATTGAGTGACCGACGCTTGATGAAATTTTTCGTGTTGAGTCCTGTTGTAGATGTTGAAGTTGATACGTTTCGGTTTTCTTACGAACTTCTCTTTGAGCTTTCGCCACTTTCTTTGGCATATTTTCGCACCTTTTCTTTTCGTAGCGTTTTCTTTCTCGACCACATTCGTAGCACTCATTAACGTTCCACACTCATTCACGATACAGGAGCGGTTTCATAGTACAGTCAAGAGAGAAGAGATCGAGTAAGTAGTTGATAATTATTGAATAAGTTTCACACATCAAGTCAAGTATAACAGAATGAGCGGACTCCCTCCAGGCTTCCCGCCGGGCGGCATGCCCCCGGGTATGCCGGGCCAACTCCCGCCCGGCATGGGCATGCCGCCGGGCATGCCAGGTCAGCTGCCGCCGGGCATGCCTCCAGGCATGGGCATGCCGCCGGGTATGCCTGGCATGGGCCAGATGCCGCCGGGCATGGCGCTGCCGCCGGGCATGGGCCAGATGCCGCCCGGCATGGCGCTCCCGCCGGGCATGGGAGCGCCTGGCGCCGCGGTGCCGGGCATGCTGCCGCCGGGCATGGCGCCGGGCATGCTGCCGCCGGGCATGGCTGGTATTCCGGGCATGCCACCGGGCATGGCTGGCATGCCGCCGGGTATGATGCCGCCTGGCATGGCTGGTGGTGCAGCTGCTCCCGCCATCAGCTCTGAAGCGATGGACGAGAAGGCCCGGCGCTGGCAGGCGCTGAACCAGAAGCGGTACGGGCTGGCGAAGAACCTGGCTGGTACGGGCCAAATTGTGAGCGCCGGAAAAGAGATGATGCCGCCAGAAATGATCCGCAAGATCATCAAGGACCACGGGGACATGAGCAGCCGGAAGTTCAAGCACGACAAGCGGGTGTACTTGGGGTGAGTTTTTTTGCTTTAGCTGGATCTTGAGGGTGCGTTTTTGCCCTACCCGGATTTATGTTTGATATCCTGTAGCATCATGGCCCTGTTGTACTTGGTAGAGCATTCAAAATTTTATCGAGAAAAAGCCTTTTTACATTTACACTTTCCACTTAAAATTTTTCACATCACTTTCACGACACAACTCCAGCGCCCTCAAGTACGTGCCGCACGCCGTGTACAAACTGCTGGAAAACATGCCCATGCCCTGGGAGCAGGTGCGCAACACCGCCGTTTTGTACCACATCACTGGCGCCATCACCTTCGCCGAGCAGGTGCCGAAGGTGGTCGAGCCGGTGTACATCGCGCAGTGGGGCACCATGTGGATCATGATGCGGCGCGAAAAACGTGATAGGAGACACTTCAAGCGCATGCGCTTCCCGCCGTTCGACGACGAGGAACCGCCTTTAGATTATGGAGACAACGTGGTCGACGTCGAGCCGCTCGAGGCCATCCAGATGAAGCTCGACGAAGAAGAAGATGCTGCCGTTTTAGACTGGTTTTACGATCCTAAACCGCTGGAAGGGACGAAGCATATCAACGGTCCAAGCTACCGCTTCTGGAACTTGCAATTAAGCCACATGGCGGTGCTGTACCGCCTGGCGAACCAGCTGGTCAGCGATTTAATTGACACGAACTACTTCTACCTGTTCGACCTGAAGACGTTTTACACGGCGAAGGCGCTGAACATGGCGATTCCCGGGGGGCCGAAGTTTGAACCGTTGTATAGGGATATGTTCCGCGACGACGAGGACTGGAATGAGTGAGTTGAAGTTGATGTGGAGTCGATCTTAGCTTAGCGGACTTGATGCTTTCATTACAGTAACTAATTATAGTTGTTCATCCGCTATATCACAAATAGCGTCAAAGTTATATCAGCTTTACCAAAAAAACCTTTTTCACCTTCCACTCTACTCAGGTTCAACGATATCAACAAGATAGTCATCCGCCAGTCGATTCCAAAAAACTTTTTACACTTTTCAGGTTCAACGACATCAACAAGATTATCATCCGCCAGCCGATTCGCACCGAGTACAAGATCGCCTTCCCCTTCGTGTACAACTCGCGCCCGCGCAACGTGGCCATCTCCAGGTACCACAAGCCCGCGATGGTGTACATCAAGGCGGACGACCCGGACCTGCCGGCGTTCTACTACGACCCGATCATCCACCCGCTGCCGCCTGCGAAGTCGGCTGACAAGGTCACCAACGTGCTGCACGCGCAGATGCTGCGGCAAGAAGAGGAGGACGTGGAGGACGCGCTGGAAAAGGCGAACGCCGCTTTATGAGGGTTCACGCCGGGCATCGCCACGACGAATATTATGAAGGAGGCGGCTGACGGGAGTGGTGAGAAAGAGGAAGTTGTGGCTTTGTTGGATGGTGACAAGGCGAAGATGAGACGGTGAGAGATGGGGCCGTACTTCGCCGACCAGCCGCTGTTTACCGACGAGACCGCGCAGGGTTTGAGCCTCTACTGGGCCCCGCATCCGTTCAACCAGAAGGCGGGGGCGACCAGGCGGTGCCAGGACGTGCCGTTGGTAAACCAGTGGTTCAAGGAGCACTGCCCGGCGGGCAACCCGATCAAGGTGCGCGTCTCGTACCAGAAGCTGCTGAAGTGCTGGGTGCTGAACTCGCTGCACTCGCGTGCACCTAAGTCGCAAAACAAGCGTGATATGTTCAAAATTTTTTCCCAAACGAAATTTTTCCAGAAGACCGAGCTCGACTGGGTGGAAGTCGGTCTGCAGGTGTGCCGGCAGGGCTACAACATGTTGAACTTGCTGATTCATCGTAAAAATTTAAATTATTTACACTTGGACTACAACTTCAACTTGAAGCCGGTGAAGACGCTGACGACGAAGGAGCGCAAGAAATCGCGTTTCGGCAACGCGTTTCACCTGTGTCGCGAGATCCTGAGGTTGACGAAGCTGGTGATCGACTCCCATGTGCAATATAGATTAGGCAACGTGGACGGCTACCAGCTGGCGGATGGCCTGCAGTACATCTTCGCGCACGTGGGTCAGCTGACGGGCATGTACCGCTACAAGTACCGGTTGATGAGACAGGTGCGCATGTGCAAGGACCTCAAGCACCTGATCTACTACCGCTTCAACACCGGTCCAGTCGGAAAGGGTCCCGGCTGCGGCTTCTGGGCGCCGGGGTGGCGCGTGTGGCTGTTCTTCTTGCGCGGTATCGTGCCGCTGCTGGAGCGCTGGTTAGGTAATTTATTAGCCAGGCAGTTCGAGGGCCGCGTGAGCAAGGGCATCGCGAAGACCATCACCAAGCAGCGCGTGGAGAGTCACTTTGACCTGGAGCTGCGCGCCGCCGTGATGCACGACATCGTGGACATGATGCCTCAGGGCCTCAAAGCCTCCAAGTCGCGGACGATCCTCCAGCACTTATCAGAAGCTTGGAGATGCTGGAAAGCCAACATCCCGTGGAAGGTGCCGGGACTACCGACGGCGATCGAAAACATGATTTTGAGGTATGTGAAGTCCAAGGCCGACTGGTGGACGAACGCGGCGTACTTCGCGCGCGAGAGGATTAGGCGTGGTGCGACGGTGGACAAAACTGTTTGTAAGAAGAACCTGGGTAGGTTGACTAGGTTGTGGTTGAAGACGGAGCAGGAGCGCCAGCACAACTACCTGAAGGACGGGCCGTATTTGACTGGTGAAGAAGCGGTTGCCATCTACACTACGGTGCTGCACTGGTTGGAGAGCAGGAAGTTCTCGCCGATCGCCTTCCCTCCGCTGAACTACAAGCACGATACGAAGATCTTGATTCTCGCTCTCGAGAGATTGAAAGAACCCTTCGCCATGCAGACCAAGCTCAACCAGACGCAGCGCGAGGAACTCGGTTTGATCGAACAGGCGTACGACAACCCTCATGAAGCTCTTTCTCGGATTAAAAGACACTTGCTCACCATGCGCGCCTTCAAGGAGATCCACGTGGAGTTCCAGGACATCTACTCGCAGCTTATCCCGGTGTACGAGATCGAGCCGCTGGAGAAAATTACCGACGCATATCTTGATCAATATCTTTGGTTTGAAGGCGAGCAGCGGCACCTGTTCCCCAACTGGGTGAAGCCGGCCGACTCCGAGCCGCCGCCATTATTATGTTACAAGTTCTGCCAGGGCATCAACAACCTGACCAATGTGTGGGACTCGTCTGCGATTGTTTTGGTGGAGAGTAAATTCGAGGACGTCGCGCAGAAGATCGACATCACGCTCTTGAATAGATTGCTCAGGCTGATCGTGGACCACAACATCGCGGACTACATGACGGGCAAGAACAACGCGAGCTTGAATTACAAAGATATGAACCACGTGAACCACTACGGGTTAATTAGAGGCCTCCAGTTCGGCTCCTTCGTCTTCCAGTTCTACTGCCTCGTGCTCGACTTGCTGTGTCTGGGTCTCACGCGCGCCAGTGATCTCGCTGGCCCCGCCAACCTGCCGAACGACTTCTTGAGCTTTCAGGATGTGGAAACCGAAACGAGACATCCCATCAGGTTGTATTTGCGTTATTTGGACAAGTTCTACGTGGTGTACATCTTCACGGCGGCGGAGGCGAAGGACCTGATTCAGAGGTACCTGACGGAGAATCCGGACCCCAACAACGAGAACATCGTGGGGTACAACAACAAGAGCTGCTGGCCGCGCGACTGCAGGATGAGGAGGATCAAGCACGACGTGAACCTGGGTAGGGCCACCTTCTGGTCGCTGCAGAACCGCCTTCCTAGAGGTTTAACCAGTCTGGAGTGGGGCAACTCCTTCGTGAGCGTGTACTCCAAGGACAATCCCAATCTGCTGTTCGACATGCTCGGCTTCGAAGTGAGAATTTTACCGAAGAAGCGCGCGGCTGTTGAAGAGTTTTCCATGCGAGAAGGCGCGTGGAAGCTGCAGCACGAGGCTTCGAAGGAGATTACAGCGCAGGCGTTTTTACGAGTAGATGACTTTGGAATGAAAGATTTTGAAAACAGGGTGCGCCAGATCTTGATGGCCTCCGGGTCTACGACGTTTACGAAAATTGCAAACAAGTGGAATACCGCTTTGATCAGTTTGATGGTGTACTACCGCGAGGCGATCATCTACACGGACGCGCTGCTGGACCTGCTGGTGAAGTGCGAGAACAAGATCCAGACCAGGATTAAGATCGGCCTGAACTCGAAGATGCCCTCGCGCTTCCCGCCGGTGGTGTTCTACACGCCGAAAGAACTCGGAGGATTAGGTATGTTGTCCATGGGCCACATTCTGATCCCGCAGAGTGATTTAAGGTACAGCAGGCAGACGGACACGGGGATCACGCACTTCCGCGCCGGTTTATCGCATGAAGAAGATCAGCTGATCCCGAATTTGTACCGATACATGAACACATGGGAGGCGGAGTTTCTGGACTCGCAGCGCGTGTGGGCCGAATATTATTTAAAGAAGCAGGAGGCGAACACGCAGAACAGGCGGCTGACGCTGGAGGATCTGGAGGACGCGTGGGACCGCGGTATCCCGCGCATCAACACGCTGTTTCAGAAGGACAAGTGAGTTTTTTATTATGTGCAGAGCTGCATTTTGTTGTGATTTAGCTAGGAGTTTATTAGTGATTTTGGAGGGTGATTTTACGCGTGTTTTCGCCTCATTTTACGGATGGTTTTTGATAGAAGTGGGTGCCTTGTTGCTGGGTGTTTTTGATAGATCGCGCACGTAAGTAATGTCAATAGCGTCTTTTTCTACCTGCAGTGATGCGTCGCGCTAGTTATATAGCTGGCGTGCGATTTATTGCAGCTGGCGTGCGATTTATTGCACGTCGCCACCGCCGGCTATACTGGCACGTTGCAAGTATTTGCACCGGTCGATATTGGGCTTTAGAACTGTGTAAGGTACTGTCTAGATGTGGGGAGATTGTTACACTGCTTTCCAATTGCAATCAACTAAAAAAGCCTTTTTTATATTTTGTTAAGTAACATAAAACTTCTACTTCATTTTCAATGCAATCCTCCAGGCTGACCCTGGCGTTCGACAAGGGCTGGCGCGTGCGGCAGGACTTCAAGCAGTACCAGCAGCTGCGCATGAACCCGTTCTGGTGGACCCACCAGCGCCACGACGGCAAGCTGTGGAACCTGAACAACTACCGCACCGACATGATCCAGGCGCTGGGGGGTGTTGAAGGTATTTTAGAACATACCTTGTTCAAGGGCACGTACTTCCCGACCTGGGAGGGCCTGTTCTGGGAGAAGGCGAGCGGCTTCGAGGAGAGTGAGTTTTTTACTGTTGAGGCGTTCTTGAACTTGAAGTTGTTGTTACATGTCATGTGTTATGTAGTCATACGCTGTATAGGTTATGTAGTTGCTGATAAACTTGCGCTGACGAGTCTGCTCGGTATCGCGTGAGCGACCAGTAGTTCTCGAGTGAGTTTTGACGGTGTCTATTAATTTTTCTCGTAGCTCGGTGTGTAACCTCTGTGCTAGCATTCGCTAAACAATTCCTCACTCACTAAACTGTGACGCTCGTAAATTTTTCCTACACATGAATTCCAGGCATGAAGTTCAAGAACCTGACCAACGCGCAGCGGTCCGGCCTGAACCAGATCCCCAACCGCCGCTTCACGCTCTGGTGGTCGCCCACCATCAACCGCGCGAATGTGTACGTCGGTTTTCAGGTGCAGCTCGACCTGACTGGTATTTTTATGCACGGCAAGATCCCGACGCTGAAGATCTCGCTAATCCAGATTTTTAGAGCGCACCTGTGGCAGAAGATCCACGAGTCCATCGTGATGGACTTGTGCCAGGTTTTTGATCAACAGCTGGACACGCTCGAGATCGAGATGGTGCAGAAGGAGACCATCCACCCGCGCAAGAGTTACAAGATGAACTCGAGTTGTGCTGACATCCTGTTGTTCGCCTCCTACAAGTGGGCGATCAGTAAGCCGTCGCTGCTGACGGAAGCGAAGGACTCGAACGAGAGTGGTGCACCCGCTCAGAAGTACTGGCTGGACGTGCAGCTCCGCTGGGGCGACTACGACAGTCACGATATCGAGCGGTACGCGCGCGCCAAGTTCCTCGACTACACCACCGACAACATGAGCATCTACCCGTCGCCCACGGGCGTGCTTCTTGGGATTGATTTGGCGTACAACCTGCACTCAGGCTTCGGCAACTGGTTTCCCGGCGTCAAGCCTTTGTTACAAAAAGCCATGACCAAGATCATGAAGTCCAACCCGGCGCTCTACGTGCTGCGCGAGCGCGTGCGCAAGGGCCTGCAGCTGTACAGTTCAGAAGCGACCGAGCCGTACCTGAACTCGACTAATTATGGCGAGTTGTTCTCCAACCAGACCATCTGGTTCATCGACGACACCAACGTGTACCGCGTGACCATCCACAAGACCTTCGAGGGGAACATGACCACAAAACCCGTCAACGGCGCGATTTTCATCTTCAACCCGAAGACCGGGCAGCTGTTCCTAAAAATCATCCACACCAGCGTCTGGGCGGGCCAGAAACGTTTAGCCCAGTTGGCCAGGTGGAAGACCGCGGAGGAGGTGGCCGCCTTGATTAGGTCGCTGCCGCCGGAGGAGCAGCCGCGGCAGCTGATCGTGACGCGCAAGGCGATGCTCGACCCGCTGGAGGTGCATTTGTTGGACTTTCCGAATATTGTGATCAAGGGGAGCGAATTAAGTTTGCCGTTCCAAACCGTGATGCGCATCGAGAAGTTCGGTGACCTGATCCTCAAGGCGACGCAGCCCGAGATGGTCCTGTTCAACCTCTACGACGACTGGTTGAAGGTCAACTCTTCGTACACGGCGTTCTCGCGATTATTACTCATCTTGAGGGCTCTGTTCGTGAATGCAGACAGGACGAAGCAGGTGCTGAAGCCGGACCGCACGACGATCACGCAGAGTCACCACGTCTGGCCTTCCCTCGCCGAAAACGAGTGGATGGAGGTCGAGGTCCAACTCAAAGACCTGATCCTGGCGGACTACGGTAAGCGGAACAACGTGAACGTGGGCGCGCTGACGCAGACGGAGATTCGCGACATTATTTTGGGGATGGAGATCGCGCCGCCCTCACTCCAAAGGCAGCAGATCGAGGAGATCGAGAAGAACGCGAAGGAGAGCAACACGATCACCACAGTTACCAACAAAACTGTAAATGTTCATGGACAGGATATGATTATTACGACCTCTTCTGAATATGAACGACAGAGCTTCGCCTCCAAAACTGAGTGGCGCGTGCGCGCGATCGCGGCGACGTCGCTGCACATGCGCACGCAGCACCTGTTCTTGAACAGTGATGACATCCGCGAAACTGGATATACGTACGTGATGCCCAAGAACATCCTGAAGCAGTTCATCTGCATCTCGGATCTGCGCACGCAGGTCGCTGCCTATATGTACGGGGTGGACTCGAACGTAAGCAGCAGCGTGAAGGAGATCCGCTGCATGGTGCTGGCGCCGCAGGTGGGTTCACATCAAGGCGTTACGCTGCCGCATTTAGTGCCCGAAGCTATTGAGTACAATTCGGAGCTGGGACTGGGCAAGATGGAGCCGCTGGGCTGGATCCACACGCAGTCGAAGGAGTTCAAGTCGCTTGCACCTTCAGATATGATCCTGCACAGTAAATTGCTCACCGAAAACAAGAGCTGGCAGGCGGACGCCACCATCGTCGGAACTTGTTCGTTTACTCCCGGTTCCGTGAGTATGACGGCATACAAGGTTACCTCTCAAGGCTACCAATGGGCCAAGGGCGCCACGCAGGCCGCCAAGGACAAAGCCGCTTCGGAAGCCGCCAACGCACCTGGTTATAAACCTGAATTTGCGGAGAAGGTGCAGCTGCTGCTGACGGAGACGTTTCTGGGCTTCTTTATGGTGCCGGAAGACAAGGTGTGGAACTACCACTTCATGGGGCACAAGTACGACCCAAAAAGACAATATAAATTGACGCTGGAGAACCCGCGGGACTTCTACGACGAGCAGCACCGCACGCAGCACTTCATCCAGTTCACGGACGCGACTGGTGGTGGAGATGGGAAAAGTGATGGGGCGCAGACGAGCAAGGCGATGGCGGCGTCGAGTATCGGACACGATGGGGACGATCGGGAGGACGTGTTTGCTTAAGCAGGTTAAAAACCTGGACGCTGTCCACACGAGGGTAGAAGATGAATGTTTCTGTTAGTGTGAGACATGCGACTTTGACTTAATTACGTAGACCAAAAACTGAATATAGTATGAGCTGATGTGAACAGAGCAGTACAGTCTAATGAACGTAGCGATTTTATGTAAACGCGATAACGAGAGGCGAGATTACGAGAACGACACTTTTCATCAACTCATATGTGGTGCGCTTCGAAGGAAACGACAAGAACGAGACATGAATGAACGACGAGTTACCCTATTATGTGGTGTCGATTGCATGGTGTAGACCATTAAGTGGACAGTGACAGCGTTCTACCTTGCTTGCTTTTTCGGGAGTCTTTGCCTTTTTCGGCTTTTCGAGATATACGGTATTTTAAGCTTTTCTTCTTTCGACTGCATATTACTTCCGCCGGATCCTTTCTTTCGATGTTAATTCGCCATTTCACTTCGATGTAATCTGATCACAATCAACGACTCGATATGATTAACTTCTTCCACTCACACACTTCACTACATCAACCGCAGGGGATGAAATTATAATGTCGGATTAAAAAATGGTCAGATGAAGTAGAGTTATAGCCATAATTTGAACTAAAACATCTTGCTTTCTCCCTTTGACTTAGATAGCGTAAATACTTTTGTGCCACTGGCAAATTCAAAATAACTAACTACTCGCTTTGCGTATATCAACAATCACATAACGAGCTAAATAGTGGGTCGAACTAAGGGTAACGACTCCTCTACTTCGACTCAGAAAGCATCATAGTGCAGATACAGGTAATAATAGGAAAACGGACCATTGCATTTTGTCTCACCGCGACAGTACTGACTCTTTGACGCCCAGCTGGTAGGAATCTTACGTTGCTGTATTATCAATCATATTGCAGGTAGTAACGAGAAAAGAAATCCTAACCGCGTCGCAGTACTTGTACATCGAAGTCAAACAAAACTTTAGTCTGACTGAAAGAACTGTAGCTATAGCATGCAAGAGTAAGAAGTTCAAGTGAGTGGTTTTCAATAGCAGCACGATAATAAAGACTAATCTTCAAGAACTTTCATAATCGTAAGCATAAAAAATCAACCCAAACACGAACTGAATAAATAAACAAATAGTAAGATAATATGCCTCCCGATAAGGCGCCCGAGCCTATCGAGGTCACTCCTGGCGAGGCAGGAAAAGCTATTGACGCGGGGAAACAAGTCGATGTCGAAGTGACTGCGTCTAGCGGTAGCTGCCAGGCTGTGGAGCTGGAACCTAGTGAGAACATGAAAACAGCAGGCTCTGCAGGCACTGGCTCTGCGTCAGGTTCGTCAGCAGCTGCAGCAGCGGACGCGTGACCTGCTGCTCGTGCGTCTGCGTCACGAGGGAGCAAGAAGGAGAAGTGACAGTTGACTAAAGAACAGTTTGAGCAGTTCAAGGCAGCCGGCATTCAATTCGTCCCAGTCATCACGCCTACCTCGACCAAGGGCGCGGCGACTGAGTCGGATCGTGACGGCTGTGGAGACTCCGTGGCGCCGCCGCGTGACGACAGTGGTCTGTCGTTGGGCGACGTGAGCGTCACCGTCGGTGACGCGAGTAGCAAGGTTGGTGCAACAACAAGTGTCGTGGTGGGATCTGAGGTTGACGTCGGGTCCGCCAAGTCGATTTCGGCGCCGGTGCTGTCAGGACTTGTTGCAGCGTCGTCCTCATCCTCGGCCGACGGTGCTGATGCCGTTGTCACGCGCACACGCGGGCGCAAGGACTCGATACCTGTTGACTCAGGTGCTCAGACGGACTCGATTGATTTGACCGATAGCGAACTCCCGCGGACGCAGACCGTTACTTCGTCAACTCAGACGCAGACTACGCCTACCATGAACAACAACACATGATCAAAGGGCTTTTCATCAGGTGCTGGTGCAGCCCAGTCGTCGTCTACGTCTTCGTGATCGCAAGCGCAAGCACAGGGCAGCAAGATGGGTGTGGGTGCAAGCCAAGCAGGCGGCAGCAAATCTTCGAGCTTCAACACAAATGCAAAAGTGACTTGACTCGGCTCCAAGTCGAGCAGCAGCAATGCTATCGGGCACTCATCGTCTGTTGGTGCAACCGCTGCACGTGGACGGAAGTAGAACTCGATGCAGCGGGGAGGCTCGTCGTGATCTTCTTCAAGTTCTCATTGAGGTTACGGCATGTCCGACTACAAGCGCATGAACTCGATGAACAACGTGTCATGATATGGCCAGCACCAAGGCGCGTGGGCGCAGCAGCACGGGCATGGAAACATGAGTAAGCAGTCGATGCAGTCCATGAACAGCATGAGCAAGCAATCGATAGGTTTCAATGGCCCTCCACTGTGACCAAATGCCTCGCACTGAAACCACGGGCACTCGCACAGCTCCTCGCACAACTCGCAGCACACTGCTGGTGGACATGGCACGCCGTCGCTCGGCAACGTGTCCGATGCCATGCGCAACAACATGCACTCGTCCATGAGCGGCGCATCGCACGGTGTCAGCAGCGGCATGCACACCAACTCGATCGGCTCGACGCCCAACATCAACAACGGTTCTGTCCAGAACGGCGGCGGAATAAGCATCCCGCACATCCAGTCGTCGCCCTCGCTTCATAGCGGACTCGGTGGCACCCCCGGTCTGAGCCAGCAGCAGCAGGCGATGAACAACATGATGGGAATGAACGGCGGCAACATGCAGAACAACCTCATGGGTATGAGTGCGTTGAATGCAGTGAATGCACAGAACATGCTAAATGTTGCCAATGCTAATGGCATCAACCTGAACAACATAGACATGAATACGTTCTTGATCATGCAGCAGGCGGTGATGCAGCAGCAGCTGGCGTGACAGCAGCAGCTACATGCGTGACAGCAGCAGGCGCAACTGGCGTGAAGCCAGTGAGGGCAGCAGCAGCAGGTCGGGTCCGGTCCGGTGAACGTAGCCGCTGTCCTTCAGCAGCAAATCGATGCGATGAACGCGCAGTAGAACGGCATGGCCAATCTGAACGGACTGTCTGTGCAGGCGGCGCAGCAGCAGCTGCAGATGGCGCAGGCGCAGTGACTGCTGGGGACTCGCGTGCACGACCTGCCATGGTTGGGAGAGGAGAATAACTAGCCGATTCTATAGGCGTGACGGTGAGAGCTGGAGAGCGCGCGGTGAGTCGAGAAGGCCGCGTGAAAGTGAGTGAGCGACTGAGAGGCTTGAGTGCGAGCTGCGGCTGCCTTATCTTCTAAGGAATCCAAGGAATCCAAGGATAAGGCAAAGGCAGCTTCCTCCTCTTCGTCGAATACACTTGAGAATGAGCAGAATGAAAATGCGTCGTCGAGCTCGTCGAACGCTGGCACGGAGACGCTGCGACCTGACGCAGCTAAGGACACTTCACAGGCGAAAAACGATGGTGACACAGGGTCTGTGTATGATGATGCTTGCGATGCGTCGCCGTCAAAGAAGTCGGTTGAAGAGGCTGGGAATGGCAAGTCGCCGTCGAAGAAGTCAGCAGAGGCTGGTATTAGAGGCAGCGTCGACGACCGAGGTGAAATGACCGAACAAGATGTAGATGAACAAGGAGACCAGGATGCGGACCAGGAGTCAACGACCGCAGCCAACTCTAACTGAAATTCTGCTAGTGTCGCTGGAGGTAATAGTGGTGACGCGACATCACAGTCTGAGGGTACGGCGCGCGACACGAGGGCGAGCACGCTGGTTACCAGCAGCAGCGGCGGCGGCGTTGCATCGCAGCACGCCACACCCGAGCTGAAGGTGACCGCGACGCCCGAGCTGAAACCGAGTAAGGATCCAGCTGTTGAAGGTGAAGGTGATGCGGAAGTAGTGAAGCCGGGGAAAGAGAGTTGATCCTCGTCTTCCTCGTCTGCCACGATGTGAGAGCACATCGCGGCGTCGTCACCGCCGTTGGCGCCGATGCGCTCGCCGCCGTTCGGCTCCAGTAGGAAAGAACGCGCTAAATTAGAATTAGATGCGCTCGTTATTCCTGAACCTATCAAGATGCCAGACAGTAAAGATCGACCGGGGCATCCTCTGCACGCACAGCACGTAGCGAGCAGACGCACTTCGAGTGGAACGACTGTCTTGTGCGAAAAAATTGAGACGGCTCCGGCGACGGCGGCTGCTAGACCAGCTAAGGGCGCCGCAACTGAAGAAGGCGCTGAAGGTAAGGATAGAAGCAAGAGCGTGTCCGGTTCTGACGACAAAGATAAGGAAAAAGTACCAGTGTCTACTACGTCATCCGCGCAAAAAGCCGAGAAGGAAAAGAAGGAAGAGTGGGCAGCCCGCTCGGACCTCATCAAGATGTTCCGTCGGCCGCCGGTTGATCTCGGAGTTGTGCAGGTAGGCACGTGTGCTTCCGCCTCGTCGAGCTCTGGGGCTAATGGAGGTGATGCGGATAGCGCTCTGGAAACGGGCACGAACGGTGAGGACGACCTGAAACTCGGTGAGAGTGCCGAAGGCATCCTCGACTTTGGATCGATGAGGGAGGCGGAGCAGAGCCAGCCAACTTCGATCCGGTTCCACAACGAGCTTGTCAGGTTTTTGAACCTGGTCCAACTGGATGAGGCCGAGATCCGCTCGAGGAGAGAGTGGTTCTGAGAGCTGAAAAGGCTGATCATGGAGAAGTATCCTAGGGCGCACGTGGACATCTTCGGCTCATTCTCTACGGATAGCTCTTTATATAACGCAGACATCGACGTGGCACTGACGTGCAGCCAAACGGCCGAGGCTGAAGATCGCATCAACATGAGCGAACTTGCCAATCACTTGTCCGAAAACGTGAAGCTGAAGTCGATCGAGATGATCCCGACGTCATCAGTTCCGGTAATGAAGCTACAGCATTTCACAACCGGTGTGCGCACAGACATCGTTTTCACGAACGACGGCGTAAGTGTAAGCAAGTGGTTGAACACGCAGTACCAGCTGTATCCGGGCACTCTGCGTTCTCTTGTGCTTTTCCTGAAGTTCTACCTTCAGATCCAGAACCTGAACGAGACGTACAAGGGCGGGTGCGGGAGCTTTTTATTGAGCTGTCTGGTGCTATACTTCCTTCAGAACTACGACGCGTCGCAGAGCGAGCATGCGGAGCGGGACAGCGTAACCAGCATGGGCGTAGAAGCGACGCCAGGGGGAGAGAGTACCACTTCGAAAAAATCGTCGAAGAGCGAAAAGAAGAAAAAGAAGAAGGCTAAGCAAGCAGCTGAAGCTGTTGATGAGACGCCTACAGTTGCACAACAAACTGACGCCAGCCCCACTGGAGGCGCTAAAAACTCCTTGTCATTAGAAAGTGTGAACCTCGTGACGCTCCTCTCCGACTTCCTCTACTACTACTTGTATCGCCACGACTATGCGACGCAGATAGTCGTTAGAGAAGTGGACAGCAGGGGAAGAGACTGCCGCAAGCAAGCCAAGATCAACGAGAAGAAGATGGCCGACCTTTGGTGACAAAGGGAGGCCTACAACGCGTCTGAAAGAGCCGCTGCGATGGCGCGTGATTCTGAATGGTCTGATGGGGGTTGGAGCTGAGGACAAGATGATCCTTGGGGCGCTAGCTGGGGCGGACGCTCGAACGGCGGCATGAACGGTATGGGCGGCTGGGGTACGGGGAATGACGGCGCCTACCAACCACTCAGTCGATCGGACACCATTTCTGTGGCTTCTCCTTTAGATGCGACGGTGGATATTGGGACTAAAGCTTATCTGTGGCCGAACATCAAGCGGACGTTCGAGTACCTGTACAAGGGCATCCACCACAACATGCTGCACGGCGTCGCCGGTATGGGCTTCCAGTCCATGGGCGGCTCCTTCCTATATCCAACTTTAATCCACGATCCGGAGCAGCGGGTTTTGAATTCATTAAGGGTGCGGCAGGCGAGCAAGCGGCTGGTTTGAGCGAAGGTGACGGACGCGAAGTAGGCTGAGAAGATGTCTGAGCAGGAGGCGGAGCACCAGCAGCAGCAACAGCAGATGCACGCGCTGCTGCAGCAGCAGGCCTTGCAACAGCAGTGACAACAGCAGGCACACCAGCAGTGACTGCAGCAGGCGTTGCAACAGCAGGCGCTGCAACAGCAGCAGTGACAGGCCAAGCAAGCGCAGCAGCAGTGACAGGCGAAGCAAGCGCAGCAGCAGTGACAGGCGAAGCAAGCGCAGCAGCAGCTTCTCCAGCAGGCGCAACAGCAACGCGCGCAGCAGCAGCAGCAACTGCTCCAGCAGCAGAAGATGCTGCACCAGAATTCGCAGCACGCCAACTACTACGGCGTTTCGAGGAACAGCAGCGCACCTGCTGCCGGACCAGCCGGCTCCAAGAATAACACGTACAGCACTGTAGCGTAGCAATAGATCGCTAGTGCGAGTGCAAACGCTGCGGCAGGCGCAGGCGAAAAGAAGCAGAAGGGAAAAAGAGAGAAACGTAATAGCGGCAAAAAAGACAAACAGCAGGCCGCTGCGATCGCGGCAGCCGGCGGAGCGTGAGCGTCAGCTTGAGGTTGAGTCTGAGACACTGAGTGAACGCCTCAGGCTCGTGACAGCGCTGCGACATTGGATCCGTCTCCTGCGGCTAGCGCTAATGGCAACAACAAGAGCGCTGCGTCAAGCGTGAACGCCGCTTCAACCAGCGCCGCGGAAAAGGCGAGCGCCATCCTGAACGCCAACGCGAAGCCGTTGCTGGGGGGAGCCGCGGCTGCGAGTAGCATCGGCGCTGGCCAGGTGCAGATCCCGGCGAATTTCCAGCTGAAGACGATGGCGAATCGCGCGTCGCTGCAGCAGCAGCTTGCGAATAACACGGGTGTAAATACGAGCCTGCTGAGCAACAACATCCCCTCGTCTGTCGGTAATTCAAGGGCGATGACACCGGCGCCAGTGCCGTCGGAACCGGCTTCGAGCGTGAGCAATCTAGATAGTAGTGGAATTAATCCGACGCTGAACAACACCACGCTGAACAGCCTGAACCTGAACATCAACGCGGCCGCAGCAGGTAACACAAGCAGTGCGAACAGCTCGAAAAACTCCGACGGCGTGCTCGACTTGAACGAGAGCCTGCTGCCGGCTGGCCACAGCTCGATGTCGCTGCTGGGCGGTGATGCACTCGGTAGCGTGAAGTCGGATTGAAACGGAAATGTGTCGGGAACTGGATCACTGCTTGGTGCGGAGAAGGTGTTCGGTGCGACAGGTCCGCGGCTGCGGATCGGCGTGGGTCTGGGCAACAGCCGGGCTGTGACGCCTGCTGCGATGAGCAGTGTGTCGGGTCTTAATGGGCTTAATGGTTTGAACGTGGGCACGCTGAACGTTGCAGGTCTGAACAATAACAGTGTAAATCCGATAGCGGTGACGCCAGGTGTTGCTAGCAGTGTCGGCATGCCGTCAGCTTCTGCGATCGGCACGCCTGCGGTTAGCGTTGGCTTTCAGCAGCCAACTGCGCTCGATATCGCGGTGAATAACATGCAGCTGCAGCACCACGTGCAGCAGCAGCAGCAGCAGCAGCAGGGTAGTAACGTTTTTCAGAGTGGAAGCAAGAATGGCGCGGGTCTCGGAGTAAATCGATCAGGGGCATTACCGAACAGCACCAGTGCGTCGACCGTCGCCGCGCGCAACGCGTTCCAGACCAACAGCAAAGCGATGAGCTCGTCGGTGAGCGTGGCGGGCTCGGTGAGTGCGGCCGATGCTGCGAGTGAGTCAACGATGTTCACCAAGTCGACCATGGTGACGCAAGGGTCGAAGGAGTTGCAGTAGAATACCAAGTCGACCATGGGAACGCAAGGGTCGAAGCAGAAGTCGCCCGACAAGAAGAAGAACAAGAACAAGAAGGCGGGTTCGGCGGCCAAGAAAAACTGAGGGAATACTGACGAGACGCCCAACGCCGCGCAGTCTACGAAGACGCAGAAGAACAACGTGCCAGTGCCGCCAGGGCGCGACAGCCACAACAGCAACAGAAACAGCAAGAGCTACGGGCAGAACCATGCCGGATCGGGCAACACCGGCTTCGGTGGTCAGAACCAGAAGAACAACGTGAACAACTTCAACGCGGGGTACGGAGGCATGTCACCGGGTATGTTCAACGGGTTTAACGGTGGCATGGGCGGCATGGGTGGATTCAACATGCCCATGATGATGCAGATGCCGATGAACGGTATGCCGAACCACTTCGGCGCGGCGCTGCAGCAGCAGCAGCTGGCGCAGTACCAGCTGATGGGCGGGCTGGGCTACGGCGGGTACGGCGAAAACATCGGATGGGGTGTCGGAGGATACGGGAGTGGCGGTGGCGGAAACGGAAACGGCGGTGGAGGAAAGGGCGGCGGCGACAAGAGCCGGAGCGCTAACGCTGGGCGAGGCACACCGATGAAGCGCAACAACAACGCTCAGGTTTAAGCGAAGTTAGCATGCAAGCGAACAAAGTAACGCCCTGTACCGCTTATGCGCAGAGAAAGCGGGGGCGTCGATCTGTGTTAATAGACGCAGATCTATCAATGCATCGAAAATGATAAGTACATCGAAAACGAATATTTTTTAGTGGGTTTGCCTCTATTCGCGCCTTTAGCCGCTATACTTGGAAGTGGCTGGCAATGCGGTTAGAGGTCAGTGGGTGGAGTAGACTTTCAGGTCTGCTGCAAAAATGTTATATCTATAGCTCGGAGTAGTTGCGCTTACGGCCGCTTTCAAGGTCGTAGGTTTCGTAGCTGCTCATTTCAATTTCTAGAAAATCAACTAAAAGGTGCGATTAATAACTACTTTCACAAGGAGCGGACTTTAAGACATAGAGTTCGGAAAAATTTTGGAACTGGATGAAATTTTGGCATTTGGCGTGTCGTTAGTAATCGTGAGAAATGATAACAAAAAATCAACATGTGTTTACTTGGGTGGTGCGACTTCTGTCTCCTTGGGGACTGGTGCAAAAGGAGACGTATGGTTAACAGATGATCTTAGATGTTCGATGAACTTGTACTTGGATTAAGTTGTTGAGGTATATGAACTTGACGTTGATGAAACAATTTGTTGCTGTTGTCAGTGCTGTCTTTACCGTCGCTTCACCTTCGCTTCATTATGATTTGAATGACTCACCATTACCTGCGTCCGTTCCTCTCTATCTTGCATGTTCTATCCAGTCTTCCTTACTTGACTTGTCAACATCTCTTTAAGCAATTTCTGTACTCACAGTTTCACCGTGCACAGTCTGGTGCTTAATCAGCAGCTTCGGCTCTTGCACTTGTAATTTCTGCATACTTAGTCAGCTTCAATCTCGATTGACGATCCTCAACGTTCCTTCAATCCTTTAAAAATGCGATCATCGATTTTTCAACAACTTTCTTTTTGATTTGTGGGAGAGCAGAAGACGACTTGAGCTTTTATTAACCGCTTCCTTCAACAACAACTTTACCCTCCGACACTAGATAGCTTAGCTTAGGCGAGGTTATCACCCTTAACGAACTCCGAGAAGACGAATAAGACAGACAGGTGTGTCTATCGAGACGACAACATAAGCTAGTGACAGGTGAAAGGATCTAAACAGCTTAGCAATCCGCGTCAACTAGTAGATCAGACTGATCAAGTTATATTCATTAGGTAGACTTCTAGAAGAGAATCTATCACAACAACACCTTTACGAGCTTCTTAGCATACCGGACTTGCTGGCGTTGCATCATTCTTTCGGGAGTGGTATTTTCAACAACACGAGTTTAGGGAGTCGAGATATATCGTAGGATATCAGGAGCGTTTTCTACACTACACAAGTACGTAGCACTGAAATAATAATCTTCGCTAGAACTTCGTTTAACTATCACTTCGCTAGAACAAGCATTACATCGTAATCAGCACTACATCAGTACATAGTTAAATCTTAACATTCTTCTGAGGGCTTTATTCTAATCTACAACTATCTACATCTATAACTGAAATTCTTTTAAGTTTTAACAAACAAAGCTTTGAGCTACACGCCATATACAACTAAATAAAGGTTCTAGGTATCTATCGTAAAAAATCGTAGACATCTTCGAGCACAACTAACTTTTCAGCTCTTCTTGATCTTACTACGTAGCTTAGTAACTCGTTAAATTTCATTCTCTAACAAGATGGCCAAGAAGATGAACAAGGCTGAGAAGTCCCAGAAGACTGATAAGAGCTCCGACTCCGTCGGCTCCAAGTCGGGCGAGAAGGTGGCTGTTATGGACCTGCTCACGAAAAGCTTCTGGGGCGTTGGCAAGACGAAGAGCGAGAAGGAAAAAGAGAGCGAGGACGCTGCTGAGAAGAAGGCGGCTGAGGAGAAAGCGGCTGAAGAAAAAGAGAAGAAGGCTGCCGAAGAGGCCGAGAAGAAGAATGAGGAGGAAGCTAAGGCGGCGGATAATGAAAAGTCGGACGAGCTGCCGGCGAAGATGAAGCCGGTGTCGACTAACGCTTCTGAGGAATTTTTTACTGAAAAATCTCCCGAGAAGTCGCCGGAAAAGGAAGACAAAGTGGAAGAAAAAGAAGAAAAGCTCAAGGCGAGCAAGAGCGCGCGCGTGGACGTCAACGAAGCGGTCAGTGTTAACGAGGCGGACGATAGCAAGACCGTCGCGACGACGCCGCAAGCGTCGAAGCCGAAGAAGGTGGACGACAACAACCGCCCGGAAGCGACGCCGACGCACGCGCACTCGCCGGCGCCGATCGCGGCGCCGCCGGCGCAGCAGATGGCGTACGCCGCGCAGCAGAAGGCGGCCCCTGCAGCGCAGCCGGCGCAGCAGATGGCGTACGCCGCGCAGGTGGCGGCGCAGGTGCAGGCGCAGTATCAGGCCACGCAGGCGGCGCAACAGCAGGCGCAGCGCGTCGCGCAGGTGTCGCAGCACGCTAACAACCAGAAGGCGGCCGGCGGCTCCAAGGGCACCATCGAGGAGGTCGAGGGCACCGTGAAGCTGAACCTCAAGTATGTCTATGAACAAATCGGTGAAGTTTTGAAAGAAAATAAGAATTTGCGCAACCAGCTGAAGGTCATGGAGATGGAGCTGCACAACAAGACCGCCATGCTCGAGTCTTCTCAAGAAGAGAATGAAAGTTTGAGACAACAATTAATTTTCAGCAAGCACCGCATGACGTGCAGCAACGAGGACTTCGCGTCGAAGCTGGAGGAGATTGGTTTATCTGTTGATGACGTGAACAAGCTGCGCAAGAGCGTGTCCATCGGCAAGAAGGACAGTGGGATTAAGATGGACGACGCGGGCAACTCGATTTCTATGGCGCGCACTCTGTCGTGCGAGAGCGACAAGGGTGCTGCTGACCAATCTGGTGCGGGTGTTCTGAAGCAGAAGGGCGGTTTGATGAACGCGCTGTTCCCGGGTGTGGACGTCGGTGCGGTCGGCGCTGGTGTCCAAAACTCAGTGAACATGATGAGCAAGTCCTCTGCTTCGAACAATCCGTACGCGAAGCTCAACAACCCGGTTGTTGATCCTAGGCGGTATGAACAACCCGCCCACTTAATGTTGCCACGTGAAGAACGTGTCGGCTCCGGCGAGGGCATGAAGGCGGGCTCTGCCGGCGGCATGGGAGCTGGCGACCACACCTCGGGCAGCCAGAGCATTACCACCGCGGGAGGCAGCGAGAACGGAAGCACGATGGTGCCGGGCACTTCGACGAATGGGCGCGAGGGGTCGCATAACATGAACGCCGGCTTCTTCCAGCCGCAGCACGCACACGCTAAAAGGCCCCGCAGCGTCGACATGACCGGCCGTCTCGGACCTACCGGATCTCTGGACATGGTGGGCGAGAACCTGCACTACCACGGGCATCATGTTTCGGCGGCGGTGTACGGCGGGTATCCTTCGGCTGACGAAGCTGGTGGGCACGGCGGGCTCGCGCCGCCGCAGACTGTGGCGCAGCGGATCGAGCACCTGTACGGCATGGAGTCGAGTGCGGCGATGGCGCACTTGAGCAGTGCAGCGAGCGCTTCGGACTTCGAGAGCCAGACGTACGTCACCTCGCGCGCGGGCGCCTTCGGCGCGGCGGCCGGCCTGGTGGACGTGCACCGCGATGGCGGCATGGACGGCGGTATGCTGACGCACACCGGCTCGCGCGACATGTCGGGCGGCCGCGGGCACAACGGTCACAACCGCTCCGCGCCTCTCACTGCACCCGTGCGCAAGGGCTCGCGCGACTTCAGTGAAGATATCTTCCGCGAACGCAGGGAAGGCAGCGGTAACATGGAACGGCGGGCGGACCAGATGCACCCTGGGGTGGCGGCATTAAGAGCTCACGCCGGCGTCGCCGCCCCTCAACCACAAAGGACGGGCGCCGACGTGTACGCCGCTATTAGTCCGAAGAACGGGACTCAGCCTGGAAGTGCTGATATGGGGTTGGGCAGCAGCGCTAGCGCGGTTAGCGGTGGGGTGCAGTCCAGCATCTACGCGGCGATGAACGGCGGCGCGTCGAGTGCCGCTCTGGGCGGTGCGGGTGCCGATAAGGGAGCTGGTATCGAAGGTGCAGCTGTTCCGATCAACATCAACCCGTCGCCGCAGAACCTGGCGCACTACAAGGTGCGGCTGTTGGAACTGTGCCGCAAGCACGGCGTGGACCTGCGCACCATCGAGTGGTTCTGCCTGCCGGAGAACGCGATCTTCTGGGAGACGCTGGCTAGGAAACTTGAAGAAATCGATAGGCGCAGCACGATGGGCGACGGGCACTTCAAGGTGAAGAACCCTTCGGCGTGGTTGACCAAGTTCTTCAACACGATCAAGAAGCAGAACGCAGGTCTGCTGGCCAGCACAAGCGCGATCAGCTCCGGTGTGTCCGCTGCTTCGGTTTTGGCGCCGATGTCGTCTGCTGCTAGCAGCGCGGCTGGTGACGCTGGACGTACTCTGGGTCGTCAGCTGACGGAGCGGGACTTGGCTTTGCTGAGCAGCGGCAACCCGGCGGCGGGCGTGAACCCGGCGCTCTCGAAGCACCTGGCCACGCAGCTGTCGAACAGTTTTTCGGACGCGGGTCTCGGCGGCCTGCCGGGCAACTACTCCAACGGCTCGGCGATCCCGAAGGCGGACACGAACCCGCACCGGGGCACGCTGGGGGAACACGCGATCCCCCCGGGCCTGGGCCACACCCGCATTGAGCTGCCGGCCATGTCGCCGGAGGAGGCGCGGCGCCTGGCTGAAGGCATGTAAGGTATAAATCGCGGAGGGTAATAAAAACTTACTGTAAGGGGCAACGGGACAAAATGAAAATCTCAACTACTTAGGTACTCTAGAACTGGAACTACATCTCTGCCGTACGTACTAATCATCGCACGCCTGACAACACGGCGCTTTGG
>JACLAC010014798.1_pt1 | contig 41839 bp, 37 predicted proteins | sample 8027881 | NCBI WGS metagenome assembly JACLAC01 (sample SAMN15725517, study PRJNA655200) | protist metagenome | isolation source: fluorescence activated cell sorting (FACS) single amplified genomes of... | place: Spain: Blaines Bay Microbial Observatory, Mediterranean Sea | collected 2016-01-19 | reverse complement strand
TGGTCAACTGCTAAAGGAAGTGGGATTGAGAGTCGGGCCCAGTGGCAAGGTGATTGGCCTGGATATCAGTGCAGATCAAATTACAGCTGCAAAAAACTTTTGTGAAGAGGTCGACAACATTGAGTTTTTCAACGGCAAGCTTGAAGAACTCGAATGGAGTGATCATCAATTAGATTCAGTGACCTCTACACAAACCCTGGAATATGTTGAAGACTTGGACTCCCTGATGACTTCCATGGTGAAATTGATGAAACCAAGATCCAAGTTTGTGAACTATTCCACCCTTTGGGATTATTTTCGATTCCACGGACCAGAAGAGAAACTAAATCAAATGATCCATACAGCGGCTATACATCAAGCTCATTTGATGTTGCCCTCGAATCTGCTTGGGATCTTGAACAATTATGGCTTTCACAATGTTAGAACGACTCCGACACCCTTCTTCTTTACCAAGCGAGACGGTAATTCCTTTGCGAATTTCACAGAAATGAATCTAGCGAAGGTCGCTCTTCAGAATGGTGTTGCCGAGGAAACATTCAGCGAATGGAGAAGACAACTGAAAGAAGCGGAGAAAGGAGGGAGGTTTTCCTTCACTGTGATTGGTGTGGTGACGGCAGGGTATTTGGCGTGATGGTGAAATTTTTTGGGGAATAAAGCGATTTTCTCAATTTTTATTAGTTGCTAGGATGCGGAAATTACAAATTCTTCAGCAGTTCAGGTAAGTCCTACTTGCTAGACATATCTTTCTCGAATTCGATCTATCCAATTCTTGGCTTACGAACATCAGGGACCCTCGCTAGTCTTCAAATTCGAATACTTGGCCTGTCCAATCATCCAGCAGTGAGACCTCCATCTGCCAGAAAAACCCCATCGTTGCAGAAAGTGGATTCGTCCGAAGCCAGGAAAAGTGCAAATTGTGTGATCTCTGAATTAGTTCCATACCTGTTCATCGGGATCATTGCTTTTACAAAATCCTCAACCTGTTCTGGAATTTCCGTATTTACCTGTTGATGCAGAGATTCCATCATCCGGTTCGCAATTGGACCTAGTGCTAGAATGTTGAAACGAATGCCACTAGGTCCAAACTCTAGGCACGCAGGTTTAATCATCCACAGACCGCGTGCTTGCTGGCAAAAGGTACAGCCCATTAACACCAATGACTCCTCTACCTGAGGATATAACTACGAAAGAACCACTTTTCTGTTTGGTCATGATTGGATTGGAATGCTTCAGAGGCAACCGAACTCCTGTGATGTTGATTTCAAGTACGGAGTTGAATTGTTCATAAGTTTGCTCTGTCAGTGGTTTTACCGCCCCTTCGGTTGCAGCATGGGCAATCACAGCGTCCAAAAATCCAAATTTCTCATTCGTTGTGTTGGTCGCAGAGGCAACAGCACTTTCGTCTCTGGCTTCGTATTCAAGATAGATGATGTTTTCATCAACACCCAATTCAGCCTGAAGTTCATTTAGCTTGTTCCGGTCTCTTCCCAGCAGCGCTAGCTTCGCACCATTTTTTTGAATAACTTCGTGGTTTCCTTGCCGATGCTTCCTGTCGCCCCTGTAATTAGAATACTCTTGCCTGCTAGTCTCATTGGCACTATTTCCTCGTCAAGAAGTAAAAGTGATTTGGCTTAGGCTCGTGACCTTTAAATTTTTTGGTGGCTGAACTTGAGAATCAGTCTTTGCTGCTAACTGCTTTCAGAAACTCCTCATGATCCCAATTCCAAAGCGGAATTTAGGTTCTCTTTGCTGGAATTGTTTGTCTTGGTCATTAGCAAATTCAAGCAGCCGAATGCTCGCTTCCTGATCATTGATCTCGCCACTTTTCACAGAGTCTACCAGCTTATCCCCAACGAACACATACTCTGAAATATACTTTTCCGTTCGGGTGCCATTGTCGTTATAGATCGATTCTACCCTTGATTTGATGCAGTCCCATTCCTCCAAGAAACTTGGGGAAGCACACTCGTTGATTTGAATTTCTTGAATCGTGAGCCTAGTGGAGGTGCATCCAAAGGCTAGGACTAGAAGAGAAAACCCACAACAAATTCTGGCCATTGAGTTCATTCAATTATTTTCTCTAGGATGTTTGGTCAATATGAAGGTGAGACCGTCTCATTAGACGATTTTTTAGTAGGAAGAATATAAATAGTGGTTAAAGTTCTGTTAACCTCGACATGATTGGTCCCATGAATTCTTCAACCAATACTATATCGTTATCAGTGCTGCTTTTTTCTCGCTTCACTTGTCTTTTTGCCATTTCCTCCTCCGCGATTTTTTCTGAAGGATAGATGATTAGAGATTGATGATGGTTCTCATCAATTTTCCACCAGATGACGTCCTCAGCAGTAGTATCCCCACTCACAGACTTATTCATATTTGCCTGCAATTCTGCTGGACTTGGAACACTATTTTTCCAATACCACTTCGTGTAAACTGCAAATTTCATAAATATTCTCTCTGCTTGTTATAATCAGTAGTTTCTTAAAAAAGTCTCCTTAAGTCAATTGACAGAGAATTGCCAGATTGAGTTGGCTCATGCATAGACCGCTTGCCGTAGGCCCTTAAGATAGCCGATCGCGAAAAGTCTACCGATCTCAGAGTAACCGAAATTTTGGTTGCTGTCCTCCCCCATCGTGGGAACGTGGTCGGGGCGACAAATACCATTATAGCCCACTTCCTTGTAAGCCTGCATGCAAGCAACCATATCGGTCTTGCCGTCATCGTGGAAGGTCTCGACAAAATCAGTGGCCTGTCCCTGCACATCGCGGAAGTGTACAAAGAAGATCTTCTGCTGCTTACCAAACTTACGGATTGCCCCAGGTAGATCATCTGTCATTAGTGTGAAGTTGCCCTGACACAGGGCGATGCCACTCATCTCACTGGGATGCAGGTCTAGCAGTTGCTGGAAGTTATCGATACTATACATGATCCGAGGAGTCCCCTTGACCAGCGGAATCGGGGGGTCGTCTGGGTGCATGGCGAGCTTGACTCCGGCAGACTCAGCTTCGGGAACCACGGCATCTAGGAAGTACTTCAGGTTGTCCCAGAGTTTCTCTTCGGTGAGGCTATATTCGTTCTCGTAAGGATCCGTAACATCCTCGAGTCGAAACTGGGTCACCAGTGCTCCTCCCCGCGAGGGTAGGTTGGTGGTAGTACGAATCCAGTTGAAGATTGGCATCCACTCGTAGCACCAGACAGGAATTTCCAGTTTTCCCATGTTGCTGATCAACTCAATCACCTGCTCAATCTCCCGGTCTCGTCCCTCGATGCCGAGTTTGACCTTCTCCATTGGTGGTCGGTTTTCCAAGGCGGCCAGATAAAATCCGGTCTCCTCGTAGCGTTTCTTCTGGGTAGCTAGCTTATCCATACTCCAAGGCAGTCGCTCTTTCGGAACCTCCAGCCCTTCGCTCCAGTCCATTGATCCCACGACATCGTTCACTCCACACTGTTTGACAAGGCGGATCAGGCTTTCCTGGTCGGGCTGAAAAAATTCGGCAATTCGGATCATCTCAAACTCCATTTTTATGAGTTTTTTTCCACTCTTCGAATTCCTGCTGAGCTTCTTCGGTCAGTGGATAGTACTTACGGAGATCTCCACCCTCAGAGAGTCTCAGCTTGGAGAAGACCTCCCAATCCTTGTGCGTACCTGCATGGGCAATGATGTCGTCAACGAGTTGTAAGGGGACAACAACAACGCCATCGTCATCAGCGATAATGATATCTCCTGGGAAAACAAGCCTGCCTCCACAGGCAATCGGACAGTTGACCGAGAAGGGAAAAATGCCGGTCTGAATGTGGTAGTTGGGTGTAAATCCACGAACCCACATTCCTAGTCCGGTCTCGAGTGCCGGTTGGGAGTCACGAACCACTCCATCGACGATAATGCCTTCCCCTCCCTTGCCTTGGAGATAGGTTAGCATCATCTCACCAAAGACCCCACTCTGCATATCTGCACGGGCATCGACAACCACGATATCTCCAGCCTCTGCAAGGTATAGGGCGTGTCGGTGAAGTTGTTTCTCCACTTCCTGGTATTCTGATTTGTCCTCATAGTAATCTTCACGAATTGGCATGAACTGAAGCGTGATCGCTGGACCTCCGATCACTCGTCCTTTTTCTTGGGTCACGGGTCCGACAATGTGAGAATTACGGATGCCTGCTTTATGTTTGAGTTCAGCACTGAGTGTCGCGCTACCGATCTCCTTCAGTTGTTCGATCTTGGCACGTTCAGGTCGTTGAAATCGGACTGGGTGGACTTGGGTTTCCATAAGATTTAGCTCCAAAGGCGGTCGTGGGAGTCCAGAACATTCCAGCTGTCAGTTGATTCAAAGAAGCCACGAAGCTCTGGAGTAAGAGGATTGAGGTGCGCCTGCACCACTTCTTCGTTCAATTCGATACCAAGGCCTGGGGCTTCCGGAACCCGAATGTGACCATCTTCAACAAGGGCCTTGCCTTCAAAAGTCACCAGATCTTCCCACCAAGGAATGTCGACGGAGTGCATTTCCAAGGCAACGAAGTTTTCGGTTGCTGCAGCACAGTGAACGTTTGCCATTGTGACGATGGGAGAGCCAGCTTGGTGCAATACCATCGGCACCCCGTAATCCTGGGCAAGATCACCAATGCGCTTGGTTTCAAGGATACCACCAGAAGTGGCCAGATCTGGATGAACGTAGGAGACACAGTCTTCATCGAGCAGGGTCTTGAATTCCTGGCGTAGATAGATGTCTTCACCGGTACAAACTGGAGTCTCGACTGCGTCCTTGATAGCCTTTAGCTGCTTGGGGAACTGCCAAGGAAGCATGTCTTCATACCAGGCGAAGGTGAAGCGATCCAGCGCACGACCAAGACGAATGCAGCTGTCGAGTCCAATGTGACCAAAGTGGTCAATGGCAATCGGGATTGTGTTGCCGAGCTTTTCGCGGATTAACCGAGCGTATTCGGCCAGATGTTCGATACCTTTCTGAGTAATTTGTGTAGCCGTGAAAGGATGCATCAGGTTGGGATTAGTAGCAACGGCTGGATCCTGAATTAATGTCCCTTCGATGCCACGCAGTAGGTTGATACCCACATCCATCTTGAGGAATTGGTAGCCCTTGTCGATGCGAGTCTGCATACGAGCCGCCATCTGCTTAGGATCCTGTTCTGAAGGAGTATCGGCATAGACCTTGATCCGGTCACGATACTTCCCACCAGCGAGCATGTAGGAGGGTACCCCGTAGGCCTTTCCAGCCAGATCCATCAGGGCCATCTCTACACCACAGACGCCTCCCCCCTGTCTTCCATGAAAGCCAAACTGCTGGATTTTGCGGAAGATTCGTTCAACGTTGCAGGGGTTTTCTCCAAGTAATCTACTCTTGAGCATCAGTGCGTATCGGATACTTGCGCCGTCTCGCACCTCACCTAGTCCTGTGATGCCCTGATTGGTGTAGATCTGCAGCAGAGGCCAACGCCAGTTGTCATGACCCACAATGGCAAAGCGGAGGTCGGTGATTTTCAGTTTGGAAGGCTGTGAATGGGTTTGGATGCTCATATGTTTCCGATGAACAAGAAAAAGAGAATGGAAGTTTAGCTGACCATACCTCGTGCGTTGACGGGGACGGTGGCTTCCAACTGATCCTGCCGAATCAGGTTGACTTGATCAAAAAGGTTGGATACCAGACAGACATGGTTCGGGATGATCCGAACCTTCTCTCCGATGGCAGGCTTATTCGCACAATCTGTGAGATCGATCGTACCGTGTTCTTCATTGAGGGTCGTGATGATTGCTTCTGGATATTCCACCAGGTGTCCCATTCCTGGTGCATCACAACGATCCGAACCAAGTGACTTGGAGCCAGTATCGACAACAGCTCGGTTCTCGGTGGGGCGACTGACCACGGTTGCTAGAACGGTCAGCGCACAGTCGTCCAATGTTCCAAAACCATAACTGGCCATCATGCGGTCACAGTAGATGTAAGTCCCTGGACGGTGCTCAGTCACAGCCTTGACTTCCGCAGCCTGGTAGTAGTTGGGAGTTCCTCCGCTGGAAATGACCTCTGGAGCTAGACGATTTTCAGTCAGCAGCTTGCGTGCATCTTCCAACCATTGATCAACTTCAGCCACACGATTGCGTGGTGGATAGGTCATCAAACCAAGGAAGTGCAATCCGGGTTGCTCGGCAATGAAACGGGCAAGCTTCAGTGCTTCCTCCGGAGTTTGGACTCCGCAGCGACCTGCACCCGTGTCGCACTCAACCAGCACCCTCAGTTGGCGCTTGGGATTCTGAAACTTGTTGGCATAGCCTTGAGCTACGGTCTCATTGTCAGTGACCACACTCACCTGAATGCTCTCGTGTAGCTTGGCCAGTCGCTCCAACTTGGCTTCTCCTACCAGATTGTAGGTGATCAGGATGTCTTGAATTCCACCCACTGCCATACTCTCAGCTTCTCCAACCTTTTGACAAGTGATTCCACAAGCTCCGAATTCCACCTGTAAATTTGCAAAGCGATGGAGCTTATGGGTTTTGATGTGAGGTCGCAGCGTCAGACCGTGGGTGTCTGCATAACCTTGGACACGCAGCAGATTGGCAGAGACTTTTTCCAGATCGATCAACACGGCAGGGGTGTCGACATCACTCCAGTTGGGCATTGGAAATCCTGGCTGAGAGTTGTTGGAACAGACTGAAGGTAGGGAGCACTAGACAGTGCTTAGTATCCTCTTGATCTCTTGTGAACAGTATCATTGAAAAAAACTACAGGAGGTGTTGACCCTACATTCTGATGGATGACTTGGAATCCGGAAGCTAGAGAAAAGACTCTAGATTTGCAAGTTTCCCAAGTGAAGCCCTTTCCAAACAAACAGCAATTTGATCGTCAGTAGTTAGTCGAAGAAGCTTACATCTTCTGGAGCCAGATATTGTGCTGCCGCTTCTGGAATCAGGTCAACCCCCATTCCCGGTCGCTCGATCACGTCAATCATGGAATTTTTTACGATGGGATTGGGTAGGCCTTCCACGATCTCGTACCACCAGGGATTATGTCCTGTTGGATATTCAAAGGCAATGAAGTTGGCTGGCAATGTGGCACAGACCTGAATCAGCGCTGCCAGCCCTAGTACACCGTTGCCCGTCCCATGAGGTGCCATCAGGATGCCGTGCAGGTAGGCGTATTCGGCAATCCACTTCAACTCTGCGATTCCACCCACATCTGCTGGATCGGGCCCCACGACATTGACTGCATGACTTTCGATCAGATCCTTGAAGTTCTGGCGCAGATAGATCTGTTCACCTGTATGGATTGGGGTGGAAGTGAAGTGGGTCAGGTCCCGATAGACATCTGCGTTCACGTAGGGAACGTAATCCCCAGTGAGCATGTCCTCCAGCCACATCAGGTTGTAGGGTTCGACCGCTCGGGCAAAGCGTAGCGCATCTGCAGGCATCCATCCGGGACCACAGTCGAGGGCGAGTCCTACTTCATCACCGAGCACTTCTTTCATGGCGGCTACGCAATCGACTAGTAGTGCAAGTCCGCGTTCCGTCAAGGCCCCCTGGTCCATTTGTCCGTGGAAGGAACTTTGCGCTGGCTGTCCATAGAAGAAATGATCGAGCTTCTTCATTGGTGAATGAAAGGCGATCCCCTGCTTGACGATATCAAAACCCTCGGGCAGGGATTTCATCCAAAGACAATTCTCCGCCATCGCCTCCGGAGTCCACTCCCCCATCGGTCGACGAATTGAACCATTGTAGGTGCGCACCTGATCCCGGACCTTGCCACCAAGCAATTTATAGACAGGCACTCCGGCAGCTTTTCCCGCAATATCCCAGAGCGCATGTTCAATGATCGAGACAGGTGCACCATAGGGTTTGAATGAACCACGTTGTCGGATTTTAAGCATGCAACGCTCAACATCAGTGGGGTCTTCTCCAATCAGTGTTTCCCGAAACTGCAAGACCCATGGTTTGAGATAGGGCTTGTACTGCTCGGCTTCTCCATACCCAGAAAGACCTTCATCTGTGACAATCCGGACAACGGGGTTTTTGCCAATCAGTGCACACTTTAGGTCTGTGATCTTCATTCTGCTCCTTTTCCCTGAATGCGTTTGGAAAAACTGCTAAAACTAATTTTTTTGATGAGCTTCAACAAATAACCATAAAACCAAGAAAGTCATAAGGATGAATCGTCCAGTTTCAATGATAGTTCGAAGGATCGACTTGCAGTCCACTGTACGATGATTTTTATGATTGTTACTACAGACTAATTAAGTTCTTCGTTCACAGTAGCCATCTGTTGAATTTCCCACAATTTTCAGATTCATCTGCAATTCAGTAAAAAATTGAATGATGCTGGCGAAGCCAAAACTATATAAAGAATCGAACCAAAAATCTTGCAAACGCAGCGGATAAAGAAAATGGTACGCAGATTTGAGAAGATGGGGAGAAAAGCCAAGGTTTGAATTCTTGTCAATTTTTTGGGAACAACGTAAACACGCGGTTAACTCATCACTCCTCAGTCTTCCTCACAGTGGATCTGGAGCGAGACGGCAAACAGTTTGGCCACATCAATATCCCACAGTCACCGAACAACGACGTTTGGGGAGTTCAACAGGTGCCGATTGCTGTGATCAAAAATGGTAGCGGCCCTACCTTGATCCTGACAGGAGGTAATCATGGGGACGATTACGAAGGGCCATTCTTCATCTCGGAGTTGGTGAGAGATCTGGATTCCACTCGTGTTTCAGGTAGGTTGATCCTGATGCCAATCCTGAACAATTCTGCAACACAGGCAGGACAACGAGTTTTTCCCCTGGATGGGTTGAACCTGAATCGCACCTTTTCCGGCGATCCATATGGGTCGATCACTGAGCAGATTTCTTTCTATCAGAACGACCATCTCTTCCCTGTCGGAGATGCCTACGCAGACCCCACTCTGGAGGCAGTTCCCTGTACCTTCTACCAAGTGCGATTGTTGAACCAGCACTTGAGAAAGAACAATTAGAGCGCAATATTGCGATTACTTCGGCTTTTGGTGCTCCTTGTACAGTCGTGGTCGACAATCGTTGAGATCCAAGGACTGCTGGGGCTTTGGCAGTCCGAACTGAGTTGACTACGATCGGTACCCAGATGGCTGGAGGTAGAATTGTCCGAAGTGATGTACTCTCCATCTATAATCGTGGAGTCCAGAACATGATGAGCCATCTGGAAATTTTGCTGGGAGAAAAGCAGTCATCGACAGTAACAAAGGAGAAGCTTCGGAAGCTGCCAGGTACAGAAGGTTTTGTTTTTGCGCTAATAGAGGATGTTTTTGAACCATTTCATGAATTGGGAGAGAAAGTCTTCGCGGGTTGGAAAGCTGGGTTGGTACATAGTCTGGTAAATCCCTTTGAGATGCCCGGAGTGGTGCACTACGAAGTAGACAGAATTCTCCACGTAGTGTGGATGATTGGAAAAGTAGTGAAGGGCAACTGCTGTGCAGTGATTGCCATTGAATTTGAAGTTTAATTTTAAACGAGTAAACGAATGACAGGCAAAGTAGATCTCCTCCTTAAGGGAGGACGGGTGATGGATCCGAGTGTGGGTTTGGACGCACAAAAAGATATTGCTTTCAAGGATGGCAAGATTTTCGCGATTCTGGACTGCAACAGTCCCATCGAGGCCAAGGAGGTTCAAGATGTGTCGGACTGCATTGTGTGTCCAGGGCTGATTGACCTACACACCCACATCTACTGGGGCGGTACAGGCCTTGGGGTAAATGCTGAAGACATTGCTGGACGTAGTGCGACAACGACTTTTGTTGATGCCGGAAGTGCAGGGGCAGGAAACTTTGGTGGGCTCAAACACTTCATTGCTGACAAAACCGATCTTCGTATTCTGGGATTCCTCAACATTTCTTTTGCGGGTATCTGCGGTTTCAGTAAGAAGAAGGCGAACCTCTTTCCTGAGTGTGAAGATATCCGCTTGCTCGATAGCGACGAGTGCATAGAAGCGATTGCGAAGTACCGGGAGAGCATTGTCGGCATTAAGGTGCGGATTGGTCGTTACGCTAGTGGCAACGCTGGAATGATGCCACTCCAGATTGCTCGGGAGGTTGGTGAAGAGACTGGGTTACCCTTGATGACACACGTGGATTTTCCACCACCGGATCGGGATGACGTACTGAATTACCTGCGTCCTGGGGATGTGCTGACCCACTGCTTCCGACCCTTTCCTAACGCTCCTCTCTACGGCAATGGTAGTATTCGTGAAGCGGTTACTCGCGCCCGAGAACGTGGGATTATCTTTGACTTGGGCCACGGTGGGGGATCACTCTCCTTTCAAGTCAGTCGAAAGATGCTTGAACAGGATTTCCTGCCAGATACGATTAGTAGCGATGTGCATGTAATGAGTGTCGATGGTCCGGCCTTTGACATATTGGTAACGATGTCAAAATTTCTGTGTTTAGGGATGCCTCTGATGGATGTTATCCGGGCTTCAACTACCCGCCCTGCGGAGGCTATTCAACGGCTAGATCTTGGTAATTTGAAGGTGGGCAGTCCTGGAGATGCGGCCGTCCTCAGAATTGAGGAGGGACGCTTTGAGTACTACGATGTCAAACAAGAATTGCTGCTTGGTGACAAGCGCTTGATTTCAGAAAAAGTGGTGGTCAAAGGAAAAATCTGGAGATAAAAGAGGAGTCAAGGATGGAGAAAGGTTTTTTTGTCTACGCCTGGGATCTTGTAGAGGAGGACCCCAAGGTAGCGCTAAAGAAGATTCAAGGACTTAGTGCAAATACAGTATGTTTGGCCGCCAGTTATCATGCTGGTAAGTTCACACGCCCCCGAGCCAAGCAGAAAATCTACTTTCCTAAGGACGGGACGGTCTATTTTGAACCAAATCAGCAGCTTTACAGACGTATTCAGCCCAAGCGGAATCCAGTCTTGAATCAATATGATTTCTTTAGAGATTGGTCAAAGTATAACAAGGACTTACGACTCAAGGCCTGGACTGTCTGCACCCACAATAGCTCGCAGGGACTAGAGCATCCGGAATATTGTGTGAGGAATGCTTTCGGGGATCCTTACATTTACAATCTCTGTCCAGCTAATGACGAGGTACAGCACTACGTGCGGGCGTTGTGTCAGGACTTGGCATCCATTGAGAGTGTGGAGTGCATTACCTTGGAGACTCCGGGTTATTTACCTTTTTGGCATGGCTATCATCACGAGTTCGGATTTGTTCCACTGGATTTTCAGGCTCAGGCCATGTTGGCGCTCTGTTTCTCTGCTGATACAAAGCGCAAGGCTAGTTCCTTTGGAGTAAATGCTGACAAGTTACAGGAGTGGGTCGTAGGGCGCCTGAACCATTTCTTTGCTTCCGGGGTTTATCCGAAAGAGTCCATGGCGATGCAATGGTTCCTTGCAGACTTAATTCAGGAGCCCGATCTGTTGGCCTATCTCCGTGCTCAGGAGCAGATCGTCTCAGAACTGATCAAGTCAGTCCGGGATGTGCTACCAAAAAGTGTACGTTTGAACCTGATTCCCACAGTGCAACGTCCGACAGCAGGTTGCTGGGTAGAAGGCACTGGTTTGACGAAACTGCCTGATCTCTTTGATGGAGTAGATTCCTGTGCATATCAGAACGGAGCAGATGAAATCTTCATGGACTCCTGGGATGTGAGACGCCGTGTGGGTGATGAGATTCCCCTGAGCTTCATCTTGCGTCCGGCTCCTCCTGATTTGGATAGCAAGGCCCAGTTGCTCAATGCCGTTGAACAACTCAAGATGCTTCATCCTAGCGGGATCAGCTTCTACAATTATGGTTTTCTGCCAGAAACAAATTTGCTCTGGGCCCAGGAAGCCTTTGCATTGCTTGATTGATTCACCCAGATGAAATATTGATTCACCCGTCGATCATGAAAGGGAAGATATGCAGCGTTACGCAGGAAAGAACGTGCTCATCAGTGGAGGAGGTTCTGGGATTGGCCATGCCATCTGTCTGAGATTGGCCGCTGAAGGAGCCAACATCATTCTGATTGACAAGGATCTCAAGGGGGGACAGACCGTCGAGCAAGAGCTGAAACATCAGAAAACCAAGGCGCTCTTCGTTCAATCGGATATCACCAGTGAGGCCGATGTAGAGAAGGTCCATAAGGAAGCAACCCTGTTCTTTGGTACCATTGACGTACTGGTCAATAATGCGGGAGCGGCCTTTGCTGAGAACTACGCGATGACTACGCTGGAAAATTGGAACCAAGATATTGCCCTGAATCTGACCGGACATTACATGTTGACCCGTCTCTTTCTGCCAGATATGGAAGCCCAAGGCAAAGGTGCGATTATCAACATTTCTTCTGTCAATGGTGCGCAGTCTTTTGGAAATCCTGCCTACAGCGCGGCCAAGGCTGGGGTAATTTCTTTCACGCAGACTTTGGCAATTGAATACGGTCCAAAGGGCATTCGTGCTAATGTGGTGCTGCCAGGAACTATTGAAACGCCGGTTTGGCAATCGCGGAAGAATTCGCGACCAGAGGTTTTTGAGTTGGTTAAGGGATGGTATCCGGTTGGTCGAGTTGGACGACCTGAAGACATCGCTGCTGCGGTCGCTTTTCTCAGTGCGGATGAAGCAAGCTTCATCAACGGGGCTTCCCTGAATGTCGATGGTGGTTTGACCGCTGGGAATTTCCGGATGATCAAAGACATCACTGGAGAGTAGTAGCAACGGTTCCAGGCAGATGAAAGATGTGATTGGAAGGAACATCAACTCAAAAGTGAGGTGCTTATGGATTTAAATAATCTAAGTGTTCTCGATAATTCAAAATCAAGATCAATCAGTCCGGAGAACTTTGCCGGTGGGAAGGGCCAGGGTGGACGAGCCACCACGGGTACAGGTGAGGATTGTGCGAGGGACCTGGGCCCAGGCTGGAAAATATCTCCTTCCGTTAAGATTCAGAGTGGACAGATCTTTGAGCTGGCTTTGATTGAGGGTCCGGGTACGATCGAACAGATCTGGATGACGCCTACAGGCAACTGGCGCTTCAGTATCTTACGTTTTTATTGGGATGATCAGGAGTCTCCATCAGTAGAATGTCCTGTAGGTGACTTCTTCGCGTGTGGCTGGGGTAAGTTCGCACCGGTTTCCTCGCTGGCAGTCTGTGTAAATCCAGGGAGTGCCTTCAACTGCTACTGGCCGATGCCTTTTGCCAAGCGATGTCGAATCACGCTTGAAAACATTGGTGACGAAGAGATGACGCTGTACTATCAGGTCAACTACTCTCTTGGTGAGATAAATCCTCAAGCTGGTTACTTCCATGCACATTTTCGCCGGGTCAACCCGTTGCCTTACAAAACAGACTACATGATCCTAGATGGAGTCCGAGGAAAGGGGCGTTATGTGGGAACTTACATGGCTTGGGGAGCCAACAATTCGGGTTGGTGGGGTGAAGGCGAAATAAAGTTTTTTCTTGATGGAGACGAGGAGTTTCCCACAATTTGTGGAACAGGTACGGAGGACTACTTCTGCGGTTCCTATAATTTTGAAAACAAGGAAACAAAGCAGTACGAAGAGTTCTCCACAGCTTATGCTGGCTTACCCCAGATTCTGCGTCCCGATGGAGTTTACCGCTCTCAAACCCGCTTTGGCATGTACCGCTGGCACATCACGGATCCCGTACGCTTTGACCAGGACCTGCGAGTTACCATTCAGGCGCTTGGTTGGCGTAATGATCGACGCTACCTGCCACTGCAGGATGATATCGCATCGGTAGCTTACTGGTACCAAACTTTACCAAGTGAGCACTTTCTCAAATTACCAGAAAAGGATTTTCTGGAGATAATTTAAGTGTTAAACGCGGTCTTGTGTCTTCTTTCCTAGGCAGAAAAAGTGAATTTATGCTCTTAGGAGTGCTTCTTGTGTAATTTGGTTGTTTGTGAATCAACAGCAACGAACTCATCTACACATAAGCACTAGAATCAATGATCGTACTAGTTTCCATTTGCTAACCTCTTGATGGGGTTCTCACGCAATTATTTTCATACAGTCTGCTCACCGCAATCCCTTGCTCACCGCAAACGCTGTAAAATAAATATTTTTCATTCATGTACAAGAGAAGGTGTGGGTCTCTAAGTGCGTTTTCGGGCTGAGTGGCTGCTCCATATGTCGAAATTGTAACCGGTAGGTTCACACCTTCATAGTCGAATTCAGGCCGCAAAACTTCTTCTAGTGAACATGCAGTCCAGTCCTCCCAATCTGGCTTAAGATCAATTCGATTTCGAAAAATTCTTTCTGGAGCATCTCCAATGCGACTGAAGTATACTACTAACGTATCTTCTTCTAAATGCAGCCCAACATGACGTATAGAGCCTGGCTGGTTATGCCAGAATTCTCCTGAAAGACTTCGATTGAAGGGATTCCCACCAGGTTTAAATGGTGAGAGTCCATCCGAGGAACACCAGAGGTTGCCGCCTTTGGACATACCATAAAATTTACCATCCCAGAGAAAAAGTTTTAGGTAAAATGGGGCTAATGGTTCATCCGTAGCTGGTCTAAAATTTAAGCCATCACTAGATGTTGCTGCAAAGGTCCATTGTTCACGAGCATGTTTGTGTGAACGAGCATGGAAGTAAAGGCGCAATTCATTCTTTGCACTATCAATACAAATGTCTGGTGAGGCAACGTGATCATAAGCATCTGTAAATGCAGCTAAATCTAATACCCCGCCCTCATAGAGAGTCCATGGACCTGAGATCTTATCAGCATATGCCAACTTTATATGGCTCCCGGCGTGATCTGCGAAGTAAAGATAGAACTTGCCGAAGTGGCTAACGCACCAAGGAGGCACTTTTATGCAGCATGGTCCGTTGATATTGTTACCAGCGCCGGTTTGAATATTTTTCGAGATTATCAAACCAAGCCTTTCTACAAAAAGGCTCATGGATGGTTTCCAAATTTGTATGAAACTTGGTTATACAAATTTTTTTTGATAAGAGCAGGGGAGGCTATGTAGTGCGATTTCATCACATCAATTAAAATCATAGGAATTGTAATATTCTACTGCATTGAGGGTTAACCTTTCCAAGCCTCAAAAGATGGATTTAATTTTTTTCAGTCATCTCCAAAACAACTGTTTTTTTCAATATAACTCTTGCAAACAGATAATGCTGACTGGACTGAAACTTATGATTTATCTGTATTATGTAATCCAGGCATCTGGATTAAAATTGTTGTTCTACTGGGAAAACATATTGGCAATTCGAGGAAAGAATTATCCAAGATCAACATGGCAAAACTAACTTAGAACATTAGTGATCTGATTGGATAACTGTTTTAGGAGATTCCCGTTTAAAACGTTGAGCAGTTCGCAAGGCGTAAAAAAACACTGCTCTAAGATTGCTGCTACAAAAGATGTCTTTCCCTCAACATAGCAGTCGATATCATTGGAATGCTGTTGAGCAAGTCGCTTCTTAAGATTGGAGTATTCTTCGACAGCTGCAGGGTGAGCATGTAAATAATTACGCAGTGCAAGGTGATTTCAAAGACCTAGTGAATCTTCTAAGCAAATATACAGATGAAGTTTTGATACATTTTCTGGTTGGAAGAATGCGTGTCTTCCCTGGATACCTAGTTCTCCCTGATGGGCATACCCTAGTGAAACTAAACACTCAATGACTTTGAGCAAAGCGTTCACACTTGATACGACTATGTCAATATCGATGATAGGCTTGGCTGCTAAACCTTCTACTGATGTACCACCCACATGCTCTAAACCGGTCGAATGGTCCGCCACAATAGGCCAAAGAACATCTTTGAATTCATTAAGCCTTATCTTCTAACATGGATCATATTCCACAACACCTACACTGGTTCCAGTCACAAAACAATCCGTTTTGGTAATCAGCGTTGATGATTCGGTACCTGGCTTAAATTCAGAATACTGTCATCACTTTTTACATGTTTTGTATGATCCTAGATGGAGTCTGAGGAAAGGAGCGTTATGTAGGAACTTAAATGGCTTGGGGAGCCAACAATTCGGGTTGGTGGGGTGAAGGCGAAATAAAGTTTTTTCTTGATGGAGACGAGGAGTTTCCCACAATTTGTGGAACAGGTACGGAGGACTACTTCTGCGGTTCCTATAATTTTGAAAACAAGGAAACAAAGCAGTACGAAGAGTTCTCCACAGCTTATGCTGGCTTACCCCAGATTCTGCGTCCCGATGGAGTTTACCGCTCTCAAACCCGCTTTGGCATGTACCGCTGGCACATCACGGATCCCGTACGCTTTGACCAGGACCTGCGAGTTACCATTCAGGCGCTTGGTTGGCGTAATGATCGATGCTACCTGCCACTGCAGGATGATATCGCATCGGTAGCTTACTGGTACCAAACTTTACCAAGTGAGCACTTTCTCAAATTACCAGAAAGAGAATATTTGGAAATCACTTAAAAGTGAATTTTATGTGCTTCTCTCCTCTCTAAAAGCGGAGTTGGTGTGTTCATTGAGAGACTGCTTTTGAACAAAGGGTATATGTTCATAAAATAGTGTTGGTGCTTAAAGATTTTGATCTGTGAAAAACTTACTACAGGCAAAAATCTTGGGAAGAAACTTCTGAATCTATTTGTTGACCTGTTGATAGATATTGAATAATTTTAAAAAAAATTATTCAATATCTACAACTTAAGAATTTATGGTTTTTGTAGAGGAAATAATTGATTTTCCAAAAGACTAAAAAATATCAATCTTAACAAGAGGTAAAATGACAAATAGTGAATTCTCACTTTTTGATCGACGTCCCAAACGAAAATTAGCAGCTATTCTTGCAGCTGATGTAGTTGGTTTCAGCAAAATGATGGGTGAAAATGAGGACCGTACCCTGAGAAATCTCAAGGCATGTCGTGAGATTACCGATGGAGCAATTAGGGAACATCATGGAAGAGTGTTTGGAACTGCGGGTGACTCCATTATTGCCGAATTTGCCAGTCCAGTTGATGCAATACTTGCAGCAGTCGAGTTTCAGAAAAATTTGCGTGATCGAAACTCAATAGTACCTGCTGAAGACCAAATGGAGTTTCGAGTTGGACTGAATCTTGGAGACGTGATTGTTGAGGGAGATAATCTATTTGGCGATGGGGTAAACGTTGCTGCCCGTCTTGAACCTCTTGCAAAACCTGGTGGGATTTGTATTTCGGGTAAGTTTTATGACGAGGTACACCGCAAGCTCGAATTGATATTCGAAAATGTTGGTCCTAGAGAGGTGAAAAATATTGATAACCCAGTTCAAACTTACGATGTCATTCTCGATCAAGATGGAGAAAAATCTTCGCTGAAAAAATTGGACAGCGTCAACGAAAACAGAAAAGCTGAAGCTAACTCTATCTTACAAAATCAGCAGCCTGAAAATTCTAAACCTAGAATCATGCTCTTCCCATTTAGAAATTTGAATAACCAAGAAGATAATGAATTCTTAGTTGATGGAATCGTCGACGACATAATTACAGAATTGTCAATGATTAATTCTATAGAGGTGATGTCTAGAGAAACAACATTTGACTTGAAGGAAAAACATTTTGAAATAAAGGATCTAACCGAAAAATATAATTTGAATTACTTCGTTACCGGAAGTATCAGATCTGCTGGAAAAAAAGTCCGAGTAAATGCTGAATTGACTGACACAACAGGACATAGGTCATTGTGGTCTGCAAGATTTGATAAAGTAATGGATGATGTCTTCGAGATTCAGGACGAACTAGTCAGGAAAATTTCTGACTCTGTTTTAAATGAAATTGAAGTAACTAGCTTGAATAGAGCCAAGAGAAAGCCTACGGAAGATCTCAATTCTTATGAGTTTTTACTAAGAGGGAAATTTCATAAACAAAAGAAAAATAAAGAAGATCAAAATATTGCTATTGAAATGTTTACCAAAGCTATTGAATATGATCCTGAGAACGGGCGAGCTTATGCTGAGAAGTGCTGTACATTAGCTGGTGGTTTCGATGATGCAGATCTGTTCCAGATTTCATATGAGGAAATTTGGGATAACATCCACGAGCTTTTGAATCAAGCTTATGAACTTACGAACCAGGATTGGGATTGTCATCGAATGTTGTGCGGTGTGTATATGCATTTTGAAAAATATGAAGAAGCATTACAATATGGAAGAAAAGGTTTTGAGTTAAATCCGAATAATCCTGGAATGTTACGCCACTACGGTATGGCTCTGGTATTCATGGGGAATTATGATCAAGGGCTAAATATTTTAAGAAAGTCGATTGAACTTGATCCACTCGGTGAAAGTATAATAGATATTTTAGTATGGGCAAATTTTGCAGCTGAGAATTTTGAAGAATGCTTAGAATTTAAGCCTCTAAGCAAATACTTTACTCCCTGCACTTGGTTATTGAGAATTGCTTGCTTGGGAGCGCTTTTTAGAGATCAAGAGAGAAACGAAGAATTAAAGGCTTTCGAAGATCTTCACGGTATAGAAGAAATGAATAAACAAATAATTGATCTCAAGTTCAACAACACTGAAATCGAAAATAATATTCGATATTTAGTAAATGGTGATGCAGCTTTTCAAGCTGAAACAGATAGTAATAAAGTTGAAGGGTTCATCCTCAGCTAGCTCATCTGATAGATTTCAAATCTTACAAAAATCATAAGCTTAAGCATGAAGAAACAACTTCTCTACATGGTAGGACAGGTTAGGAGTTTTTGATTAATACCAGTTAATTTGAATTACCAAAAGTGTGACATCAAATTTTGTGGCATGATAAATAGATCTTTTAATTCAAATGCTCTAAGCCTCGCTTTAAAAACCAATTGTAACACTTTTATTAATTTTTTTAATAGTGTCATTAAGTGTTCAATTTTAAGTATTTAACTAAAAATATTCAGTCAGTGCTGAATGATTTTTAGGAATTAACTTCAAAACTTCTTTTCTGAATTGTTTTTGCTCAATACCGAATATCTGTTCTCATAATCTGTATGGCTGAACCTTAACAAGTCTCCCCTACGCAAAGAATCGATAGAAATTTAATATCTATTGAATTAATCTATAGATTGAATATCAATGTATTTTTTTTGAAATGTAACTGTGTTTCAAAGTCCCAGAAATCAGAAATATTACTCCACTAATAACTGCACCTGTATTGCTAATCTAATTTGTAGCTATTGATGAATTTTCATTTGATTGGACACACAAATCAATTGCCTTTAAAATCCTCAAATTTTCCTGACTGTCAGCATGAAAAGTGAAGGGTGAATCAATGTTTTTATGCCAGTCTTCCAAAAATTCATACCAAACATCAAGAGTGAAATCACTTTTAAAATTTTGAATTACTTCGAAAGTTTTACCAACTTTTGCAAAAGAAAGAATTCCTTGATTTATTGACATATGTAATCCATCAAATTTTAATGTTCCTTTATTACCCTCAATCCGAATAGAATAATATGGAGATTGTGAAGAATAAGCTGCATGATAATTACAGATAACATTGTTTTCAAACTGGATTACTGCATCTATTACTGAATTAGATTTGTAATTTGACCACGGCGGATTTGTCCCACAACAATAAACTGATGATACTTTGAAACCTTCGAGGAAAGAAGAAATGATGTCGAAATGATGACATGTCATTTCATAAAGTACAGGATGATAAAAGCTACTTAGATTACCAACTTCCTGGCGGTTTTTGGAGTTATGAAAAATCACTGATTCAATCTTGCCAACCAATCCTTCACTAATTAACTGAGTAATATGTTGGATGTGTTCATGGTAGCGCATTTGGTGGGCAACAGTCAGTACTACACTTTTAAGTTTGGCTAAAGAAACAATTTCACTACTTTTTTTATAGCTATCTGTTAGTGGCTTTGCCACTAAAATCTGATTTGTTTTAGACAGAGAATGAAATGTATGTTCGTAATGAAGATGTGATGGAGTGTTAATCCAGATAGAATCATATGATAAAGAAGATAATGCTTCATCAAGACTTGTGTATTTACGAAATGTAAGACTTGGAAAATGAGCTTTGAGGTCTTCTATATTTTTACTGTTTGGATCTGCTATTGAAAGATCCCTGAACCAAGAGAATTTTAATGCAGATTTGATCATTGTACGAGTAACTGATCCAGCACCAATAATTAGTATTCGCATAGATTTGTATGGTGCAACTAGGAAAAAAATTACTTTTCACAAATGAAAAAAATAACACACATTTAAAAATAGAAAATCTTTAAAAGAATTAATTATATTTTTAGCACACTAAAATTTATTCAATACAAAAAACTATTTTTACAAAAGATTTAGATTCTAAAATTTAATGTAACATGCTTCATTATACTTACTTTGAACATTTATCAATCAAGTATTAGGACAGTTTTTTCAAAGTCCTATTAAGATAGAACCAAGTGATTAGCGCTCCACTTGCTGTTGTGAGGAAAATCCCTGCCCAGATTCCATTCACTCCATAGCCCAGTATTTCAGAGAAGACCCAAAAGAAGATGACAGGTGCAACAATGAGTCTGTAAACACTCAGTATCATGCCAAACATTGGTTTCTTGATTCCCTGCAAGATAGAAGTTCCCAGAAAAATGGTGGTGTATGCCGCGAGTAACACTGCCTCTACTCGAAGCAGAGTTGGTCCTACCTCGATAATTTCCTGACTATCGGTAAACAATCTTAGTAAAAATTCTGGAAAAAATAAGAGGAGAGCACCCCCAAGAGTTGTCAGCAGTAATGAATATTTGAAACAAGTTCTCCATGTTTGATTGACTCGGTCAAGATTATTTGCCCCAAAGTTAAATCCAGTTAGTGTTAAAGCCGCTGTATTTAACCCAATAGACGGTAAAAGAATTACCTGTACAATTCTTGTGGACACACCATAAGCCGCAACAGAAGTTTTTCCAAAATCAGAGATAAAGTGTAAAATTACGTAAAAATTTAAGGAGATAAATAACATACTTAAGCTTGCTGGAAATCCCTGTTTAACTAAATCAGTAATAGTTTCTACTTGTGGTAAAAATTTCTTAATAATTAATTTTTCCCCTAATTTAGAAGATAGTAGCTTTATAGATAAATAAGTAACTACCCCGAGTTCAATGAGAACTGTTGAAATTGCAATTCCTTCTAGCCCGAGCGCAGGAAAAGGACCCCATCCAAACAAAAATAATGGATCAAGTACTACATTGGCAAAAAATCCACAGATCAACGCATTTCGATAAGATTTTGTATCCCCCTGAGCATTGAGCCCACTATTGATCACAAACGCAAAGATGAACGTTCCACTGCCGTAAATGAGCCAGTTCATGTAGTTAAGAGAGAGCTTAAGATACTCCCCACTAGCTCCCATTCCGCGATATAAAAATGGGGTAACTACAATCCCAATAACAACGATCACTGCGGAAACTGCGAATGCCAATGAAAACGCTTGAGCTATCAAACGACTGGCTTGGTCATCGTCATCCGCACCCAATGCATTAGAGATGAGTGCATTAGCTCCCTGCCCTAATCCGATGCCAACCGCTAATAATCCAATAAATGGGATGAGTGATAAAGAGAGAGCTGCGAGGGCTTCAGGGGACAATTGACCTGCCCAAAAAGTATCCACAACATTGTACATCGTATTGAAGAACATTCCGACACTTGCAGGGATAGCAATTTGGCGAATTAGTTTGGGGATTTGGTCGTTACCTAGTTCCACTTAGTTATAAAAAAGATGGTTGCTTGTATCCTTCATATATCCTTGCTGATAATTAAAAAATTGAATTTTGTCTCCAAAATTACTCAGTATGAAGATTTTTTAAAGTTCTAAAATCAGTTTCGAAAGATTGAGAGCTGATTGCCAAAGAATTGTCGCTGTTCGAAAACTCAGGAGGTAATAATCTGGAGAGGTAGGTCCACCTGCTCTATAACACCGCTCCAATCGCGGTTAAGATGCCTTGGTTGAACGCCAACTAATTCTTTCACTACCTTCAGTGCTATCTTCAAGAGACATGTGATCCAGAAGAAGCAGTTTGTCAAACACTCTATGCCACAGGCAGAGCAACGCTTTTTAACACCGTAGTTCTCTCCATCGGATTCTTCATTTATATCATTTCCGAAATGCACAACCTGCTCTCCTGCGGATTGATGATGGGCTTGATGATCCTCTTTGTATTTCTAGCAGATTTTGTCGTCGCTTCCGCCTTGATGGATATACTCCATCCAAAAAAGTAGAAGAAATCAAACACGGAAATTTTAAACACTTTGTAAGTTTATCATTAAACTACAAAATGTTGATTAATGTTAAAAATAAAAATAATAAATTCAGAATTTTGATAAATTAGCTGATTGGCAGAAATATTGGAAAGTTAAATAGATTCGCAATTAATGAGACGCGCGTTTGGCTCTCATACTTTCTTCTCTTCTAAGTTATTTGTCATGCAAAAGTGGAAAAAATCGGTCGATCACAACATGGAGCGCTGGGGATACTTGGTTGCCCGTTTCCGTTGGTTGGTGATCGCTCTCTCCTTGCTGGTAGTCGGGGGCTTCGCCTCACAGATGCGCCACCTCTATTTCGATGCTTCCAATGAAGCCTTCTTCAAAGGCGATGATCCTATTCTCGTCAATTACAACTCCTTCCGTGATCAGTTTGGAAGAGATGACCTAATCCTGGTGGGAGTCGACGCTCCAGAGGTGTTCAACACCGGGTTCCTGAGAAAACTTCAGGCAATGCAAGATGATCTGGAGCGCGAAGTTCCCCATATTCGTGAAGTCAACAGTCTGCTCACTGTCAGATCCACTAGGGGTGCCGAAGAGGAGTTGATTGTTGGTGATCTGATCGAAGAGATTCCAGAAGATTTGCAAAAGCTGGCAGCACTTAAGGACTATGTACTCAGCAGTCCAACCTATCCAAATTGGGTGATCTCACCGGATGGCCAGTTGACCACAATCACACTGGAGCTGAATCCCTATGTGCTGCCAGAGAGCGGAGAAGAAGACCTACTTGGGGGCTTTGATGACACTGCGATGGATACTGACTTGATGGAAGGCTTTGATGAAGCAGCAGTGACTGATGGTTCTGATATGCAGGCAGTTACCTCCATCGAAGAGAATGAAGCAATCTTGGCCACAAAGGCTGTGATGGAACGCTACGAGGGAGAAGGCTTTCGTACTTTCATTTCTGGAGGTCCAGTCTATGGCTCTTCCATCCAGGATTCGATGCAGTCGAATCTACCCAAGTTTTCGGGAATTTCGATTGGCCTGATGTTCCTGCTGTTGCTGATCCTATTTCGCCGAATTTCAGGAGTCCTACTGCCAATACTTTTGGTAGTACTGAGCATGGTGGTTACTCTTGGATTCATGGGAGCCTTCGGTCGTCCCTTCACAGTCATTAACCAGATCCTGCCGTCCTTCATTTTGGCGATCGGAGTTGCGGATGCGGTGCACGTGCTGACGATCTTCTACCGGCACCGGATGGCCGGTAATTCCAAGGGTGATTCAGTCGCATACGCCCTTAGCCATTCGGGGTTAGCAATTATGATGACGAGCTTCACCACTGCTGGAGGTTTGTGGTCATTTGCCAATGCGGCCTCTGCGCCGATTGCTGATTTGGGCATCTATGGAGGACTAGGGGTCCTGGCGGCAATGGCACTTACACTGACGTTGTTGCCTGCAATTTTGGCGGTACTGCCCGGGGGCCCTCAACCACTCTTTGGTCGTAAAGAACTAGATCAGGCTGAACACGCTCCTTCCTTGGCCGATCGTATATTGAGTAGTTGTGGAAAACTAGCGGTTGAGCGGCCCAAACAGGTAATGATCGGTTGCGGCGTGGTGGTGATGATTGCTGTGGTAGGCGTTGCTCAATTGAGACCCTCCAACTGGCCGCTGCGCTGGTTTCCTGAAAATGCTGAATTCCGACAACATACACAGATCATTGATTCTCGCATGGGTGGCTCTTCGAACATCGAGGTGCTGCTCAATACAGGAAAGTCCGGTGGGCTCTACGAACCAGATTTCATGAATCGTCTTGACCAGTTGAACACAGTAGCTACTGAAGAGTTGCAGTTTCCCAAAGGAGAAGTCGTCGGCAAGGCACAGTCGGTTCTAGATGTGTTGAAAGAGTCCAACCGTGCATTGAACGAAAACCGAGCTGAGTTTTATGCTGTTCCTCAGGCTAGGGACCTGATTGCCCAGGAGATGTTTCTCTTCTCCAACAGTGGTTCAGATGATTTGGAGAAGTTGACTGATGTCGGTTTCAGTATGGCCCGACTGAGTCTCTACATTCCGAATCTGGATGCTATTGATTCGATTGTTTTTACAGAACAACTCGAGGAGAAAATTCAAAGTATCTTCGGTAATACGATTGAGTATTCGATCACAGGGATCGCCCAGCTCTGGGCAGGAACCATGACCAACGTGCTCAACAGCATGCGGAACAGCTACATCATTGCCCTGATCCTGATTACTGGACTGATGGTTGTCTTTCTGGGGAGTTGGAAAGTCGGCTTACTCAGTATGATTCCGAATCTAACTCCCATCCTGATCACCTTGGGCTTGATGGGCTTTCTCGACCTACCGCTTGATCCCTTCACAATCCTGATTGGCAGTATTGGTATCGGGTTGGTTGTGGATGACACCGTGCACTTCTTGAGTGTCTTTCAACGATACTTTGATCGCTATGGAGACGCAGCCCGGGCCATTCAGGAAACTTTGATGACGACCGGGAAAGCCTTGCTCTTCACCACGTTGATTCTCGTCGGTGGCTTTGCTTCCTACATGGCTGCAGACTTCGTCAATATCTTTGCCTTCGGTATGCTGTTGGTGGTCTGTATTAGCTCAGCCTTGATTCTGGATGTTCTTGCAGCACCAGCTTTAATGATGTTGGTCTACGGTAAGCAGCCTTCTGTGGAACAGACACGTGTCTACCCAAAAGAGAGCGAATTTGCTGAACTGAACTGATTGTCTCCAAGCTGTTTTCTTCTCCATAAACTTTTAAAGAAGCAGTTGTTTTTGGAAAAGGTCTTTGAATCTATTTAATCAATAGAAAGGTTATGATGAACAAGTGGATAAGTCTGGTTTTGGGAGCTTTCTGGTTAGGAGCTAGTCCCAGCGCCTGGGCCCTGACGGCAGATGAAATCATGCAACGAGTCAATGATCGTGAAGATGGTGACAACATCGTCATGGAAATGCAGATGGTGCTGATCAACAAGAACAATGAGCAGCGCGTGCGACGCATGCAGCAATATCGGCAAGACAAGGGGGAGGACTCCCAGAGTGTGATCTTTTTTGAAGAGCCGGCCGATGTCCGCAACACAGGCTTTCTGACTTACGATTACGATGACGATAGTAAGGACGACGACCAGTGGATGTATCTCCCTGCGCTCCGTAAAACCAAGCGGATCGCAGCCAGTAACAAAAGTGGTTCCTTCATGGGGTCAGATTTCAATTACTCAGATCTGACTTCCTACAATCTCAGTGATTACAGCTACAAGTTGCTCAAGGAGAACGACAAGGTCGATGGTTCCGATGCCTGGGTGATCTATTCCGAACCCAAAAACGACGATGTCAAGGAAGAGACTGGTTACACTAAGAGCGTGATCTGGGTACGTAAAGACAACTATGTGGTTGTTCGGGCCAAGAACTGGGTTCACAAGAGTCCAGATATCAAGTTCTTTGAGTTCAAGGATCTCCAACAGATCGAAGGAGTCTGGTTTCCCTCCGAGATCAAAGCCCAGCGACGTTTCGGCAAAGAGGTCGTGCATCAGACCATTCTACGACAGCAGAACATCCGGCTGAATCAGAATTTGGAGGAATCTCTCTTCAGTCAGCGTAGGTTGGAGCAGGGGCTTTGACGACATTCCAGAAGAGGATCTTTTGTCTTGGTTTGCTTCTCTCGGTTGGAACTGCTTTTGCCCAAGAAGAATCAGTAGATGACTTGCTCGAAGGTTTTGAGAAATCCCCCAGTGATCATGAAGAATCAGTAGATGACTTGCTGGGTGATTTCGAAGAGCCAGAAGTTTCTACGAATGAACTGTTGGGTGGCCTCGAAGAGCCTGTTGAAACTCCTGATGTTGTAGATGACTTGCTTGATGGTTTTGAGGAGAGTTCGTCAATCATTACTGAATCAGATAGACTATCTTTGCCAACGGGTCTGGCAGGATCGACAGGAATCAACATTGCTTACGCCTATGCTCAATCAGATCCTAATCCTGATAAACCAGATTATCGAGGTTTAAGAAAACTCCGCTTGTATTTGCAGTTGGATTATCAATACGATCTTACGCCTAGCATCCGTTTTTTTGTAGATGGCAAGGCATTTAGAGATCTTGCCTACCAGTTTCTGGATCGAGAAGAATATTCAGAGGAGTACCTGAAAGCGTATGAACAAGAGACTGAACTTCGGGAAACCTTCCTGTCAACTTCCCTGAGCCCTAACATTGATGTAAAGTTTGGGCGTCAGATCAAAGTCTGGGGAAAGGCAGACTTGCTAAGCGTGGTCGATATGTTGAATCCAACCGACAATCGTGAACCTGGACTGATTGATATCGACGACAGCCGCCTGCCTGTCACAATGACCCAAATTGATTACTACACAGGGGCCTGGAATCTGAACCTAGTTTTGATTCATGAAATCCGTTTTGGCAAATCCCCTGAATTTGGTAGTGAATTTTATTTTGCGGATGCTGAAAGTTCCCCTGAGGAAATACCAACGGAGACTGAATACGGTGCAGCCCTGAATGGTCATTTCACAGGTTGGGACCTTTCCTTCTATGCGGCCAGTGTCTACAACGATCAAGGCCGGGCGGATGGCAGCTTCCAACCGTCGCTGGGAGTTTTTCCAGACAGAGTGATACACGACCGATTACAGCTCTTAGGGACTGCCTTCAGCACCGTTACGGGCAGTTGGATCGTGCGAGGGGAAATTGCGGATGTTCAAGGACTGCGGTTTACCAATTTTTCGAAGACCTTCTCACGACAGGATCATGTGTTTGGGGTAGAATACTCAGGTATTTCAGATGGTGCCTTGAGTTTCGAATTGGCTTGGGAATGGATTCGTGAGTTTGAATCTACACTGGAAGAAGCGCCGAATGAGCAGGAGCAAAGCACTGTTACGACGGCCATTCGCTTTCAGCAGGATTTTCTTAACCAGACTTTATCCTTCAACGTGATTGCCTTTCAGTTTGGTGAGTTTGGTTCATCCGGTTCATCTCAGCGAATTGGATTAGATTATGATTGGGCCGATGGTTTGAATGTTGGTGGAGGCATTTTGCTCTATCACGAAGGGGATACGTCCTACTCAAAACGTATCGCAAATAACGATCGTCTCTTCGCAGGTCTTAAGTACTCATTTTAAACTCTACTATATTATTTGCCGATAAAATTTCTAGTTTGTTAAAGTCGTTTAAACTCTCTCAGAAATTTGCTTGATGAATGAACCAGGCCCTAGATTCTTTGAAATCTTTTTTGAGTTTTTTGAGTCTCTTCCCCGACAGGGTCCCGGGAATCTGATGTCTGCTTGAAAGGCTTTGTGTTTCTGTGAAGATCTCCCAGATGTGCCAGAGATTCTTGATTTGGGTTGTGGAACAGGAAGTCAAACCTTACAGCTGGCTAAGCTAACTCAAGGATCGATCATCGCAGTCGACAACGATGCTGCAAGCATTGAAAAGCTAAACCAAAAGCTCGCCCAGCTCAGTCTAACGGATCCCATTTGGGGCCAAATTGGTGACATGGCGGAGCTTACTGTAACGCAATCAAGTTTTGATATGATCTGGTCAGAAGGTGTGCTTTACAACGTTGGCATTCAGCGGGCGCTTTCAATTTGTAAAGGCCAACTACGTAAAGGCGGCTATTTAGTATTTACAGATGCGGTCTGGTGTAAACCTAACCCACCATTAGAAATCAAATCTAATTTTGAGAGTGACTACCCGACAATGGGCTCAGTTGCGGATGTAGTCGCTTTGATCCAGAGCAGTCTTTAAGTCAGGATCCCTTCCCTTTGCCTCCAGGAGCCTGGTAGAATGACTGCTAAACCTCGATGGAAGAGGTCATCGAAGAATCTCTCAGCAAATATGTGGATGATCCAGAAGCTTTTGAAATCCTGAAGCGACTTGCCTTGGAGCTCGCTGCACATCGAAAAAATTCAGATTACTATAATTATGAATTTTTGTAGCTCAGTTATCTTAATCACCATCTAAAAAGTTTGCATCTTGGAAAAAGAAGATAATGAAGCCCACTCATGTAAATCGAGCTTTGCCTACTTCTCCACTAAGAATTTTTCAGCAGAAGGCCCATCCTCCAACTTGCTTTCATATTCCTCCTGCAACTGTCGCAATTCCAGAATCACTGCTCTGATGTCGGAAGAGTTTAGTACATTTACTTCGATATTCTGACCCTGATGAGAGAGGCGCTGGCGACGATTCCGATGCGCTTCAGAGTGAAAATCTTGGACTTGGTAGACTTTGATTGGTCGACTGAAGCCTTTCGGGGTAATTTCATCGAAAGGTAAAAACTCAACATCTCCATCCAACAAACGCATCGTGGGCTCTGCAACCAAGATCTCGTTATTTGATGCAATGCTCTGAAGACGAGCTGCCAGGTTGACAGGGCTCCCTAGGGCTGTGTAATCCAATCGTTGGTCTGACCCAAAGTTTCCGACTGTGCAATAACCTGTCGCAATTCCCATCCTAACATTTAATCCTTCAGGAGCTCCCAGTCGATTCCAATATTTACTCAATTCATTCACACGCTGCCGCATTCGCACAGCCATTTCTACACATTTCATGGCATCTTCAGTTTCCCCATCAGAATTTGGATCACCAAAAAACACCATTACAGCGTCTCCGATGAACTTGTCAATTGTACCCCCACACTCTATGGCAATGGTGGTCATTTCCGAGAGATAGTTGTTAATGATTCGGGCCAATTTTTCTGGTTCTAATGTGTCAGACAGATCTGTAAAGCGAGCAATATCAGAAAAGAAGACTGTCAGATTTTTGCGTTGATGTGTTCCTAAGTCGCTGTGTGTGTTTGAAAAAATACTCTCATAAATTTGTGGGGATAGGTATTTTGCAAGTCGATTTGCTAGCATCTCCAACTGTTTACTTTTTTCTTCAATAACGCCTTGATCTCGCATTCTTTGTTCGAGCAAGTCTTCTTTCTCTTTACGAAGTTGCATCTCGATTGTGCGGTCTACAAACTGACCTTGTACCCCATTCAAGTAGGAAAAACTTTCATCGTGTGTCTGTGCAGATAGTAACGAATAAACCCGGGTTTGTCCTTCGATCTCAATTTCAATTTGGGGAATCAGAATAGAGCCATTTTCATTTAGTCCTGTCACGAACTCATCAATTTGCCTGCTAGGCAATCCGAGTTGTTCCAACACATCAGGGAAGTAAGCATTCGAGACATTGCCCAGGATGGGAAAGAATTTTTTGAAGTTTTTATTTACTCGCCGGATTTCCAAATCCCTGTTGGCAAAATAAGCAGCTGTGATCGCGTTTCTGAAGTTGAAGAAACTCAGCTCGATAATATTGTTTTGGTTAAATAATTCTTCTAAGTTCATGGTTTTTCTACTTTGCAGAAACTTCTTCATCAGGCCGTTTGGCTGTAGAATTTTTTCTTCTACTAAGTTTGCCAGTAATCGCTCCCCAGGTAGTCACACAATAAGGAGTGCAGTAGGTTAAAATGATTTTCCAAAATACTGGCCACTCACCATGCAAGAGGATGTTGTCACCATGATTGATTGTTGTCAAAATAGTGCCGATAACTAGCGCGGTCAAAAAGGCTTTCTTCGGGGTTCCATGGCCAAATGCCAGCTCCAGTAAATCATATTCAGTTCCACAGTGTCTGAGTGAAATATGCATTGAATTGCCTTGTAGCACTAATTTCCATTGTTTTGACTAGCCAGCACAGTTGGATCAATCAAACCTAGCACCTGAAGTCCATGTTGGAAGTATGGACCACTGGGGACGAATTTCTCCCCATGCACTACACGACAGCAGCATCGTGCTACTTCTTTAATATTCGATTGAAGGGTTGCTTACGTGTTTCCACCTCTAAAGCCATTGTTGATTGCAGTATTGGTCTTGAAAAGTTCAAGAGGCCCAGGTTGTAGCGTGATTTAGCTCAATTCTTTAAAATTGATCTAACCCGCCCATTCGTTTTACTCGATCTTGTGGGGATATGATTTCAGAAATCTTAGCCCCAAAATTTTCTTTACTAACGACCAATTCACCACGGGCTACTAACTTACCGTTCACAAAGATATCAAGATCTTCGCCGACGAAACGGTGGAGTTCAACAATAGATCCTTGCCCAAGAGAAATCAGATCTTTAATATCCATTCTGGTTCGTCCAACCTCAAAAGTCACCTTGAGAGGCATTTCCATCAGAAAGTCTACATTCACATTAGGTGGTGGAGATTCTTCTTCTTGAGAAGACAGATTTACATCAATAATGTCGGGAGGGTCGATGTTTTCCTGCAGAGAATTCTCGAAGTTATTACCATCAGCAGGATTTCCTTGCAGTGTTTCTTGTTCAATATTTGATTTCTGGTCTTCTACCCCTACATTTCCTGACGAATTTTTCTTCAAAGAAGAGAGGTTTTCTTCGGTGGAATCTACATTTTCAAGTGAGGGATCTTCGTGTCTTTCATCTTGCGATGTGACAGCTTGTATCAACTCTTGTTCAATATTTGATTTCTGGTCTTCTACCCCTAAACTTTCTGATTGTAGAGAGGGAGGCTTTTCGGTTTTTTCATCATCAGTAACTTGATAAGGTTGTGTCTCCAGAGTCTCAATTGCTTGTCTATTTCCTGAGTTTTGGCGGAGTCCCTCTAGATGATCGGATTCAGGAATATTTTGGAAAGCCAGGCTTTTTTGAAAATCGGTTCTTTGAAAGTATTCATCAATGTGACTAACAAGTTCGGACCTCACCTTGTTGTTGAGTTGTTCAAGCAGGTCAGTGGCAACTTTGCTTGCTGTTGATTCTCTCTCGCTCATCGTAGGACTTCGAGCAGAATGTAGTGCTGATGGTGGGTTTTGGTCAGAGGATATTCTCTAAAAATATCTTGAGTGGCTTTTCTGTGACAATTTTTTGAATACAAGCAGCAGGTTTGTTGTCTAGGGTTCAATTCTATGCACCAATAGATCAATCCACCGCATTACCTGAAGTCCATCTGCATATCGTGCGCCCTTCGGGATTTCTTCCTCACGCCTAACCACTCGGCAGAAACAACGCAACTCTTCAGTCAACATTCCAGTGAAGGGTTGTGAGCGTGTCTGCATTTCTAAGGTCATCGGTGGATGGTAACCCTGATCCCAAATTTCAAAGGGACGAGGATTTGGAGAGATCCGCCCCATCCAGCCGGTTCCATAGATTTCCATTCGATCAAAGCCCTCATGTGACATGGAATCAGGAGTCAGAAATCCAGCTGCAAAGGTAGCAATTTGACCGCTACTCCAACTGAGTTGAGCGAGTGCAAGGTCCATCACCCCAGCTGAGTTTCGATGCTGCTGGGTCTGAAATTTTCGGGGTTCCTCCGCATTCACTAACGATTGCACACAGTAAAGGTCGTGCACCATCGTCAGGAAGTAGGGATTTTCATCGGGATAGTGAGAGGCGTTTGAGGTGGGCCGCATCCGATAACATGATGCGTAGTCAAAGCCACCACGTTGCTGGCACTGGTACTGAAGCTCTCGGAACTCACTGTTGAAGAGCAGGATATGCCCCAGCATCAACCTCCCAAGTCGTGAAGCATTCAAGGCTTGTAAGGTCTCTGCTTCGGCAAGGCTGGGGGCAATAGGTTTTTCCAGCAAAACAAAAACATCGGCTTGCAGCAACTGCTGGGCAAGACAAACGTGCGAAGCGGTTGAGGATGCAACAATCCAAGCGTCTACAGATGTACTGTCGAGTGCAGAGATCAGGTCAGAAAATTGGGGAATTTCGTGGAGAGACGCAGGGAGTTGGGAGAGAGCGTAAGGAGAAGATTCAACGATCGCACAAAGTTGCGCTTCACTCAGACTGTTGACGGTCAGCGCATGAAGCGTCCCGAAGTACCCAGCACCTAGGACACCAATTCGGACGGGAGGCATCGTCATACAGAACCCCTCAAGATTTGTTCAGGTTTTCAGGGCTCCTTCCATCAGACCCTTGAAAAAGAGTTTCTGGGCCATAGCAAAGGCAATGATCCCAGGAAGGACAACGATCACATAGACCGCAGCAATCCGTGGCCAAGCCCATTGCCCCATCCCTCCTTGGGCCGAGGCTAGCACTACCGGCATAGTACGAACTTCCTGATCATTGGTCAGTGTTGCAGCGAGCAGGTACTCTCCCCAAGCAGTCACAAAGTTGACGATGATGATTACGACCAGCCCGTTCTTAGCCAGTGGGATCCCAATCAGCCAGAGAGTTCTCCAGGGGCCGGCTCCATCCATTCTGGCTGAATCAATCAACTCTCCAGGAATTAGCTGAAAGATGCTGCGCATGATCAGCACGCTCACTGCCAGATTCAGAGTGATGTAAGGCAGAATCAGTCCGTTGGTGCTGTTGATGAGGCTTAAGTAATCCTGAATTTCATAGACAGAAATGATTGAAACCACCCGAGTTGGAAAATATAGCGAGAGGACCAGAACTGTTACCAGAAAAAGGCTCCCCTTAGGCTTCAGGTGAACAATTGCATAACCGGCGAGAACGGCGCAGATGCAAGTGATTAGCACTGTTGCCGAGGTCACATAGATGCTGTTGAACAGGTTTTGTGGGAGAGTGTCGATCTTTTCAAAAACGTAGGCGTAGTGGTTGAAATCAAACTTGCGCGGCCAGAGATTTCCACGCATCGAATCGGGCATGGACTTGATCGATAGCAGCAGCACCCAAGCCAGTGGCAGCAGGATCGTCAACATAAAAAACACGATCAACGAGTGCCGGATAATATTGGTGAGGGGAAAGTCTTTTTTCATGAGTTGCCTGGAGATCTCGTTGTTTTGCCAGCATCAATCACGTGAGCGGAATATGTAAATCAGCCAAGTGACGAAGACCATCATCACAAGTGAGCCAACCATCCCGATGGCCGCAGCGAGTCCCTGTCGCCAGAGCCCAGTTTTAAAAGCTTGGTCGTACATGAAGATCGTCCAGGTGTACGTTGGTGATTCACGGTTGAAGCCTCCAAAAATCAAGTATTCGTCAATCACTCCCATCGAAGTACCAAAGCGCAGGATCACCAAGATCAGCATAATTGGTTGCAGGCGCGGCAGTATGATGTGCCAGAAGACCTGCCATTCATTGGCACCATCAATTCGAGCTGCCTCTGGTAGGTCCTTGGGAATAGCAGCAAGCCCTGCGAGAAAAAAGACACTGTGATAGCCCAGACCCCACCAGACTTCCATGATCGCCACTGAGGGTAGTGTCAGGTCAGTTCCTCCCAACCACTGTGGGGCATTGCGGTAGGTGAACCAGCCAGTTACTTCAATCAGGAAATGGTTGATAGGCCCAATCTGGTAGTTGTACATCCACTTCCAGAGCACAAAGACCAGCGTGCTCGGAATCACCGCCGGAATCAGCAGAATAACTCGGTAGATTGTGGCCAGTCGCTGGTTCTGAACCCCATGAATCAGAACTGCAAGCAGGAGGGGGACGATGATGGTTCCTGGTAGGAACATCGAGGTGAAATATGCAGCTCGTCCGAGACTGTCCCACATCAGTGGGTCGCTCAGCGCCTCAACATAGTTGTCGAAGCCAACCCAATTGGCCGGGTCGTTTGTCAAGTACTTGTAGTCGGTAAAGCTGATCCAAACGACCCGGATAATTGGGTAGACCTGGTACCACACGAAGAAGAGAACAGTTGGTAGCAGAAAAGCCCAGTTGTTGTGCTCAAAAAGCCAAGATTTTCGTGTGGAGCCATTGATGGCAAGATTCCCGGTAGTCACTTTCGCTGTCTCCCCCCGTGTTGGCAACCAGAGCAGTGTTGCCCAGAGGACGTCTCAGAAAATCCTCCGGGCAAGCGGTTTGGCGCAGGCTTAGCCCCGCTTCATCTCAGCTTGAAGGGCATCGACCACGTTCTGCATGGCCACTCTTGGATTCTTCTCCTCACCCTTGAGGTAAGATTCCCAAATTGGTTTGCCAATTTGAAACTGCTGGAGACCAAATAGGTGATTGGTGATCGCCTTGGCTTGGTCCAACTGTCCGCGGACGAGGTCTACAAAGTCTGGTAGCCAATCTGGTCTGCTTGATTTCCAGCCGGCATAGAGAGACTTGTAGGGCGGTAGCTGTCCTGGGTGCGCAGTTTCTGTTCCAGCAATTGAATCCTTCCAGATTTGTTGGTCGTAGGTCAGTGCCTTGACGTATTCTGCAGCTTTTTCCTTATTCTGACCATGCTTAAAGAGGGCAGCTCCGGTGGTCCAGAAGACCGTGGAGCCCTCCCCACCAGCGAATCTTGGCAGCGGCCCCATTCTTAGGTCACTTGGGTTGTCCCAGTACTGTGCCATCCTCAATGGAGCGTTGAAATACTTATTGTAGTATCCAACTCGCTGGGCAGCAAAAGCAACCTCATCAGGAGTTCCGTTCACTCCCCCATCACTTGTGCCTGCTAGCATAATGTCCGGATGGGATTTGCTCATGATGTTTTTCATCAGCATTAGCGCTTCAATAGCCGCATCTCCGGTGAAGTCAAAGAGACCCTCGGAGGTGTACACATCACTTGTCAAACTGTGTGTGAAAGGAGCTAGAGAGCGCCAACCATTTGCGTCAAAAGTAGCGCCAAACGGAGCTGCACCACTCTCGATAACCTGATCTGCTCTAGAGAGATAGTCCTGCCAGGTTGCCGGTGCACCGTCAGGTAGTCCAGCTTCTTTGACAATTCCTGCATGCCAGCCAGTTCCAATCACGTCTAGAAGGAAGGGCCAGCCATACATCTTGCCGTTGATTGTACACTCCTCACGAATCGAGGGGATGATGTCATCAATCACATCCTTCGGGATGTAATTGTCCCAAGGCTCAATCACATCCGCCTCAATCATTGCCGTCATTTCTACAAATGGGGTCTGCCCTACGTAGACGTCCCACGTACTATCTTTCTTCTTAGCTTCAGCTACGAAACGCTCAATCCCAAAGCCCTCGACAGGAGCGATCTGGTAGTTGACGTCGGGGAAGCGGGAATTAACCTTTGGAATTCCAGGATGAAGATCCTCAATCCATTGATAGAAAGTGGGGGTAAGGGGGCGCTGTGCGTGGGCGAAGTTGCCAAAATTGGAGATCACGCCAACACCAGCCAGTCCTAGTCCGGCGGTTAGTGTCTTGGAAATGAATTCACGACGGTCTATCTTTCGATTCAGCAAATCCTGGCGAAGTTGCTGCTGATAGATCAATTCTTTCTCTTTTCGCATGAGTTAACTCGTTAGTTGTTCAGGAAGATCAATCTAATCCAAAAACTTGATGTGATTGACGTTATTTGTATGGATTGTCAAGGTTGTTTTTGTAACAAATCACGCTGTGTTTGTTTGACAAAATAATTGGATAACAAATATTTTCAATTTTTTAAGGATGCTGTTTGGGGTGCGTAGATCCTTTTTCGAACAAGGTCAGAGATCTACTTCCACTTGACCTGACTGCCGTCCTGTCCTAGATTCGGCGAACCTCAATGAATCCAATCTGGTTGGCATTAGTCACTGTGATTTGGGTTCGTCAACACTACCTCTAAACGATCTATGGAGTTTTTGATGACTAAGCAATGTTTTGGTACGTCTCACGTTCCCCTCTCCCCTGCTGTTCGTGCAGGAGATTTTGTTTATGTTTCTGGACAAGTTCCAGTTGGTGCCGATGGTAAGGTGGTTAACGGAGGCATCGCCGAGCAGACCGAGCAAGTGCTAGAGAACATCAAGTCTGTGCTCGCCCTGGCAGGTTGCACTATGGAAGACGTAATCAAGACGCATGTCTATGTGCAGGATGCCCGGGACTTCGGTGGTTTCAACGCGGTCTATGCAGGCTACTTCCCCAAGGATCCACCAGCCCGGACAACGGCGGAAGCTCGCTTGATGATCGACATCAAGGTCGAGATTGAAGCCATCGCCTATAAGCCACTCTAAGCCAACAGGGAGACCTCGCATGCGCGTTTTCACCGCTTCGCTGGCCACTGAGACCAATACCTTCTCGCCGATCCCTACGGATCACGACTCGTTCCTCTCCGCTTTCTATGCGCGACCAGGTGAACATCCAGAGACCCCAACTATCTGCTCGGCAGTCTTTCCAGTGCTTCGTCGGCGGCGGTCTGAGGAAGGCTTTACCCTGATCGAAGGTACAGCGGCCTGGGCAGAGCCAGGTGGCTACGTGCGCCAGGATGTCTATGAGGGCTTGCGAGACGAAATCCTCGGTCAGCTGCAGGCAGCCCTACCGGTAGATTGCGTGATCCTCGGACTTCACGGGGCGATGGTAGCCCGGGAGACCGATGACTGTGAGGGGGACCTACTGGCGCGTGTTCGTGAACTGGTCGGGCCAAACGTGGTGGTGGCTGCAGAACTCGATCCGCACAGTCACCTTACAGCCAAGCGGGTGCACAAGGCTAATCTGCTAGTAGCCTTCCAGGAATTCCCGCACATTGACTTCGAAGACCGGGCCGAACAGGTTGTAGAGTTGGCCCTGGCAGCCACTCGAGGCGCGATTCGGCCGGTGATGTCGACCTATGACTGCCGGATGATCGATATCTTCCCAACTACCCAGGAGCCGATGCGCAGCTTTGTGAATGGAATGAAGGCCCTGGAAGGCCAGGATGGCATCCTCTCGGTTTCACTAATCCACGGCTTTATGGCAGGAGATGTGCCCGAGATGGGAACGCAGCTGCTGGTGATCACCGATAACGCTCCATTAAAAGGAGATCAGTTGGCCCGGGAACTGGGTGAAAAAATCTTTGACCTGCGTGGTACGACCAAGATGCGTACCTACACCCTCGAAGAGGCCCTGGCACAGTTGGCTCAAGCAGCTGCTGGTGCCAGGCCAATCGTACTGGCCGACATGTGGGACAACCCGGGAGGTGGTAACTCGGGCGACAATACCCTGATTCTGCATGCCTTGATCAAAGCCGGAGTGACTTCGCTCGGAGTCTCGTCGATCTGGGATCCCCAGGCTGTGCAACTCGCTCACGGAGCAGGAGTCGGTACGCACCTTGAGATGCGCATCGGCGGGAAGACCCATCTGAGCAGTGGTCCACCCTTTGACGGCCTCTTCGAGGTACGGACTTTAGCTGATCCGGGCTGGCAGTCATTTGTCGAGAGTCGAGTGACGCTAGGAAAAACCGCTGTGGTGCGCTTGGTAGGCACCGAAGTGGACATCATCCTCAACAGCAACCGCACCCAGACTTTTGATCCCAACATCTTCACCAACCTCTCGCTGGATCCTCGTCAGAAGCAGGTCCTGCTGGTGAAGTCGACTAATCATTTCTACGCAGCCTTTGCTCCTCTGGCTCAACACATTCTGCACGTTGCTGTGCCAACCGGCTATCCCAGTGATCCAGCGACGGCTCCCTATCGTAAACTGACCCGAGCGCTCTGGCCTCGTGTAGCACAACCTTTCAAGGAGGCCTGATGACTCCGGAAACTCGACAGCAAGCAGCCCAGCACTTTTGGCAGCACCTAGACAGCGGACAGCGCATCGTAGAACTACCAGATGCCCAGCGACCAAAGACTGAAGCCGAAGGACACGCTATCCAAGTAGCCTTTGCGGAGAACTCTTCGCAACCGATTGCGGGCTGGAAGATTGCCTCTTCAAGCAAGGCTGGGCAGGATCATCTAAATGTTGATGGTCCTTTGGCAGGTCGCTACCTTGCTGAACGTTTATTGCCTAATCTCTCCACCTTAAGTTTAGTTCCCAATATGATGAGGGTAGTAGAGGCGGAATTCACATTTTTACTAGGTAGAGATCTACTACCACGCGACAGTGTTTATGATGTTGATTCAGTTATGTTTGCTGTAGCAGAACTTTGTCCGTCGCTGGAAGTCCCTGATAGCCGCTACAATGATTTTACCAAGGTGGGTAAAGCTCAATTGATAGCAGATAATGCACTGGCTTGGTGGTTAATGATTGGGAATTCTGCTCCAAAGGACTGGCGATATTCTGATCTTAGCAAGCAGGAGGTTCAATTATATCGTAACGGACACTTGGCTTCAGAAGGTGTCGGTGCAAATGTACTTGGAGATCCGCGAGAGGCACTTACCTGGCTGGTCAATGACGTTACTTCGCGTGGTGAAACTTTACGAAGAGGTCAATTTGTGACAACTGGTACCTGCCATGTTCCACTAGTGGTTGAGCCTGGAGATGAAATTTTGGCTGACTATGGAGCATTTGGGCATTTGCAGATGAGGATAGCCGGGTGAATCGAAAGAGTTGGTTGTTTTGGGCCAATCAAGCGCTAAGGGTCCTTAAAATCTTTTCTGCAAGCAGTCCATTGATTTTTAGGTGACAAGGAACGGTTACAACAGCACCAGTCGAAGGTTGTCTCTAAAGATAATGAGAGGCTCCTTCACGCTTCAGATAGCGCCCTGTCTAACTAATCTACTCGCTAAACCCTGTGTTTTAGGGTACCTCTGTAAAGAATAGCCCCTTATAAAAGTCGACGTTGAAAGTTCAACAAGCGATCATTTAGCGGTGGTTTGATGGCTGCCTTCGGGGTTTTGTTTGGTTTTTTAAATAGTCCCTTCTTGTCCATTCGCTCATGGAAATTCCAGGTAACTAGCCCGATAGCCAACTTTTAGGGCAGGCTTCAATCAAGGTGGTCACGATTTCCTTCATCTTTCTTATTCAGGTGATGAATGTTTCGTGATTCTTCTTCTAAGGAGCAGAAGGTCCTCAACCAGTCAGATCAACGCTTCAAACAACTGCCGCGTATTCTCCGGAGTCATGGCAACTGGATTGCCACCGACACAGGGATCGGTCAACGCTGCACGAGTGAGGGCTTCCAGGTCGGGACTGTTCACACCCAACTCACTAAGGTTGCGTGGAATGCCAAGGGACGTGTTGAGTTGGTCCACAAACGCAGCAAAACCCTCAAAACCACCATCGATATTCAAGTAGGCGGTGGCTCTTTCGATCAATCCTTCGACCACAGGACGGTTGAATCGTAGGACAGCAGCCATGCAGACGGCATTGGTAGTGCCATGGTGAGTGTGATACATCGCCCCCAGTGGATGACTGAGCGCATGAATCGCCCCGAGGCCCTTGGTGAAGGCAGTAGACCCCATCGCAGCAGCACTCATCATGTGCGCCCGAGCTTCGAGATCCGTTCCATCTGCGTAGGCCCGTGGTAGATACTCTTTAACTAAACGCATGCCTTCTAAAGCAACTCCCTGGCTCAGTGGATGATAGGAAGGAGAGCAGTAGGCCTCCAGGCAGTGAGCAAAGGCATCCATGCCGGTTCCAGCCGTGATCTTTTGGGGCATGCCAACGGTCAATTTTGGGTCGCAGATCACCACACTGGGTAGAATTTTCGGGTGGAAGATGATCTTCTTCTCTTGAGTAGCTGTGTTAGTCAGCACACCGGCTCGGCCTACCTCAGAGCCAGTCCCTGCAGTGGTTGGCACCGCGATGATTGGTTTGATACCGTCATGATTCGCACGTGTCCACCAGTCTCCAATATCTTCAAAATCCCAAACAGATCGAGTTTGCCCGACCATGAAGGCGATCAGTTTGGCTAGATCCAGTCCAGATCCACCGCCAAAGGCGATTACTCCATCAAAACACCCTTCACGAAAGACCCGTAGGCCTTCCTCGAGGTTTTTTTCGTTGGGGTTCGGATCCACTTCGGCAAATAAAGCTCGCCCCAAGCCTGCGGATTCCAGCAGGCTCAATGTTTGTTGAGTGATGTCGAAGCTGGCCAGTCCACGATCTGTAACCAGCAGGGGTTTTTGGATCTGGGCAGTGGTACAGGCCTCAGCGATTTCAGCAATGCGTCCAGCTCCAAAGCGAATGGCAGTCGGATACGACCAGTTCCCAACCAGTTTCATAGGGTCATGCCTGTTTGAGATGATAAGATTTGGTACGAGTTAGAGCCTGGTAGCCGAGTACGGACAAGCTGGCCCCACGACCAGTATCCTTACAGCCAGTCCAGCAGAGCCCAGGATCGAGGTAGTCACAACGATTCATGAAGACAGTTCCAGTCTGAATTCGGGTGCCCAAGGCTTCAGCTGCGTCAGTATCTTGTGTCCAGATGGAAGCCGTTAGTCCGAAATCACTATCGTTCATGAGTTGAATTGCCTCGTCATCATCCTTGACAGACATGATCCCGACGACAGGACCAAAGGTTTCATCTCGCATCACCCGCATCTGATGATTGATGTTGGTCAGAATCTGTGGGGTGACATAGGCTTCTCCATCGTCTTCGGCAAAGATCGGGATATGAGCAGTGGCTCCTTCCTGAAGGGCTTCGGTCACTTGTTCCCGAACTTCCCTAGCGAAGCGGACGTTGGCCATCGGCCCGAGGGTGGTTTCTTTCTGTAAAGGATTACCCAGGCGGTAGCCCTTAACCAGAGCAACAGACTTTTCAACAAAGGCATCGAACAAGCTTTCGTGCACATAGATGCGTTCGATTCCACAACAGCACTGGCCAGAGTTGAACATCGCTCCATCAATCAACGTATCGACTGCCGCATCCAGGTTTGCATCAGCACGAACATAGCCTGGATCTTTGCCACCCAGTTCCGTAGCAACTGGAACGAAGGTTCCAGCAGCAGCCTGCTCCATCTTGCGACCACCCCCAACAGAACCTGTGAAGTTGATGAAGTCGAATTGGCGATTACGGATCAACTCAATGGTGGTTTCATGATCTAGGTAAACATTCTGGAACACCTCCTTGGGAATCCCTACCTTGTGGAAGGCCTCGGCGAGACGTTCACCCACTTGAAGGGTCTGTGTGGCATGTTTGAGAATCACAGCGTTGCCAGCAATCAATCCGGGAACCAACGCATTGACCGCAATTAGGTATGGATAGTTCCAGGGAGCCACGACGAAGATTACCCCGTGAGGCTCCCGCTTGATCAGCCGACGAAAGCTGCTGCTCTCTTCCACGACCAGAGATTCCAAAGAGGACGCTGCGATCTTTGCCATGTAAAGTGCTCGCTCTTCAAAGCCACCGAACTCTCCTCCGTAGCGAACAGGCCGACCCATCTGATGGGCAAGTTCAATAGCCATCCGGTCCACAGTTTGCCCTACCTCGGCGACTGCCTTGAGGCAGAGATCGACACGTTCCTGTAGTGGTCGAGCTGCCCATTCTGGCTGAGCTGCACGGGCACGAGCCACGGAAGAGAACGCTGCCCCAGGAGCCAACGTTTCGCGTTCGAGGTAAACCGATCCGTCAATTGGTGAAAAACATTTTAGAATCTTGGTCATACTCAGGCCCTTTCAAAACCACGTTTGATTTCCCAATCGGTGACCACTCGGTCAAACTCTTCCTGCTCCCACTCTGCACAGCGGACGTAGTGGTCAACCACCCAGTCACTCATGGCATCGCGCAACATTCTTGAGCTGCGTAGGGTTTCAGTGGAGGCTCTCAATGTGGATGGCAGTTCCCCGATGTTTTCATCCTGATACAGATCCCCTTTGGTGGGGGGCAGTAATTCAAGTTGATCTTCTAGACCTTTGAGACCTGCCGCCATCAAGGCCGCTTCTGCCAGATAGGGATTCAGATCAGCCCCACCGATGCGGCATTCGACTCGGATTGCCTTGGTGTCGCTGCCACAAAGGCGAAAGCTTGCTGTCCTGTTATCGATCGACCAGGCAGTCTTTGTTGGAGCAAAGGAGCCTTTCATAAAACGTTTGTAGCTGTTGACGTAGGGTGCGAGAAACCAGGTGTAGTCAGGGGCATATTTGATGAGTCCAGCCAGGTAGTGACCCATCAACTTTGACATCCCATGATTGCCTTTAGGGTCGTAGAAAACAGG
>JACLAC010019404.1_pt1 | contig 41845 bp, 44 predicted proteins | sample 8027881 | NCBI WGS metagenome assembly JACLAC01 (sample SAMN15725517, study PRJNA655200) | protist metagenome | isolation source: fluorescence activated cell sorting (FACS) single amplified genomes of... | place: Spain: Blaines Bay Microbial Observatory, Mediterranean Sea | collected 2016-01-19 | reverse complement strand
ATTGAAGTTTTGAGTATAGTCTCCCAAGTCAGGTGTGAGACGGCTGTAACTGTGACTGACGCTGGTGCCAACGCTCGTGTTGAAGTCAGGACCATTGCTGATACCCAAGGCTTTCAGCCTGCTTTGAGCCAGTTCAATTCGTAGCGCAGTAGCCTGCAATCCAGGGCTGTTATCTTGAGCTTCCTTAATCAAGGCTTGAAGTTGCTCATCCCTGAAATCTGCCAGCCAAGGTCGCACCCTTGAATATGAAGTAGAAGGATCACTCCAATTCTGTGGGACGGCTGGGTCTATTTTGGTTAGTTTAGGTTCGGGCAAGCTCGTGCACCCAATCCCTAAACAGCAAGCCAAGATCAACCACATTCCTTTGGGAGAACAGACAAACACTTAAAACTCTGGAAAGTTTAGGTTCATGAAGATCTGATTTTTCTGTGAAACCAAATCATACCGGTAGCAAGCTATAAGAATGTTGAGTGCAAAATCAGTGCGAATACGTAGTTATTTCAGGGGAGAAAACTTTGGAGTAGAAGTGGTAGGAGGGCATTACAGAGTGGGGTTAGTCTTGAAAATGAATTTTTCGAATCATCTGGGCAGAAGCTACAGGTTGGATAACCTTATCACGTTCATGGGCGTCGTAGCCTAACTGTTCTCCAACATCTCGGACAAAATTAGCTTCCTCTTCAGTGTATTCATCGTCAATCATCATGATTTCAACGATATAGCGGTAGATCTCCTTACGTAAATTTTGATCCAATCCAATGATCGAAGGGAAGGGAACTTGGGAATCTAGTTGACACAACTGCTGAAACCGAAGGGGATCATGCTCAATCAATTGCAAGATGGTCTCAACATATTTGTATTCTCGTTGATCGACTCGGTGATCTGCATGAATTGCACGCCAGATCATCTGGGCCACCCAATAGCGTTGCTCTTCCTCCAGCAACTCCAGCAGATTGGTTGTGAAATTACGACGCCGCAGGTAATCAATTTGTTCAATTAACTTATCTACATCTTTCCCAGAAACACCAAGGGCCAAGCGCACATCATTGATGAAATCAAGCTTGTCTTGGGACAAGGGCTGATCGGCAGAGAGGATTTGAAGCAATTTCTCCAGTAGCTGCAGACTTATGGGAGCAGCCAAGGGATGAACTTTAATTTTTTCTTCTTCATAGTGATCCGTCGAAGCGATCAGGACGGTTCGTTCAAAGATCGTCTCGACCCATTGGGTTTGCTCCACAAGAGCTTTTTTCAGTTCTAGCTGCAATTGATCAACAGGGACACTCAAGCTCAACTTGTCCATTACATTTGGCAATAATCCCAGCATCAGCTCGCCACCCATTTCCAGCAATTGGCAGATTTCATTCTGAAAAGTATTCCTTAGCTTTCTCAGTCTAACCAAGTTCTCCATGCTTTGACTCGGATGGTTACTGAAGATAGGATGATTAACTCTTGCGGTCTTATATCGTATTCATAACAAGAGGATCTAGTTTTTTGAAATAGTCTTAGTTTGTCCGCATGATGCTACAATAATTCAACACTCTCAATAAGATTATCGACTTCTTCAAACTTGAGCTTTGCCCTAATTAGTTAAGATGCTAAGGATTCAATTCTCCAAAGAATCAGAATGAGCAAAATTCATTGTGCTTTACCTAAACCCTTACTCTATAACTTATAAAAAAAATAATGCCACTAGCCCAGATTCGTGGTCAAGCGGCTTCCATAGACTTGATTTCAAGAGCTTTACAGTCGAATCAGCTTCCATCTGCCTGGATGTTCGTTGGTCCTCCGAGCGTAGGCAAGCGTCTAACCGCCCAGTTGATTGCCCAGACCCTGAACTGTAAGATATATCAGGGTATTGACGCCTGTGGCCAATGTGACCCTTGTCGGCAAATTGAGGTTGGTAACTTTGCAGACGTTGAATTGATTGAGCCTTCTGGTCAGAACATACGCATGGAGCAAATTCAGGAGGCTTTGCGTTGGATGCAGTATCGACCAGAACGTGGTCATTACCGGGTATTGATCTTGGATGAAGCCGACCGGATGAATCGGGAATCGGCTAATGCGTTCTTGAAAACACTTGAAGAACCCCCTCCTCAGACAACAATCATTCTGCTGACTACTTCTCCGATGCTTTTGCTGGAGACTATTCTCTCACGATGCCAGCAGATACGCTTCCAACCGCTCTCCCCAGAGATATTGACAGATTTATTGGCCGAGAAAACGGATCTGGCAAATGATGAGCGTAACTGGCTGATGAAGCAAGGAATGGGGAGTATCCGGCTTGATCTGGTCAAAGATGTTCAAGGCTTACGGGAGTTGCAATCCCAATGGGGACTCTGGATACAACAGATTGGGGCCTCCGAAATGATTGAGATTCTTCCACGTTGTCAAGAATGGAGTTCAGCTAAAGATCTTACATGGGAACGACTGCTGGATTGGCTCGAAACCTGGCTTCGAGACCTTGCGTGGTTGTTGCATGAGTTGCCTGAAACTGAACTACTGAATCAAGACCAATTACCTGCTCTACGCAAGTGCCTGCAACGTTACAGCTCTGAAAGTGTACTTGCCCTCTATGAGGCGGTTCTGGAAGTCCGTCACAATATTGCCCGAAACGCCAACAAAACTCTTCAATTGGAAGGGCTCTGGCTTAGGCTGAAGCATTTACAGGAAGCATGAAAAAATGGTTACCCCTACTGTTGGGGTGCTGGCTGATTGTCAGTCTCCCATTACAGGCTAGAACCCTGACGCCTATTGAACTGGAAACGATTCTCACTCAGGCCCGTGCACAATTCACCAAATTTTTGCAACTCTGGCAGGAAGAGCGCTATTTCGAAATGTATGAATTTGGGGTCAGGCAATCCAAACAACAACTCAGCGTCGAAGAATTCGCTACAAGAATGGTTGAACTTGACTGGGTGCCTGTCAATGTGGATCAGGAGCCAATGCAGGTAGACCTTCGCTTCCGGACGATGGTTTACGTGACAACGGTCCTTGAATTTCGACACAAGAGCTTCCCAGAACTTCAATACGGCAAACGTCAGTCTTTCCTTTTGATTCAAGAGGAAGAAGGCTGGCATCTGGACCTACTTCAGATGATCCGCACGCCTTACTACACCCCGAGTGAATAAACAATTCCTCCTCACCTTTGTCTGGGCAAAAAGCCCAGATTATCTTCCTGCCAAACATGCTGACCGCTGAAACTGCTTCGACGTTAATAGGTCTGTTGCAACGTATCATCTACCGCAAAGCTGAGAGTGGTTTCGTGATTGCGAGCTTTCAGGTTGAAGGCCAGAATGAGCCCATTACGATCAAGGGTACTCTTGGCGGCTTCAGCGAAGATGAAACCTTGCAACTCAAAGGGCGCTGGCAACAGCATTCTCTCTATGGAAGCCAGTTTCTGGTAGATGAGGCAATGCCCGTGTTACCCTCTTCTTTGGATGGAATTCAGCGCTATCTCGCCAGTGGAATCTATTCCGGTATTGGCGAGAAGACCGCTGAGCGAATGGTTGCTGCTTTCGGGGAAGATACCTTTCGGGTGATTGACGAAGAACCAGAGCGTCTGCTGAAAGAGGTTCCCCGATTCACTCGCAAACAATTCGAAGTCCTGCAGGATTCCCGGGAAGCACAGCGAGGACTGCGTGAGGTGATGACTTACCTGCATGGAGCTGGTGTCTCCAATGCTCAGGCCCAGCGAATCTTTCAGCGCTATGGTCTCAACAGCATTCAAGTGTTGAGGGAAAACCCTTACCAATTGACGGAACTGTCAGGTATTGGATTCTTAACTGCAGATGCGATCGCTCGTAAACTCGGTTTTGCTGCTGATTCATTGGAGCGAGCCGTCGCTGGAACTGTTTATGTGATTGAGCAGCAAGCGCAACAGGGCCATACATGCCTACCCCAGGCTTTGCTGTTAGAAAAAGTCTGCACGGAATTGCACCTACCCGAAGAACGCACCAAACGGGCGATTGATCATCTATTACAAGAGCGACAACTTAAAGGCCGAGACAGTGTTCACCTTACGGGTAGGAACCAGTCGTTGCTTTCCAGACCACGTTTTTATTTTGCAGAACAGCGTATTGCAGAAAACCTATTTCGTTTGCTGGAGAGTCCTGCGATGACCAACTTTGGTCCTTCTGCAGATCTACTTGATGCATGCCAGGAACGGCTCGATTTGCGCCTGGACTCAGTTCAGCACCAGGCAATACAGGCAGCTCTGCAACAAAAGGTATTGATCCTCACCGGTGGTCCAGGTACTGGAAAAACAACGATTGTCCGCTTCATCCTAGAGTTGATGCGCCCACAAATTTCAGAAACAGCACTGGCAGCCCCCACAGGAAGGGCTGCCAAACGCCTCTCTGAAGCCACGGGATATTCTGCCTCAACCATTCATCGTCTGTTGGAAGCTGGCAATCAGGGATTCCAGCGCAATCAAGATAATCCGTTGGAGTACGAGCTGTTGATCATTGATGAGACATCAATGATTGATACCTTGCTGATGGATGCATTATTAGAAGCGATTCCTTCTCCTTCCCGGCTGATCTTGGTTGGCGATGTGGATCAGTTACCTTCCGTTGGTGCAGGAGCGATTCTTCAGGACCTGATTGTGTCACAACAGGTACCAGTAGTTCGTTTGGAGACCATCTTTCGACAGGCCCAGGATAGTTTGATCACTATCAACGCCCACAGAGTTCGCAAAGGTGATCTTCCAGATTTAGAAGGTCCTGTGAATTCAAGCGAATTGAGAGATTTCTACTTTATGCAGGAAGGTGATCCGCAGCGGATTGTTGATAAGCTACTCCGTGTATGTACCGAGCGGATTCCTCAGCGTTTTGGCTTTGATCCATTGAATCATGTTCAAGTACTGACCCCCATGCATCGTGGGCTAACGGGATCCATCCATCTTAATCAACGCCTGCAAGAAGCTTTCAACCCGAGTGGGGACACGATTGAGTTCAAGCAGTGGCAGTTCCGGGTTGGTGACAAGGTGATGCAACAGGTCAATAACTATGATAAGGAAGTCTTTAATGGAGATACCGGCCAAATTCGGGAGGTGAACACCGAGACTCGAGAACTCAGGGTAGAATTTGAACACTCAATCATCCCCTACACAGCCAGTGAATTGGACCAACTGCAACTGTCTTACGCGATCTCAGTGCACAAGTCCCAGGGAAGTGAATATGCTGCTGTCTTGCTCCCGTTAACCCACCACCACTACCTCATGTTGCAACGTAATCTGCTCTACACCGCAATGACAAGGGGCAAAGAATTATTTGTCTTGATCGGCACGCCAGAGGCTATTGATCAAGCGGTTCGGACCGTGGGAACCCTAACCCGTTACACGGCACTGAATTACGAATTGGCCGAAGTCAAACGGATTCTAGACAAGGCTCGCTAATTGTCTCTCTTGCTTAAGTTTTTCTCTGACACGCATTCAGATCAAACGCTACTAAACTTTGGTTGGCTTGAAGGTGGAGTTAATTTGGGAGAGCGAGATTTCATCATGAGCAAGGAAAAATGTCTTGGACTATCGTTGGTATTCTTTGGTTTGAGTGGTAGCTGTTGGATTGGATACCATTTGATCGGAGGATCGGTAAACAAGGAAGGGTTTCTTGTTGAGCTATTTGCCCTGATCCCGCTGGGCTGGTTTTTTTTGCTGCTGGGCTTGGTGGCTGGGAGTGCTTACCTCTGGATCAGCAAAAAATCATGAGTATTTGGTGAGTGTTAGGAATTGATTTTCTATATCTGCAAAGGATGTATCTGAGAAATGCCAAGCTAGCCAGCAAGAGAACAATAGATTTGAGCCACACTATGATCACAGAAAAGTGATAGCATGATTGAAGCACTTTCGTTGACTTTCGGTGAGGCTTGTTTTTTGGCGACCGTTGCCTTTTGTGCTGGGTTATTGCGCGGGTTTGCTGGCTTTGGGATGGCGGCATTCTTTATGTCGTTATCGGTGCTAGTCCTACCTCCCATCGCGCTGATCCCCGTTTGCTGGGTGATGGATGCCGTTGCCTCTGCAATTCTGGTACGAGGCAGTTGGAGCGCAGCAGATCGCGGTGTGGCTCTGTGTCTAGTGAGTGGTGTGTTGTTCGGACTTCCAATTGGTTTAACTCTGACTGAATGGTTGCCCGAAAATGACTCTCGCCTTGCGGCCCTATTGTTGATTATCACTCTTGCAAGCTTGCAATTAACTCGAATCCGCTTCTCAGCGCTGAGTAGTAGACCTGGGTTAGTCAGTTCTGGCGTGTTGGTTGGATTTGCAACCGGTATTGCCTCAGTGGGTGGAATGGTGGCTGCGCTTTGTATGCTGAACCAAGACCGACCCGCACGAGTCATGAGGGCTACACTTATCCTCTGTTTGGTTTTGATCTCAGCTTTTTTTCTTTTATGGCTTGTAACACTTGAGATGATAGATTGGCTTGCCATTAAACGTGGATTGGCCATGGCCATGCCAGTTGCCACAGGCGTTTTTATCGGCCAATTTTTTTTTCGACCCAGCGCAGAAAAATATTATAAACCTTTTTGCCAGGTATTGCTGGTGGTTTTGGCGACGGTATCTCTGTTTCATACATTAGGATTTATTGTTTCATCAGAATGAACTGCTGAGATTCCAGACAGTTGTCATATTGGAGTAAATGCTTAACAAAACAAGTCGTTCAGTCTCTGAAAATTATTTCCAATATACTACAAAAACTGGTTCATCCATTCCATAATATGAAATCATTTGAAGAATGAGCTCCCAAAAAAATCTTAGAATTATTTTTATCGAATTTGCTTAAAAAGACGGTCGTACACTGAGGACTTTATGCTCAAAGGTGTGGAAGATCCAATCTTATTCAGACCCATTCACGCCTCACAGCTTGCGTGTAATATACGCCATTGAGTGCCACTCTTGAATCAAACTCGCTTTTCCAAGTAGCTCAGCACTACCGATCCGTAGGCTGCAAAGGACTTGTAGGTCTGGAGATCTTTGGGCCAGCGGCGCAGCGTTTGGGCCAGCTTGTGGGCTTCTGAGGCATTCAGATCCTCCAGCGGACACTGCAAGATTCGGATTGTGAAGAGAATTGCACTTGTCTTAGGAAGTCTGCGGAGTGTCTGGCGTTCTAGGCGTAAGAACACCTCGGCTCCAGCATTTTCTAACGTGAGGTGGGGTGTGGCTTCTAAACTTCCATGGCCTCCTGGTTGAAAAAGTGTCGGATCTTCGTTCAGGCTCCAGTTAACGCGCCACATTGATTTTTCTGTTGTCAGACGATGCATGAACTGATTCACCGGGGCGTTGATCTGCTCCCGATATCCTGGCACTGGGTCATGGATTTCGGACATCGGATGCCCGATCTTCTCCCGCAGATTCCAGCGGGTTGGAAAGCAAAGTGCCGCTGCAGTCAGGCGATACTCTCCAGCACCTTTGTCACCCTCCGGAACTGCCTGCATCACACACAGATCCTCCTGCACCATCCGTCCTGCTAATTCCAGTGGATGCAGTGATGTAGAGGCCATTCCGGAAGGTGTTTGCCCCGGCACCAAGATCTTCTCTCCCTGAATTTGTTGAAAGCGCTCCTTATGATATTTTTCAAGAAATGCCAGGACCAGTTCGAGTACCTCTGTGCTAGCGACCTGTGCTTCAGGGCAAGCCTGAAACACCTCATCTCGACGTTGATCTAGAAGTTTATGCCTCAGAGCGACCTCTGCGTCGTAGCGATCATCCAGCCAGAGCCAGTCTGCCGGAGCTAGCGGGCGTAACCCCATGGTCCAGCGGTGTGGCTTTCCATCAAAGGGGAGCGGGAACGGGAAGGGCATGGGATCAAAGATAGTGTTTTGTTGATTCAAACATCTCAGTCACTTGTAACTGAGAAACTTACGGTCTTTGAACAACTTTATTGTTCACTTGAGGCAAACAAACAGTAACCGCTATCGTTTGGAATGATGCAAGAGGTAATGCAGTTGGTTCGGGTTTTAAAAATATCATCTAAATTAGCCACAAAGTGTGGATCATGCGTGGGTTTTTGATCTAGAATCAGAAAAACTTTAAGAATAATGCCCAGAAGAGGTGGATTGAGTGTGCCATGAACAAAACAAACAACACTGTCAGTGTAGAGGTACCTTGCTTGGCTAAATCATGGATAAAATTTTTGAAAAAAGAAAATTTAAGAATCTTCTCTGCAGATCGAAATCGAGCGATAGTCATAGTCAATTCTTGTAAAGCAAAAAACGAGGATAGTGAATCTAAAGTTGGATTAGAATTTACTATGATCTAAGTACTTAAGAAAACAGAAAATCGTGGGAATGGTTGCACAGTAAAGTCTAAATTTCTCTGAAATCCAGCTCCGTAGATGATCAAATGCAAAAGTTGGTTGAAAATGTAGAGGTAGTAGCAATATGTTCGGTCAGCTGGAATAAAGTGGGATCTTAGTAATTTGAATCCTCGGTAAGCATTAGCAAAGTGAGCAAGATTCGACCACCACTACCGATAATTGCAATGGCTTCAATCTCAACTAACAAAGGCGGAAGGACTAGCGCGGGAGTGTAGTAGGAAGCACTAGCAGGCACACCGTCTGGAAAGGCTTCATTACGTGCTCTACTGAATTCGCCGTATTGGGACATATCAGTCAGGAATGTATTGATCTTGATCACATCAACCATTTTTGCTCCAGCAACAGCTAGCAAACTTTACCAAGACCCTTCTCCAACGACTGAAATTTGCAGGTGACATACAATTATTACCATATAAATAATTGATTATTAAGAATTAATATAATTAACAAAACTTACACACAAGAAATTATAGCTGAATTTATTAGAGAAATTGGTTAGGCCTGCACAGAAAGTCACACAAAACGTTGGTTGCTGAATTCTACAAGGTTTTGAGGCGGAATGGCACTAAAGAAAAAGAACTTTAGCGAAAATGAAATAGCTATATTTGAGGATGCTTGCATATACAAGCTAGGTGAATATTGGCATTTTAGAATGTGGTTGGCTAAAGAGAAGCGCTATGTAAGAAGAAGTCTAAAGACTACAAGTAGAGCTACAGCAGTAGAATTAGCAAAAGATACTTACCTAGATTTCTATGCAAACCTGAGGCAGGGAAAAACATTCTTTAGTATCACAGCAAAAGAGGGTGCAGAAAAATATTTGGAAGCGAGAAGAAAGGATTGGGAAATAGGTAACATAGTGCGTGAAAGATATTTAGCTTTGCAAACACATATTAAGCATTGGGTAGAGTATGTTGGAAAAAAGAAGAAATTAAGAGAATTGAGAAGAAGAGATTGTGAGGAGTATTATGAGTTTAGAATGAAGAAGACAGTGGGAAAAATTAGGCAAACAACAGTTGAAGGAGAGCAAGTAAGCATAAATGCCTGTATGCGGTGGCTTTATAAAGAAGGAGAAACAAGTATTGATGGATTTGAATTTAAAAAAATCAAAAAAAATTGATGATAGAGTTGATGCAGTAAGAAGACAAACACTAACAAATGAAGAGTACGAGAGATTGTATAGAGCAATGCGAACGTACTGTTCAAGAACAAATAAAAGAATTGATGAAGATGAACTGTGCTGCAGAAAATTAGTTCAACACTTTATACTGATTGCTACTAACAGTGGATTGAGGATTGGTGAACTAAAACAGCTGAAATGGGATGATGTCATAATTGAAAGACATAAGAATCAAACAGGAAGTGAGATAAAACTGGCTCGGATAAACGTACGGGCAGAAGCAAGCAAAGTCAGAAAAAGTAGGACAGTTCTGTGCAGAAATGGACAGTACTTTGAGAGACTTGCTGAAATATTTGAAAATAGAAAAAAAGAAGATTTCATCTTTAGTATCAATGGAAAGGAGAAATTAAAAAATACAAATATATATAAGCATTTCAATGCAATGCTAATTGAGGCGAAGATAAATGATTATGCAGAAAGAGGAATCGTTCCTTACAGCTTGAGGCACTTTATGATTACGCAGAGGATTATGGCGGGATTGAGTTTCAGGCAGGTTGCTGACATGTGTGGAACGAGTATCGCCATGATTGAGAAAACATATTGGCACTTGAATGATGAAATGCGGAAGACAGCAGCAATGGCAGATTACATACGCAGGGAAGATGGGACGATTGAAGTAATATGAAGTATAAAGAAGAATTCTTTTTACAAAAAAGAAGAGGAATTAGGTGATCAATTGTAACTTAAATAATTTTTATTTTCTTAGTCTTTAAAAAACACTGTTGGAGATACTGTTTTGCGAATTTTATTTTTATCTTTTCTTATTTTTTGCGTAATAAATACAGCTGTAAAAGCAGCTATTTTTGATGTTGAAAATCATGGTATTTATGGTGGTTTCTGGCGAGATCTTTATAAATTTGGACCTGTTGTGGTTGATACTGTTGGGGGCGATTTAGGTATATTTATAAGTGATTATCTTAAGACAGGTTTTTCTTTTGCAACAGTGGCAGGCTTATTGTCTGATAATAAAGATGATGATGTTTTTAGCTCAGTCAGTGGCAGTAATGGAAATCCTGATAGATACAGTTTCGTACTCAATGCTTTAGAACCAGCTGATTTCGCTTATAGTACAGCGGCATTTAAGTTAGAATATATTATTTATGATGGTTCATCATTTGGTTGGTCGACAACAGGAAATTTTGGTCAAGGAGTATTCAGTCAAGGTAAAATAAATAATAGTTCAGGCTTAAAAAGTGATGAGTATCAATCATTTTCTCATACATATGTTTCTCTAGGTACAGCAGTCATAGTTAAATTTACAAAAAACTTTAGAATATCTCTTGGGATTTCACAACGGAAAGATTTGAATACAAATGATAAAAGTCGCCCTGAAGGATTTGAAAACCTTGATGCTGTTACAATTTATAATCATATATATTTGGTTAAGTTTTAAATTACCTAATTCCAGATGGAACAGATGACAGGATTAATGACACATCCGGACGGATGATACGAACGAACAGGTAACAGAATTGACGAAAATTAATATAAGCGAATAAAAAACGTGCATTATTATAATTTAACTAATATTTACAATAGTCTATAATTATTTTAAACGTTTTATTACCGCTTATCATTCTAACATTTTCTAAATTTCAACATTATCATTAGTGTCATTCGTTCGTTCTACCCACTCTGTTCTTCATGCTCATCAGTTTGTTCTGCTCGCTTGTTCTCCATGTTCACTTAATAAGTTCACAAGCGTTGCGCATCATGTAATCATTAACGTCAATATAACGCTGCGTTGTCTGTATGCTTGCATGCCCTGCCATCTCCGTTAGCACCCGCACCCCGATTCCCTTGTTGCTCAATAGAAAGGAGGAATATCACAGTTGTAGTGTCAAATCTGCTTTATAGAGCAAGGAGCCTGATTGATGGAGCAAGCAAGGGTGAGTTTGTTACATCAGATGTGAAGGTAATGGGTGCAGTACTGGTCTATACACAATTGACATTAATGAAATAGGTTACTCAGTCAAGAATCAGATGTAGCAAAACGCATTTCTATCGCGCGAAATTAATGGCACTGCGCAATTCATCAATAAGTAGTAAAGGTATAATATGAAGAAAGTTTATGTAGCATTAATTGCGGATTTGATTCATGCAGGCCATGTTAGGTTGTTAAAAGAAGCCACAGGCTTAGGTGAAGTAACTGTTGGCTTGCTAACCTCTAAAGCCATTGAGGAGATGAACGATAGGGCATTTTTGAATTATGAAAAAAGATATGAAGCGTTAGATTCATTAAAATACATTAATCATATCGTTCCGCAAGATTCAGCCAGTTATAAAGACAATATCTTAAAACTTAAGCCCGATTATGTTGTACATGGTGATGATTGGCAGTATGGAGCATATCAGTATTTGAGAGATGAAGTTGTGACACTCATTCATGGTTATGGGGGTTCATTAAAAGAGATTCCATATAGCTCGGATATCAGTGATTTTAATGTCAAAAATGAGCTTATACAGTTGGGCGTCGCTTCAGTTTCACGTCAAAGTCGATTGCGCGAACTAATTAAAATTAAACCAGTGGTAAAAATACTTGAAGCACATAATGCTTTGAGTGGATTAATTGCTGAATCGACTAGTGAAGAGAGGAATGGAAATTTGGTTTCTTTTGATGGTATGTGGTCAAGTTCTTTAACTGACTCTACTGCTAGAGGCAAGCCTGATATTGAAGCTGTGGATGTAACCTCTAGACTAAACATGGTAAACGATATTTTTGAAGTTACTACTAAGCCGATGATTTATGACGCAGATACTGGTGGTAAAATTGAACATTTCGAGTTTACTGTTAGAAGCTTAGAGCGAACAGGGGTGAGTGCGGTAGTTATTGAGGATAAAACTGGGCTAAAAAAGAATTCATTGTTTGGTAATGATGTAGTTCAAACTCAAGATACCATCGCAGGTTTTTGCGACAAAATTATAGCTGGCAAAAAAGCTCAGACAGGTAAAGACTTTATGATTATAGCAAGAATTGAGTCTTTAATACTTGAAGTAGGTATGGATGATGCTCTTGCCAGAGCCACAGCATATATCCAAGCTGGTGCAGATGGGATCATGATTCATTCTAGGCATAAGGATCCTGCTGAGATTATTGAGTTTATGCAGAAGTTCAGAGCTTCTGATAGACACACTCCAATAGTAGTCGTTCCTACGAGTTTCAATTCAGTTACAGTAGAAGAGTTTGCCGAGATGGGGGTTAATATAGTTATTACTGCTAATCATATGTTACGGTCAGCTTATCCCGCAATGCTTAAAGTTGCAAAAAGTATCCTTAGTCACGGACGTAGTTTAGAAGCAGAACCAGACTGTATGTCAATTAAAGAAATTTTGGAGTTCATTCCTGGAACAAAGTAAGTTTTTCACAGGGCATTGTTTAAGATGAAACGAATTGTGGAATATATGTCCGTTTCGCTTATTCACCATGGGCATGTGAGGCTCATTAAGCGTGCATCGGAATATGGCAAAGTGATTATTGGGTTAACCACTGATAATGTAATTGAACTAAAGAAAGGTTATCCCCAGAGTTGCGATACGAGCATCGTAAAGAAGTGCTTGAAACAATGGCTTTTGTCAAAAAGGTAGTACCAACACCGTAGCTGGTTACAGAAGATGTACTGGCTAAATACGATATTGATCTGTTAGTTAATGGCCATGATAACTCAAATGATATTCTTCAAGAAAAACTACTAATCTTCCCACGTAAAGCGGGCATCAGCAGTATCGACTTCCGCCAAAATCTAAGACGGTCAATTGCGCAGGTCAAAAATAAAAAACTGATTCTGACACCTGGGCCTGGTGCTGTGCCCTATGAGGCAACCAAAGTGATGCGCCCATTGTTTTGCTGTGGTGACGAAGGCTATACATAGATGTCTGCCGAGGTTATTGAATGGATAAAAGGGTTGTCTGGTCAGGATGAGGTCTTGTTTGCTCAAGGCTCTGCTACCTTTGGTTAGGAATTGGCTGCACATAGTTTGGTCCGGGGTAAGGTTTTGCTAATATCAACAGGGTATTGCAGTTATCGTTTGGAAAAACTATTGCCAAGGGGCTGTAACGTAACTAAATGTCAGTATGTGGACGTTGGAAATTTTACTGGTGATTTCGAGTGGGTGATGTGTGTGTATACTGAAACAAGTTGTGCGTTCAAAGTAAATTTAAGAAATATCTGCAAAATCGAAGATGCCTGAGGTGTGGCTTTGTATGTCAATGCAACTACTTTTGTTGGCTTAAAGGATCAACATGATTTAGCAAATGCCATGGCTTTCAGTTCTTGTAAGGAATTGTTTGGTATTAGGGGTGCTGCTTTTGTGGCTTATAAAAATTTGCTGAAGATTCATGACTTTGGTCAATTTTATTTAAACTTCCAGACTCATCAAGAGCGTAGAATTACTGGTCCTTACTATGCAGTAGCTTCATTACATGGCGTCATGAATATTCATAATGATATTGTGCAACGTGTCAGGCCTGATCAACAGCCATTGTTATGCAAATATATAGACGTAAAAGTAACAAAGGATGATACTAATGTTGTGCTTTATCCACCATGTAGCGATCTTAAGGGCTCAGTTGTGTGCCCCTTGGAAAAACATTGGAATAAAATAAATATGTGTGATCAAATCATCGTAAAGGAATTTAATTAAATGTTGGATACAATCAAATTTACTAAATTGTTAATTGAAGAAGGTTTTACGCACTTGATTGTCGTTCCTTGTAGCTTTGCCAAAAACCTTATCAATGCATCTATTAACAATAGCGATAAAATTCCTTATGTGCCATGTGCTAGCGAAGCGGTGGGTTGTTCAGTAGCTGCTGGTCTGTCTATGACGGGCCAGCGCCCTATAGTGATTGTGCAATCTTCAGGATTAACTAATATGGGTAGTTGTATAACTAGCCTATTGATACCATACGATTTGAAATTTCCCATTATCACCAGTTGGCGTACCTACGAGACAGGTGATAGTGAAATTCAGCATGCGCACCTCGCAACACGTCTGCCTGATCTGATAGATGCATACGGCTATGAACATGTGTTGCTTGATCTTGATAGTGAGGTAACGGCGAAAGAGCAAATTAAAGCCTGTGAACAACGAATGCAAATCTGCGTATTGCAGAAAGATACATTCTCACCAGTTAAGTTAGAAACAGATGTGTTAAATTTATCAAAATATCCAAAGCGCAGTGAATATCTTAAGATGATGAATGAGAAATTTTCAGGTACCGAAAAAGTTTTCATTGGTACTACCGGTAATACCGCACGTGATATGGGTACTTTCATGCCTGATACTTCTAATTTTTTTATGGTGGGTAACATGGGTGGTGCCTTGAGTCTTGGTTTGGGTGCAGCAATGGCTGGGCGTGATATCTGTGTCTGCGGGGGTGATGCTGAATTTGTTATGCACATGGGTGGGCTTACAACTGCGGGGCGTTATAACAAAGGCAGTACAGGTAAGCTTATTTACATTATGTTTGATAATGAATCGAATAAGAGTACCGGTGGACAGAGAACCTATCAGGACCACCTAAACTACAGCAAAATCGTTGAAGGTAGTAGCATTAGTGTCGACTATGACATTGTCACTACAGTTGCTGATTTTGCTCAGGTTCTAGAGGCATTAGATGAAAAGTCCGGTATACATTTTGTGCATGTAAAAGCATCGTATGATGCTGAAACACCTCGTCCTGAGGCAGAAATAATCATTAATAGCACAGATGTTTTTTTAAATAAGTAATCGTGAATTCAATTTGGCTCCTTAATGTAATGATTTAATTATTCTTATGAATTATATAGACATGATAAAATTAGTTTATAATAGTAAAGATGTGAGCAAATCTCTTAGTTTTTGTAGTCATTTCGATATCGTTGATTCTTATTATCGCAAAAGACTTTTTTTTGAATATTTATCCGAAAGTAGCTTTTGCCCATAGAGGATGTAAAAGTCGTTGATATGGGTTCTGGATTTGGTGCTCGCTTGCAGAGTACGGAGTGTTTTGGTGCTCATCCGGTAATTTGTATGGTGTGGGTCTTTCTGAAGAGAGAGCGGCTATTGCAAAAGAGATCTCACCAAATATGAATTTGATTGGTATCTATTAGTTGAATATCTAACACAAATCCAACTTAAGTTTGGAGAGGTTTCTGAAAATACTTCGAGTCAATATTAGTACCGTTCCAAAATAATTACTTAGTAGAAAAAAATCAACAACTGCATGCTGATGTTAAAATAGATAAACGTCAAAATCAATATCTTCAAGAAAAGAACCCTGTTAATGAAAATTTGTTTGATGTTAAATGGTTAAAGAAAGTTGATGCAATTCTTGAATACATCAATTCGGAATTATCTGAAACCAATTTTAATAATTCTGATTTTCACAGGTACCCGTATGAAAAGAAAATTTGTTTAATTGATATTGATGTCCCAAGATTTCTTGAGTACCAAATTGATAAGAAAGAATCTCTTACCATTTCATAACAAGCGTAACTTGAATAAATACCTGGTTGGAATTGGAAAAAAATAAAGGAAAAGGATTGGGATAAATTTATCCTTTCACTTACTGAATATTTTGATGATAATGGGACCGCAAAAGTACCGGCAAAGTTTATCTCGAGTTCTGAATTTAAGCTTGGCTCCAAGGTTAGTGAATTATGAAAAATGTATAAACGTGGGAATCTTTCCCTCTGAGAGAATACATCAATTAGAGTCTTTTGCTGATTGGTCTTGGAGTCCTGCAGATGACTATTAGAATGTGATGTTTAATGATTTTATTAAATATCTTTCTGAACACAGGAAATTCCCATTTATTACTAATTCTTCTTTTGCAAATTTACCCCATTGGTACGCTCAATAACTTGAGCATTAATCAAATCGTAAGCTTTCAGATCAACAATCAAAAAAGTTCAATACGCTGAAGTCAAGGCAATTGAAGTTCTCTGAATAATTTTCGGTTGTCCATCTCCTAAAGTGATCACACAATACTAGTGAACACTTGCTAACGAGGAGGCAACGATGGAACTATTGAAGACACTGCAGCTGACACGGTATCAGCGAAACAACAGAAACAATCCCGTCCTACAACGCAGAATCAAGCTTGCTGTTGGTCTAAGTGAGCAGATTCAGCTAGCTAAAAATCCAAACTATAAACAGATTAGTGTACGTACTGTTGCAGACGATAGTGGTGAACTACGTGAAGTTGAAGTGAGTAAACGTGTGCTGCGTTGGTGGCATGTGGGTGCGGATGGTACTGTTGAATTAACCCTACGCTATGGCAGTAGGGTGCTTGAACTTGCCAAGGGCATGGATGCTGTTGAACTAGTGAGTAAAGATGAATTGGTTGGTGTGCTAGAACAGTTTAAGGCAGCTGCTGAGCTTGGTGAGATGGATGATATGATAGCTGCACAGTTGGCAAAGCGAAAACGTGTTAACACACAAAAGCACTAGTAATTTACTTGGTTTTTAGCCCTTTGACTTGTTGATTTATGGGGTGTTAAAGTTACACAATTTTTTGGTTCATTTTTGCTTCTGTACGATATCAATACTTTGAAGGGTTGCTCAGACTCCTGTTTTGCTATAAAAACTTACACAAAAGCTACACACTGAAATTTGTAATTTGTAAATTATTGAAATAAAAGGAGGAAAAACTCCATAAATGCAGGTGACATACAAACCTCCCATGGTGAGGGTGAACGAAATACAAGCCTGAAATGTGGGAAACATCCACGCTGGCAGATATTTCCCACGAATTATCTCACTGACTGGATTTGTGAAGTGCGTCAGTCATAGAAACTTTGTATCAGCTTAGCTACTGTGTCAGAGCGTATTGCTTTAGCTTCTAAATCCATCATATATTTCAATTATCATTAAATTGATAAGTTTAAATTTACTAAAATTAAATTATTTAATAATTTAGTTTCATAATATTGTCATAGGATACACAAATTGATTGTCCAACACCGATCCACTGAATCAATCACTTTCAGTAAAGCAGAAAATCTTGTTCAAGAATTTGCGAGTAGAGGTGTCACTGTTCTTTCTCCAGAAAGTCTTGGCGTTCCTTATGAGATTCATCAATGTATTTATGAAAAAGAAAAGAAAGCGGTTCGTGATCAGCAACGCATCACTCCTGAGGTCATTCCAGAAATCTTTGATATCTTGAGTGCTCCTGGATTGGTCGAAGCTTGTGATCGAATTGTGGGGAAAAACTGGGCGATTGTGCCCTTCATTCATAATGCTCCCTTCATCAGCGGAGCTCGGGACCAGCACTGGCACAAAGACGATAACGCTCCATACAATGCCCGCAAGCAGAGGCATCACCAAGCTATCCAAATTGAGATGCTCTACTACCCGCAGGAGGTTTCTTCAGAAATGGGACCGACTGCGATTGTTCCGTTTAGCCACTATTGGACATTCAATCACGAAGAGAACCACGACAACTTTGCAGGAGCTGATCACATTGACTTTGCCTACTTAATCGAAGGCTTGGAGAGCATGCCGGTTAGTGGGCCAGACTCCAAATACACACTGGAAGACATTATCCATCGACAGACAAAACACGATCAACGGATGATGGAAGCAGTTTCAGCGCTAAACTGGCCTCTGGCTAAGGTCTTTGAAGTTGCTCCACTGCAGGCTGGGAGCGTCCTTCTCTATTCGCACAACACTTTCCATAGGGGTAACCACCGTAGAGATGATTGGCATCAATGGACGGAGAAGCCACGATTTATGTGGAGATTCTGGATTTATCGGACAAATGAACCGGTAGGAACGGACTCAGCAGAAGTTGACTGGTGTCAAGAAAGCGTGGATCCCCTAACAGGGTTTGATCTGACTGAGGTGAGTTCTGGAATCAAGAGCATCTGGCGTTACCATAAGCATTGGCTAGAAACTGGTAAGCCACCATCGCCAAAAATCAAAAATACGGCTCAATCTGGCGAAGATCTGAAAAAAGAAGCTATACAACTTTTTGAACAAGTTCTGGAAAACGGAGATGAAAAGGAACCCGTCCGAATTGGTGCCGCCTACGAACTTGCAGTGATCAGGGATCAGGTACTTGCAAAGGGATTACTGCGAAGAGCGCTTCTGAATGAGCGTGAAAGTGTGAGAAGAGCTGGCACCTACGGCCTGGTTGCCTTGGGTGCTGCCTCTGAAGATGTATTTTTAGAGGTAATCAAATCACCAATTAAATGGTTGCGGAAGTCAGGTGTATACGGATTGGGTGAAGTTAGTGCCCTGAACCAAGAAATCTTTGATGCTGTCAAGGAATGCTTGCTAGAGGACTCATCAAAATACGTGCGCTCTGTTGCTGCAGGTTCCTTCGGGTGTCTTGGTAGACGTGTGATTGCTGCAGGACAGGGACTAGAGTGGATCCCAAAATGTATTGAGGCCCTCATCCAAAGTCTTCAGCAGGAAAAAAACCAACTCTCCATGGACCTAGCACAAAAAAGAAACATCAAGTTCGTACGACCAACGGATGAATGTGATGTGTGTGAGGGAATGGGAATCGATTTCGGAATTAAGAGATTTGAACCTGTCCGTTCGGCAGTTCGTGAGAACGTCCTGTGGGCTCTGGTGATGCTATGCTCTCATGGAGAGGAGGTGCTAGGTGAAAATCTAGACTCTTTGCTAGAGGAACTGAAGAAAATCATCCAAGAAGATCGGAATGTGATCACTGTTGGTTTCGCAATGGATGCGCTCAGCCGACTGGCGCACTTGTTGGTTTGTGAAAACACTCTTTCTGCCCCAATCAATGAATTAAGAGATGACCTAGAGACAATTCTCAATTCATCACCAATTAAGTGTTGGGAATCCTTGGTTCGATCGGGTTTGAGACCAGAGTCTCTCTAAGCGACTTACCATTGATTTAGAGCCAACTTAACAACCCCAAGAAACCAATCCCAGTTCATATCTTCCAGGATCCAACTCAGCATTTTGAACTCTCCCAGGGTTAGACCAGAATGTGATAAAAGTTTGATTGAAACGACGCCTTGATTCAGTTTTTACAGCAACCAATCAAAGGAGAAAACATGTCCTATCAATTCCCAATGGCAGTCTGTGCCGAGATGCTCTGGCAAAATAAGCCGATCGAGTGGCGTGTGAGCAAGTTGACAGAAATGGGATTCGCTGTGGGCTTATGGAATTGGCCCACTTATGATCTGGACAAGTTGGAGAAAACCAAGGCCAATTTTTCAATCATGAATGGCTACCTACGAGGACGTCTTGCTGACGATGAGGGAGCAGAAGAACTCTTTTTTACAGCAGCGAAGACCATTGTTGTTGGGAAGCGACTCAACGTAGATCGACTGAACCTACACGGAACCGATTTGGGTGAGCGGAGATTGCCAACACAATATTGTGAAACCGTGACTGAAGCGCTGTGGCTGAAAGCTATGGATACGCTGAATCGTGTCGCAGACCTAGCAGACAAATAGAGAGTTGTCTTTGCTCTTGAAAATCTGAATCTACCGGTGAACCACCCAGGAGTTCCGTTCGCTTTGGCAGAAGACACCCTAGCTTTGGTCGCTGCAGTCAATCGCCCTAAATTGAAGCTCAGTCTAGATTTGTATCATGTGCAGATTGGCGAAGGAAACCTGATTGAGATGTGCCGAAAATGCCTGCCCTACATTGGTGAAATCCAAGTTGCCGATGTACCAGGTCGGCAGGAACCTGGTACAGGAGAGATCAATTATCCAAAAATTGCCGAAGCGCTTTATCAGATGGGCTATCGTGGGACCATCGGATTAGAGGCTTATGCTTCAGGAAAGCCAGAGCAAGCGATCGAAGCCTTCCGCAGAGCATTTACCGTTGCCAACCCCAGTTAATTTAAGAATCTACAAACAGATAGAAGGGCATCATGGCTGAATGGGTTAAAGCTTGCGCTGCTGATGAAATTGATGAAGAAGATGTGATTAGGTTTGATCACGGTGATCGAACATTTGGCGTTTATCGATCTCCGGAGGATGAATATTACGCAACGGATGGCTTGTGTACTCATGAGAAGATTCATCTCGCAGATGGGCTCATGATGGACAATGTGATTGAGTGTCCAAAGCATAACGGACGATTTGATTACACAGATGGCAGTGCTCTGGGAGCGCCTGTCTGTGAAAACCTGCAGACCTATCTTGTGAAGGTCGAAGATGGCCAAGTATTCATCAATATATGAAGCTAAGTTCCATCAGTACTTGAATTTACTTGAAGGAAATAAACGAAATTAGTTCATGTTATCGATAACTTTTTCAAAGCACTAAGACGTTTGGAAGCTGTTGATGGCATAAATATCGGTTGAGCCAAATAAACCAAAATCGGATCAATTAAGCAGCCAACGGATATAGCAAAAGTTTATGCTTCATTCCCCTCACAATCAGGCCAAGGATATTCAATAGATTCATCATCTCTCTGGCTCTTGCGGGAATTTTATTTCTTTCCCTCATTAACTTTATGAAAGGAACAAATCCACCCTATCCGGTGCCCCTAGTCGAACTAGCCCCAGCTCCTTGGACTTCTTAAGAGACTGTGACCGGAGCCTATGAAATCATGAAGGCAGTTGGGCAAAGTCTGATCGTTGTAAAAAAAGAAATACAAGGATTTATTCTGAATTGTTTGCAAGATGCTCTTATCAATGAAGCTCTGCTTCTTGCAGAGAGCGATTACGCCAATACGGATGATATCGACTGTGCTGTTTGAGATGGTCTTGGGCTACGATGGTCTTTCATGGGACCATTTGAAACTATAGACTTCAATGCACCAGTTGGCCTGGCTGATTACGCAGCGCGTTATAGCCAAATGTATCGTGAAATGTCAGTCTTTCAAAGCTCTGAGATGAAGTGGGATGTGAATCTGATCAAGCGCATCCATAAAGATCGACGCTCAATGCTTGAGGAAACTGGAATAGAAGAACGCCAGGTGTGGCATGACCGGAGTTTGGCAGATCTCGTCGCTCACAAAAGTAAATTAGATAAGCAGAGTAATAAGTTTGAGTAAACGAAAAGTCATCATTACATGTGCAGTCAATGGAGCAATTTATACATCCTCCATGTCGCGATACTTGCCAGTTACACCTAGATAAATAGCTGCTGCTGGGATTTCAGCAGCAGATGCTGGAGCTGCTACCTTACATCTTCATGCCCGCAATCCTGAAACAGGTAGCCCCCACAGGACCCAAGCGTCTTTTAAGAATTTTTACCCCAAATTAAGGAAGCTACTAATGCCGTTGTAAACATCACCACCGGCAGAAGTCCGCACATGACAGTCGAAGAACGAATGAAGCCTGTCATAACGTTTAAGCCTGAGTTGGCATCGTTGAATACGAGGTCAATGAACTTTGGACTCTATCCAATGCCTAATCGTTTTCAAGACTTCAAACATGAATGGGAGGTCAAGCACCTCGAAAATTCCTGGGATTTGGTATTCAAAAATACCTTTAGAGATATTGAGAAAATCTTGCTTTTCAGTAATTCGCACTCAACACGGTTTGAGTTTGAATGCTACGATATTTCTCATCTTTAAAATCTCGCATATTTTGTTGATCAAGATTTGACTCAGCCACCACTCTTCATTCAATCCGTTTTTGGCCTTCTGGGTGGAATTGTTGCTCACACTGCGGATTTGGCGTACATGAAACACACTGCGGATGGATTATTTGAAGATGATTACCAGTGGTCGCTCTTGGGGGCAGGAAAGAATCAAATTTCTCTGGCCTCTATTGGCGCCGCGCAGCAATGTACGCTTCGGTCTAGAAGACTCACTCTGGATTGGATCTAGACAGCTTGCAAAGTCTAACGCAGATCAGGTGAGAAAAATCCTTCATGTACTGGAAGGGCTATCTCTTGACATTGTGAGTCCTGATGAAGCTAGACAAATGCTTGAACTCAAAGGTCGCGATCAAGTGGATTTTTGAATATTAGGTTTAGAGAAAAAATTTGAGTGTAGATGAAAAAAGGCCGAAAAGATTTCCTTGAAACTTCATAGGATCGAAATGACTTTGTCATCACTGGGTGGAGATTTTCCACGCTTGCACGTCAGCACTTATGTTGCAGAGAGTGCACAAATCATTGGCAATGTTTGGCTAGCGGCTAGGAGTTCTGTTTGGTTTCAAAGTGTACTGAGAGGAGATTCTGATCAAATCGTGATCGGCGAAGAGACAAACGTACAAGATGCGACCATCTGTCACGTCGATCCAGGCTGTCCTTTAGAGGTTGGTGCCCGAGTTACAATTGGGCACCGCTGCATTTTACATGGCTGTAGGATTGGAGATGACTGTCTGATTGGGATGGGAGCTATTCTGATGAACGGTGTGCGAATCGGAGAGGGAAGTATCGTTGGAGCGGGAAGTCTATTGCTGGAAGGAACCAAAATCCCGCCATTTTCGCTAGTAGCTGGTTCACCAGCCAAGGTGAAGAAAACTTATGGGCCCGAGATTCTTGGGCAGATTCGTCAGTCAAGTGCCCATTATGTCAGTAGAGCGGAACATTACCGTGATAAATGGCGAAAGCTCGAATTCTAGATGCCTTGTGCGAGAGATTCATAGTTCATGGGAGAGGTATAATAGCGGTGAATTTCGATGAAAATCTGACGTTGTTCAAAATTAAATAATACGCATACCCCACGTTCAGAAACTGAATGGCTTGTTAAACCAGTAATCAGTTCCCTCCTAGGTTCCAAGAACCGCTCTTTTAGGGCAGCTTTAACTTTGCGTAGCGCCAGAAAGTCTTGTTAACAAGCCTGGCTGCGATTGTGCTGTGCGTCTTAGTTACATGATAAATATAATTCGGGTGCATGCAGCGCCGAAACTGAGTCCTCTGATCTCAGAATTTCAGAAGTTACTGTATCTGTTTGAAGGGGCAATTCTGCTGACCTTGCATGCTCAGTTTCAAACATGATTTATAAAAATTAGAGACAGACTTAATCTTGGACATCTAACCCTTAGTAAATTAAAAGTATCTAAAACCGAGATCACATCATCAAAAGTGAGCCTAATGAATTCCCTCAAGATCATTGGTGCTGGTGAGGCTGGTACGCGCGCTGCTCTCCATTTGCGTGAAACTGGCTGGGATGGTGAAGTCACGCTTATTGGCCAGGAACCCTATATTCCCTATGAACGCCCGCCTCTCTCCAAGACTCTTTTAACAAAGGGTATTATTCCTCCCGCGCTGGTCTCTAAAGAAAAATTAGAGGAACTCTGCATCAACTTTTCCAACAATACCCTTGTCAATGAGATTGATCGTCCATCTCGCTGTCTGATCCTTGAAAACGATGTTGTACTTCCCTACCAGAATCTTTTGATTGCCACTGGAGCCTCTGCCAGAAAGTTGACTTGCCCTGGCAGTGAGCATGCTCTGGTGTTGCGCAATTTGGAAGATTCCCTTGTGCTGCGTTCATTGTTGATCCCTAAAAAGCACTTAATTCTGATCGGTGCTGGTTTCATCGGGTTAGAACTTGCTGCTGGAGCCCGAATGGATGGATGCAGAGTGACCGTTTTAGAAGCTGCCTCACGCGTCCTTGGCCGCGCAGTTCCTGCCGAGGTGACAGAGGTGATTGCCAATGAACATCAACAACAAGGTGTAGAAATCATTTGCAATGTTCAACTGGAGCAGATCCAGCTGCTAGGTGATGGCTACGTCGTCCAACTAGCAGAAGATAAGTCGATTCAGGGTGATTTTGTTGTCGCTGAGATTGGTGCTATTCCAGAAATAGCTTTAGCCGAGGCAGCCGGATTACAGACCGAGAATGGGATCTTGGTCGATTCCTTCATGCAGACCTCAGATCCAAATATCTATGCTGCAGGTGATTGTTGTTCCTTTCCACATCCACTTTATGGCAGACAGCGCATGCGGTTGGAGATGTGGCGCTGTGCTCGTGAGCAAGCCAAGTGCGCTGTTCAAAATATGATTGATACACCTCAGGAATTCAGTACAGTACCTTAGTTTTGGAGTGATCAGTTTGAACTCGGTCTGCAGGTAGTAGGTTTGCCTCAGTTTGCAGAACAGATTATTTCCCGAGTACGGGCAGATGGTGTGACGATCTACTTCGGGTTAAGTGATGGAGGTCAGTTAGTTTCTGCTGCTGGAGTAGGGGTTGGAAATAGCGTTGCTAAGGACATTCGCCTTGCCGAAATATTGATCACCTCCCGCAAACCTCTGAATCCAGAGGATCTTGCCAATCCAAACCTCAACCTGAAGAAGCTTTTGAAGAATTGAAGCCACTACCCTCCCAGTAAACCCTGCCTCTGAACCCAAGATGTCCCAGATCGTTTTCATTTCCCACTGGAGCGGTCCCTTACTATTACTTAATGATCTCGATCACACTGAATTGATTCAGCACTGTCGGCAACTCTCTCAGGAACTGGAGAAACTGACAAAATCTTTTTGATCAGTGCTCAATGGAAAAGCACTTCCATCTAAATCACTCACAACCCTTCATCCGCATTGCTGTCCACTATGGCTTGAGCCAACCGACAACTTTCACTACATGCTATCGTGGGGCACCTGAATTCGCTGAGTTGGTAAAGCTTCAATTGAAAAACTATGACATCAATTCTCAACTGAATCGAGAGCGTGATTGGATCATGGTGTCTTTGTACCGTTGATGCTGATGTATCCAGAAACTGATATCTCTTGTATCCGGGTCTCGCTACAAAAAGACCTCAGGGCTCTGAACCACCTTCAACTCGGGCAAGCTCTTAGTTCGTAGAACAAGAAGATCTGCTGATCTTTGGTTCAGGATTCTCTTTTCACAATATGCAGGCTTTTATTCAAGGTCCTGAAATAGAGAGAGCAGATTCTGAGTACATAGCCTTTGAGGCCTAGCTGAAAGAGACTATGGGCGAGTAGCAGTTTCTTGAAGCAGAGTGTTGGAATTGCTTGTTGAAATGGGAACAGGAAACAGCTGCAAGGTATTGTCATCCACGGGAAGAACATTTGTTGCCACTTCATGTGTGCTACGGAGCAGCCCCACGTCCTGCTCAAAGAGTTGAAAGCTTTGCCGTCCTTGGAAAACAAGTCAGTTCATTCATTTGATAAATTGAAAACACTCTATTTTTGTCGCGGTTTCTGAATGAATAACCTCACAGAACATTGAACTCTGGCTACTAAATCGCTATAACTGCCGGATATTCTTGTCCGTACTTCTTCAAAATTACGAACCTCCTTTCACATTTAGAACGATGACAAGCACAGCAACTCCGTGGGACTATAGTTTGATCGGGCCTGAAGCCAAACTTGCTGAAGAGAAAGGTCTTGCTTCCGCTACCTGGTATGCTTCTCAGATCCCTCGCAAGCGCATGAAAGCATTAATGCGCCGCTCAGATCAACCAGCGATTCGAGATACAATCATTTGGTTAGGTTTGCTAGCATTAACAGGTTGCTTGGGGATTTATTTCTGGGGAACATGGTGGTGTGTCCCGTTCTTCTTTGTCTATGGAATTCTTTACGGCAGTGCATCGGATTCTCGTTGGCACGAGTGTGGACACGGCACTGCCTTTCGTACCCAGTGGATGAATCAGTGGGTCTACCAGATCGCTTGCTTCATGATCATGCGTAGTCCAACAGGTTGGCTTTGGTCTCACACACGACATCATACGGATACAATCATCGTTGGTCGTGATCCTGAAATCGCCATTAGTCGTCCTGCCCGATTGTTTCGATTATTTCTCAACTTCTTTGGCCTGATTGATATTCCGATTGCTCTAGCAAAGACCATTCTGCATTCCTCTGGTCAGCTGACTGCGGAGGAAACCGACTACATTCCTGAGATGAAACGCCACAAAGTTTACAACGTAGCTCGTATCTGGATCATGATTTATGGACTAACCATTGCGGCAAGCGTACTCTACCACAGTTGGATTCCTTTGATATTGATCGGCTTACCCCGAGTGTATGGGACTTGGCTACACATCGTCTTTGGCTTGACCCAGCACGCTGGTCTGGCATAAGACGTTTTGGACCATCGCCATAACACCCGCACCGTCTACATGAACCCCGTCTTTCGCTTTCTCTATTGGAATATGAATTATCATGTAGAACACCACATGTTCCCGATGGTGCCATACCACGCACTTCCAGCTCTGCATGAAGAAATGAAAGCGGACACGGCACCAGTTTATAAGAATATGATGGAAGCTTACTGTGAAATCATTCCTGCTCTGTGGCAGCAGTCTAGTGGTCCTGAATTTTTTGTTCCCAGGGCTGTCCCAAATTCAGAATTAACAAGCAGCCACCCAAGTTCAGTAGCTGTAGCCTGAAAAGGACTTAGAAGGATTGACAATTCACTATGGCTCAAACGAGCCTGCTCAGCCAGTGTCACTTCTCAAAAACTACCATTTGGAAAATCATCAGACTTGCTTTTGAAGTATAATTTTTTGATTCAATGTAGATTTCCATTCAGATTTTTAATCATGATTTTAGTAATCATTGAGCGAAGTGTGAGAAAAATCATAGAATTTATTCTCATTGGTACCATTGTTTTTGGTGCTACTCCTACATACGCTCAGTCCAATGAGTTGCTGCAATCAAGGATTAGACTATTTGAAGTCTGGCTTACTACCTTGATGAATGATCAAGCATTACGAGGAGTTTCTGTCAGTCTTGTTCAGAATCAAGAGCTTGTTTATGCAAAAGGTTTTGGAGTTTCAGATTTTGAAAAAAAATCTTTAGCGACCGAGTCTACAAATTATCGAATTGCTTCAATCACGAAGCTATTTACTAGTATCGCTCTGATGCAACTAGTAGAACGTCAAAAAATCCTCTTAGATACTCCTGTAGTTGAAATTATTCCTGAGCTTAGAGCAATCAAAACAAATGGGTATGCTATTGAAGAAATCACCATCAAGTCCATCTTAACTCACACCACGGGCCTACCTACCAATCCTAATTTTCTTCTGGATAAGCGAGGCCAGAACTCAGCGTTAGCTGTTGATGAATTTTTGAAGGGATTAGCTCAACAATCCTTGTTGTTCCCACCCAATCGAATCCATAAATACTCCAACTTGGCAATGAATCTTGGGGGATTGGTTGTAGAGCGTATCTCAGGATTAACTTATGAGCAGTATATCCAAGAGGTCATCCTTACACCCTTGCAGATGCAGTCTACCTTGTTTCCAAAGGATTCAAAAAACACGGTGGTTGGCTACAGCCGTATCATTGGAGAGCAGCGATTGAAAAATGAATTTCCAGAAATGGCGAATGTCTTAGGATTACCGTCTTCTGGACTCATTTCTAACGTCACAGATCTGGCCAAATTCGTTAGTTGGCATTTTCGTACACTGAGTGCGGAGGATCAAACACTCCTCTCCAGAGCAACGCTATCGGAGATGCAGAAAGTCCAGTGGGTGCCGCTGCCGATTGAACTCTATCCAGGAGTCGTCAAGGCTTTAACTTTTGTTGCAAACAGCTTTGAACTTGGTGGAACAGGGCTTGGTTATCTTCGAGAAAAAGAGTTTGTTCTGCACAGTGGGGGCTTAATGGGATTTGCCTCAGAATTGGTGATGGACAATCAAAACAAATTAGGAGTCGTTGCCCTGTCCAATACAGTTGACGCACCCGTTTATTTCAATCACCCACAAAGCATCTCAAGGAACTTATACGAAATGGTAGGCAGAGTTCTAGCTGATCCCAAAACATTTGATAGGCCACTCTTGTATGCTGAGTATGAAAACTTCTACTCAGATGATCACCACTGGCACTATTATGTTACAGAGATGGGGGAAAATCTGATTTTGCTCAATCTGCGAGAGGGAATGCCGCTAGCTAGGCCAGTTGTGCTTTCCAAGGTGGGAGTTGATCATTTTGTTGATCCTAATCATGAGGGAATCTATTCAGGTGAATTTTCCGTCTATTTTCAAAGGGACCAGAATGGTAAAGTCGACTCGATGATTGTGAAGAACAATAAGCTTTATCGTAAAGAATAAGTTTTCCAGCGGCGTGTTTTTGTGCTCTATCTCCTTTGAGATTGCCAACGTTACTGCCTACTACTCAAGCTTATGAACAAAAACAAAAAAACGACGATTATCATCTTGTCATCACTGGTAGCACTGATTGGGATTGGTATTGCTACAGGCTTTATCACATTCAATCCTATCGATAAACCAAAGCCATCCTATGCCAAGGATCAGCAGTGTTTTGAAGAACTCAAAGCGAAATTGACTCCTGAGGAGATGATGGAAATCATGAAAAAGAAAACAATTACTCAATCTCACTGCGACTTTCTTTGATCATTTCGACAGAAGAATTTGTGCATAACTTCCTACTCAAATTGTAGTTCGATTCCAAGCATATTCGATCTGTCTGGCAGTATGCTCCGCTAACTCCACTCCAGCGAATTTAGATAGCAATTCCAGACTCATATCTATCCCTACGGAGATTCCCGCCGCAGTAATCAGTTGCCCTTGTTCAATCCAGCGAATACCTTCCCGAACCTGTATCCTCGGATAATTTTTCTGCAAATCAGGGATATTCTCCCAGTGCGTGGTCACTTTCAACCCATCCAGCAAACCAGCCTCCGCCAGCAAGAAGGCTCCGGTACAGACCGAGCCTGTGATCTGAGTCTCTTTAGCAGTCTTTCGGATCCAGTCAATCACTGTTTTCTCCCCCTAACTCTGCAGAATGAACTCCACCAACTACGATCAACACATCCAACTCAGGAACGTTCTGAATCGAATAATGGGGCATCACGTGAAACGCTCCCCCAGCTTCGACAGAACGTTCCTCTTTTGCCACGAGCCAAAATTCCAAGCCAAGTTCTCCAAGCTATTAGCAACACTGAGCACCTCAAAGAGTCCTGAAAAGTCTAAGACCTCAACCTGATCGTAAATGTAGATCCCAATATTCATTGGTTTATGGAAGACAAAAGGAATGCTTCAGCACTGAGGCCAAAGCGAGAAAGAGCTAGTGAGGCCGGGGTAGAAATAACTGTGCGTGTAGACTAAATCAGATCGATCAGAATTTCAGGTGTGACCAATTTTTAGATCACTACCTGCCTTGTTTTCGCCACGAATTAGCCAAAGGGGTCTTTTCGCAAAATTGACCAGATAACCGGAACCAGTACCAGTATCAATCAAGTCTCGATTGAACATGCTGGTGGAGGGCATATAGCGAATGGCCAGACCTGCCCTTCGCTTGCCAGAACGATTCGGATGGGAGCCATGCACCAAGTGGACGTCGTGCATAGAAAACTGCCCTGGCGCGAGTTTTAGGCTGACAGTATTTTCTGGATCAATCCGCCTATCACTCACACGTTGATTGAGCACAAGATCCTCTCGAGATTCCTTTTGATGTGTCAGCGATTGATAACGATGTGATCCAGGGACTACTCGCATACAGCCGTTCTCTTTGGTCACATGATCCAACGCAACCCACACGGTACAAGTTGCCAAAGGACGGATTGGCCAATAGGCGCCATCCTGATGCATGGGCACTTCCATGCCATCTGAGCCAGGTTTGCAGAAGAGCTGGCATCCCCAAAGAATGATGTCTGGGCCAATCAACTGTTCCACACAATCTACGATCATTGGATCTTTGGCTAACTCCATGAAAGCCTCATCACCGTGCACTCCCTCCTGGTTCAAGCCATTAATGTGCACACTGACCAGTTTCTCCGGCCTCACCTCCGGATTAGCCATCAACACACGATCAACGGCAGCCATCAACTCCGTCAACCGAGATTTCGGCAAATAACTGTCTGGGATTAAGTAGCCCTCTTCTCGGTATTGTTGAATCGCTTTAGCAGAGAGCGGAGTGTTGGTTGTCATCGATACCTTTTTGGAGTCAAGTAATTGAACAGCTTCACTGGGCAATCCAGCCACCACCAACAGGAAGGGTGTGGCCCGTGATCATAGCCGCCGCGTCACTGGCCAGAAAGCGAAGCTGGCCTGATAAGCAGGATTGGGATATACCCCACCCCCAATCAAGCCCATGATCGAAGCAACATTGACAATGCTTCCCTTGCTTTGCTCAAGCATCATCTTAGCGGCTTCTCGTGAGCAAAGAAAGGTTCCTATCAGGTTGATGTTGAGCACCTCTTGCCAAAGCTCTAAGGGCAACTCAGTTGCTTCCATCCGGGCTCCTGTTCCGGCTGAATTGACCAGAACCTCACAAGAGCCCAGCGTTACTACTTTCCTCATGACCTCAACAACTGAATCTTCCCTGGTCACATCCAGAAACATGATTTCGAGGGAGATGCCCTGATCCTTAAGCTGAGATTGAGCCTCCTGCAATGAGCCTTCGTTTCGATCCCCAATTACTACCTGGGCTCCTGCTTGAGCGAAAACCTTGGCGGTCTCCAGCCCAATGCCGCTGGCCCCTCCTGTGATCAGTGCCGTTTTCCCAGTTAGAGAAAGGCGTTCGTTTGGCTTGGTTGTCATATGTCACTCCCTAGCAGATCAGAAGACACTCGTTCACACCAAATCACAGGCGTCTGCAGGCATCCAGTGCGCATCCTGATCCAACCACTTGACGTTGCAACCGATCGGATTGGTCAATGGGACTCTCACTGCTTGTCCAGTCGTAACTTCCTCAAGTGCCTTTTCCAGGTTATTTACCTGCATTTTTGAAGTATCCCGAGGTTGATCTATGCCACGACCACAGTACACTAGCTTGCGATCAGTACAAAAGACATAGAAGTGAGGAGTTCTTAGTGCCCCGTAGGCTTGCGCAACTTCCTGTGAAGTATCCCTCGCATAGACCCAAGGAAAATCATGCTCCTCCATTCGCGAGATCATTTCGTCGAAATTATCAGTGGGATTGGTCTTTTCACTGTTAGAATTGATTCCGATAAAAGCCACCCCTTTATCCCGAAATTTTTCAGCAGTGGCCCGTGTGATTTCATCAGATCCGACTACGAAAGGACAGTGATTGCAGGTAAAGAAAATAACCAGCGTGGAGGCAGATTTAAAGTCAGCTAGGCTATAGTTTTTACCATTTGTTGCCACGATAGAAAAATCGGGAGCCATCGCTCCCAGTTCAAGGGTAAAGGACATCGTCTCTAGTAAAAAATTAAGGTTTATTAACTTTAAAATGTCTTAGAACTGAGCCCGAAATAGGAAGCTGGTTCCTTTTGCCTTATCTTCTTCTGCAACCAAGTAATTAAAGGTCAACGAAGAAGATAGAAAAACCCAGCCACTGAGGGTGAAGCCCATTTCATAGTATTGCATGATGTAGAGTTCTGTCCCGTAATAGCGGGTGTCCAGTAAGTACGGATCAAAAGTGGCTCCGTCTCTGATAAAGCCCGTAGGGAACTGGAAGATCAGCCCATTCCGCAGAACTGTGCTCTCAATTCTGGCATCAAAGGTGGTTCCTCCAACCGAAAGTGGTATCGAGCGATATTGTCCTGCTAGGTTTCCGATTCGGATCGCGCCCCAGGAAGCGGTCCAATCGTAGATGCTTAGCAGGGAATAGCTAGCTAGCGCTCCCCCTGATCCCAAACTTTCGGATGCAGCCATCCCGTAATTGAGATTTGGTGAGATCTGCCAATTGGGGGTCAGGTTTTGGTGGTAATTTAATCCCAAGCCGAAGGCAATGCCTGTATTTCCATCAACATCTAGTTGTGAGATAGGTACTCGCAAGGTCAGGCTTGATTTACTCTCTCCTTCAAAATTCCAACTGTAGGAAAAGGGGATGGTCGTTGTGTTAACCTTGGAGTCGCCTTGATCGTAAGAACTAAAACCAAGACCAATGCTGATTTTGTTCTCACGTTCGCTTGTTTCGGTGCTGCTCTCTTTGTTCTCTTCACTGCTAACCACCTCTGGTGAAACTGAAGATCCAGAAGAATCGAATTCATCAACGGCTATTCCTTCAGTATCTGACATCGACACGGACTCAACACCGGTATCTCCAACTTGCAAGGCTTTACCAAAGGGCAGATCTACTAGCGCTGCCGAGAAATCTAGGCGCACTAGGTTGTCCATCAAGCTGCTGGGATTTCCTGCCACGGGGTCATTTGGTGTGTACTGCACCATGAGTGCAAGTAGGTCGTTGACCAAATCTGATTCTTGGACCAGGGCATCCGTCAGTTGAGTCCAACTTCCTTGCCGCGATGCTCCTTCGTAAGACCAGTTTTTATTCAGAGAGGGCATGTTGAAGGTGACTTTGTTGCTCCCTGCTTGATAGACTGCTTTTAAATCAATACCACGATAATTTAAAGAGCATTCAATCAAATCATTATCCCAGTCGCTGACACTAAATTGCTGCTTTATTGTATTGAAATCGGGTAACTCATCGACGGAACTATAGCTTCGAGTTTGGCCGTTCACGGTTAGTTGAAACAGATCTGCTGCCGTTACTGATCTGGAATACAACAATAATAGGAAGATAGCAGAGCATAGCTTGAGGGGTAGGGGCATACGATCTCTCTTGATTGCGGGTAAATGAATGAAATCCCAGGAGCAGATTTTCAGAGTTATAAATCCCGATACTCATCACAGCATGACTCATTAAGCGAAACCTGCTGATACACTCTTTATAATCAGAGTCCAAGTCATTTGGTTTAATTGTCAAAAAAACAAGCCTCTTCGGGTTACTGAGATAACAATTGCATGGAATTTTTTGCTGAGGGAGCAAAGCGAATTATGAGCAATGTGTCTGAGTTTGAATACACAAAGCCAATATTCATCAGGCACCCGATAACCACCCCAAATTTGTTGGTACTTTCTCCATAAAACACACTTTTTTTAGGTCGAAATTCCAGATCTTCCAGGGACTCTGTTTTTTCAAAATTATACCTCTCCTTTATTCTAGTCACCAATTCCTCTTTCGCTTGAAGACACTGACGCTGCTGAAAAGAATGGTTCAAGCCAATGATCTCGGAGATCCTCTTAGTTTTTCTATCCAGTTTTAGCGCATATCTTTCAATCAACGAGTTGGGTCGCGGGATCACAGTTGGTTCAACAATCATAAGTTCCTCTTCCTCCGACTTGATCTCATAGCCTTGAACTTTTGCCCCAAAATGAAAGCCAAATGCACCAATCAGTTCAGTCTTTTTCTCAAAATTTTGATGGTGTAGACCGCAACTACCAAGTAGGGTCATAAAAATAAAGTAAAATATCTGATCAATTGACTTCGATATTTTGATTTTTTTGAAAAACATTAAAAACTTTATTGTTTATTGATTTTTTTAACATGATTTCTTCAATTAAAAATAACCCCCAAGTAATTACACCATGCAACAAATCTATCTGTTTAAAAAATTATTCAACCACAGCATACCGCTACTGTTGATGTTGCTGTCTGGTTGCTTCTCTGGGAAGAGTTCTTCTTGTGAAAATACAGGAGTAGGTAACAATGCTGATAGATCTAATAAACGAGAAATTCTTTGGACAAATACCACAATTGGGAGCGGTGAAGAGTCGCATGGGCATTTTCTACTACAGTGCTCCGATAGCGGTTTCCTTCAAATTGGTAAGACCGGAAGTTTACCAATCAATGCACGAATTTTTGTTGTCAAAGTAGCGCCAGATGGTGCAACACAATGGGAAAAAGAATACCTATCTGCTGGTCATAATCTAGGAAATGGCACTATTGCAGTGGATGATGGATACATTGTTTTTGGTGCAATGAATGGGGATAGTCTACTGATTAAATTGAGCAAAAAAACTGGTGATATCTTGTTCAGTAAATCGTATAACTTTGGGGGTTTCGATGCGATAGAAAGCATGATTCTACTGGAATCAAATTTGATTCCTGTTGGGTATATTGGCGCTCAGGATTCAGATACTACTTTTTACACAGAAGGAGAGGGTTATTTGATGACAATTTGATTTGCTTGGCAACCACATTTCAAATTCAAGTCTAAATTCTTACACATCCCATGCTTATCGAATATTCTCTTTTGAAGGCGATTTGATCATTGGAGTGCTAGCCCAGGACGCTCTAGATTACTCTTTGCTGAAAATGACTGGAACTGGTGAGGTAGCATGGTACAAAAATTATGGCGGAAGTAGTTCAGATCATTTGTTTGCGATGAATTTAGGCCTTGATGGTAGCATATTCTTATCAGGTCATACCACTTCTGACAGAGCTAATTGGGATACTTACACTCTGAAATTGGATCAACTTGGGAATGCGATTTGGGAGAGCAAAGTAGGTAATCCTAGAGGTTTTGATCCCCGATACATTCACGATGAGGCTTAGGGGATAAAGGCCACATTAGCTGGAGGGGCACTTGTTGTAGCCGGTACTGGCAATGAATATGAAAACTACTCAAAATGTATAGATCTAGATTGCTCTGACCAATGGCATGCCTATCGGATTCGTTTTAAGGGAGATGGAACTCTCCTTTGGGAAGCAACGTATCCAAATCCAGGAGATGGAGATTGGGCCGGTGAAGATGTTGTGCTTACAAAAGATGGTGGGGCTTTGATGGCGGTGGATAATGGGCAATTTGCCTTTGTGCAACTCTCGTCGGTTGATTGAGCTAGTCATGACCTGGCCCCCTCTAAGCATAGAGAACCAAATTATCTCAGTGTTTCTCTTTGCAAACTTTGACTCATAGCTCTGGGTTAGACTCAACCTTTGAGAGAAAGGGAAGCAGTTAGTGAAGGATTGCACCAGAACAACAAAAGTTTTTAGGTTTTCTAGGATATTCTAAATCAATTGAAAAGAAGATTCAGATATGTGCTTTCCAAAATTTCTTTTAGGGTTTTTACAGGAATCTTCAAAACCAAAATTAAAAGATTAAGATGATAAAAGTAAGTGGAACAAAGACAGTCATAGTAATCATTGGGTTTTATTTAGTAGTATTTTTGAATCACTTACATGCTTGCCATGAATCCCATTTTAATGGAGAAGAACTGTTAGTGGGTACGTCTTTCTTTGGAGGGCATACTGGTGATAACAAGATTGGAAGAGCTGCTTCGGTGAGAGAAAATTTCCAGAAGCTGGCTGGAAACATTATTGAATCAATTACAATCACTTCTTATTACGTAAGTGATACTTTTGCAACAACTACAAACTGCAATTGGCGAACAGCGGGCATACTGAAGTTCTTCCATGAAAGTCATCAGTTTATTGCGGAAGATAGTGCTGTGGGTTCAGGTGAATACCTGCAAGCCTTGGCTTCACTGACTGGATGCAATTCAAAGCAATACAGCAATTTTCAGAAAGTTATGCACAGGGAATATGGAAATATATTTACGGATAACGACCACAATCGTTCTGTAAAAATTTTTTTTAATGTGATCAACACAAATGTAAATTTGTTAGAATGTAGAAGCAATTCTTAGCTAGGTAACTAGTTCCCATATCTCAAAAAATTTAATATTTTAACACTACTTTAATTGAATTAATTTGTATTTTGAAAATGCGTAATTAAGCAACTGTAGTTTAAGCAGTCAAGAAGGCTCTTTTCAAAAAAGATTATAGCGTTTTCCTTCAAGATTCTAAACTATCAGTTGGAGAGTATTAACCAGGAATTAGATTTTATTTTCACTGAGCTTAAATTTGTGCTTGCTCTAGATATTGCTGTAGGAAGATCTTTTACAGCTAGTACCTAAGATTTCCAGGTACATGTTTGGTATGCAAATAGTGGATTCTGATATCCCAAACAATTTGTTGATACAATATCTTTTTATTGAGTCTTGAGACGCTAATACTGTCATTAGTAATTCAGTGAAGATATTAGTTCATGCAGCGAGGAACCCGCCCCTTGACTCAATTTCCATTCTACATTTTTCTTTTGAGAGAGGTTTGATCCCATTCCTTTCAATATATTCAGGTCCAACATTTGATGCCACTTGCCAACATCCATCACCATCATCTTTCAAAAGTACGGCACCTTTCTGCGGACTGGGATATGTCTTTTGGGTTGCATCACAAAAATTTACAATTGATTGCATATACATTCGATAACTCTTATTTAAATGTTAGTAACTTGGTTTCTATTTACTGTAATAACAACAGTATTTTAGAGGTCTGCCAAGAAAAACAGAACAAATAATTTATATCCTTTGTAAGTAGATACTTGAACGACATATTCATAAAACTTTTAGATTAAATCAGCAGGCCATTTGCAGAAGTACCTAAAAATAAATTACAGCTAATTGTTTGGGAAACCAATTTTTTATCCTACCTCCAAAACAGATGAAAACCAAACTTGTGAGAATTTTCACGATTAATGCTGACGTACAATTTGCTGGCCTACTCAATCTTATTATGGAGCTTTGTCTTCTTAAAATGGTTAATTTGGGTCAGTGGGGCTAAAACCAAAAGTAGTTTTTGAAGAAACCGCTGGATGTGTCCTGATTATAAAGGCAACAGACAAGGGATTCTTCCAAACTTGGAAAGCTTAGAAGAACAGATGTGTTATTTACTTAACTGAACTTCAACTTTCCCCTTGCGAAGGACCGTCGCAGGTGCGAATCAGCAGCGTGTGGGGCCCCAAGTCCGTGTTCCATGCGTAGCAACTCTCGTTGTCTTGGAGAGAGCAAATTATAAAACTCGGCAGGGAATTCATCGTGAGGATCGACCTGGAAAATCAGACTAGATTTTCGATAGTGTCCAAATAGGGCATGTCGGTTGGTCTCTGTTTGATTGTTTCCGCCAGCATGCCAGCATTGACCATTGAAAATCAACACACTGCCAGCTCTCGCGGTAACCTGAAAAACATGCTGAACTGCAAATCCTTCTGGTGGGCCTGCCATCCCACTCTTGTGACTGCCCGGGATAATCTGTGTTGAACCATTTCTCGGAGTGAAGTCATCCAGCATCCAGACTGTGTTGCACATCACTGGTGATACGGGATTCAGCAACTCTGCGCCAATATCGATGTGGAAACCTTGCTCACCATCATCAGGACGAGCGATTCGGGCATTCAAGCTCCCAAGGATCAGGCTCTTTCCTAGGATGGATTCCAGGATCGGTAGCGTTTTGGGGTGATCCATTAGAAAGAAGAAAGCAGGATCTTGGGCTGGCAAGTTGGTGACGTGTCCGGCTGTCCCCATGAAGTTCTGTTCATGGCCCGTGCGCTCATAACAAAGAATCAGGCACTCTTTCAGGTGAGATACCTCTTCAGGATTCAACACCTCCTCCAACAGCGTGAACCCGTAGACTTCTATCTCCAGTAGCGCTTGCGCTAGTGATTCCAATTTTCTCTCAGTTCAATGTGGCTGATTTAGTTTCACCACTAGTGATTTTGTTCGCTTCCATCAGCACTGCTACGAGCCGTTCCAGCCTCTCGATTCGATATTCCAGCTTTCCGATTTTTGAATTTTGGAAATCCAGTAAGTTTTCCAATTCCAGAATACGGCCTTCGGTGACTTCCATGTCATTTCCTTTTAATAGCAAATGATGCGGGAACCAAGTCATTGTTCCCATAGAGTGATCTGCATTAACTGTTTGACCCGACTGCACTGGTTGTTCCAGATCTCCTCTAGTTCTCGTCTTCTGTAAAAAAACATTTAACCAAATTTTGTCCGCCGAGATCCAACTCCGGTCTCGTTGTCCCAAAAAGGTTTACTTCCAGGTGTCACACACTGGCAACAGGTGTGGTCTAAACGTGCGAGGTCGTCAAAATAAAGCCGATATTCATACTGCCACTCCACCTCACATTCATTGATGAAGTTATGGACTCTAGGCTCTGGAGCACTGCAGGCCATTAGTCCCAGGACCAGCCAAAATAGAAACATGATGCATTTCAACGGGCTTCCTCCTTGTCGAGTGATCAATTGATTCATCACTCAAGAGGTGCGGAATTTAAACCAAATCGAATTAAGACCGCTATTGTACCCCTCGGCCACCCTGAGGGCGCCAACAAAACAGCATAAAAAATTCTATTTTTACAATCCAGAGGTTGGCAGAACAACCAAGATAAATCTTTCTCCCTGAGGAAGAATGTGGGTGAAAGCTGGATGAGGGGGATCTTGTGGACTGCCAGTCTTGGTTCAAGGTAGCAACTAGCCCTGTCGCTCCTTGTGGACATAGACTAAGCCTTGTAGACGAGGCTACCCGTTTTGCTGCCCATCAGCAGTCGTCCCAATGTCTTGTGGCCATGCGGAACAATTATCATTAGCCCAGCGCTGAATCGCTTGGCAAGCTGAAGGACTTGCGGGTAGGATGTCCCAAAATCTGTGTGAATCTGATGGAGAGACTTCAGTTTGAGCCACCAGTTCTTCCAGACTCATACGCCCCGTGTTCCAACTATTGTTCGCGTCTTTCTAGAAGGCATCTACCATCAGCTGTGCTCCAGCGTTATGGGGGTGAATGGATTGTCACTGACAAGGAAGAAGCCAAGTTCTTTAATCTTGGAAGGAGGCTCATAGCAGGCCCCTACAATGGTATCCACTACCAGCAGAAGGAGAGATCTATCAGGCGAGATCAACTAGCGACAACTGCGACGCATTACATCGAAACGAGCCATCATACGTAGGGTGTTTTCAGCAGAATTAGGTTGATTCGGGCGTTTGGGCGCGTAAACCCGCTGCCGCTGATTGGGGGTGATTGGTAAGCCTGTGCGATAGCGGTCTCGGCTATGGCTGTTGAGAAATTGATCGTGCTGGCCACTGGGCATGGTCAACATTGCTTTCTTCATCTTTTCAATTTGGGCTTCGACACGTGCAAGGCACTCCTTGCGGTCATAGTGTTTGAGATAGATTCCATCTGTAGGGAATTGCTGGGCTAGGCTGGGCAATGTGCTCAGCCACAGCATCAAGCTGAAGCAAATTATTCGTTTCTGCATTTTTTCCTAAAGTTTTTGGAACCGCTGCCGATATTCACATTGCGTTTATTGCTTCCAGCTGAAGCAAGTTCAACACCTTTCGCTGGAGCTAACAGAGCACCCAACTTGTCGGCTTGTCAATCACAGTTGATCATGTTCAGATTTTACAGGAGTTTTTAATGAGCGAAACCACCGAAGTCCTGAGCTTGGAACAGTTCCAAACGCTTGTCGGCTTTGAAAACAGTGAGCGCTTCGAATTGCAGGTCTCCCAGGCAATTCTGGACTTAGCTAACTCACTGGAAACCAATTTCCTGGACAAGGAAACAAAGATCGACTACGCAACCCATGTCTTTGCACACATGCTGGATGACTTGGCGGAGCTACTGGAGCGGGGCAACCTAATCAACTAGTCCATGCCTGCTGCCCAAGCACTTCCTTCCCAACGTTGGTTTGATCAGTATTGCCGGAATCTGCGACTACAGTTTGCTGGTCGCAGTTGTGCGGGAGCAGCTTGCCTACTGCTTGCCTCTCTATTACTCCAAAATCCCATACTTCCCTTTTTAAACTTTCTTATCGGATCCTTCGCAATCCTTGCCGTTTGCCTCATTGGCACTTGGTTATTGCATCGACCAGAATATTGTCTGCAAAAGCTCTATCGGCTAGATCCTGCCTTCGCAGAAGCGCTGCAAAGTAGTTTACAATTTAGAGAGAACCCACCAGTTTCACTAACTACCAATATTTTTCTAGAACGCTTCGAAAAGCAGTTGCTTGAGTGCCTAGAAGCAGAGGAGGCGCAAAAACTACTGCCACCCTGGCGTACGCTTGCAGGTGTGGCGTTATCACTACAAATTATTGTTTGGGTTGGTGGCTGGTGGCTACCGCAGTATTTGATTAACCAAGGTCCAACTGTGGCGGAAGCATTACAAATTCCTCACTCCTACCGCATTCTCTATCCTGCTTATCTTAACCGTGATTCCAAAGTCTTTTCCATGCTCCCTAACGAACTGCAAATTCCTGCTGGAAGCCGACTAGAAATCTTTCTGGAGCAAGGATTACCGGACGGCGATCAAAGTGCCTATCGACCGATTCAAGGAGAATCTCAACCTTTACAGTGGGTACCTCAACAACGGCGATGGCGCTCTGCCCTGACACCACTAGAAACAGGAACACTTTTTCTCGAGTGGCGTCAGCAGAGTATAGCAGTGGAGGTAATTCCGGATCTGAGTCCTAAAGTGATAGTCCTCTGGCCTCCTGATAAATACATTTTTGATTTGTCTCAACTGCAAGTGAAGTTAGAAGCCAAGGACGACTATGGACTACACCAGATTCTGTTGAGATATCGCAACGAATCCACAGAAACTCTCGAGCGCGAAATCATTCAGTCTTTTGAAGGAGACTTCAAGATCTACCAGGAAAGCTATCTCTGGGAAATCTCGGCAACACCCTTACGAGCCGGAGATAACGTAACGGCTTGGATTGAGGTCAGTGATAGCGATACTTTCCAGGGCCCGAACGTGACTCTGTCAGAGAAATTCCGTTTTGAAGTTCGCAGTCAGCGTGAGTTCCATGAGTATATCCTCCGTCTCTTCCGTAAAGTTGATCGGGAACTTCGTGACTTGTTATCCGTTTTGGACCGTCAATTGGTCGTGGAGACTACGGACCAAGAAAATTTGATTGAGGAACTGCTCAATTTTCTTCAAGAAGAAGCTAACTACGATCAGTTACTTTCTGATGGCTTGCAGGGATTTATTGGAGAGTTGCGCTTCCAATTGCGGTACTATCAACGAAAACGGGAAGAATTGGCAGTCCCTCCTAGTTGATATCAGGATAATTTACGTTAGAACTGCCTGCAAAATGCTTGGTGTTCAGGCAGTCTGTTTGCACAGATCTGGCTCACGCAGAATTGAGCGCGTTCGCTAGTGCGGGTTTGAAGAAAAGCACTATCGGTGCGTCGTAGTTGTAGTACACATCTGAGCAGAGAAGCTTCATCTTTGGGTACATTGCCAGATGGATCCTCACAGGCGCTGCGACTATAGCTCATATTGCGTCCGGGCATATAGTTCTAGCTCGCGAAGCATTTGCTGCAGATGAGACTTATAGGTCATCGAAGCCCTGCCTGTCCCGCATAAAACATCCTGCGAAGCAGTTGATTTACTGTCATTCTCCTGCAGAAGTGGAATCACGATTAGCATTCCTGAGAGAATCAGTAGCAATGCTGCAATCACCGCAATCCAGCCCAAAGGCCGTTTCATTGGAGGAGGAGGCCCTCCCTCCTCAAAGGATACCTCAAAAAGCTGTACCTGCCCTTCGATGGATTCCTTGTTGAGACCGGGTGTCGGAGCAAAGCGTAACTCCATCCCAACCAACCTGATTTCAGCAACCTTTGGACGTTTAAGCACCTTTGCTTTGGGCGAAAGCCTGGCTACATCCTTGGCGTAGCGTTCGATAATCTTTCGTAGCTCCAAGGAATCTTCCCAATTGTTGCGCCCTAGTCCTGGGGTGAGCACTTTCTCCAAATCATCCCGGGCAAACATCCGCGCTTTGCGCTCACCATCAGGGGCATTGTCGCATACACCGATGGGACGCCACTGCGAAAAACGCATGGTGGAGAGGTGATTGACATTCACACCCAACTCGCGACACGATCGAGCACTGCCTTGGCGATAGCTGGTTTGCTGATCATCTGTTCTTCCGACTTATCTTCTTCCACCAACCACGCTACCTGATCTCCA
>JACLAC010025591.1_pt1 | contig 41960 bp, 37 predicted proteins | sample 8027881 | NCBI WGS metagenome assembly JACLAC01 (sample SAMN15725517, study PRJNA655200) | protist metagenome | isolation source: fluorescence activated cell sorting (FACS) single amplified genomes of... | place: Spain: Blaines Bay Microbial Observatory, Mediterranean Sea | collected 2016-01-19 | reverse complement strand
CAATGACGCCAATGAGGTCATCCGAGCGTCCGGGCGTGTCATCGCCACCTAACACAAACGTCCGCAATACGCGTTTGACAGCATCCAGCCGATTGATGCTGTAGTCACCTTCAACGAAGTCACGTGCATCCATCGAGCCGGAACGGTCAACCACCAGCATGATCGCGATGCCTTCTCTTTGAACACGCGTGGTGGCATCGCCGGTGCGCGGGCCCGCCAGCGCGAGCGCCAGCAGTGCGACTGCGATGCTCAGCAGCGCGGCGGGTAACCATCGCAGCCTGACGCGCCACGAGGGCGTGACCACGCCGGCGAGGGCAGTGCTTGAGTATCGGATGACGCCTGTCGTGCGGCTCGCCAGCCAGAACATCAGCGGCGCGAGTAGCAGCGCCCACAGGAATACCGGGTCTTTGAATTCGAATGTAGCCCAGAGCTCAAGCATGTTGCGCCCCAGTCTTGGTGTTTGTTTTGGCGTCAATGCGAGTCGCAACTGACGGTGAGCCCGAGGTTTTTGACGCATCGGCCGTGCGCGCCAGGAACTGTGCGACTGCATCGAGCGTATTGTTGACCTTCGCCTCCTCGGGCACAAATCCGGCGAACTTTACTTGGTCGGACTCAGTCAACAGGTCACCAAGAAACTCGCGGTCCAGCGGCGCCAATTGATCTGCATCGCGCGCAGCGATCAAGAACTCCTCGGTCGTCAGCTCTGGCGCGTGCAACCCGAAGCGTGCCTCCACGTAGTCGCGCACCAGCGACGAGAGCTCCACATAGAACGCGTCCACATCATCATGGTTCTGACGTCGCTGCGAACGTAGGTTGTGTAAGCGACCCAGCGCGACGTCGTGCGCGGCCTCGACGGCCACAATCGCGGCGCGGCGTCGCCAGGCCCGCAGCAAGACACCAGCGACCAGTAACAGCACTAACGTAACGATAACGCCCGTCAACACGGGTTCGCGTTCAGGGAAGCTGCGTGGCGGCAACGCCGTCAGTGGCGGCGCGAGCGGGGTATCCAGCGCCTCGGCTGATATGGCGCGGACCGTAAAGCCGACGGCGTCGGTCAGCAGTTCAAACAACGTTTCGGGATCGCCGCTGGAGTTTCTCCGGTCAACAAACTCGATAAGGATAGGTGCCAGTCGCTGCGGACCCGAGCGCAGCACCTGCAGCTCGTAACGTTGCGTATATGTGGTTTCCCCATCAGCCGCCACGGTTGTGTTCGGCGCAAAATCCAGAATTGAATACTGTCCGAGGAATTCACCAAATTCCGGCATCAACACTTCAACGCCGTCCGGCGCCGATACGCGCAGTCGCAGTTCTACGGCTGCGCCAACTTGTACGTCCGTGGGTTCAATCGTCAGCTCTGCCATGACCGGGCCGCGCTGCGTCTTGCTGGTCGGCGGCAGCGCGTCCGCGCCGCTCGCCGACGCGATTGCCATGAACATTAGCATCGCGAACATGCGCGACACCGCATCAGGCTTGTGTGTCCAGCGCATCATCTGCGGTGCCGGCGCTCGCGCATACGAAAAAACCTCACCAGCGGATCGATAACCGGCTTCGAAACATCAACATGAATGAAGTCGATGCCGCGCCTGGCCAGTCGTTCGGACAGATAAGCGATACGCTCGTTTGCCTCTCTGGCGAGCGTATCGCGGAACTGGCGTGAGCCTGTGTCCACCAAGGACACGTTGCCTGATTCGGCGTCACGCATCGTGACCAGCCCAACGTTCGGGATGTGGATCTCCGCAGGGTCCGTCAACAATACGGCGACCACATCGTGGCGCCTGTTGGCCATGGACAGCGCCCGTTCAAAGTTGGCATCCAGAAAATCGGACACAACAAAGCAGACGCTTCGGCGCTTGGTCACGCTGGCGAAGAACTCCATGGCGCCGGCGATATTGGTCGACTCGCGTGGTGCCCTTGCCTGTTGGTGCCACGGACGGCGAAGCTCGGGCAGGAACGTGCGCCACCATGGCACTCGGCCCGCAGACTCTCGCTGTATCTGCTCGCCCGCGGCAAGTACCTCACGGACAACGCGTAACGCGTGCTTCGTACCTTTGCGCGGAGGCACGTATTGCTCCACCTCGCCGTGAAACAAGATGAGTCCGGTTTTGTCGTCGTTCTGCGTCGCCGAGAACGCGAGTAGTGCGCAGAGCTCGGCTGCAGCCTCGCGTTTGGAGCGTGACGCCGAGCCATAGTCTTGCGAGGCCGAGATATCCGCCATCAACATCAACGAAAGCTGCCGCTCTTCAACGTACCGCTTGATATGCGGCGCGCCCGCGCGTGCCGTGACGTTCCAGTCGATCGTCCGCACGTCGTCGCCAGGTAAGTACTGACGTACCTCATCGAACTCCATACCCGCGCCTTTGAAGACGGAGCTGTATTCACCCGCCAGCACGTCCGCAACGTGACGCCCGGTGCGGATCTGGATCTCTCTGACGCGTTTGATGAGGTCTGCGGCAAGCATGACGGTGGCCGGCGAAAGGTAAGCGTTAGGTCAGCGAACTGAGATGGACAAAGCGGCGCTCAGGGCACCAGTACGCTGTCCAAAATCCGCTGCACTACGTCATCTGCGGTTAGCCCCTCCGCCTCAGCTTCATAACTCAAGCTGATACGATGACGTAACACGTCTGGCGCGAGGGTTTTGGCGTCGTGTGGCGTCACATAGTCGCGCCCGCTCAGGAACGCGTGTGCTCTTGCGCCGTGCATGAGCCAGATGCCTGCCCTCGGGCTGGCGCCAGTCTCGATCAACCCTTCGACACCGGACAAAGCGCCCGGGCGCGTCGCGCGCACGACGTCAACGATGTAGTCGCGCACTTTCTGGTCGGCAAATACCGAATTGACGCTATCGCGTGCCTGCGCCACATCTGCCGGAGAGGCGACGGCGTTGACGACGGGCAACGCCTGATTCCCGGCCATTCGATCGAGGATACGACGCTCCTCGTCGAGACTCGGATAAGGCAGCACAACCTTCATCATGAAGCGGTCCACCTGCGCCTCCGGCAGTGGATACGTCCCTTCCTGTTCAATCGGATTCTGTGTGGCGAACACCAGGAAAGGCTGCTCCATCGCGAAGGATTCGCCCCCAATGGTGACCTGATGCTCCTGCATCACCTCGAGTAAAGCGGCCTGGACTTTCGCCGGAGCACGGTTGATTTCATCAGCCAGAATCAGATTGGAGAACACCGGCCCGCGTTTCACGCTGTAGCTGCCATCCTTTGGATTGAACACCTCGGTGCCCACAACGTCTGCTGGCAACATGTCCGGCGTGAACTGTATGCGGGAGAATCCCGTTGCGACGCATTCGGCAAGCGTGCGCACGGTCAGCGTCTTGGCCAGTCCCGGCATGCCTTCCAACAATATATGGCCGCCACTCAGTAGCCCGACGAGCAACCGATTGACCATCGCCTCCTGGCCGACCAGCACCTTGGCCAATTCATTTTTCAATTCGTTCATCAACGCTTGGCTGGCGCTCGCCGCCGGGCGTGAGTCGTTCATCAAACGATCCTTTTGCTTGCTTCAGTGTCCTGAGACGCGCCTCAGGGAATGGGGTTCCGAAAAGCGTATTTCAACGGTGTATGCTTCGTCTCGAGAGTTGCCGTCAGCGCGACCCTTAACTCGGAGGAGACCGCCATGACGACCATGCCCTACACCGGCGTTTTTCCCATCGCGCCAACGCCGTTTGCGGACAATGGCGACCTGGATCTCGACGGACAGCGTCGAGTACTCGACTGCATGATCGAACAGGGGGTCGATGGGATCTGTATTCTCGCCAATTTTTCCGAGCAGTTCGCCCTATCGGATGTAGAGCGCGAAACATTGTTGGACTTGTGCATGGAACACGTCGCCGACCGCGTGCCAGTCATCGTCACGTGTTCGCACTTCTCCACGCGCCTGGCAGTGGAGCGATCGGTGCGCGCGGCCAAGGCTGGCGCCAGGATGCTGATGTTGATGCCGCCTTACCACGGTGCACTGATCAAAGCAGACGAGCAACGCATCTTCGAGCATTACCGCGCCATCGCCGACGCCGTCGATATCCCGTTGATGGTGCAGGACGCGCCGTTGGCGGGTGTGCAGATGTCTGTGGATTTTCTTGCGCGCATGGCCAGGGAGATCCCTAAGGTCAGTTATCTGAAAGTGGAAATGCCACAGACGGCGGCCAAACTGCGCGCGCTCATCGATGCTGCCGGCCAGCATATCGACGGCCCTTTTGATGGCGAGGAGTCCATCACGTTGATGGCGGACCTGGACGCCGGCGCCACCGGTACGATGTGCAGTGCCTTGTTGCCTGAGCTGATCAGCGAGGTGGTGGCACATCATCGAGAAGGGCGGCGTGACGAGGCCAGGGCTGAATACCAGCGCATCCTGCCGCTTATCAACTACGAAAATCGCCAGTGTGGATTTCGCGCGTGCAAGACCGTGATGCAGGCGGGTGGTGTCATCGCGAGTGATGCCGTGCGCCATCCGACCACCGCGTTGCACCCCGCAACAAAGACCGAGCTATTGGAGTTGGCGGCCGAACTCGACGTGATCGCTTTGCGCTGGGGCACCTGATGGGGCACAACCGCTTCGCGCGGTTGGCTGGCGCGCGAGAGGTTGCACACAATTTCCGTAATGCTCAGCGAGTGCACATCCCGACGTCAGGCTAGCTCGCGACGGCGCGCCCGAGGTGTCTGTAGCGGGTTGCTTGCGTGGGCGCCAGGTTCCCATCAACGCTGCTGCAGGTGCTGGCCAAGACGCGTCAGCATGTCGAGGCACTGTTGCAGTTGTGAGTGATCCACATACTCGTTTGGCTTGTGCGCTTGTTCGATGCTCCCTGGGCCGCAGACTACGGTGGCAATGCCGGCGTCCTGGAAAAGCCCCGCTTCGGTGCCAAATGAGACCAGGCCGGTTGAGTTGCCGCCCGTTAGTGTCCGGGCGAGCTCAACGGCCGCCGCGTTCTTCATAGGCTCCAGCCCGCCGACAGCGCCAATGGTATGTGTTACCAGGCTCGCCTCCGGGTAGACGGTTTGCATGGCGGGCAGCAGGTCGTCCTCTGCGTAGCGGGTGATTTCGTCCATCACAAATTCGGCCTCGCCGCCTTGCACCGGGCGCATCTCCCATTCGATCGCGCATTCCTTGGCGATGATGTTGCGGGCAATCCCGCCATGCATCGCACCCACGCTGATCGTCGCCCAAGGTGGCTCAAAGGCCGAATCTGCAGGCGCTTTGGCTTGCAGTTGTTTACCAAGTTCCATCAGTCGGGTGACATAGCGCACGCCGTACTCCACGGCGTTGACACCTTTGCCGGGCTCCGATCCGTGGCCCTCGAGGCCGACGATGTTGGTCGTGTATTCGTAGCAGCCCTTGTGCCCTTCGATGATTTGCATACTGGTCGGTTCGCCCACGATTGCGATTGAAGGCTGAGGTCCATGTTCGCGGAGGGCATCCAGCATCACGGGTGCACCCAGGCAACCGGTCTCCTCGTCATAGGTGAATGCGAAGTGCACGGGTCGCGCGAGCGGCATCTGCGCATAAGTAGGCGCGAGCGCCAGCGCACAGGCGATGAAGCCTTTCATATCGCAGCTTCCGCGGCCAAACGTACGCTCACCGGTATCGTGTGCGGCGAATGGATCGGTATCCCATGCCTGGCCCTCTACCGGGACGACATCGGTGTGACCCGACAGCACCACACCCCCGTCGACATCCGGGCCCAGAGTCCCAAAGACGTTGGCCTTTCGCCCGTGCGTATCGTAGGTCAGTGTCGTGCGGGCGCCGGCGTCTTCGAGCACCTGCTGTGCATAGCGAATGAGATCCAGATTTGAATCCGACGAAACCGTCGGAAACTGGATGAGCCTGGTCAGGTGTTCACGGGTTGGCTGTAGCAACTTGTTTTCGCTCATCTTTCAGGGTTCATCGGATGATGTCAGGCTCGCGCCATTACGCAGGACTCTCCGCTGACGCTTTAGGGCGTTTCAGGTTGCGACCTTAAACGTTATGCCACCACATGTAATGGTCTGGATACATTCGCCAGTGTTTCCGCGGGGCCCTCGGGCCGGATGCGAATGCTTTCTGTGATCTCCAGTCCCCACTCCTGCATCCACAAGCCGGGCATAAAGTGGAAGGTCATGTTGGGCTCCAGGATGGTTGTATCCGACGGTCGGATGCTGACGGTTCGTTCACCCCAGTCCGGTGGATAACTCAGTCCGATACAGTAACCGCAGCGGCCCTCGCGCTGAATGCCAAACCTGCCCAGGACCGCGTAGAAGGCACGTGCGATGTCACCCGCTGAGTTACCCGCACGGGCTGCGTCCAGGCCTGCTTCCACTCCTTCCAGCACGGCCTGTTCCGCGTCCAGAAGTGCCTGCGGCGGTGTGCCAAGGAAAGCGGTTCGGCACAGTGGGACGTGGTAGCGGCGGTACACCCCCGCAATCTCGAAAAAAGTACCCGCTCCCCGTTGCATGGGTTTGTCGTCCCACGTGAGGTGTGCCGCGGACGCGTCTCGTCCGGTTGGCAGGAGCGGGACGATTGCCGGGTAATCGCCGCCAAACTCTTCCGTCCCTCGCAACGATGTAGCGTAGATTTCTGCGACCAGGTCGTTCTTGCGGATACCCGGCGCAATGCGCTCGCGTATGCACTCGTGCATGCGTTCCACGATACGGGCTGCTTTGCGCATAAAGGCAATCTCCGCATCAGACTTGACCTTGCGTTGCCAGTTCACCAGCGCCGTCGCATCTTCGATTGTCGCGTCTGGCAACTCAGCCACCAGCGTCATGTAGGCCTTGGCGGAGAAGTAATAGTTCTCCATCTCTACGCCAATGCGTGCGTTGCCGTAACCGCGGTCGCCGAGTTTGGCTGCCAGGTCCTGCATTGGATGGCGTTCCGTCGATTGCACAAAGTCGTCGTGATAGCTAAGGACGGATGCGTCATCCATGTAAACCGTACGCAGTGCGCCAAAGCCATCCATCGCCCGACCCCACCACAGAGGCTCCGCGTCCAGCGTAATCACAACGGCTTGATGGACGTAAAAAGACCAACCGTCGTACCCGGTCAACCAGGCCATGTTCGATGGATCGACCACGACCAGGACTTCCAGGCGACGCGCCTCCATGGCGGCCCGCGTCCGGGCCAGGCGCTCAGCGTATTCGTCCAATCCGAATAGGAACTCCACGTCTGCGGGCATCTTGCTACTCCAGGTGATGTCAGGAGGTGGGGTTGCCGCTATCGTACCGCGTCGGGTTCGGTATCGGTCGGTTGCGGAAGTGGCGCGGAGTCCTTAGCCTTGCGCGAGTTATTAAAGATTTCCAAGGAGCCTCACCGTGGCAGGCGAACAAGACATCGGCACCCGCGAAATTTCAATGGATGCCGACAACCTCCATATCGAAGAGATGATTACGGATCTGGCGGCGGGTTCCATACGCCGCCTGACGCCTATCACCGCAGACGGCGCGGCGGACACGACTCGCCCGATTCTGTACATGGGCCAGGCGCAGGTAATGTCCGCCATGGGTCCGCTGCCCCTGCAGTTCCCGCTGGAGGCCGACAGCCTGGCCGGCGCGGTCGAAATGTTCCCGGCTGCTGCCGAAGAGGCGGTGCAGCGCATGGTGGAAGAGATTAAAGAGATGCAGCGCCAACAAGCGTCGCAGATCGTAGTGCCCGGCGCTGGCGGACCAGGCCCGATGCCTGGTGGCGCACCAGGCGGTGGCCGCTTCCAACTGCGATAGCGCGGCGCCTCAAGCTGAGCAATCGGTCGCGAGTCGGCGTATCTCGAGCGAGTTGATGAGCAAGAGCGTTCGGTTGGTGGAAGCCGCCATTGCAGCGGCTGGCTTGCACTGCGAAGTTGCCGAGCTTCCGGCGTCTACACGTACTGCCAAAGAGGCCGCCGCCGCAGTCGGTTGCGAAGTCAAGCAGATCGCCAAGAGTATCGTGTTCCGCGGCGCTGAGACCGATGAAGCCATCTTGTTCGTGGCCAGTGGCACCAACCGCATTGACGAACAGTTGGTTGCCCAAACCGTTGGTGAGCCTCTGGCAAAAGCCACGCCGGACTTCGTGCGTGAACGCACCGGTTTTGCAATTGGCGGCGTTGCCCCGTGTGGACATGCCGGCAAGGTGCGGGTCTATCTGGACCGTGACTTGCTGTCTGTGGGCTCCTTGTGGGCCGCTGCCGGTACGCCACACGCGGTGTTCAACATCGACGCGGCCGACCTCGAGCGACTGACTGGCGCGCAAATTATCGACGTCCAATGACGAACTCTCGAATGGACCATCCCGCTATCAACTACGACGGCCGACTGTTTCGTGGCGTTTCGAACAGCGACAGTGGCGAAGTCAGTTCAGAGACCTTGTTCCGTTACCACCAGGACGGCGATGTGTTAAGCGGCGACTATGCCGGCGGCGATGTGCGCATTGGTCATTTGTTAGGTTTGGTCCACAACGACGGCAGCCTGGAGTTCACTTATCACCACATCAACGTCTGCGGGGAGCTGATGGCTGGGCGCTGCGAATCCCGGGTGCGACATGAGGACGGCCGCCTCATGCTCGATGAACGCTGGCAGTGGCTGACTGGTAATCAGGACCATGGAACCTCCGTTGTGATGGAAGTTGACGAGTAGCTGACGTAGTCGCCGTCAAGCAGACTGAAGCCCGGTTGAGAAGCGCGGGACATCATGGGTTCGCGACCAGCGCTAACCTGTTTCAGCCCGAACTCGAGCCCGCCCGAAGCCAGTCCGACTAGTACTCAGTCTGACTCAAGCCTGGTCCACCGCGCACCAGGTCCAGTCCCAATCAAGTCCAGCCTGTGATCGGTTCATATCCCACCGGCGCTTTGCCGATGTTTTTCTCAAACGCGCGCAGGCGTTTGTGGATGGACATTAGCTCTACGATCCGGGTCCAGGAGTTGGCGAGGAACTGGAATGCGTTCTCCACCTGGTTGAACGCGTTCATGATCTGCTGGAAGACACCAAAGGTAATTACACCCGCGACGATCGTTGGACCAAGGGCCACAAACGGGATGAAAGCGGACCCCTGCAAATACGCATAACGTGCGACGTTGAAGTACAAGAAGTGGAAGTAATAGCGGTAGTAGAAGCCGCGGACTACGTCGAACAATGCTCTGGCGGTCTCAGGGTCCGCGCGGTGCTCGTCGTCTTCGCCGTAGACCAGCTCTTTTCGATAAGCCGCTTCGACTTTCTGGTTTTCGAACTCGAGACCAGGCAACTTGAAGCCGACGGCAGCGAGTACGACCGTGCCGAGCGCGGCTGAAATGATGGCCAGATACACGAGTCCTTGTGAAAGTTCGCCGACCAACGGGTACTCCGTGATTTTGCCGGACAAAGTCCACAACAATGGCAAGAATGCGATAAGCGTCATGACAGAGCGCACGAAACTCAATCCCAGCGATTCCATGATGCGCGCAAATTTGTCGGCGTCTTCCTGGATACGTTGTGCAGCGCCTTCCACACTGCGCAATACGGGCCAATACGACATGTAATAGCCGTTCATCGCTTTGCGCCAGCGGAACAGGTAGTGCGATGTGAAGAAGTCGAGCAACACCAGGAAGACAATATACGGCACAAGCACGTAGGCGGCGGTCGCGAGTTGCCCGTAGAACTCCGAAAGCTCAACTGAGTTGGGTTTTGTCAGTGCTCGTTGAATGAGGTCGTAGAAGTTACCGTACCAAGTGTTCAGCCACACGCTGATTTGCACGCCAAAGTAGGTTGATATGATGAGCGCGGTAGATCCGCAGACCGACCACCAGTACCAACGGTTGCGCGCAATAAATGCCCAGATCACGCAGAACACAACGGCAAACATGACCATAAACTGATAGACCCAGGCTTTGTCCGGTGACAGGAACGGCGCTCTGCCACCCTCGCCAGGCGTCGTGTCCAGGTTGGCACCCAGGTTCATGACTGCGCCCATTTCGTCGCCAACCGTAAACCACACGACGAACGCGATAACGGCCCACACAACGGCGGACAAAAAGAACAGCTTCGGAGCGGGGAAGAAAGAGCGAAACATGGCGAGCTTGAGTCCTTACTTTGCGTAGTCTTGGTCTGGCCTGCGGGCTCAATATGACCGGGTCATTGCTGAATCCGACGCGACTTTAGACGTCGGGCATGGTATCAGGGTTCAGTTTTTCGAATTACGAATTGGTAATGGTCATGTCTGCGCCCGCAGAATGGGGCTCAACCAGTGGATCTTCCACGTCACGCCCGCCGGACGCGCGGTCCGCTGCTACGACGGCGTTAGGGTTTGGAGTTGTGCCGCGAGGGTTGTCTGGCATCAAGCCGGAGGTGCTTCTGGCCGAGGCAGACAAGTTGATGCCTGGCGTGATTGCGCTCCGCCGGAAGATTCACGCTCATCCGGAACTCGGTAACGACTTACCGCAGACGCGTGCCGCGGTGCTGGATGCGTTGAACGACGTCGCGGTGGTTATAAATCTGTCAAATTCCACCAGCGGCATTGTTGCGGTGATGGAAGGGCAACACCCCGGTCGCACACTGCTGTTGCGCGGTGACATGGACGCCTTACCAATGCCAGAAGCTACGGGACTGCCGTTTGCATCACAGCACTCCGGACGTATGCATGCGTGCGGGCACGATGCACATACGGCGATGTTGGTTGGTGCCGCTCGATTACTGGATAGGCATCGGGACAAATTGCACGGGCGCGTAACGTTCGTATTTCAGTCCGGCGAGGAAGGCCCTGGCGGTGCAGAGCCGATGATCGAAGAGGGCATCCTGGATGTCGCCGGTAGGGCTGACGCGTCTTTTGCTATTCACATCTTCCCGAACCATCACGCAGGTCATGTTGCCACGCGCCCTGGTGCACTCTTGGCGGCTGCTGACACCGTCACGATCAAAGTGCGGGGCAAGGGCGGGCATGGCTCAATGCCGTACGATGCGCTCGACCCGGTGCCCGTTGCCTGCGAGATCGTGCAGGCCCTGCAGACTTTTGTGACCAGACGGTTCAGCGTATTTGACCCGGTCGTGATCACAGTTGGACGCATCGTCGGTGGTACGGTCGACAATGTCATCCCCGAGATGGCGGAGATGGGTATCACGCTTCGAACGTTCAGCGACAGCGCCCGTAACACCGCGCATGAAGGCATCAGACGAGTTGCTTCCACTGTGGCGGCTGCACACCTGACCGAAGCGGAGGTCGATATCGCTTTCGGCTACCCCTCCACGCACAATGATGTGGCATTTGTGGATTGGTTCTGCGGATGTGCCGGGAGACTCCTGGGTGAGGAGCGTGTCTCCATCATGCCCAACCCGCTCATGGCCGCGGAAGACTTTTCGCTTATTCTTCAACGAAGCCCCGGTTGCATGGCCATGCTGGGCACCGCGCCGGCAGGCATGGAACCTGTCGAGGCTCCGCCGTGCCACTCTAACCGCATGTTGTTGAATGAAGATGCCATGCGGAACGGCGTCGCGTTACATGCCGCGGTCGCCTTGGATTACCTGGCCGGCTAAGGGATGCTGCGTGAATACACGCGAACCGTTCTCATCAACCAGATTGTGTTACGAGCAGATTGTGTTATCAGTCGATTGGACTGCCAGGGATCGACCGGGGGTGTTATGGATTGGTTGGCGTACCCGTAAGACCAAGTCCATGTCCGCGGCAGCATTCAAAAAACCATCCCGTTGAAACAGGCGCTACTCGCGAAGCTACATCCGCTACAGGAACGCTGGGCGGAGCTCCCGGCCAACGTACGTGGCGCGCTCTGGATGTTGTTGGCCGGCGTCGGTTTTACCGGAATGGCTGTCTGCATCAAGTTAGCCGGCCAGACGCTACCCGTGTTTGAACTGGTGGTACTGCGCGCGTTGTTTGCGCTGCTCGTCATATCTCCCGCTATCTGGAAGGCGCCGCGCGGGTACTTTGCAACATCCAGACCGGGCGCGCATCTGCTCAGATGTATCTTCGGTATGTGCGGCGTTGTGACTATGATGCTCGCGCTGACGCATCTTGATCTCGCCCTTGCTACTACGCTCGGTTTCACCCGTACCCTGTTCATGATCATTCTGGCCGTCCTGTTCCTGAACGAGATCGTCCGCTGGCGACGCACGGTTGCGACGTTGGTGGGCTTTTTGGGTGTCATTGTCTGCGTGCAACCGGGTGCGGGTGGTTTTGATCCATGGACATTGGTCGGCGTTATCGCCGCACTGTTCTCCGCGGGCGTCACGACCATGATCAAGCGGCTCACCTCAACAGAACCTCCGCTCAGGATCCTCGTGTGGTCGTACGTCGTCATGTCCCTGATGGCATTGGGACCGACGATCTACTACTGGAAAACACCCAACCTGGTGGAATTGGGATACATCGCCGCGCTCGGCGTGTTCTCGGCGTGGGGTCAGTCGTGCATGGTCAACTCGCTACGCGTTGGTGAGGCCACAGCTGTCGCGCCCTTCGAATACAGCCGACTGTTGTTTGCGGCGCTCATCGGCTTCTTTGTCTTTGCCGAAGTGCCCGCCGACTCAACCTGGCTGGGCATGGCGTTGATCGTCACCAGCACCCTGTATATCGCCGTACGCGAGGCGAGGTTGCGGAAGTAGCCGGCACAAACGCTCGCCTGCCGAACCCCCTACGCCGCTTAGAAGCTCTCAATAGATGGACGGACGTCCAACTCGAACGTCCATGTGGACGGATGTTGGCAGTGCAGATGCCAATACACTTCGGCAATGTTGTCGGGTTTCAGCAATCCGCCTTTGTCAGCCATCTGCGCGACCCGCTCAGGCGCGACGGTCCTCAACCGCTCTCCATCGATGCCGCCGTCCACGATCACATGCGCAACATGAACGCCGCGGGGCCCCATGTCGCGCGCCATCGACTGCGCCACGGCGCGTAATGCAGCCTTTCCGCTCGCGAACGCCGTAAATGGTGGCCTGGATCGGACAGAAGCCGTTGCTCCCGTAAACACCACGGTGCCACGTCCGAGCGGACGCAAGCGCCGGGTCGCTTCCCGCGCCACAAGGAATCCCCCGAGACATGTGACCCGCCAGACGTTCTCAAAAAACTGGGCAGTCATCTCCGCCAGGTCGCCACGCGCATTATTGCCGGCGTTATAGACGATGATGTCGGCCGGGGCATGCTCGTTGTCCGCCATCGCTACATCAAACGCCCGGATAACATCCGCTTCAACGGTCGCATCCATCGCGCACACGGTCGCGCTACCGCCATTCGACTCGATCTCTTCTACCACGTCTTCCAGACGCGTCTCCGTACGGCCCGCAACCACCACGTGATGCCCTTCGCGCGCGAACTTCCGGCAGAGCGCCGCGCCCAACCCCTCGCTTGCGCTTACGCCAATAACCAGGGCTTTCGGCTTCCGCATGTTTATGCACTCGATGATGAATTCATCATCACATCATACTGCCAACTATCGGCTCCTACCTCTCAGATATTCACCTGAACCCTGCGCAGCGTAGACGGGCAACCTTCACAACCAGCCGTTCTCGCCTCCCACCTTGTACCGGTAGAAGTCGCGGTTAGCCCTGACAGCAAAGACCACCGCGGCTATCCACTGGCTTGCCGGAAGTAGATTCATCATGCCGAATACCGCCAGCACAAACGCAATTGCAAAGGCGATCATGTTGCCGATCAACAGCAACGTGAGCCCCCGGCGCCACATGCCTTTGGCGATGTAATAGAGCACACCAAAAATGTACGCCAATACATTCAGCTTGACCTTCATCCGTTCTCCTCGGGACAAATAGGCAGCGTTTGAAAGGCTCTGGCCTCCGCCAATGGCGATTAGATGGAATACCCGCTTCCACTTGTCGGTGACATCAAGTCGAACAATTGCGTTGCGGACCTCGAGACGGTTCGAGGGCAACAACGCGGCCCGTGGCGGCTAAAACAGCGCAGCGACTGAATCAGCCACGCCCTGGTCGGCCACTGCTCGTTCCCCTATGGAACGTTTCCCTATGGGCCTCTCAGCTGAGTTCTGGTCTACTGAGGTCCGTTTCGCTAACCGCTGATCCGCTAACCGCTGATCCGCTAACCGCTGATCCGCTAGCGAACGCTCAGCCGCATTCGAAATACGCCCGCCGACAACGGTTGAAGCAGATCCAATCTTCTCGACGCTTGCCGATATTGCTGCCCTTTTCACCGCCCTATCGCCGGCACGTGTGGGCGGAAGATGATGCTGATGCGTGGGCCTGCGTGAGCCAATTTGGGTACGCCGTGTTGCCAGGTCGCCTGGGCTGTACCACCCATCACCAGCAGATCGCCCCAGCCCAGGTTGAAGCCGATGGAATCACCGCCACGATTCGCGCGCATGACAAACCGTCTCGGTTCGCCGACCGAGACCGTGCCGATAATCGTGTTTTCCGACAACACGCCCATTTTGTCCCCGTGCATGGCGACGCTGTCTGCACCGTCCCGATACCAGGCCAGTGCGATGTTTGTCAGTGCCAGGTGGTAGCGTGCCGACAGCGCGACGGACATTCGCCTCAGTTCCTGTGCGTAAGTGCTGCGCTCCGGAAGCCGTGCGACGAGGCGGGGCACATCAACGATGCGCTCGTACATGCGCCGACGCTGCTTTTGCCAGTCTGCTTCGGCTGACAGTGCGTCAAACATTGCCTCGTGCCCTGAAAGCCAGCCTGGCGCGTACTCCACCCAGGCGCCGTGACTGAGAACAGTGCGCTGGATACTGTTGAAATGTTTGTCGAACGACGGTTCGCCGATACCGAACAGGCTACATTGTTTAGCTGTTTTCATATCCAGTAGAATGCTGTATAAAAAAACAGATAGCAACTAACGCTCACGCAGCGCTTCCGACAATCCCCGAAGCACAGGCTCCAGAATAAATTCGAGAATGGTGCGTTCGCCTGTCTTCACCTCGGCAGTTAGTTGCATGCCAGGGGTCAGCGGCACAATACGGTCATCAACGTGGAGGTGTTCGCGCGCAAGACCAACCTTGATGGGGTAGACGTTGCCCAGGCGCTCATGCACGAGAGCGTCAGCCGCAATTTGCTCGATACGGCCGTTGATGGCCCCGTATTTGGTGAATGGAAAACCGGCAAGTTTGATCTCCACTGAGTGCGTTTTGCTGACGAAGCCAACGTCTTCATGTTTGACGTGAGCGAGGCCAATCAGACGTGAATCTGCGGGCACGATTTCGAGCAGAGCCTGACCGGCGGATACGACACCGCCAATTGTGTGTACCGACAGGTTGTGGACCGTACCTGTGATAGGAGCCCGGATCGTTGTCTCGCGACGTAGCTTTAGAGCACTCTGCAAGTCGATCTTGAGACGCGCCACGCTTTCGTTTGCCTGCACTTGCTCGCGCTGCAACTGGGCAGATACGTCGGCGTGTTGTTGTCCCAGAGCGCCTTGGGCAAGCCGGATGCGCAACGCCGACTCGGCGACACGCTCCGCGAGTATTTGCTGGTCGTGCTCCAGCGTTAGCAATGACTCTTTCGCCGCTAGCCAGATTGGGCGTGCCACTGCCCCGCTCACGACCAACTGTTGTAACGCGGACTCTCGCTCACGACCCAGAGGTAGCAACGCCATGGTTTTGCGTAAGTTTGCGCGGGCAATGGCGTGCTGGGCCTGCGCGCGTTGCAGCTCAGAGGACAACGATTCCCGGGTCGAGGCGTATTGAATCAATTCGGATCGCAGACGTGCCGCGTACGCTCGTGGTTGGACAACGCTCGTGTAGTGTGGACGCTTGTTGTTTCTCGCGCGGCTCAGCGCGGTAATTCTCGCGCCGACATGCGCGTGTTCAGACTCCGCCGAGCGCAACGCACGTTGTAGTTGCGCGATGCGTGCGTCATCTTCAGCGGGGTCTAGCAGGACCAGTGCGTCTCCATGCCTGACGCGTTGGCCGTCGGCGATGAGTAGAGCGGAAATGGCACCACCTCGGGCTGCCTGGATTACCTTGGTAGAGCCGGACGGCTGCAGTTCGCCGGTAGCAACAACGACGGTATCTACACGTCCGAATGAGGCCCATCCGGCAGCAGCGAGAAACAGGACAACGATAGTCCACCCCAGAATCCGGCTGGCTCTGGGGGCTGGCGTCTTTAGCACCGCCAATGCGGCAGGCAAAAACGCGAGCTCGTCGGCGGAATACGTCGCGGACTTGCCAGCTGTTGTCAGCCGCTGGTTCATGCGACCTGGCTCTGCCAAAGTGACGCATATCGACCGGCGCCGCGGATTAGTTGTTCGTGAGTACCGGATTCCAGAACACGTCCGTCCTCCACGACGACAATGCGATCAGCGTGGCGCACCGTGCTGAGCCTGTGTGCAACTACGATGACTGTCCTGCCCCGCGCGATTTTCCGCATGTTCGACTGGACGATGCGCTCGGACTCGTAGTCAAGCGCGCTGGTAGCTTCATCGAAGATGACGATACGTGGGTCTGACAAGAGCGCGCGGGCTATCGCGATGCGCTGGCGTTGTCCTCCGGACAGGTTGCTGCCGCGCTCTTCCAACACCGTGTCGTAGCCGTTAGGCAGCCCGATGATGAAGTCATGCGCACCCGCCAGTTTTGCCGCGTCGATTACATGCTCCATCGATACATGCGGCATCGTCATCGCGATGTTGTCGCGCACGCTTGAGCTGAATAGTACGCTTTCCTGTAATACAACGCCGATCTGCTGTCGCAACCATTGAGCATCCAACTGTCCAACGTCATGGTCGTCAAGCAGCACGCGCCCGCTACCTGGCACATGTAACCTCTGTACAAGTTTGGTGAGCGTGCTCTTACCCGAACCTGAGGCTCCAACGATACCTACACGCTCTCCCGCCTTTACCTGCAGGCTGAGTCCGCGCAGTACCTCGCGTTGTTCCGGCCCATAACTGAAGCGCACTTCGTCGAAACTTATATCGCCGCGCAGCCTCTGCAGCGAAGGCGTATTTGTGACAGCAGTGTGTTCGGTTGGCGTGTTCAGGACGTCGCCCAGGCGCGCGACGCTGAGTCGGAATTGCTGCAGGTCCTGCCATAGTTGCGCCATCCGCACGACCGGCCCCGCGACCCGGCCGGCCAACATGTTGAATGCCACGAGCTGGCCTACAGACATCGACCCTTCGATTACCAACCTGGCACCGAACCACAACACGACTACCGTGCCGAGCTTGCCAACAAATCCCACCGCCTGGCTGCCAATCACGCCGGTTGTGTTCGCGCGGAAGGACGCTCGGGTATATCGCGCCAGTAGCTCTTCAAATTGCCCACGGTGTGGTCCTTCGACCGACAACGATTTGATCGTCTCCATGCCCGAGACGCTCTCAACCAGGAAAGACTGATTGGCTGCGGCACATTGAAAACGTTGTTCGATGCGAGTTCGCAACACTGGTGTTACAACGAGTGATATGACGACATACAACGGAAACGTCGCCGCGACGATGGCCGTCAGCGCGGGGCTGTACGCATACATGACGACCAGAAAGAGGCCAACGAACAGGAAGTCGATAACTACTGTCGTGGCGGAGTTGGTAAGGAAGTTGCGGACGTTTTCCAGTTCGCGCACGCGTGCCACCGTCTGCCCGGTCGCACGGCTTTGGAAATAGGCGAGCGGGAGCGCCAACAGATGCTTAAACAGCCCAGCACCAAGCTCCACGTCGACACGGCTCATGGTATGCGCAAACACGTAGGTGCGCAGTGCGCCCAAAAGCGCATCGAAGATCGTGACGGCCACCAGTGCGACCACCAACACGTCGAGTGTTGTCAGGGCGCCGTGCACCAGCACCTTGTCGACAATGACCTGGAAAAAGAGCGGACTCGCCAGCGCAAACAGTTGCAGTACAAATGACGCGCCCAGGACTTCAAGCAACAGGCGCTTGTAACGCATCAACGCAGGGACAAACCAGCTAAGACCAAAGTGCGTTGGCGTGGCGGCATGTCTGCGTGGTCGTACCAGTACGGCTTGAGCCCCAATCGTTTCGGATAGTGCTGCCATTGTGATTCTGGCCGGTGCACGTCCAGGGACGTGTATCAGCGCGCCTGTGTCATCAACGCGCGCCAGTACAAAAAAGCCTCCGTCCGCGCCTTCGACCACACACGGAGTGGGCAATGTACTCAGTCGTTCGGGACGGGTCCTGACCAGTTTGGACTTGCAGCCAAATTCACGTGCCGCGCGCACGAGTGCCACGCTGTCCACAACACCGGCCGTGCCAAAGTCGCGCTGGATGCGACGCGCATCGGTCGGTCGGCCATGCACAGCCAGCACCAGGCTCAAGCACTGACTCGCGACATCACTTGACGAAGCTCGGCTCGCCGGGAAAGCGCGTACTTCGCTCGCTTGCATGACTGGTCTGGTCATTATCCTGGTGTGGCATTGCACTGTTCATGGATTGCACGTCGTTACGATGCCGTCGCGGGGTTGCCCGATCTGTCGATATCGGCTCATCAGTTGTCGGTATGGATAGACAACGCGTGTAGGTGCAGGCCTACAACACGGGAGCGTTCACCCTGGCCAAGCGGAAGTGAGGCCTGTGCTTTACGGAGAGGGGCTGAGGCTTCGGGACAGGGCACCGATACTGATGGGGCTTAGAGAGAGGGCAAAGAGAGAGGGCGGAAAGATCAGGCAGCGAACGTAGTGGGTTGGAGAGGTGCGAGACCTCCAGTGAGCAGTGACTACAGATGCGTAGCCTTGGGCGACAAAGGCGGTCAATGCGGCGGCCGAGCCGAGGCGAGATCGTGAACGCGACGGTCCAAGCGACATCTCGACAAACTTTCGGCGTTCGAATTCCGTCAGCTTGGGAAAAAGGCGTCCGAGCTAAGAGATGAGCGGAAAGCAAGTCCAGGGGGCGTCTGATAGACTCGGAAAGTCAGCGGCGCCTTGCTGGCGCCGCTGATTCAAGAACTGCTGGTTACGCGCCGCCGTTCGCTTGAATCTGTCTCCAACGTTCGTTGGACTCCGTGAACATCGCAATGGCGCCTTCCACGGAGTATGGCTGCTCCTCCAGCGTATCCGGGGTCCACTCGCTGCGTGGTGTCTCGAAGAAGTTGCCACCGTATACATGCAGGGCACCGGTCAGGCGCGGTAGAGGGTTGTGCACGGAGTGAATAGCATGTTTGCCAAGGCGGGCGACGTGTCCTGGTTCGAGTACCCGCGTACCGTGTTTCTCCAGACCGCCTTCGGTACGTTGGTAGAAGGTATTGTCTTCGCGCCCACCGTATAGGCCGATACATGCCCACATCTCGTGGTTGTGTGGGTACAGGCTCATGTCCGGACCCCAGACCAGATTCAGAATGGTCAGGTCGTCCGCCACGTGGATGCGATTGATGCCGGCCTCCTCTGGCTCGCCGACTGCGGCCAGCAGCGCACTCGGGTTTTCGACGGCTTTTGTGACGAGCTCTTGGATAGTGTCGCGACCGTCGTCCTCTTTGATGGCCGATTTACAGTCTTCAACAAAACGCTCGAAATCAAACATAGTCCTATCCTCTCGCCGTGTGCTGGTGTTCATGAGTTGACACCTAGTCTACCGCGAGGAACCCGGGCGCGACATGTCGCCTGACGCGCGGCTAATATGTCAGGTCTCGACTCGCGCATTTGGGATTCCAGTTACGTGTTACCAGACTACAACGGCGCCAGCATTGTGAATCTGATGGCCTCGATAGCACGCGGGCAGAACGCCTGTGGCGGGCGTTATGACTCGCTGAAACTGCTTGGACCGGAGCAGGTTGCGCAGCACCGGCAGGTATCGCTGATTGTGGTGGATGGTCTCGGCTACGACTTTCTGCTGGAGCACCAGCAAATCGCGCCGACCCTGGCGTCGCATACGCTTGGCAGCATGACTTCGGTATTTCCGTCGACGACTGCCGCGGCTATTGGCACGTTTCTGACTGGCGTCGCGCCGGTAGAACACGGCCTCACAGGCTGGTACGTCTACATGCGGGAACTGGCGACGGTGTTGGCCGTGTTGCCGGGTTTTGGTCGTTCCGGAGCCGCTCACTACCACGATCGCATCGACGTAGGGGAATTATTGGGGACAACGCCGTTTGTGGCACGACTCGACGGCGATACGCACATGGTTGCCCCACGTTCAATAGCCAACGCGCCGTTCAATCGTGCACACCTGCACAAGTCCGATTTGCATGTGTACGACACCCTGCAGGAGATGTTTCAGCTGACGGCGGCGGCAATCGCTGGCTCAGAACAGCGGTACACCTACACCTATTGGCCGGACCTGGATCACACTGGCCATATGCAGGGTATGGGTAGCGGCGCGACGCTTGCGCTACTTGCTGATCTTGAGCGCGAGTTTGTGCGATTCCTGGACGCGATCCAGGGCACGGATACGCTGGTATTGCTGACGGCTGACCACGGGCACATCAACAGCAACGCCGAGCGGACTTTCCTGCTCAACGATTATCCGGAGATTCAGCAGCATCTGCGATTGCCGCTGTGCGGAGAACCACGCGCGGCTTATGCGTATGTGAATGCGGGTGCCGAAGACGCTTTTCTTGACAGTATTGCGTGCAGTTTTGGTGACGCGCTGACGGTTCGACCCAGTCAGACGATATTGGCTGAGGGTTGGTTAGGGCCTGGCGATCCGCACCCTTCGCTGGCAAGCCGCGTCGGCGATTTTGTGTTGATTCCGGAAGATGATCGAATGGTGCGCGACTGGTTACCGGTTGAGCGACCCTTTCCTCTGCAAAGTGCACACGGCGGACTCAGCAATGCGGAGATGCTGGTGCCACTGATCGTCGCCGAGTCCGGATGATGCAAGGTCGAGCTAAAGCAAAAGCCAACACAGGACCTAAGCGCTCCGTGTACATCACGCCAGGCGGATACGCCGCGCTCGATGGAGAGTTGGATAACTTGTGGGTGCGACGGCGCGACGTTGTCAAACATCTGTCAGCCGCTGCTGCCGAAGGTGACCGCTCAGAAAATGCCGAGTACATCTATCGCAAGAAACAGTTGCGCGAAATGGATCGGCGTATTCGTTATCTGCAGAAACGGTTGCCGGAGCTTGAGGTCGTCAATCGCCCGACGGACGCGCCCGCGGACAAGATCTATTTTGGTGCGACAGTCGAATTGGAAGATGAGTCTGGTGACACCATCTGTTATCGCATAGTCGGGTCTGACGAGTTTGACCCGCACAAAGGTTGGATTAGCGTTGACTCACCGATGGCCCAAGCCATGCTGCGTCATACCATCGATGATGAAGTTGTTGTACGCACGCCAACCGGTGAACAGACCTATTGGGTCGTCGCCATTCAATACGAAAACTAATGGCCACTTGGATGGACCATCTCTATTGCCGTGAGGGCTGCACAACATGAATCCGAACACCTCAGCCTGGATGGGCGAAGAGCACATCTTGTTGCAGGACGTTGCCAAGAAGTTTTTTGCGGAGGAACTGACCCCTAACGTTGGTCGGTGGCGTGATGCAGGCATTGTCGACCGGGACTTCTGGAACAAGGCAGGTGATGCCGGCTTGTTGGGCGCAGCGGTGCCGGTTGAATATGGTGGGTCCGGTGGTACTAATGCGCTGGACGCCGTGGTGATTTACGAGCAGGCACGTGCCGGCGATAGCAATTGGGGATTCAGCGTACAAAATATCGTCACTCACTACGTTGTGGGATGCGGTACGGACGAGCAGCGGGAACGATGGTTGCCAGGACTCGCAAGCGGCGAAATCGTAGGCGCCATCGCCATGACGGAGCCTGGAACGGGTTCAGATCTGCAGTCAGTCAAGACAACTGCCGTTGCTGATGGAGATGAGTACGTCCTCAACGGTTCGAAGACATTCATCACCAATGGGCAGGCGGCTGACATCGTCATTGTCGTTGCCAAGACCGGGCCGGAGAGTGGGGCGCGCGGTATTTCGTTGGTAGTGGTCGAAACCGCGGACGCTGAAGGATTCAGGCGTGGGCGCAACCTCGAAAAGCTCGGCATGAAAGGTCAGGATACCTCCGAGTTGTTCTTCGACAACGTGCGTGTGCCTGCGATCAATCTTCTGGGCGGCGAGCCAGGGCAGGGCTTCTACCAACTGATGCGCCAGCTGCCGTGGGAACGACTGATCATCGGCATCAGCGCCGTGGGCATGTCCGACTATGCCATTGAACAAACCGTCGACTACGTGCAGAACCGCGAAGCGTTTGGACAGCGCATCATGGATTTTCAGAACACGCGCTTCAAACTGGCGGAGGCCAAGACCAAGCTTGAGGTCACGCGGGCGTTTGTGAACCAGTGCATCGCCCAGCATGATCGCGGCGAGCTGGATGCGGCGACCGGGTCGATGGCAAAGCTGTGGGGTTCTGAGGTCCAGAACGAGATCGTTGACGAGTGCCTGCAGCTGTTTGGCGGCTACGGTTACATGGCCGAATACCCCATCTCACACCTGTATCGTGATGCGCGTGTGCAGCGCATCTATGGCGGCACCAACGAGATTATGAAAGAGTTGATCGCACGCGACCTGGACAAGTAATCGCCGTACGCCGGGCGGTCTCGGCTCAAGCGGCTTCCGGCAGCGCTTCTACGATAGTGTCCAAGGTGTAGGTCGCGCCAAGTTCGCCAAATACGACGAGGTCAGCGTGCGCCAGTGGAGCGTGGGTGTCAGAGTCCACAAACGAGTCGAAGCGGTAGGCGTCGTACATCAGACGCTGCTCGCAAGCAGCAAGGTCGCGTGCCTCATCAACGGCGACAAAGTCGGCCAGATAACCGATTGCATACGCGTGTACGTTCTTCACATTCGTGCGTAACATGCGCGCCCGGCCGGACTCACGCACGAGGAACTCTACGTCGTGTAGACGTATCGCGCGTGCAGAGGCTTTAACGAGGCCACCCTGCATAATTGAGTAACAGCCCCGCTTCCAGTTACGGAAAACGCGAACCGGCTTGGTTGTGTCGATCATTGTTGGAGTCTGGAGCTTCCGAGGAACCCGGAAACCTATGAGAAGCGCGCGAATTATAGGGCGCCTGAAGAAAGTTGCAACACCTTATTCGAAGTAGCGGTCAAATCACTTATTTCATTAGGTTTTTTGTATGGCCTTGGGGCACACTATCGTGCCCGTCAGGCAGGCCGTCCCGTGAATCCAATCACGCGCATGCAGGTGACAGATGACCCTGGCAACCGACGAGCCGATCTTGAGCGTTGATTTTGGCACCAGCAACTCGGCTGCCTGCTGGGTCGAGGGCGGCGAGATAACAGTTATTCCGCTGGAGGCAGATCGACCGACGATCCCGAGCGCCATCTTCTTCAGTGGGGAAGACCTGTCCGTTATTTATGGCAGTGAGGCTATTCGACGTTACGAGGCGGGCATGGACGGCCGCTTGATGAAAGCGCTCAAAACCGTATTGAGCAGCGCACTCATAGACGAGTCCACAGCGATTCGCGGCGGCTATATCCAGTATCGACGCGTACTTGAACTGTTCTTGCAACACATCAAAGACAAAGCAGAACAGAAGATGGGCGGCACTGTGTCGCAGGCACTGCTTGGCAGGCCGGTGCATTTTATTGAGGATAACCCAGAGCGCGATCGCAAAGCCGAACGCACGCTCGCCGAGATCGCGGAGGCCATTGGTCTGGCTAGAGTGGAGTTTCAGTACGAACCCATCGCTGCCGCCATCGACTACGAAGTACAACTGGAAGACGACCGCATCGTCTTGGTTGTCGATATCGGTGGCGGCACCTCCGACTTCTCCCTGATCAACCTGGGACCTGGCTATCGCAACGACGCGGACCGCGTTAACAGCGTGATTGGCACAGCCGGTGTGCGTATTGCCGGGACGGACTTTGACAAGTACGTCAACCTGGCCACAACCATGCAGACCATGGGCATGGATGCCATCGGCAGATCAGGCAGGCGTCTGCCGGACTATCTGTACCGAACATTGTCCACATGGCACGAGATCAACACGGCCTACAACGCTGACGACATCAGCGCCACCAAACAACTGCGACCGGAGTTTGCAGACCTGCAAATGCACGATCGGCTGATGACGACCCTGCTTGAGAAGCTGGGGCATCGCATCATCGGTTCGGCGGAACGCGCTAAGGTCGCCGCTGCCGAAGGTGGCAGCGTGGACATCGATCTGGGGTTTGTCGAGGAAGCGTTGGTGGTTTCACTCGGCGCGGATATCCTGCTTGAGTCGGTGGAACAGAGCGTCAGCAAGATCCTGGAATGCGTGGAAGACCTGGTCCAGCGCTCGGAGGTCGCACGCGAAGACATCTCGGCGTTGTACTTCACTGGAGGGTCCAGCGGGCTCAAGTGTCTGCGTGAGGCCTTCAGGGAGGCTTTCCCGGCGAGCGAGGCACACGTCGGCGAGCAGTTCACCAGTGTCTCTCAAGGATTGAGCCTGGCTGCATTACGCGGGTATTGGGTCAGGCACTAGTTGCCTTGTAAATCTGCCGGATTGCATACTCGGGACAACTCGTCCTGACAGATTCCCCATAGGTGACGGGACCTTCGTCTGACGGGCGTTACTCAGTGCGCTCTATGTGCCCCCTACACGCGAGCTCGGCATCTGCGTTCAGCAACGCAGCTGTTTCAGGCCTCGGCTCACGGCCGATTGACGAGGACTTTGCTGTTGCGGACGAGGCCGGTAGCGATAGGTTGATGGCGCGCGCTCTGCTACTGAGTCCTGGCGATCCCATGCATGGTCACTACCTCATAGACAGGGTTCGCCGGCATCGTTACCAGGAACAACGATCTGGCAGTCTCTTGGTGTTGGCGCGCCCTAAAGTTCAGCCCGAACTACGCGACGACGCACCGACTGATGCCTGCTGCGCACGCATTGGCCGCTTGCCCCGGCATAGTTACGTGCCGGGATTACCTGTCTAGGTTTCTTTACATCCTCTTCACTTCTCACCCACAACGCGTTCACCGCTCAAGCCCGAAAGTATCGCTACGCCACGGGAGAAGACCCGCGGCATATGAACCAACGAAACTTTCAGGAGTAGATGTGATGAACCTCAAGAATGGCATGAAAGCATTGGTGCTGGGCGTGAGCCTGGCTGCGGCGAACGTGGCATATGCCGCTTCCGATATTGTTGATACCGCTGTCGGTGCGGGATCCTTCTCAACCCTGGTCGCGGCAGTGAAAGCCGCTGGCCTGGTGGATACACTCAAGGGAGAGGGCCCATTCACGGTGTTCGCGCCGACCGACGAAGCTTTCGCCAAACTGCCTGCTGGTACCGTCGAAAGCCTGCTGAAGCCGGAGAACAAGGACAAGCTGGTTGCTATCCTCACCTACCACGTCGTTCCGGGCAAGGTGATGTCCAAGGACCTGATGGGTAAAAAAATGGATGTTGCGACCGTGCAGGGTCAGAAAGTGCGCGTACAGGCGCTGGGCAACGTGTATGTCGACAACGCCACGGTTGCGACTGCAGACATCGAAGCCACGAACGGTGTCATCCACGTCATCGACGCAGTGATTCTGCCCAAGTAAGCGAACCGCTTCCCACAAGTTTGAAGAGGGGGCTGGTGGGCTCCCTCTTCAGATAGGGAGGGGCGCATCCGTGCGCCCACTGAAGCCGGGTGGGCACGTTTCCACCCTCAACCAATGCGACGCGGTTGTTTCCGCTGTCCAGCTTCAGGGGCTCACCGGACCGGCGTAGCCGAATACCGCCGTCATCAATACGCCCGTCAAAGTCTTTTTGATGTTCACGTCGCAACCTTCCAGCTAAGTTGCCCAGCTAAATGTGATGTTCCGCAGACGTCTGACCGGAGCTGCAACGGCGCAGTTCCAGCAGGCGTCTATCCCGGAAGTGTCACGAAAGACGCTTTAAAGTGCGTCGATGACGATGCGTGCAGGGCATCGGGCTTTTGGTTTGGCGCGTGGTGCAGACTTGATGAGTTTTGCGATTGCTGCATCCGCGCGCAGTCGACGCGGTAACGTAATGCGCAATTCCACCAACAGTTGGCGCTTACATACGAGCTGGAGGCGAGCACTGCTGCCACGACCAAACGAATCTTCAAACGACCGCAAGATTTGCTTGCGCGAAACGGTGCGTCCGATTTTGTTCTGCAAGAACCTCGATACAAACGGTGACGCGTTCACCTGGTCAGTCAGACCGACAGCCAGCTGGAAGTAGTTGTTCGGGTCCTTGTCCCTGCAGCTGCCGTGTTTCCAGTACTCATGGCGCTGCAGGCAACCGTTGGCCAAACGCGCATTTGGCATCACCCGTTCAACGTCCGCCCGGACCCTGTCATGCAGGGCGAGCCGCGGATAGCGACAAAAAGGTCTCTTCTTCTTGACGGCGGTAGCGCAGAATCCATAGGAGTATCCGCAACTCTTCTTGTTTGGCCACAGCCCATGCAACGCCAGATGAGTGGCCGTGTAGTCGCCAGGCCTGAGTTGCGCACATTCCTTTCCGCGTCTGGTCTCACAAAAGCCCGGCTGCCAGGTCAATGCCAACACATGTGAATCGTATTGACCGGGTCGCGAGCAATTGGCTTTTGCCGTCGTGGCGGCCGTGAAAACGATTGCAATTACGGCTACCAGCACCCGACTCCACAGGGCAGTTTCCATGTCAGAATCCGGCGGGTGCCTTGAAACCGCCCGTTAGTTGTTCAATCAAAGCCGCAAAGTGAATACATCGGTAGTCGCGGTACTGCGGCCCAACGATCTGAACGCCGCGGGGCAGGCCACTGGAACCTTGCGGCAACGGTGCGACCGTTGCAGGTAGATACACGTTACCCGGGTAACCGGCCCAGAAAAGTGGAGTTGTGGTGGGTTGCGGCTTGCCATTGACGCTCATCATGCGCTCCCAGCGCTCGCCTTCCTGCATATGCGGGAAGGCCACTGTCGTTGCGGCCGGGCACAACAGTAGATCGTAGCGTTCGAAGTACTCGGCCCATTTGTGGCGCTGTCGGTAGCGGTCGGCATGCGCGTGAAGCCATGCGCGATGCCCAAGCGTCGTTCCACGTAACATCGCCGCCTCGTAGCTGTTGTCATCAGTGGACAATTCTGCGACACGGCGTTGATGATCGTCGAAATCCTCGTCGGACAACCACTCTGACGTTGCCGAGCGCAGCAATGTCAAATAAGTCGTGTGTGCGTCAGTTGTATCGATATCGGGGATGGCGCCGAGATCCACCGTCGCGCCCGCATCACGTAGCGTTTCGACGAGTTCGAGCAAGCCTTGCTGGACCTCCTGGTCAACTTCAGCATTGGGATCGTCCACCAGCATGCCAACGCGGAAATCTTTCAATATCAACTTGTCTGATGGCGGCAAGCGGAGTTGCCAGCCGATACTGTCGATATCATCAGCGCCGGCGATAACATCAAGTGCCAGGGCGAGGTCTGTCGCGCTGCGCGCCATCGGTCCAATGACCGCAATATCCAGATCTGGCATCGCGTCGTAGGGCGGTACATGGTGGCCTTTGGTGGTGCAGATTCCGTAGGTTGGTTTGTGCCCGAAAACGCCACAGTAGTGAGCGGGATTTCGGATGGACGCACCAATGTCGCTACCGAATTCGAGCGCACTGAAGCCGGCGGCCAGCGCGGCAGCGGACCCGCCAGACGAGCCGCCAGGTGTGCGCGTCACGTCCCAGGGATTGTTGGTTGTGCCATAGATGGGATTGAACGTCTGCCAGTCTGACAAAGCCACCGGGACATTGGTCTTGGCGAAGATAACGGCGCCGGTGGCGCGCAGTCTTCGCACCGCGATCGCATCGGTTGTCGCGATGTTGTCGCGCAGGGATTCGTAGCCGAACGTAGTGGGCAGGCCCACCATGTCAAACGCTTCTTTGACGGTAATGGGTACGCCGTGCAGCGGGCCCCAACATTCGCCACGCGCAGTCGCCGCATCTGCGGCGGTCGCTTGTGCGCGCGCGTTATCGAGGTCGAATTGCACGATGGCATTGACGCGCTCGTCCAGTTGCTCGATGCGGGTGACATACATCTCGAGCAGTTCCGACGCGGTGTACTCGCGCGCTTGGATGGCCCGCGCCAATTCGGTCGCGGAGTGGAAATGAATGTCGGTCATCGTGATGGCTACTTTTCTGCTTTTGGGCAGGCGGTGGCGCGTTTCGCTTTCGCGTTACAATGCCTCGCCTGCCAGTTTCAATCCAGTCCGTAACGCCAACACTTAAGGTCCACGATGAGTTCATCCACTGCCGCCGCCGCAACGCCGTACGCGCGCGGTCCACTGTTCCTGCTAGCCGGGTGTCACGGGAGCCTGCACTGGGTGCTGGCGACGTTTTACGTCTTGCTGCCGTTCATGCAGCAGTCGCTTGGATTGTCTTATGCGGAAGCGGGGCTGTTGGCGTCCACCGTGCACTTCGCTTCATTTGCGGCAAACGTGCCGAGCGGCGCTGTTGTAGATATGACCGGGCGCCGGGTCGCATGCCAGTTGGTTTCGCTGGTATGCGCCAGTATCGCTGTGCTGGGCCTCGCGGTCACCGAGGACTTCTGGCTGGTAGCGTTATGCGTCGGGCTGCTCGCAGCGATGAATACGTTGTGGCACCCGGCCGCTATCTCTTATCTGTCCGACCAATACCGCGAGCAGCGCGGACTCGCTTTATCGTTTCATACGGTTGGCGCCAGCATTGGCGACGCGCTGGCGCCCATCGCGATGGGTACGATCATCGCAGTTTATGGCTGGCAGGCTGCTACTGTGGCTGCCGCCGCCCCGCCACTTCTGGCGGCCGGCGTCATCCTTGTGATGATAAGCCCCAGCCGCGGTGGTGGATACGACGGATCAACCTCCGCGACGGGCTTCAAGGAGTATTTTGCCAAACTGCGCGGACTGGTCAGCAACGCCACCGTCTGGGTCATCTGTTTGCTTGCGGGTTTGCGCGGTACTGCTCAGGTAGGGCTGCGCACGTTTGTGCCTTTGTTTGTTGCCAACGAGTTGGGCTTAAACGCGGTGTGGGTGGGCATTGCGTTGCTGGCGTTTCAGGGAGCGGGCGCAGTAGTCACGCCGTTTGTAGGTCATGCGTCGGACCGATTTGGGCGGGCGCCAATCTTCATCTTTGGGCTGGGCGCGAGCGCCATTCTGATCGCGGTATTGCCGTACGTCAGCAATATCTGGGCGTATCTGGTGCTGGTGGCACTGGCAGGCGCGGCAATACTGACGCTGCGGCCGGTGGTGCAGGGCTGGGCCCTGGACCAGACGCCGCCGGAGATGGGTGGTTCCGCCATTAGCCTGCTGTTCACCACGCAGGCGGCGTTCAGCATGAGCATTCCTGTCATTGGCGGGATCGTCGCGGATAGCTACGGCATCGACGCGACGTTTCGTATGCTGGCCGCGATGGCGGCTCTCGCCACGGTGGCGGCGTACGCGGCGCACCGTTATCAGCGCAATCGCGAGTCGGCCTTGTCCGGACCTGGTTAGTCCGGACCTGGTTAGTCCTGACCTGGTCGAGCCTAGTGCGAGTGCCGCGGGATGTGCTGACGCACGTCGTGGTATTTCGTTGCGAGTTCGATCACTCCCCCGGAATCCAGCTGGCTTACGGTGGAGCGATAGATCTCCTGCCACGGGGTGTGATTGGGCAACTCCGGCGGCTGATAGGCGGCGCGACGGGTGGCCAGTTCATCCGCGTCAACCAACATGTCGATGCTGCACTGGTTGAGATCGACGCGCACCGTGTCGCCCGTCTGCAGGATCGCCAGACCACTGCCGGTCGCGGCTTCGGGCGCCGCGTTCAGGATCGAAGGGCTGCCGGACGTTCCACTCTGTCGTCCGTCCCCAATGGTTGGTAGCTCGCGAATACCGGCTTTGATCAGAGCGTCCGGCGGTTGCATGTTGACGACCTCTGCAGACCCGGGGTAGCCGATCGGCCCCACGTTCCGGATCACAAGCACACAGTTCTCATCGATATTGAGTCCCGCGTCGTTGATGCGCGCGTGGTAGTCCTCTGGGCCTTCAAACACGATGGCGCGCACCTCAAAAGCGTTTTCGTCGCCTGCGCGCTCGAGATAGGTTTCCCTGAACCATGGGCTGATTACGGAGGTTTTCATGATCGCGGCATCAAACAAGTTGCCGGACAACACGACAAACCCGGCCTCTTCCATCAGCGGCTCGTCATAAGCCTTGATGACCCGCCGGTCCCTGGACTCCTTGCCGGCAATGTTCTCGCCAAGCGTCTTGCCGTTGACGGTCATCACATCCAGGTGCAGCCTGTCTTTGCTCGCCAGTTCGCATAACACCGCCGGGACGCCACCCGCCTCATAGTAGGCTTCTGCGAGGTATTCGCCAGCAGGTTGCAGATTCACGAGCAGCGGGATGTCATGCCCCAGTGTCTGCCAGTCCTGGATGTTGAGTTCCACCCCAACGTGACGCGCGATCGCGTTGATGTGAATCGGAGCGTTGGTTGAGCCGCCAATTGCGCTGTTCGCAACGATGGCGTTTTCGAACGCTTCACGGGTCAGGATCCTGGACGGCGTCAGATCTTCCCATACCATATCGACGATACGTTTGCCGGTGATGTAAGCGGCTGAAGCCCGTTGTTTATGTGGTGCCGGAATCGCCGCGCTGCCGGGCAACATCATGCCAAGCGACTCGGCCAGCGAATTCATCGTTGATGCGGTACCCATGGTGTTGCAATGGCCTGGTGACGGCGTTGCATCCGCGACCATCTCCATGAACTCTTCGTCATCAATTTCGCCGGCAGCGTGCAGCTTGCGCGCCTCCCACGCGACCGCACCGGAACCGACCAGTTTGCCGCGCCAGTAGCCGTTCAGCATCGGACCGCCGTTCAATGCGATGGCAGGAATGTTCATCGTCGCGGCCGCCATGATCAAAGCAGGCGTAGTCTTATCACAGCCGGTGGCGAGCACCACGCCGTCGATCGGATAGCCATACAAGACTTCCACAAGACTCAGATATTGCAGGTTGCGATCAACGGCCGCCGTTGGACGTTTGCCAGACTCCTGGATCGGGTGTACCGGGAACTCGAGTGCAATGCCACCAGCTTCGCGTATCCCTTCGCGCACACGATGTGCGAGTTCCATATGGATGCGATTGCATGGGACCAGATCGCTGCCGGTCTGGGCGATTCCGATGATCGGTTTGCCGGAGCGTAGTTCCTGCGCCGTCAGGCCGTAGTTCGTATAACGCTCGATGTGCAGCGCGGTTGCACCAGGCTCCGTCGGGTCGTTAAACCAATGGCGGCTGCGTAGGTCTTTGCTCGTCTTGCGCTCTGTCATGTCTATTGTCCGTCTATATGAGAGGAGAACTATCGGCTCGTGTGGATCTTTGGCCAATCGCTACGCCGAGGCAACCGCCATGCGTTTCGCGCGCAGCAGCAGCCAGCCGGCGACCGCCAGATGCGCGACATTAAACCCAATGCCCATCAGAAACGCCGCGTCGTAGCTGCCACTGATATCAAACAGCACACCAGCCAGCCAGCCTCCAACAGCCATGCCCAGCATAGTGAAAAACAGTGTCAGTCCAATACGCCAACCTGCCTCGCCGGGGTCGAAAAAACGGCGGATGATGATTGTGTAAGACGGCACGATGCCGCCTTGGGAAAGCCCAAATAAGGCGGCGGCGATGTACAGCGTCATCAACGTGTCTGCCCACAGGAACAGCGCGACTGTCAGCCCTTGAAGCACGGAGCCTAGAGCCAGTGTTTTCAGGCCACCGATGCGGTCAGACAGCCAACCGGAACCTAACCGGCTGAACACGCCGCCGATGAACATCAGCGCCAGCATCTCAGCACCGCGGGCACCCGCAAAACCGATATCGGTCGCATGCGCAACGATATGCACCTGCGGGACCGCCATCGCTGCGCAGCAGCCAATGCCGGCGAGACACAGCGCGCATTGCAGCATCATGGCTGGCATGGCCAACGGGCGTTTGGGATCACCATGAAAGGACTGCGAAGCGGTGGCGGCGAGGTTGTGCGCAGTGGGCGCCAGCACCAACGCCAGTGGCACCGTAGTGAGCAGGCAGAACCAGCTCATCAACTGGTAACTTTCACGCCACCCGTGCGTGTCGAAAAAATGTTGCGCAACTGGCGGCCACACTGAACCGGCGACGTAGCTGCCGCTGATAACGACTCCTATCGCGATGCCACGGCGTTTGTCGAACCAGTGAGATACGTCCGCCACCAGCGGAGCCATCATCGTGCCCGCTCCCAGGAACGCCAGAAACACACAGTGATAGGCGGCATAAGCGTGGATGGAGCCAGCCTGGCCGGCCAGGCCAAACCCCATGGTCAACATGAAGCCGCCAAACAGTGCGACCGGCATTACGCCAATGCGGTCGGATATGTATCCCATCGCGATGCCGCCAAGGCCAAAACCAATCATCGTCACGGTGTATGGCATCGACCCGATTGCACGGCTGACGCCAAACTCGGCGCTGACCGGTTTCAGTCCGACGATTGCAAAATACATAACCCCGCCGCTGATGCTGATTAGCGCCAGGGCAGCAAGCGCCCGAGCAACGGGGTACGCCGGATGGGCGGCGAGTTTGTTCAAGTACTGGTGCACCGGGAAGTTCGAACACGCGTTCTCATGTCGCGATGTGGGTTTTTGGGGCTGACGACCAACCGTTGGTGGTTGGGCAGGCCTCGTGGACCAACTACCCTCAATAATAGCCCCGTTGGATAGGCGTGGGCGGATTAGCCCCAAATTCTTGCCGGAATTTGTTGTCCGGAAATCTTTGGGAATCGATGTACAGCGTTCATCAAGGGTCGGGACAGACTCCGGGTATGGGCGCCTAGACTGCCACGTTGAGGATGTTGTGCGTCCGCTGACTCTCCCGCCGGAACTGCTGCGCCGCGTCGCCTCGTTGCGTGAGTTGGATGACGCCGCGCTGGAAGAGTTCGCGCGCCTTGCCGTCGGAACGTCGCGCACGTGCGGCGAAGTGGTCATCGATCCATCCGAACAGACGCGCGATGTCTGCCTCATCACTTCCGGGCAGATGCGCGTCAACCATTACAATACAACGCGAGCGACAACTACATCACCTTCCAATGGTATCGCCGAGAAGCGCGATGGCGACATCCAGATTCACGACCCGAACAGCCTGCCTCTGTTGCTTGCCGCGCAGAACCGCGCGGAAGGTTGACCGCGAGTATGCGGCCTCACTCGCTCTCAGTGCGCACTAATAGTCTGGCCCGCCTCGAGGTCTAACTGTTGCCAGCCATGGCATATTCGCTTGGGCGCATGACCAGTGCGGCCCGGCATAACCAGCCGACCAGCTGTGACTGGCGTGAAATGCCGAGTTTCTCGCGGATGTTGCGCAGCTGCGAACGCACCGTGTGGATGGAGACTCCGCGCTCTTCGGCATGATCCGCCACCGTACCGCCGCGGACCAGCGTCAGGGACAGGCCTGCTTCGCTGCGCGTCAGCCCTAGTGCGCGTGCACAATTGAGAATGGAATCTTCGGAAATCAGCGTCGGATCCGATGCCACCACCATGACCTGCGATTGTGCCTGAGGTCCGCCCAGCATCGTGAGGCTTAGCAGATAGGGCTGTGCCGAACCCACCGGCCATACAGCAGCTGCGCCAATCGAGCCGAGTAACGCTGAATCCAGAGCCTGAACCAGCGCCCGATGGTCACGCCTGCGGCGCGCGCCCAAGGTGTTCTCCCGGATGACCAGGCCGTCCGCGCGGTCGAGGAGTTGTTTGCTTGCGCTGTTCGCGGACAAGACCCGCATGCGCGGGTCGATGATGATTACGCCGATCTGCAATGCGTTCAATGCATCCGAAATGGCAGTAAAAGTCTGATGTTGGACGATGGAGGTGATGTTCGTGAGACCATGTGCCACCGGTTGCGAGATGTCCGTCGCGCTCATTGCGTTGTCCTCTGCAGTTGCCGCCGATGCCGTTTACACCCGCATGATGCATTAGCATTGCGGCTATCCATGCATGTGAGCGAAGCTATCACCGGGGTCTGCGGCAAGATGTATCAAAACGCACCGCCGCCCCGAATTGGCAGGTAAAAGCGTCTTGACGGGGCGTCAATAGGAGTTGTGTAGTGGCTGACGGTGATGCCAGTCGGGCGGTTGAACAGGCGTTGGCGCATATTGCGCGGCATGAAGAACGTGTCAACGCGTTTATCACCACCACTGAAGAGGAAGCGAGGCGCGAAGCGCAGGCAGTTGACGACCGAAGATGGCAGGGCCTGTTACACGGTCTTCCAATCGCGGTGAAGGACAACATCGAGACGGCGGGTGTCAGAACTACCAGTGGCGCGCGTTTTTTTTCCGACCACGTGCCTAACCGTGATGCGCCGGTGGTCGCGCGCCTGCGCCGGGCGGGTGCCGTGATGGTGGGCAAGGCGACGTTGCATGAGTTCGCGTTTGGCATTCGTTCGAACAACTCGGTAGCGGGGCAATGCCACAACCCATGGAATGAGGAGCGCGTGCCTGGTGGTTCGTCCGGCGGCTCGGCGGCAGCAGTCGCCGCGGACATGTGCGTCGGGGCGTTGGGTACCGACACGGGCGGATCGGTGCGCTTGCCCGCCGCGATGTGTGGCGTGTCAGGCTTACGGCCCACGCATGGGCGTATTTCCAACAGCGGATCGGTGCCGGTCTGCCCCAGCCAGGATACGATTGGACCCATGGCTCGCCGCGTCAGCGACGTCGCGCGCCTGTTTGCCGTGTTGGCTGGTCACGATCCAGCTGACCCGTGGAGCGCGGACGTGCCGCTGGAGAATTTCCTGCCTTCGCTGGATGACGGTATCGAAGGGGTGCGAATCGGCGTTGCACGCCGGACACATTTCCCCCACGCGGAGCCTTCGGTAGAAGCGGCAACACTGGCTGCGGCAGACGTGCTCAAGGACCTGGGAGCCGTCATGCAGGAAATCGAACTACCTGGCTTTGCTGACATGCACCAGCACGCTTCAGTCATGATCTTTGCCGACGCATGCGCGTTTCATCAGGAGCGGATCTACACAGCCCCTGACCAGTTCGATGCGCAGGTTCTGGAGCGCATGCGTATGGGTCTGGACTTGAGTGCCGTGCAGTACGCGCAGGCCATGGAGGCGCGGGCGCGCTGGCGCGCGCAACTTCGGCAGGTGTTCAACGAAGTTGACGTTATCCTGTCCCCGACGGTGCACACACCGGTACCCCTCATCGACGACAACAAGTCCCTGTATGCCGCGACGCGCGACGCGACGCGCAATACCTACGCAGGCGCTTTTGCGCAGATTCCTGGCCTTTCGGTGCCGTGCGGCTTCGCAGCGGACGGCATGCCGACTGGTATGCAACTGGAAGGCGCGTGGTGGAACGAGCCGCTGTTATTGCGGATCGGGCACGCCTACCAACAGGTGACGGACTGGCATCTGCGGCGCCCGCCCTTACTTTCATCCAATGAATCGCTACGTTTCGACGTCTACAATCGGCAGGATAGCTAATGTACTGTGATACTCCTACTCTCGGCGAGGAGAGTTGGGCGTTGTTCGTGTGGAGATAGATGTATTATCGACTAAGCATCTTTAGATTTTTCTTGCTTGGTGCGTGTTGGCGTTTCATCTGAAGCGGGACGCCTTCCCGCAGGCTGGGTCTATCGCGGTTTGGCTGTTCTTTATGATCAGCGGGTACCTGGTTAGCAAAATTCTCTACGAGACTTATCAGAATCGTCCGGCGGACTTTGTTCTCAATAGATTCTTGCGCTTATTCCCTGCGTATTGGACGGTTCTTATATTTGGATTCGCATTGCTTCTACTGAGCGGAGGAGGGATAACAGATTACCACCCTTCCATCGCCGTGCCTTGAACAATCAAATCTTATGTTGAGAATCTTATTGTCTTCAACAACCGCGGTAGCGTTCGATTGATCCCTCCAAGCTGGTCACTCGCGGTCGAACTCAATTGGTACGTCATGCTATTCATAGGCCACTTCTTCGCGCTCCGTTTTCTACGAGTCTTTCTATTTTCGCATGTCGTTTTTGCGTTGGGTCTTGTCTTCGTCGTTCCACATTACGGATCACCTTAGACCGCGATCGCCACGCCGTCATGACCCGGGTCGGCGCCGCCATCCAGGCCGCCATCTTCGTTCACGCGGATGCCATGCACGGCCGCAATTCCAAACGTGTTCGGGTTGCGGACAACCTCATAACCCATGCCCTGCAGCTCGCGTTCGATAAAACGTGGAATGCGGTTCGTCAGATCGATGATATCGCTGGTTGACGAGAAGCGCGGCGCGCTGACGGCCTCGGTCATGGTCATCCCATGGTCCAGGACGTTCAGCGTCGCTTGCATCACGCCCATCGCAATTTGGGTACCGCCTGGTGCCCCGATCGCGAGTCGCAACTGACCGTCTTTGAAAGCGAGCGTGGGGCTGACTGAACTGAAACGTGACTTACCGGGTGCAATAGAGCCGGCTCGGCCAGGTCGCGGGTCAAACACCGCCATGCAGCCGTTATACATAAAACCAAGGCCGTCCGTGATGACGCCGGACGGCATCCCGAGCGAGTGGGTCATGGTCACCGCATTACCGTCGCCATCGATGACAGCCACGTGGGTCGTATCTTTTGGCTCGGGCATGCCTATACGTGACACGTGATGTTTGTGGCCAGCCTTGATACGCGCGGCCGCTTCCGCGGCATACGCCTTGGAGGTCAGATGTTCGATTGGTACGTCGTAGAATGCCGGGTCTCCCACATGCGCTTCTTTGTCGGCCGTCGCGATCTTCATCGCCTCGGTCACGACGCGGATGTATTCGACCGTGTTGTGGCCGATGTTGGCGAGGTCGAAGTGCTCGAGAATGTTCATCATCTCGGCCACCATGATGCCCCCGCCCGGCGGATGGTTGGTGCTGAGCGAGAAGTCCCGGTAGTCGAAACGAATCGGGTCCGTATGTGTGGTCTGGTACGACTGCAAGTCTTCCAGGCTAAGGAGGCCGCCATTGGCCGCAAAATCAGCTGCGATCTGTTCGGCGATCTCCCCCCTGTAGAAAATATCCGGGCCTGTCGCGGCGATACGTTCCAGCGTGGTTGCGAGATCGGTGTTGACGACCCAGTCGCCAACTCGCTTCAAACTCCCGTCCTCGCGGAAGTAGACATCCCGGCCGGTCTTCGAGAAACGTAACCGGTCCTCCACTTCAACGCGCCCGAAATCACTGCCCTGCGTCCACCAGTAATACACGTGTGGCCGTACCCGGAAGCCCTCCCTGGCCTGCGCGATAGCGGGGGCGCAGATGTCGGCCCAGTCGAAGGTGCCAAAACGACTGACCGCATCGTGATAAGCCATCAAGCTACCGGGCGTAGTGACTGACTGATAGCCGAGGTCATTGGCGTTACCCTTCAGCACAAAGCCAAAACCATCCCGGGTCTCTCCCACGATGGCGTCCTGCCACATTTCCGGCGTCGCGGCGAGCGGCGTTTTGCCGTGGAAATCGATGCACTGGTGTACACCCTGCCTCGGCATGTACAACTGGCACGACCCAAATCCCGCGATGCCGCACATCTGCGGATCCACAACACCCTGCACCAGCGCCGCCGCCATCGCTGCATCTACCGCGTTGCCCCCGCGCTTCAGGATTTCGGCGCCGGCTTCGGCCGATTCCGGCTGCGCGGTGACAATCATGGCCCGTTGACTCATTGACGTTTCCTCTGTGTGTTCCGTTACGACCGAGACCCGTTACCAGCGATAAACACCACTAACGAACAAGGCCGCCCATAAACTCGACGCCGCTCTGCTTGTCCATTTGCATGATGTGGTCGCACAGGCGCGAGATTTCAGCTTCGTCGGCGACCAGGCGCACATTGGCGCGGAACTTCTCTTCGATCTCCGCATGGCTGAGTGCGCGTTCGCCGGCACCTCTGTTGACGGGCTCATGGCGCTTGAGTTCGCGGCCGTCGCGAAGTTTGATGGTGACGCCACCGGAGAAGAACTCGGGGAAGCGCGTATCCGGATCCGCGCTGCAATCTACGCGGTCCGCCAGTGCCAGGATGGCTGGATCCGACAGGGATTCCGGCGCCAGTTCCGCCAGGTCAAACTTACCGCGTACCAGGGCGGCAGCGGCGATGTAGTGCATGCTGAACTTACCATCGTATTCGCTGCGAGGCCGCCGTTTGTTGTCCGCGGGTTCCGCAACGACCGGCAACGTGCCATCCGGAATCACCACCTGCATGTGATCAACATCATTGGCCGCAAACTGGTGCTCGCGCTGCAACTCGAGAGCGGCGTCGGCGGCGGCGTGCGTGAAATGGCAGGTCGGGTAAGGCTTGATAGCCGCCTCATCCAGCTCCCAGCGCTCACCGAGATCGGCGCTGATGGCCTTAAAGTCCGCGTCCGCCATTGCCGCCTCGCCCAGATGCATGCGGTAGACGCCATAGCGTCCCTCGTAAGGTTTGCTGGGACCGATAAACCCACTGCGTGCCAGATGACAGGCTGTGACTCCCGCTACCGCGCCCCAGCCTGGGTGTAGCCGCTTGTTCCATGCGCCTTCTTCCGCAAACTCCTGGCTCGCACTTGCCGTTGACCCGACGATGCCCTGTGCCGATATCAGTTGCGCTTCCGAAAGCCCCAAAAGCCGCCCGCAGATGAGCGTGGACGCAAAATGCGCGACGACTCCGGTCGCGTGATAACCCTCGTCATGCCAGCCAAATGGCTTTACGAGACCAAGCCGTATCGCGGCCTCCATGCCGACGACGTAACTGGTCAGGAGTTCCGTACCGGATGCATTTACATGTTCGCCGACCGTTAGCACGCTTGGCAGTGTCGCGGCTGTGGCGTGCACGATGGAGTTCATGTGCGTGTCGTCGTAATCCAGCCCGTGAATCAGCGCGCCGTTCATCGTCAGCGCATCACGCAGACTCAGGCGCTCGCTGCGGCCAATTACGCTCAGGTTGCCATGGCCGCCAAGTGTCACCAGTCCGTCCAGAATCTGCGGCGCAAACGGGTATTTGTTGGCGGCCAGCGCGATTCCCAGGGCGTCGAGGATGAGCGAATGCGCGCGCATACGCACCTCGGTGGGAATATCTTCGTAGCGCAGTCCCAGGGCGAAGCGGGCGAGTTGTGCCGCGTACGGCAGAACCTCCGATGAGTGACCCTGTGCGACCGGCGCGCTCGCTTGGTTCATTGATGTCTCCTCCGACCAAACGACGCAGCGTTTGGGTTCGCGATTAATTTCCTGAACAGGGCTAGAATAGCAGCATTGCCGGTGACGCCAGAGCTACACAGGCGGGGCTGTTTTAGGGGAGGACTCATGATGCTGAGAGTATGGATCGCGGCGCTGGCGCTCGTGAATGCATGCGTGTCCGCGCCGCTAAGCGCGGGCCCCAAAGCGCCTATAAGTGAGAGCGCAGACAGGACTGGTATCCACAAACAATGGTGGACATACCACGAATATGGAGGGCACGGACCCAGCCGCTGGGCGCTGGTGAACCCGGAGGAATCTAGCGCGTGTGGAAGCGGCAAAGCGCAAAGCCCGATCCACATCACGCACTTCCACGATGGTAACCTGGGTGCGCTGTCTTTCGACTATTGGCAGGCTGCGGTGTCCTTGCGTAACACCGGTCACCTGCTGCGGGTTGAGTTTCCGAAAGGCAATACGATGACGCTGGACGGTACAACCTATGACCTCGTCGAGATCAATTTCCACCACCGCGCGGAACACGTCATCCGAGGTAAGCGCGCGGGGATGGAGGCGCAGCTGGTACATCAAGATGCGAGCGGTAACCTTGCAGTCGTCTCTGTGATGTTCAACTACGGCGCACAGCACCCAATACTGCACGATCTGGGCTCCCGCTGGCCTGATCACAAAGGTGCCGTCTACTGGCTACCTGGTCGACCACACCCGTTTGAACTGTTGCCGGAAGACAAGAACTACATCACCTACACCGGTTCGTTGACCACCCCGCCGTGCACTGAAGGCGTCAAGTGGATCATTATGAAACAACAGCTCGAAATGTCGGTCGATCAAGTGTGGTTGATGGAAAAGGCCCTTGACGGTCACAACTATCGTCCTTTGCAGGCGCGCAACCGACGCGAAGCCTATCAGTAGCTAATTAGAACAAATAGCTCCCCGAAAACGGGGAGCTGGTGGCCGGAGTCGCCCATGGAATTCGATTACATTGTCGTAGGCGCCGGCTCAGCTGGCTGTGTTCTCGCGCGCCGTCTGACGGAAGATCCAAGCGTCTCCGTATTGCTGCTGGAAGCCGGTAGCAAAGACAGCAACCCCTGGATCCACATCCCCGCAGGCTTTATCAAGACGCTGAGTGATCCCAGCGTTAACTGGCTCTATCAGAGCGAGCCCGAAGCGGCGACGCTAAACCGTCCTATTCCAATCCCGCGCGGCAAGGTACTGGGCGGCTCCAGCTCAATCAATGGCATGTTGTACATCCGTGGACAACACCGTGATTACGACATCTGGTCACAGCTTGGTAACAAAGGCTGGTCCTTCGATGAAGTGCTGCCGTATTTCAAACGTTCGGAGAACCAGGAGCGTGGCGGTGACGAGTGGCACGGAGAGGGTGGTCCGCTCAACGTTTGCGACCAGAACGAAAAGGACAATGTCGTGTGCGACGCGGTTATTGCGGCGGCAGAGGCTGTTGGTATCCCACGCAATAACGATGTAAACGGCGCCGATCAGGAAGGCTTTGGCTACTGTCAGCTGACAGTACGCAAAGCACGCCGCAACAGCACGGCAGCTGCGTACCTGGACCCGGTGCGTTATCGCAAGAACCTGACAATCATGACCAACTCTCAGGCGACGCGTGTGCTGTTGGACGGCAAGCGGGCAGTGGGCGTCGAATATGATCGAGGTGGCACGCGCATGGAGGCTCGCGCGCGCGCGGAGGTCCTGTTGTCCGGAGGCTCGGTCAATTCGCCCCAGTTGCTCGAGCTTTCTGGCATCGGTGACCCGGAAGTCCTGAATGAATTTGGTATCCAGACAGCGCACGCCTTGCCGGGTGTTGGTGCCAACTTGCAGGATCATTTCGTTACACGTCAGACCTGGTACATCCAGAACGCTGAGAGCGTGAATCAGCGCACTCGCGGGTTGTCGCTGGCGTGGGAAGTCGCGAAGTACTTTTACAAGGGGGAGGGTGTCCTGGCGCTTAGCGTGGCCAACGTGGTCGGCTTCGCTAAAGTGCGTGAGGGTGTTGAGACCCCCGATATTCAATACCATATGACCCCGGCCAGCTTCGACAATACGCCGCAGCGCAACCTGGAGGCCTTTCCGGGCATGACGATCGCGCCGTGCCAACTGCGACCGCTCAGCCGCGGCACGATCCACATCAAGTCCTCAGAACCGCTGGCTGCGCCTGCGATCCGCCCGAACTTCCTCGACGACCAAGTGGACCGCGATACCATTGTCGGCGGCATGATGCTGGGTCGTAAGATCATGGAAGCGCCGCCAATGGACCGCTACCGCGGCGAAGAGACACGTCCTGGTACAGACGTGCAGACGTACGACGAATACCTGGACTATGCGCGCGCTACGGGCGCAACCGTCTACCATCCGGTTGGCACCTGCAAAATGGGGCACGACGGTCTTGCCGTGGTCGACGATCGATTACGGGTTCACGGCGTGGAGGCGTTGCGTGTGATTGACGCGTCCATCATGCCAAATCTGGTGTCGGGTAATACCAATGCGCCAACGATCATGATCGCCGAGAAAGCGTCTGACATGATCAAAGAGGACGCGCGCGCCTAAGGATTCTCTGACAGGAAATCAGCGCAGCCGGCGGATTTAGCGCTGCTCTGCACGACTTGCGCGCGGATGTGCGCGGCCAGGATAATCTGACGAGCCGTCTGCTCATCGTGTTGTTGTGCGACGGCCGTGTTCTGGTTGAGGGCGTGCCGAGGCCGGGCAAAACGCTTGCCATCAAGTCGCTGCCAGCTTTGTTGGGCGCCGATTTCCAACGCATTCAGTTCACGGCAGAACTGTTAGCAGCCGGTTTGACCGGTACCGAAATGTTCCGGCCATAAAACGCCACGTTCTCGTTTCGGCAAGGGCCACTCAGAACCCAATTGCGCAGGACGTCACTTTTACACTGCGGAGGCGCGACTGGATCGCTTTTTGATGCACGTGGAGGTTGGTTCTCCCTCACCGGCAATGGAATACGAAATGCTCCTGCTTGCACGGATGGACGCCCGCATCACTCACTCGCACAGAAACATCACCGAAACGCACGGCGGCTGTTGAGTTGGATATTCCTGCTGCGCGGCTTTGAAGGCTC
>JACLAC010004833.1_pt1 | contig 42028 bp, 34 predicted proteins | sample 8027881 | NCBI WGS metagenome assembly JACLAC01 (sample SAMN15725517, study PRJNA655200) | protist metagenome | isolation source: fluorescence activated cell sorting (FACS) single amplified genomes of... | place: Spain: Blaines Bay Microbial Observatory, Mediterranean Sea | collected 2016-01-19 | reverse complement strand
TGTTTATTAGGCGTTTTATGATACCGCTCGCATGAAGGCTAACAAGTCTTTTCGGCGTGTATTCTTTATCAAGTGAACCAAATAAAGTTTCGTTTAAGCGATTTAAGTTGGATGTTGCCACGTTGGCTTTCGGGTTGGCGTTGACGGCTTATTCTTTGTCTCTTAAAAAATAGTAAAATCGTTATGTCCCTCAAGGAGGCGAACAAAACTAATGAGTGTATCTAAGCATTCTTTTTTTAATGGCTTGTTTGCTGTAGTGGGAACAATCGGGCTGATTTTTATGTATGGTTGTAGTGGTGCCTTAGCACCACAGAGCCTCGGCCCACAAGAACCACTGCTTCAGACGATTGAAGGCCAAGCCAAATTTTCGGCCCGATTCCAATTGGAAGAAGAACCACAATTTTTCTACGACTTGTTCGGTAAAGAACTCTTAGAAGGTAATGAAGTTTATAACTACCGTGAAATGAAGGAGTTCGACCAAAATGGTGAGTTGGTTGTCGGTTGGACTGGTCAGCTCGACAGCGAACGTTTTAGTGCGCAGTTGGACCGTACTGTCCTAACAGAAGATAGCTTTAAAGGTCGGCACGTCGAATTCGCTATCGGTGATGATATGAGGATAAAACCCTCAACGCTATTCCCTAACCGTTACATCATTTATAAGACTGAATTTGATGGTTTTCGTTGGGATTTGTCCTTCTCTCAGGAGCGTCATCTTTTCACCCTTCTCAACTCTCGTATTTCGAATCCAGTTAAGCTTTCGGACGCGGCAGCTAACCTCGCTCCAACACTTGGGCGACGAAATGGATTGAATGAAGATGCTGGGATGCGCCACATCGAAAATGCGCGTCTAGTCGGTTTTCGTGCACAGGGCTTATTGGGTGATGTTTTTCGAGTTGGTGTAACTTATGTCAACCTTCATAAAGAACACCCCGAGCGTGTTGAAAATCCAATGATGGGTACTGTGGCAAACACTCCGCCAGAGCAGATTGCTATAGTTTTTCGAGATGATTCACCTGAAGACAATCATGCAGCGGTCTTTAGTTCTTTTGATCCTGCAAAGCATGCTGATTACATGAAAGGTGGAGTGGGGGCAGCTGTCAAATCTATAAAAGTTACAGTTACTACTCAGGAAATGGAAGAACCAGAACCACTTACACCAGAAGAAATTAAGGAAGGAAAGCGCCCTGGCAAGCCAACTCCGAAACCGGCTGCAACGCTTCCTGCTATCGAAGTTGACATGAGCGAGGTCGTTGCAGTACCTGGCAGTAAGCTAATCGAAGCTGGTGACTATAAGCTCGTTGAAGGCTTTGACATGATGGCTTACGTATTCGATTTCGCTAAAAATGATATCGATATCCATACAGTCAAAAATGTTGAATTCGAAATGGATGTGGCGGGTGACTATAATATCGTGGTTCAAGGATTCAGTAAAGCTAACATGAATGCGGATGATCCGTTGTTGGCTGAATGGATCAAGACTGCTGACGGACATATTGATATGCCGTATCGGGACGTTATTCAAGCTCCTGGAAACTATGGGCAAACTAGCGATTTTCAGGACGATCGAGTAAATCAGCAGCAAAACCCTGATATGTGGAAAGACACCCAGAAGAAGATTCGCTATCAGTTTGGTGCCGCACGCGCAGCCACGCTGTACGGTATTGACCTCGAGGGAACTGTCAAGAACGTCTTTATCCGAGCCCACTATTCAGTCAATGGTAAGTTCAAACAATATCCAACTGTATCGAAAAATAATATTGGGTTTAGCCGCTTAGCTGTCGGTGCCGAAGAGGAATCTGACCCAGGTTATGGCGCTAATGTTAGTAAAGATCCCAAAACTGGTCATGTCGTTGATGCTAACGGGGTCAGAACGTATGCTGACACTGACGGTGAATCATTTGAAGCTAAACTTGGTGGTTCTCCAAATGATGATGGCGAAATGCAAAGAGAGAAGGCTTGGTTCGTCAACTTGAGACAGCGATTTGAAGTTGCTCAACGGCCACTTTACTTAGAGCAAGCTGTCTATCATGTCGATCCCGGCTATACTACCACTTACAGAAACTTTGGTGCTAATACCGATCGTGATCAACCTTATTCATTACCAAGAACCCCGGAATCGGGATCAGAGTTTGACCCTTATGACGAGGTCAACTATATGTTGATCGAAGATGACGATGATGATGATGATTGGCCAGATGACATCGACTTTGATGGTGTCCTACCTCAAGCCGATGACCGAGACCAAAATGGTATCTTGGACTATCAAGAAGATTTCTTGGTTTTCGAAGCTGACCCTCCAGTTTTTGATGATTTGATTGACCTGAATAACAATGGGATCATTGATTCTTTGGAAGATGACTATGAACCAGAATACGAGTATGGTATTAACCGAAGGGGTTACCACTTAACCGCTAGTTACGATGTTCTTGACAACCTGACTGTCAAAGCCGGTTGGTTAAATGAGCGTGAAGTTTCAAGTGCACGCCGTAATAACAATAGGTATTTGCATATCAATTATCAGAGAGACATTCCATCCTTTGGTACAATCCTGTTCCAAAACCGGTTTGTCCGTGTACGAGATGACATCCCAGATTACTCAATTACACTGTTTATTGGTGGTCAAGAAGCTGAAAGTGTCCAAGACGAGCTCGATTATTACAATGCTCGTGTTAACACATCAACACTTCAGTTCCTCTTCACGCAAATTCCAGGCCTAACGCTAGAAACTAAGTTTTTGGTTCGGATCCAAAAGCAATTCTCACCAGATGATAATGAGGCAATTGCTTTAGATTTAGAGGAAACTGAGCGTAATGAGCGTGTTGATTTCATGATTCCGATTGAGCAGGTTCGTGCTGATGGGGACAAGCGCGCTTCTACCATCTATCCTGATATGGGGCAAACCCCTGTTAAATTAGAAGGTGGTAAATTGGCAGCTAATGCTGATGCTGACGGCACAGGTCTTGACCACAATAAAGAAAACTGGAAGTCTCGTCGGTATGCTAGCAAAACCGCCAGAACTCAGGTTTCGATTTTAAAAGCGAAGTATGAGATACCTCTGGGTGAATTACCCTACTTTGACAAAGTTGGTGAAGACTTAACATTAACCCCGATGGTTAAGTTCATTTGGGATAAAGCTTTCGACCGAAAGGCTGACGAAATTCCAAAAACTCTAAATGCCAAAGTTTATGTTCCAACGGACCCTGAGCCAATAGAGTATCTGCGCTATAACAGAAAGAGCCGTGAAGATATCAAAGGTTTTAGAGTTGACTATCAATTCACACAACGTATGAACGTCATTGCCGGTTATCAGAATAGAAAGTTCACTAATAGAGATGACAGCTTCAAGAATTTCTTGGAGAAGTTTCCGGATGATGAGCCAGTGCCATTGCTTTACCGTAAGCATCTAAGAACCAGAATACTTGAACTTCAAGCGATTAACCGTGGTGAATGGCTTGGTTTCAATATCGTGGTTCTGGCTGGATTCAGACGAACTACTATCATGTGGACACCAGATGACCCAGTAGCGAAAGACGGTTACTTTGATGCTGATAACAATGCTACAAGCGTTAAGAGCCGAAGTAATACGACCTTCGTCAGAGCAATGATGGGATTCTAGAATCTCGAGTAAAACAAAAAAGCCCTCTGGTTGTCAGAGGGCTTTTTTGTTTTGCAACCAACTTCCCCCAAAGATTAGGACGTCGGTCGATGTTTTTTGGGTAAGTAGGGAGATTAACCGAAACTTTGTATTCCCTTGGGGGTTACTACCCTTGCGGGAGATTTTTTCCGATTCTAACCATTTACCGAGACTACATTAATTATTTATCTTTATCTAGGAGAGAATGAATGAAACGTTTGAGTTTGACACTCACCCTGGCGCTTTTGGTTTTTGCCAGCTTGAGCTTTGCTCAAGATTCTACTACTGGAATTGTCCGTGGCCAAGTATTAGATACAACTAGTCAAAGAAACCCTGTTGCTGGAGTGGAAGTTATTATTGTTGGAACCAGTGGAAATGAAGAGAGAGCTACAACAGACGAAGCTGGTTCCTATCGAATGGAAAATGTTCAGCCTGGTCGTTATTTGTTTACTATTAGTAAAGCTACTTATGGAGGTAGACAAGGATTCAAGGCCGTTACTGTTATTGCGGGTGGCGACCACTTCCAAGACTTGAAAATTACCAAAAAAGATACAGTGGTAACTTTCTTCCAGAAATTTGGCTTTGTTTTCTGGCCATTAATGATCTGCTCCGTTTTAGCTATCACTTTTATCATTGAGCGTCTAATTAGCTTTTTAGGATCCAATAGTTCTACTATCCCATTTGATCAACTACTAGCTAGTGTGACAGACTCAGTGCGAAATGGAAATACGATGGAAGCAGTTTCGACGTGTGAAGAAGCTGGCGGTCCGGTTGCCAATGTACTGAAGGCTGGCTTGTTACAATACAGCCAAGCTCAAGTTGAAGATCGAACTGTTTCTAAAGAAGAAATTATGGAAAGTTTCTCAGAAGCAAGTTTAACTGAAATTCCAGAATTAGAATCTAACTTAGTGGTTCTGAGTACAATTGCGGCGATTTCGCCTCTGTTCGGTCTCCTGGGTACTGTAACAGGTATGATTAGTGCATTTACAACTATTGCCTTGGAAGGAACAGGAGATCCACAAGAATTGGCCGGTGGTATTTCTCAAGCACTCTTAACAACAGCAGGTGGTTTGACAATCGCCATCCCGTGTTTGATTGGCTTCAATGCATTTGATTCCCAAGTAAATGGAAAAGTTAATCAGATTGAAATCGCCTCGGCTGAAGTTGTAAATGCTTTAGTTTCGAGCCAAGGCAAGTAGGATAAATTGTATTATAGCGAACTGAAGGGGGACAATCGTCAGCTCTTCAGTTCTGCTAAATAGAGGTAAAGATATGCCAGCAATAAAAGAAGGGAGAAAGTCAAAATCAGTTGAGATGGATATGGCTCCAATGATCGACTGTGTGTTCTTACTCTTGATTTTCTTTATGGTTGCCACAACCTTTGCACCAATGCCGGGACTGCGAGTCCAGTTACCACCCCCTGGAAAGCCAAATCCAAACAAACCGAAAGGCTTAATCATCAGGGTCGCAAACCCAGATGCAGGGCAATACCAAGGTACGATGATGCTTAATGAAGACGTTGTTCAGTTTGATGAGCTGTTTAATATGCTTGTTAATAAGCCTGATGAAATGAAAAGTATGTTAATTATTCAGTCTGAGCGAGACGTAATGCATGAGCAAGTCGTCCGAGTAATGGATGTTGCTAAACAGTCAGGTATTGTAAAAATTGGTTTCGCTGTGGTTGCCAGAGAATAAGCCAAAAGGAGAATTATTAATAATATGGCTATTAAAAGACGTATAAAAGACAGAGATACGGAGCTTCAAATGGCTCCAATGATCGACTGTGTGTTTCTGCTTCTGATTTTCTTTATGGTGACAGCAGTCATGAAAGTAGAACCGAACTTTACTATTACTTTGCCACGATCCGATACTCAACATGAATTTCCCCGAAAAAAATATAACGTATTTGTCGGGCAAAATGATGAGATTGCTATTGATGATCAAGTATTTGACCTAGAAAGTATGGAACGTTTTCTCGCTTCACACAAGGACCATATTAGTACTCTGATTATCAAAGGCGACAAGCGAGCCAAACATGGCACTATTATCGATGTTATGGAGCGTGCTAAGTTGCAGCTTGACAATGAAGATGGCCAAGAAATTGCCTTAGCAGTTAGGGAAGAAAAGTAGCAGTTCTAGCGTTCCCTAATTGGATTAAAAGGCAGCAAACATTAGTTTGCTGCCTTTTTTGTTTTATATGTATTTTTAGAATTCTTAATCCTATCAGCAAATTACGAGGGCACGATGCTTCTGAAACAGAGCTTGATCATTTCACTATTATTATTTTGCCTTTTATCTTCTTTGTCTTTTGCTCAAGACCAAAACTTGGTGCCTTATTATAATCAATTTGAACAGCTATTTGAACAAACTGAACAAACTGATCAAACTGATCAAACTGAACAAACTGATCAAACTGAACAAACTGATCAAACTGAACAAACTGATCAAACTGAACAAACTGATCAAACTGAACAAACTGAACAAACTGAACAAACTGATCAAACTGATCAAACTGATCAAACCGAGAAAACCGAGAAAACCGAGAAAACCGAGAAAACCGAACGAACTGATGATAATCTTCCATCACAAAAATCTGGCAAAAAAAAACCCCAGAGATTTGGTTATCAATACTTTGAGGGAGCGAGAAAAAGAATTCTGAGGTTAGAACAAGAATTACAAACTAACGGAATTCCTCAAGCAAAAATCCAAGATGCTATTGGTGGTTTTGTTGGACCAATAGAAATGATGCAAGGGAATGTAAATGCGCAAATACCCCATAATCGGATACTGGCTCCTGGAGACAAATTAACCTTAATTTCTTGGAGTGATCAAACATCGCTCAAAAAAAGTGCAATTTTGGTAGATGCACAAGGTTACGCTATCCTACCACAAGTGGGAAAACTGGTCGTCAGAGGCATGACGCTAACTCAGTTTGAAAAAATTGCCCAAGAAGCGCTCTCCCATAAACAATTCACGGACCTGAAGGTCGTTGCGAGTTTTACGGAACTCCATACTATACAAATTTTTATCACTGGTTGGGTTTTTCGTCCAGGCACCTATGCTACTAGCAGTGTAACTAGTGTTTTTAATGCGCTTTATCTGAGTGGTGGACCAAGTGAAAGTGGCGCTTTACGCAAAATTCACCTGATTCGAAACGGTGAAACAACTCATATCGATTTTTACCAATATCTAATGAAGGGGGATTCCAGCCAAGATATTCCTTTAGTAGCCGGAGACACTATCTACATCGCACCTGTTGAGAAACTTGTAGAAATTTCTGGTGAGGTCCGTCGACCGGGCGCTTATGAAGTTTTGCCAGATGATAATTTTGATGTCTTGCTTGAAATGGCTGGGAACATAAAGCCTACTGGTTTTGCTAAACGAATTCAAATTAATACGGTCTTACCTAATGAAGAACGTATCCTAAGAGAAGTTGATGTATCAAAAAAAACAAATCCCCCTATTTTTCATGGTGATGAAGTACTTGTACTACCAATTCGTGATGAAATTTTAAACATTGTTCATATCGAAGGTCTAGTAAAAAGGTCTGGTATTTATGAGTTAAAGCCAGGTATGCGGATTGCAAACTTGATTAAGCGTGCTGAGGGGTTAGCAGGAGAAGCTTTTTCAGATCGAGCAGACTTATTTCGCTTAAATGAAGATGAAAAGACTACAGTTCTTATTCCTCTAAATTTACGAAAGGCTTTAGCTGAAGACACAGAACACAATCTGGAAATGAAAAGTCGGGATCGGTTAGTTGTTTATTCAAAATTTGAGGTTGACTGGTATCCTGAGCGAATTGTTAGGGTTGAAGGTGATGTAACTAAAAGTGGTTCATATGAACGTTCGGACCAAATGAGAATCTCAGATTTACTTACTCAAGCGGGCGGCTTGAAACCAACCGCTTATTTGCCGAGAGCGACACTGTTTCGTCTAAATCAACGACAACAAATGGTAATTGCAGTAACAGTCAATTTGGAACAGTTACGGAAAGGTATAGAGTCTCAGAATATCCTTTTGGTAGATGGCGATACTCTTATGATTCATCGATTTGATGAAGTTGAATGGCACGCTAAAAAGGAAGTTACTATTACCGGTCATATACACAAACCTGGTATATATCCACGTCTGGATAATATGAGTATAAATGATTTGATTTTTCATTCTGGTGGACTTTTGCCCAACTCGGATAATATTGCCCTAGTTCTACGTCGCGATCGAAAGTGGATTGTGTCAGAAAGTATAAAGGTTGACTTGACAGCCCCAGATCAAGCTAATCTACGGTTGGAAGACGGTGACAACTTGATAATATATACTAAACCTGAGAGAAAATGGCAAGCCAAACGAGAAGTTATTATTTCTGGGGCTGTACAGAATCCTGGTGTTTATGAAAAAGTAGATAACATGACGATTAGTGATCTATTATTTCGATCTGGTGGAACTTTGCCGTCGGCCTACCTAGATCGAGCTTATTTACAACGATTTCTGCCAGATCAAGAAAGAACAAAACTAGTTCCTGTCAACTTGAAAGAGGTTTATGACGGCGTAGAAAATGCTGATTTTCTCCTACAAAACAGAGATCGCCTAACCGTATCGAATTTTCAAGAAGTTGCATACTATCCGAAACCGAATGTGACAATTTACGGAGCGGTGCAATTCCCTGGAGAATATGATTATCAAGAAGGCATGAAGTTAGCTGATTTACTATTTTTGGCAGGAGGTAAACTACCTAATGCTAGAGAAACAGCTGAAGTTGCACGAGCTTTTGGTGCTGAACAGACACAAATTATAAAAGTTGACCTAAATAAACTATTGGGTGGAGACAATAGTCAGAATATTACCTTGAATAGTAGAGATGTTGTAACCATACCAAGTCTACAAAATTTTCGAGAAGATCCTCTAACTGTTACCATTTCGGGACAAGTAGCTTATCCGGGAGTTTATACTATTCAACCTCAGGATCGTTTGAGTGACTTAATTAATAGAGCTGGAGGTTTGACCAACTATGCTTTTCCTGCAGGAGCTGTTTTCTCACGAAAAGAGGAAAAATTGATTGATAAAAATCAACTAGACGCCTTAGAAAGAACGATCAAGCAAGTGGAAGCTGAAAAAGAATACGAATATATTCGAGAATTAGCAAAAAGTCAGCGAGCGTATAAACGTGAAGGCGTAGCGGATGAGTTAGAACAAACAGTTACATCAGTTGCCCAGTTGGCAACTACGTCGGCAACACCTTTGGCTGCAGTTGGACAACTTGGTAACCTGACGCAAGGGTTGAACTCAGAAGGAGCACCAGTCAGTAGTACTAGTCAGCCTGTTGATAGTCAGGAAAAAGAAGCACCTATTGTACCAATCAGGTATAGTATTAATAGTGGGAATGGAGGAAAACTAGTAGATGATAACAACGTACTACCTTCTACATTAGCTGAAAAGGCAGAAAACTCAATAATTGACCCAGATTTACCTAATGTTGATAAAGATGTCGAAAAAACCGAATTATTCAGTGAAGAAAACCCCCTATCAGGTTTAAATCCCGATCATGATTTAACAAAAGAAAAAATACCAAATGATGCGGTCTCACCTGAAGATACGGCAATTGCACCAGAAATGACTACACAAGTTGGTATTCATTTAGTAACTCCAGCAAGAAAAATAAAGGCGATGATACCTAGTCGTCGTATTTTAATAAATTTGCCTCAAATCCTCACAGAACCGCACAGCGGAATTGATCCATTATTGGAAGACCAAGATGAGATTTACGTTCCTCAAATTCGGCAAACTATTCTCGTAACCGGTGGAGTCTTACACCCCAGTTCTTTTATTTTTCGAAAAGGCTTAAAGAGTAAAGATTATATTGAAATGGCTGGTGGGTTTGCCCGAGATGCAGATACCAATGGTGTTTATTTATTGAAAGCCAATGGCCTAGCTTATCGCGGAAAGAACGCTGATCGTATAGAAAACGGAGACGTAATTGTAGTCCCAACACGAGTAATGGTTGAGCGAGTCAATGAGCGCTGGGATCAAATATTTAGTGTTGTTCGCCTAACTTTGGTAACAGTTACTACAGCGTATCTAGTCGGTCAATTTACCAAGTAAAGAGAAAATTGATTGCTTGTGGCGACCAAATGATTAAAATCACGATGAACTTGAGATGTCCAAAACTGATCTATCCATAGTTCAGCTCATCTTCAGCTTATTTATATTTCTATTTTCTGGTTTTGTAATCACCTTACTATGGCGAAGAAATCAACGTAACCATAATCGGTTGGTCAAATTCCAGTTATTTGGTTTAGGTTTTGTTGGAATTACACTAACTTGTATTTTTTTAGTTCCAGCTTGGGCTCACCTATATACTGAAATTCTTTGGTACAAAAGTATTTCGTATGATCACATTTTTTTCTCACTTCTGCACTTAAAATGGATTCGACTAATAGGTAAACATTTACTAATCGCTCTGGTTTTCATTAGTAGTAATTGCCTCGTAGCTCACCTTATTTGCCCAGTATCCAATGAATTTGGTCGTTGGACAGAGGACAGAACCTACCGTTTTTACCGTTTGATCGCTACTATAGTTATTCTCATTTCAGTGGTATTAGCATTGCCAATGGCTTTTTTTTGGGATTATTTTTTACGAGCCGATAATGCAATCCAAATCGACGATTTGGAACCAATTTTTCAGTTGCCCAAGACCTATTTTTTATTTCAGTTTCCAAAAGACAGGATTACTAATACTTGGTATCGTTGCTTGATGTGGAGTAACATCCTCATCATGGCTCTTCTATACCATTTTTATTATCGGAGAGACCCACAGACGGTAGCCCGTATCAAAATCAGCCTAGCTTTGCATGCTAGTATTCTTTGGTTGTTTTTATTAATATTGTCCTTTTGGGGATGTCAGTTAGATATCTGGAATACACTATTTACATCGAAAGTACCGTGGGGGTTGGGTAGATTAAACGGATTTGGCTTCATCGATGATAAACTTGTTAAAGCATACCGACTCTATCGTATAGTACTCTGTTTATTTGGTATTTCTATTTTATCGAATTTGATATGGCGTGTTCGATGGATATGGTATGTTTCAGCAATTGGGTGGATGGTTAGCTATCTGGTTTTGATTCAAGCCTACCCATTGGCTTCCCATCTAATCAAGGAACGTCGAGATCCACATGTAGAAATTCCCTATTTAGTTAATCATATTAAGGCTACCCGTCAGGCTTTTGGGCTTGACTCAATGACCCTAAGAGTTGGAGATGTTACTGGTAGTGCAACACTTGATTTGATCGAAAAACACCCAGAAGTCAAAAACAATATTCAAATTTGGGATCGTCGAGTGTTATATGAGGTCCTCACCGGCCACCCACAACGGTTGATGCCATATTTTCAGTTTCACCCTTATACAGACGTTGACCGCTACCGAATTAATGGAAACCTAAGGCAAGTTTTAGTAGCTGCTAGAGAAATTGATGTTGAATCGTTACCAGAAGAAGCACAGGATTGGGTTCACAGAAAACTAATCTATACACATGGGTACGGGGTTTGTGTAGTACCTGTCAACGAGTTTCAACAACAAGACCCTGTATTTTGGGTAAAGGGTGAAAAAAGAGTCGGTGATGAGTGGCGGCTTGTCAGCCAAAACGATTTTCCAACTATTACGCAGCCACAAATTTATTATGGAGAATTAACCCAAGAATATGTCATTGTCGGAACTAATCGGGATGAAGTAGATCTAGAAAATCATGAGTACCAAGGCGAAGGAGGTATTTTACTAAATAATTGGATTCGTAGGTTTGCTTTTGCCGTTCGGTTTGATTTTTGGCGGATTATTTTGTCGACGGATATTAATTCTGAAGAAAGCCGAATCATGTTTCGGCGTAAGATTGGAACAAGAAAAGCAACGAGTCTTGAAATTGTCGCTGATCGTGTTTCTCATGTTGCTCCATTCTTTAGGTGCGACCCAGATCCTTATATTGTCGTTGGCAATGATGGACAACTATGGTGGATTGTTGATCTCTACTTAACAAGTGATCATTATCCAAACTCCAAGACTTATATAGACCAAACAACACTAATGGAAACGTACTCCGAACCGAAATTTGACAGGTATAACTACATCAGAAATCCAGCCGTTGCAGTTATCAATGCCTACAGCGGAAAGATTAACTTCTACTTTACTAAAGAAACAACCGAACCAATTTCCTTGAGTTACGAAAAAGCATTTGCCACAGATGATGGAAGATCGCTGTTTAAACCTCTACAAGAAATGCCGGCTGGCTTACAAAATCATTTGCGTTACCCTGACTATCTGACCAGAGTTCAAGCAGAAATTTATAAAGATTATCACGTCCTCGATAGCCATCCCAAAAATTACTCAACTATATTTTTTCAAGCCTCGGACAAATGGGATATACCAAAGGAAAAGTACGGAGAAGATAGTTCTTATAAATCAATGATGCCCTACTATGCGACTGTTAGCTTACCCAGTAGCCATTCAAATTCTGGTTTAGTTGAGTTCGTTAATATTATCCCATTTACACCACCAGAGCGAGTTCGGTACATGAATGCAATGATGGTTGCGCGTTGTGACGATGAGTTTTACGGACAACTAGTCCTATATAATTTGCCGAAGGATCAAACTATCCTTGGCCCAACTCTGGCTGAGGCAACCATCGACACCAAATTATCTCAGGATTTAACACTATGGAACCAGCAAGGAACCGTAGTTATTAGAGGTAACTTGCTGGTTATTCCTGTTGAAAATACCCTGTTTTACATAGAGCCAATTTACCTAAAACCAGAAGGTGTGGAATATCCAGACCTTGAGGTCATAACGGTTCAGGCTGGAGGACAATTCGCATCAGCTAGTGATTTCGACGGCGCATTGAGGGAAATTTACGGCATAGGGGTTTCGGCCATCAACAAAGAACAAATACCAAAAAAAACAAACGGAAATTCGGAGTCCGCTACTTTAAGTTTGGAACATTTAATCCAATCAGCCAGCAAGAACTATAACCAATATCTAGAACTAACAGGAGATGGAAATTTATCAAAGGCTGCAGAAGCGTTTGAAACTCTAGGACAAAACCTAAAATCTTTAGTCAAGAAAGAATACATTAATCCGCCAAAAATTGAACAGATACAAAACAATCAATAGTAATACAATCCTTCCCTTTTTTGCTGATCGTGCCATTTAACTGAAAAATAAAATAAATTACGCATGATATCTGAGTTAATTGCAACATCTTCTTTAGTTTGATTCTTTAAGCTTGTGACAATGTACAATCCAGCCTGAAGTTGAAGAGTCAAGATGGAGGCATTTTGGTTGTCATTAGTTGTAGCAAAGACACGATACTTGTCAGACCACTCTGACCATGTATCGTGAGTTTTCATTGACTGAACAGGATGAGGCAACTTGAAAAGCTGATTACCTTCACGGGTTGGTTTGAATTGCACGTTCTCTTTCTGCTCCTCCCCAATTAACAATTCAGGAATCCAGCCTACACTTCGTCTCCTTAGATTATGCATTATTTGCCCTGATGTGATTACAATCCCACCATGACTCACAAAATTTTTAATTCGATGTTCAGCATCTATGTTTAGCTGATAACCATCCTTATAAATTTCACCGTAGCCTAGCCATAAAACGTGGGCTTTGTGTAGTGGTGCTGTATTTAGTTCTTTAATTTGCTGAAAAAGTAAACGGTGATTGCCAACCTGTTTAAAAAGCTGTAATTTAGGAAATTCGGCTTGTGTTTGGTTGCCGGTCAGTGCTAGAACTTTTACTGGTAATCCCATTTTTTGAAACTTTTGTAAGTGGTAGCCGACGGGCTTAAACAAAATATTAGCTATTGGCTCCCGACGGCTAGTATTCTGACCAATGGCGTTAACCAGAGTCATGTGGTCGACGAGTCTCCGTTTGCTAAAAACTAAAAGGTTTGAACCACGAATTCTTCGTAAACGGTCATCCATTTTTTCAAAAGCACTTTGAACGGACCATCTTCGTCCATAGCTTTGATTCACTTCCCGCAGGTCAATTCGATCTTCATTAACATTAGTTACATAACCATGAATAACATTAATTCCTTTTACAACCTGTCCATATGAATCTTTAAACTCAACATCTCTGTTTTGCTTAGGATCGAGTGGATTTAGAGCTAAAGATTCTATGTCTAGAGGACGAGGTTCAAACCGCTCAGCACTTTCAACAATTTTGCAATATTCACGAGGGAAAACAACGTCAGCCTCACGAAAAGATCTAAATGGCAGCGTCAAATATTCAAAATTTCGGAATGTTCGGTGTTTTTGAGTAAATAGTTGTTGAAATGGCTTGATGTTCTCTCTTTTTGGGTTAGGTCTCATCTCGATTTCTCTAACTTGAAAAGCTGGAATACGAAACCCCCACTTAAGTTCATTCTTGGCATCTCCATCTCCATGATACCGAATCTCTTGCATTTCAACGTCATAGGGGTTATTGTTTTCGATTATTAAACTCGAACCTTCAATTCTTCTCCGCAGACCTCTATCATCTCTAAATCCTTCCTCCAGTTTTCTCTGGCTGTTTTCACCCAGTTTCCCACGTTCTGGCATTCGAACATCCCAGTAGTCTGTATATCCATTTTTATTTTCTTCTACATTCATTAAATATATATTACGATCATTATATTCTTTTAAAATACCAACGAATTCTGTAACTGTTCCATTTTTGTCATCGAAACGAACTTTCACCTTTGTACCAATGAAGCGCTCAATTAACCTTTCATAACTTTCTTCCATTGCATAATCGTATGCATCTTTTTGAATAGTATCCATTTCTTTTTGGATATTTATGCCCCCAACATTTTGCTGCAATGGTTGAAAAGCTTTCGATCTTTTAATAGACCCCCATATCATTTGAACCGTTTTAGATACGGAATCACGTAGCGCTACACCAAAATTACGAACTCGTCTTAGTAGGCGTGTCGTGAAACGCGGGTGGTACACCTTGTCGAGATCATTGTCCCGTTCTTTCCTTTCAGTTTTATTCATCGCATCTAGATATCGAATATAAGCCATAATATCCGAATTCTTGAACAGGAAACTAGGGGGGCCTCCTCTTTGGCGAGACTCCTCAGAAATAATCTCGACCCCAGTTGTTTCCAGTCGCATAGTGCCCTGATATCTGGTATTGTCCTTCATCTGGAAAACAAGATATTTGCCCAGTAGTTGTTTGAGAATCTTATCCTTTCTAAACAAATCAATCAAATAGTTGACTGTGGCAAAAAGGAATATAAGGATGGTAGAGGCTAAAAGAGGATTATCGACTAATCTTTGTAGGAAGGAAACTCTTTTTGCCTCACCAATATCGCTCTGGGCAGAGACAAGAAATGAATAGGATATAGATAATGCAAAGGAGAACAACAGAAAAGATATGCGGGAAAGTAACATCAGATCAGCTAATGGAAAGTAGGAAACAGGTCAGACCAGATTTATAATTACATCAAGAAACGAGCCCCGAAGGTTAGTCTCGTTGTAGCAGACATCGTTGATACTAGTTTACCTGTTCAGGTTCACCATTAGTATCTGCTAACCGCGTATTAACGACAATGATAACGGAATCTCTATCTTGACCACCACGATTGTCTTTCACAAGGACACTCACAAGATAACTACCAGGAGAATCAGCCCTGAATTTAGCACTAGCACCACTACCTTCTTCAATCAAACCACCGGCATCACTGTTTTCTTGATCTCTAGCAGACCACTCAAAAACCAAGGTGTCGTTATCCGGATCACTGGCTTGGGCTACCAGAAAAATCTCTTGATCGACGTAATGTGGCATGGCCGGACTCAGGGTAACCGGGCTAGTACCGTCTAGGACTGGAGGCTTGTTTAGTGCATTAACCTTGATAAAAGTTGAATTCTGTATTTGATGCCCATTACCATCGCTTACTGTAACTGATATAGCGTAAATATCAGCCTGTTCGGCGGAGAAATAAACTTTTGGTCCTTTGTTAGGCGCGTCTTGCTCACCTTCTGTTTCCGTTTCCTGAGTTTCTCGTTCGACTACGGCTTTAAAAACAGTAGCGACTTCTTCGTACTTTCCGTTTCTCGCCGTCCACTCAATTATCAATTCATCTTGATCTGGATCTTCGACCTTGATCTCTAGTTCAATAGTTTGTCCAGAGAAAACCTCGTAGGGTTGCTCTAATTCAGACAGGATGTCAATGTCCAAAAATTCTGGCGGTTCATTTCGTCCACAACTCAACACAAAAAAGGTTAAAATAACAAAAAACAGGAAAACGGGAGAACTTAACCGGACTCTATCCATCATCTATTACTTGCCCTAATTCTCGGCAACTCTATCATAATCAGTCAGTAATGTCAAACTAAAACAGACCAACACCGCACCTCATTTCATGCTATGGTTCAACTTGACTCAACACGCAGTTCTATGGGATAATGTGGAGTTTTTGAAATCAATCTCTTCGAGGTCTAGTATGTCCCTAAAAGTTGGAATTAACGGTTTTGGCCGGATTGGCCGAAACGCGTTCCGCGCCGCTCTAGCTAATCCTAGTTTAGGCGTTGAAATTGTAGCAGTGAATGATCTGACCAATCCTGAAACTCTAGCTCATTTGCTAAAGTATGATTCAGTCCATGGTAATCTACCGCATGAGATCAGCGCTACAGAAGGCGATCTTCTCGTTAATGGCAGTCCGATTTCAGTTTTTTCTGAACGTGATCCAGCTGATCTCCGTTGGGGCGACAACGGTATAGATGTAGTAATTGAATCAACAGGATTTTTCACTGAAAGATCAGATGCGGAAAAACATATCAAGAGTGGTGGAGCAAGGAAAGTTATTATTTCGGCACCAGCGAAGGGCGAAGACATCACCATTGTTCGTGGTGTTAACGAAGATAGTTACGATAAAGATGCTCACCACATTATTTCGAATGCATCTTGTACTACAAACTGTTTAGCTCCGATTGCTAAGGTTTTGTTGGAGAACTTTGGTGTCAACAGCGGATTAATGACTACGGTTCACGCCTATACTGGAGATCAAAAGGTGCATGATTTTCCACACTCAGATATGCGTCGAGCTAGAGCTGCCGCTTTATCTATGATACCGACTACTACTGGTGCTGCGGTTGCAGTGTCCCGAGTTTTACCGGAACTTGAAGGGAAATTAGATGGAATGGCAATTCGGGTTCCGACGGCGAATGTATCAGTCGTTGACCTGGCAGTAGACTTAGAGAAAAAAGCCACAGCAGATGAAGTGAATGCCACACTTAAAGCAGCGGCTGAATCGAGTTTAAAAGGTATACTTGCTTACAGTGAAGAACCACTAGTTTCGATTGACTTTAACGGTTCAAAACTATCCTCCGTTGTTGACGGACCTTTCACCAAATTTATTGAAGGTGGATTAGTCAAGATACTTTCGTGGTACGATAACGAAACTGGTTATTCGAATCGATTGGTTGAGCTAGCTGCGCAGGTTATATAATTCTTATTTTAAATTAGACGGAGCACAGAATTGAGAAGACCTATTATCGCAGGAAATTGGAAATTGAATAAAACTATCGACCAATCGGTGGATTTCGTTGTAGAACTACAGTCGTTGGTCGATGGAACTGGAGATGTTGAAGTTGTAGTTGCTCCGGCATTTACTGCTTTATCTGCAGTGGCAAATGCACTAAATAACAGTTCAATTGGTGTTTCAGCTCAAGATTTATATTGGGAAAATAGTGGAGCTTTCACCGGTGAAGTTTCAGCAGAAATGATTGTTGATTCTGGTTGTTCTTATGTTATTGTTGGCCATTCAGAGCGCCGCCAGTTTTTTGGTGAAACCAACCAATCGGTTAATCAAAAGGTGAAAGCCGCCTTGGAAAGTGGTTTAGTACCGATTGTTTGTGTCGGCGAAATGTTGGAAGACCGAGAAAGTGGAAAGACGAAAAAAGTTGTTACAAATCAATTGGTTGATGGTATAGATGGATTATCAAAAACAGATATTTTGCGTATTATTATCGCTTATGAACCAGTCTGGGCCATTGGCACTGGTAAGACGGCTTCTCCCGATCAAGCTCAAGAAGTCCATTCTTTGATTCGATCTGTCATAGCAACTTCGTACTCGGATCAGATTGCAGAATCGGTTCGTATTCAATACGGAGGGAGTGTTAATCCGTCTAATGCCGCCGAATTGTTATCCAAACCCGATGTTGACGGAGCATTAGTTGGTGGCGCAAGTTTAGATGCTGACTCGTTTGCAGAAATCGTTCGGGCTAGCCATCAATAGTTGGTAATTCTGGGGAGAAAATTATGAACATTTTAGTTGGACTCGTAGTAGCAGCTTTCGTCGTCATATGTTTTTTGCTAGTGATTGTGATTTTATTACAAGATAGCAAGGGTGAAGGCTTGTCTTCTAGTGCATTCGGTGGTAGCGGGCTAGAATCTGTTTTAGGTGGACACGGTGCTACCACATTTTTGTCTCGTTTGACAACTTGGACCGCCATCAGTTTCATGGTGATTGCTTTGTTTTTGATGAAGTTTTACGGTGAATCTAATGATATTGCACCAATTGAGCAACCTAACGTTTCTCAAGAAATAACGGTACCTGAGAATGCTGTTGAGAGTACGGTCATTCCTGATGCTACCGAATCTGAATCGTCGGAATCTAATATACCGAAAGAAACAGACAGCGGAAAAACTGAAAAAGCGAGTCGTGAGTCGGGTAGTGTTAACAAAATAATAGAAGGAGCGTCGGGTGAATAACATATCAAAAGATTTAAGTAGACAGAACGCTTGCTAACTTGGGTTGTTCATCCTTTTGTAGAAAACCGGAAGCGGTCAGTTTTGCTGATCGCTTTTTTAGTACTGATTTTGGCTTTAGTTTATTTATCGACAAAATCAATCTACATTGTGGTACTGTCGGTTTTCTTTTTCGGGGCGGGTCTTTACAAATATTTCGTTCCCTTTCATTATCAGTTCGATCAACGAAAAATAGTCGTTTTGTCTTTTTTATATCGATTTGAGAAAAAGTGGGAATCTTTTCGTAGTTTTTACGCCGACAATAATGGCGTTCTATTAAGTCCGTTCGAACGCCCCTCTCGGTTAGAAAATTTCCGTGGCTTGTATATTCAGTTTGGGGCTCACAGAGAAGAAGTTATTAATTTTATTAATCAAAAAGTACCTGAAAAACCGGCTTCCATCAAACATTAGCCGAAAAAGGAGAAAGTGATAATGCCGAGCATATGGTATGGTATTGGAGGTCTTGCAGGGCTGATCCTACTGTTGACATCGTTGCGAGTTCTAAAAGAGTACGAGCGGGCAGTTGTTTTTCGCTTAGGCCGGTTTAATGCTGTCAAAGGTCCGGGTTTTGTACTATTACTGCCTTTTTGGATTGACCGGATAGAAAAAATTAGTACGCGAACGATAGTGCAAGACGTCACACCTCAGGATGTAATCACTAAAGATAATGTATCGGTTAGTGTTAATGCTGTTTTGTGGTTCCGTGTCATAGATCCAGAAAGAGCAGTTATTGAAGTCGAAGACTTTTCTTTCGCAATTGGTAATTTTGCGCAAACCACTCTCCGGAGCGTTTTAGGTCAAGCTGAATTAGATGATTTATTATCTGAACGTGAAAAATTGAACCAGAATTTGGAAGAAACGATCCGTAAACACAGTCAAGATTGGGGAATCAAAGTTTTAGGTGTTGAAATTAAACATGTTGATTTGCCTGTTGAAATGAAGAGAGCTATGGCTAAACAAGCTGAAGCTGAACGAGAAAGGCGAGCTAAGGCTACGCATGCTGATGGAGAACTTGAATCAGCAAGTACCTTGGCGGAAGCAGCAAAAATCTTAAGTACCGATCCGACTTCAATCCAACTTCGCTATTTGCAAGCCATGATTGAAGTTTCTGCAGAAAAAAACTCTACATTAGTATTTCCTGTACCTGTTGATTTAGTTAGTGCATTAGTACCAAGGGACCGACCAGCGTCGGAGAATTTGTAAAAGTGGCGTCAATTTTCACCAAGATTATTGAAGGGCAATTACCATGTCACAAAATTTCCGAAAATAGTGATTTCATGGCCTTTCTAGATATCAACCCAATTAAGCTTGGGCATACGCTTGTCATTCCTAAAAGAGAAATCGACTACGTTTTTGATCTAGATGATGACGAATTCCAAGGAATAATGGCTTTTGCAAAATCACTGGCTTTGCCCATCAAGCAAGCGACGTCATGTGAGCGTGTCTGTATGATTATCGCTGGCTATGAAGTACCTCACGCCCACGTCCATTTAGTACCGACCGATAACATGATGGACTTAAGTTTTTCCCGAGCTCAAAGTGCCAACGACGAACAATTAGGTTGGATGGCTAATAAAATTCGTAATCAGTTAATGGCCGGATGAAATGAGATGACCAACCAGAAAATCTTATCTCGCCCAAGACGAAATCGGAAAACTGATTCCATTAGAGAAATGATTCGTGAAACGTGGTTGCATCCGTCAGACCTGATTTTGCCTTTGTTCGTGGTAGAGGGGCAGAATCTAAAGATAGAAATTGAATCAATGCCTGACTGCTATCGATTGAGTCCGGATCTTATAGTAGAAGAAGCTAAATCAGCTCAACAACTTGGCATCCCAGCTGTTGCTCTTTTTCCTGCATTATCCGACTTACAGAAAGACCATCTTGCAACTGAATCCACCAATCCTAATGGATTGTTACAGCGAACGGTTCGTTTGCTAAAGTCTTCTGTTCCGGCTATTACCGTAGTTACCGATGTTGCTATGGACCCATACTCAATTGATGGACACGATGGATTAGTCGAAGATGGTCGCATTCTAAATGACCCAACACTCGAAATTCTAGCTAAAATGGCTCTTTCTCAGGCCGAAGCAGGATCTGATATTATCGCTCCTTCTGACATGATGGATGGCCGAGTTGGATATATTCGTAAAGAATTAGACAAACGTGATTTTTCTGATGTTAGCATCCTGTCTTATTCAGCTAAATACGCTTCAGCTTTTTATGGCCCCTTCAGAGATGCTTTAGACTCTGCACCTAAAGAAGGAGACAAAAAAACTTACCAAATGGATCCTGCTAACCGCTTTGAGGCACTACGAGAAGTTTTTGCAGACGTAAATGAAGGAGCTGATTTGGTAATGGTAAAGCCCGCGCTTGCTTATCTAGATATAATTTCTGATGTTAAAGCCTCAGTTAATTTGCCCGTTGTTGCCTACAATGTAAGTGGGGAATATGCTATGATAAAATCGGCTGCCCAAATGGGGTGGCTAGATGAAACAGCGACCATGATGGAGACATTGATAGCTATTAAACGTTCAGGGGCTGATTTGATCTTAACTTACTTTGCTAAATCAGTCGCCGAGCTACTATCTGTTTAATGATTCATTGGGAGGGGATAGGGTCCGGTGGCTCTACTGGTCTTCAAAACCAGCTTGTCTACGCGAGTGGATAGGTGGGTTCGACTCCCACCCTCTCCCGCCATTTTCTTGTCAATCCTTGTCATCACAGGGGTTGGGGCTTAGATGATACAGTTACATTCTTGTTTTTGTTCAATTTGGACACACTCAAGGACACACTTAGTATCATGTCGTCTACCTATCTTGTTCTTCGCAAGTCTGGTTATTCTTTCCTTTTTCGCTCCATTATTCCCAAAGATTTACAACCTCAATTAGGATCCAGACAATTCCAACTGTCTTTAAAATGTGGAATTCGTCATCGAGCTAAATCTCTGGCTCTCCATCTCTATAACCTAACTCAATAAATCTATGCTTCTATCAGGCAAAGTCCAGCTGAGAAACAACTAACTCCTCAACAAATCAAAGACAGGTTGAAATTGGAGCTAGAACATTTCAAACTGGACGATCAAGCTATAACTGCCAAGCATAAGCCAATTGAAAAGGAAACTCAGCCAACATCTTTACAGCAACAAGTTCATACTGGCATTTCTCTAGCTCAACTTTCTGACAGGTATTTACAAACTAAAACAGAAGCTGGTTATCCTGAGAAAACAATCAAAGGTTATCAAGATAGCCATCAGTTAATGCTAGAAATCTTGGGTAATTGTGCAGTTGATTCTCTAACTCATCAAGAGGGTAGAAAATTGGTAGAAACCATCAAGAAACTACCATCCAATCGATCTAAATGTTATCCCAAACTGACTCTTCAACAATTACTCCTGCTGGAAGATGCGAAGTTACTGAGTTATAAGACAATCTTAAAACATGTAGAAAGAATATCCAGCTTAATCAATTGGGCAATTAATCAAGGGTATACCAATCAAAACGTGTTCAGGGGCAAATTAGAACCGATTAGAAGCCAGCAGATAATAGAGAAACACTTCACTTCAGATGAAATGAATCTGATTTTAGGTGAGAGATTGAAGAAGGAATCACTAGAACAAGGTAAACCCGAAAGATACTGGGTAACTATGCTATCAGCTTATTCTGGAGCGAGGTTGAATGAGATTTGTCAATTGAATGTGGATGATATTAGCAAGACAGATGGAATTTGGCTAATGAATATCAATGCCAAGACCGAAGATAAGAGCATTAAAACTCAATCTGGTACTAGGCTTGTTCCTATTCACCCTAAACTACTGGAACTTGGTTTTCTGGATTATGTGGATCAGGTTAGGAATGAAAATCAGCAGAAGCTATTCCCAAATTTGAAAAAGATGGCAGGAGCAGGATTTGGAACTAGGATTAGTCATTGGTTTGCCAGATACCTGAAGAAATTAGGCATCAAAAAGAAAGGTAAAAACTTTCATTCCTTCAGACATACAGTAGTAAATAGACTAATCAATCAGAAAGTTTATGAACCATTTATCAAAGAGCTAATTGGACATTCTCATGGATCGATTACTTTAGATATTTATGGAGGAAGAAAACCACTTCAGGTTTTATTGAATGAGTGTGTAACTAAGATCTGAAGGATTTGAATATCGAAATGAAAATACAAGGTAGAAATTTAACCAGGTAATTTTCTCTTATATAATATAAGAAGATTTTACCTGGTAACTTAAGATCCTGAGCTGTGTTGTTTTTGTCTTGATGTTCAGAGCAAGTAAACAATAGAAACTCTTGATATGATTGACTTAATTGGTTTGGTTTGTAAGCTAGAAGGTACTACTAAACATATTCCATTCAAGCAGAGATTACGCACAGTCTAGCAGTACTTCTTTAGGTTTTTTCAGGATGTAGTTGAAGATCTAATATCAACTCAAAGGTAATGTCTGGAATTCTCCCATTTCTCATTTAACCTAAGATAACAATTAATTAGATTTACAAATGTACTTGTTTATCTTCAGGGTAGGTAGGGTACTGGAGAAATGTAGACAGTTCAATTTTATTACGACTACAGTTTGCATCCTGCTGACATTTTAATGTTCATTAATGAAAAGACAATAAGTTTATTAATTAGTTATCTAAAAACGGAATTTGGTTGAAACAGGCACAAGAAAAATTGGCTGATCAATTCAACCAAATTTAAAACAATCAATCAACCTCAGATCACTGTCTGTGGAGCATTGGTTGGAACTGGTAAGACATGAAATGCCATTCGTAAAGTAGAAGAAGCTGTAATGTCTCAATGTGTTGATTCTATTTTCCCATTCATGGGTTGGAACCAGAATCGACTTGATCCAAGATAAAATGGAGATTATTCATACAGGTGTGCCTGTTTGCCTCTGGGATGGACCAGGCAATTGGTGGTCTTGCTATCTGGGAAATTGTTCAAACTTTCTTTCGAATCTACTCATATCTTGAGTTTGAATAATCTTGCCCAAACCTGCCAAGGAGTCGCCATATATTCTAACTAGATTCGAGAATTCGTTTTCCTGCTTTTTGTCATGCCATACTTTCGTAGTGAAGGATTCAGGTATTTCTAAATCGGATAAATCGATGAAATATTTCTTTTCCTCAATTTTTTTAAAATTGTACTCAAAGTTACGTTGCATTAATCGTTTTTCTTGGTCAAATGGTAATTTTCTCATCAAACTGAACACTTTTAATTCCTGTATATAATTAGTAATTTCTTCCGTGCAGGATTCCTTTTCTTCCAAAAAAGAAATCACTCCCGTATAAACAGTGTCGAAAACAATATCTATATTTTTATAACAAAGTGCCTTACATTCATTCATTTCATTGATCCCACGATTCCCGTCAATGTGCAAATTGATAATATCAGCATCGCTTATAAATTGATCAATATCGCCTTTGGAATCAAACAAATCTGACATAGTAAGGTGTTTAAATTGAAGAAATATATCGTATAATGTTTCGTCATATAGATTCGGAGAAGACTTGAGAAATAGCAAAAAATCGAAAACAGAAAACCCAAGTTTTTGAATTAATGCTATTGGTTCTCTAAACCAGTTGGAATTAATAAATACATCCACAAAAAAGTCCAGCATACGGCAATCTAAATAGTCTTCTGTAGACATAGTACTATTACCAATAACAATTTCCTCTGTTTCTGCAACATTAATTGTTTTTTCAAGTATTTGATAGATCCCAAAACATCTTGGCATTACTCGCCACTTTGTGACGTACTCATATTTCACTCTACTTTCTTGGCTTGCAATTTCAGTTCCCAATAAAAGAGTCAGCTGATAAGACTTACTGTTGTTTAGACCTGTATCTACTCCTAAACGCATTGATTCATAATGTTTTTTCTTTGAGTCCAATGGTAATCCTAAAATAAGCTCAAAATACGCTGTTGAATCATTCAATTTGGCATAATCAACAAATCCCAAAAGCTTATCAGATGAAATGTTCTGTCGTTTGATAGCTTCCAAAACATCAGGATCTGTTGATTGCATAGCAGACCCCATTCCCCAACTCCCTCCTAAAATTTCTACAGCTTTTATCACCCGTTCAGGCTTGTTTTTTCCCGCATAAGCCGAAAAACGTTTTGGGTATCCGTATTCTTTTTGTATTTTGGCAATGGCCTCACATACTTGAAGATCCTGTTTAAACATGCCAAAGTTTAGGTCTGCACATATTAACTCATCAATATTAGATACACGTTTTGCTATATATTCAAGTGTCTCAATTGTGGTTTCGAGCGAAAAACGTCCTATCCTGTTTAGACTTTCATGTCCTGAATAACAAAACGTACACGAAAACGGACAACCTCTAGCCGTCTCGAAAATTGGAATTAAAGGTTTATCAAAAAAGTCATCTAAGATACCTGTAGTATAAGGATTAGGAATGATATTGACATCCCGAATTCTTTTCTCTACTCCAGTGATTAATCGATTGTTACTAAGGTAGCAACAATTATCCAAAGGGTCAGAATCAATTTTAGCTTGTGAAACATCAAGCTCCACATCCATTAATTTTCTTACAAGAGAAACAAATCCTTCTTCACCTTCACCATAGATATAAAAGTCGATACTATCATACTCACGCATAAAGTTAGTTCGTTCAGAAAAAGAAGTGGGGAAATTAGGTCCCCCCAAAATCACAATGAGTTTAGGATTTATTTGTTTTGCTCTTTGGGCAAAGGCATAAGATAAATTAAAATTCCACGAATAGTTAGACATGCAAAGGAAATCGGGCATCTCTCTTACTAATGCCTGATTTAGGTCATCAGCATATTTGAAAATTTCAACAGTAAGATTTGGAATTTTTTTTTTCGCATAAGATGCTATATAAGCTGGAGCCAAAGGAAATATTCTAGAAGTGGCTATCGTATCAGAAATATGAGTGAGATCAGAAATGTATGCTATCACCTGTAATGACCTTTATCGTCGAAAAAAAGAAAACCATCGTGTTTTATTGTACATAAAAACAAATGGAAGCGAAAGCAAATTTAGAGGGATATTTTCTGCAAGTACTTTATGAAGATCTGTAAATTTCATTGCCTATCCATGTTGATAATGCAGATGCAGAGATAAATATAATCTGGCAATTGAAATAGTAGAATCAAATTTAAACCCAGGTAAAAAACAAATTAGATTTACAAATGCAGTAGTTGATCTTTAGGATAGGTTAGGTACTGGAGAGATATAGACAGTTCAATTCTGTTTTGGGTGATGTGGCTATTGATTCTTTAACTCATCATCATGGCAGAAGACTAGTCTCAATTTTAAAGAAGTTACCTGTCAATCGTGTTAGGAGCTATTCCAATTTAACCATCCAACAACTGGTTCAACTAAAGAATGAGCCAACAATTAGTCATCAAACTATCCTCAAACATGTTGAAAGAATATCGGCTTTATTTAATTGGGCGATTAAACAAGGACACACTTCAGAAAATGTCTTTAGAGGAAAACTAGAACCAACTCGAACAACTGAAAAAATTGAGAAACACTTTAGCACCCAAGAACTCCATCTGATTCTTGGTGATAAATTAAAGGGAGAATCACTAGCAATCAATAAACCAGAGAGATATTAGACGACTCTTATTTCTGCTTATTCAGGTGCCAGATTAAATGAGGTTTGCCAATTGAATGTTTCTGATATTCAAAAGATGGATGGAATTTGGGCAATTAACTTCAATGCTGATTCTGAAGATAAAAGTGTTAAAACAGAAGCAGGAAATAGGGTCATTCCACTTCATCCTAAGTTACTAAATCTTGGTTTACTAGATTATATAAATCAGATTAAGGGTCAGAATTACCATAAACTGTTTCCGAATTTGAAAAGAATGAGAAGTACAGGATATGGAACAATGATTAGCAGATGGTTTGCTAAATATTTGAAGAAACTTGGAATTAAGAAGAAAGGCAAGAACTTTCATTCCTTTAGACATACAGTAGTAAATAAACTAACTAATCAAAAGATTTACGAACCATTTATTAGAGAATTGATAGGTCATTCTCATGGATCGATTACTTTGGATGTATATGGTGGTAGAAAACCTTTGAGTGTATTGTTAAATGAATGTGTAGTTAAAATTGGGGCTTTTTGATCCCATGTAGACCACAGGAGAATGAGGTAAAGATTACTATAAATACTTATAGTAATCTTTACCTCTCGTGGTTCCCACATTATTATCCCTTACCTTCATCAAATTCCCAATGTGCTATGAAATCAGCTTGAATAAGTTGTGGAACAAACAAGCTAACTAAAAGAACAAAACAGGCAATTTCAATGGCGTATATTTCCTGCATATTATTCTCCTCATCAGATGCACTTTACAGGTTAGTTTTCAACTTCCCCCACATGATCGTCAATTTACCATTTCGTTCGACCGCAGTTGATTTCGCCCATCCTTTGATAATCGTGTTGATTTCATCTTCGGTGATCACTCTACTGAAAATGGCCATATCGTCCAGATCACCATGAAAAGCGCTTCCTGTCCCTCCTGGGTGACCACCTATCGTCATTGCTGTCTGATTGGAAACATGGAAGTCAGGTCCTTTCTCTTCACTGATATTCTTAACGCCGTCAACATAGATTGTGTTAAGGCCTGATTCCTTGACACGAGAGAGAGCATAATGATGCCATTTACCATCAGCAATCGGATCGGTAGAAACTAACAGGTCATCTTTATCGGTTTCGGGGTTGCCAGTTATCAGAACCAGATGGCCATTAACATTAGCTATATCCCAATCATTGACATCTTCCTGCCCACCCAAATCTTTATTGATAATCCAACCTCCATTCCACCAGTCGTCATTTTGGGCCCTAACTTGAGTTGTCCTAGCCCAAAACACCACCGAAAAATCATCTCCAAAATTCAACTTAGGGTCGTCAGCCACTTTGACAATGCCACTTCCATTTTTATCAAAATTTAAGGCTGTTCCATGTCTTCCCTCTATCCAGCTGACTTTTCCTTCAATTTTCCCCTCAATTCCACTAGCGGAATCTTTGATTGTATCCCCCTTACCTTCATCGAAAGTCCAATGTGCGACTAATGATTTGCCTATAGAAGCACTAGTCGGCTGTGTTAAAACTAAAAAACACAAAATCACCGTTAGACTGACAAACGTTTTCAACATAAACAATCTCCTCGTTTAGGATTCGAAATTCGAACGATCTACGCAAAAATAATGTGAAACTCTATTCTATGATTTCGCCCTACACTTGTCAATTTTTGTACCATTTGTCAGAAATTTATTAGAGAATTGATAGGACATTCTTATGGATCCTTAACGATGGACGTATATGGAGGGAAAAAAACTTTGGATGTTTTATTGAATGAGTGTGTAATTAAGATTTGAAGGATTTGGATATCGAGATGAAAAAACAAGATAGAAATTTAAGCAGGTAATTTGCTCTTATATAATATAAGAAGATTTTACTTGGTAACTTAAGATCCTAATCTGTGTTATTTTTGTCTTGATGTTCAGATCAAGTAAATAATAGAAACCCTTGACATGATTGACTTAATTGATTTAGTTTGTAAGTTAGAAGGTACTACTAAACATATTCCATTCAAGCAGAGAATACGCGCTATTTAGCAGTAGTTCTTTAAGTTATTTCAGTATCTAGTTGAAGATCTGATATAACTCAAAGGATCATGCCTGGAATTCTCTCAGTTTTCATTTAGAACAAAGTAAAAAACGAGTTACCTTTACAAATTTAGTTGTTTATCTCCAAGATAGGTAAAGTACTGAAGAAGTGTAGGCATTTCAACTTAATAATGAATATAATTTACATTCCTCTGCCAATTCGATGTTAGTCAATGCATCTGCAGGATTTAACATGGACATGGCAGTAATACCAAAAGATCCTGTGAAAACGTGAAACACAACATTGATTCAATACCACAGGAAAGTAAGTGTTGATATCTTTGAATTAGAAAGATTGGTGTTTTCAAATACTATAAGGTGGCTGTAAAAACGTTAAATCAAGATCGGAAGGATTTGAACACAAAAGATAAAGACAAATTCAATCAGGTAATTTCCTCTTATATATTATAAGAAGATTTTACTTGGTAAATAGCATCCTAATCTGTGGTTTCTATATCTTGATATCCAGAGAAAGCAGGTCTCAAAAAAAGTTGGTATTACTGGATCTAGAAAGATGTCTAAAAGATAATCAGGTAGAAACCTTGGTTGCCTACTTCAGAATCACCATCTTTCGTGTTTCTGTATAGTCTCCAGCCTCAATTTGGTAGAAATAAGTTCCTGAAGATACAAATTCTCCATCTTCAGTCTTACCATCCCAATAAACGACTTGCCCTGCGGTTACATGTCTGCCAGCCAGTACCATTCCCAGTTCTAGCTGACGAATAGGTTGCCCTTGAACATCATAAATAGTGATATTCACTTCACTCTCCTGAGCAAGTTTAAAGGTAATCCATGTCCCAGGATTGAAAGAATTAGGGTGATTGGCCAACAGATAAGTTAGGGTTGAAAATATTCTTTTCTTTTACTATTGCTATATATTTTTTCTCATTATTAAATCTTTTTAAAATTAAATTAAATTCTGAAATCACTTTTGCATTTACAAATGCTATTAGTGTTTGCATTGACGCTATGGAATTATAGAAAGAATCACTCTCGTTTTTTTCTTTAAGCACATCGTCACAGATCAAGAATCCACCTCTATTGAGCAATTTTAACGAGTTAGTAATGTCGATAGTAACAAACGGGTATCCATGTGCGCCATCCACCCAAATCAAGTCAAATTTTTTTGTCTCATATTGCAAATAGTATACTGAGTTTTTTTGTATAAATTGAACATTTCTACAGGTGCTAAGAACAAAATTTCTGGATCTTACAAAACTTTCTCTTTTTTCACTATCTTGTCTATCATAAGATTTTATAAAAAGGTCGTCACTATCTTCTAGATCTAACGTGATGATATTTGCCTCAGGAAATAAAGCTGACAAAAATTTTGCATTTGTTCCGTTAAAAGTACCTATTTCTAGTATTGTTTTAATTTCGTTTTTAAAAGATATCGAGCTAAATAAAATTTGGTGTTGGGATGTCGGTATTCCCTTAAATATTTTCGATAATATTTTTGAGTAAATTTCATTAAATCGTCGCAAACCATTGTCGTAAGACAAACCTAATTGCGAAAACGCGTTTTTTTGTAACTCAAGTTGATTCATTACATTTGCCAACTATTATATAAGTAACACCTTGCATAGAAATCATCCTTTGTACTCTTTCATGGTTAACTTTGTGTCACCTATTCACTATTTGGTATTGAATCAATTGACGCCTTGGCTCAATTTCATTAATTGGTTCTACACCATGAAATGAGTTCCCACTAACAACAAACATAAATGCTGAATTGGGTTTATACTCCAGAGTTTGTACAAGATCAAAATGCTTGTAATCTAGATGTGGGCTGTTCAGCATATATAATTCTCTCTGCTTTGGGATATACATAGAAGTACCCAGATGTTTTCGTGAATCATCTTCTGCAAAATATAGTATTAGGGTAACTAATTTACGAGCAACGTCCGTATGGGGACCTAAATTATATTTTGTTTTGTCCATTGCCATGAGTATTTCGGGAGAGATGCTCAAATTATTGGAATTTTCACCACCTTTCTCTTGTTTCATACGATGAATGATTTGATCGCGAAATTTATTAAATAACCCTAATAGAAACTCTTGGCTATTCATCCAATCTGTAAGCTTGAACCAAACGTCAGAGCTTTCATCTGAAAACTGATTTAATATTTCTTCGTTAAGTGCCAAATTATATCTCTGGGTCGAATAAGTTGTAGTTTGAATACGGTACTTTAAAAAAAAATCTTCTGAAGGGAAATATTTCAACAAATGTTCATAAGTCTCAGCATTAAAAACATTCTCTATATAACAATGTGGATAAGGATAAGAAAAAACAGGTGCATTCAACAAACGATACAACATACTTAATTTATCCGCTGGCTTCATTTTAATCTCCTAAATCAGTTAATATGATATGTACTTAATAATCCAATGAGCATCAATTCGTACGATCGAAACTCATACACTAGTAAGCCATTAGAATTCGAAGGTAAGATTTAATTTCATACTTAATCAAGAGTATTTATTCCTCAACTTTCAAATAAACAAACGTGAAAAATCGAATAGATAAATCTCTGATCGAGGTTAACAATTCTCGAGATGCCCAGTTATCAGAGGAGGAATCAGACCATCCTAAAATATAATACGATTCGTTGATTCTCGTAAACTGTGCCTTGCTATGATGATTTAGGATTTACCAAAATAGTATTCATTTTGGTGAAGTAGATACAGTATTGAATATAACTCAATAATTATTCAATTTATGCTTTTTATCTTCCCTTACACCTCTACTAACTTACTCCTCAAACCCTATTACAACATAAAAACTTAGTATTTGGGAAAAATACAATTTTTAGGCAGAAAATCTGGGTTAAAATCAGCGCTTTCATGACTATTTAACAGTATATTACTATAAGGTCGCTCTGGAATCACTAAGTTCAACTTAACAAACAGTAGTATTTTTCCTCAGATTTGAAGAAAATGAAAAGTAAAGGATTTGATACTAGGGTTAAAAATTGGTTTACCAGATACCTTACCTAAAGAAATTAGGAAAAAAGCAAGACTTTCCATTTTTTTAACGTTCAGTATGTGAACAAACTAACTAGCAAGAAAGTTTATGGAACTTTTTTAAATAACTGATAAGTCACTCTCATGGATGTTTATGGTGGAAGAAAACCTTTGAGTGTATTGTTAAATGAATGTGTAGTAAGATTGGGGCTTGTTGATTCCAAGTAGACCACAGGAAGAAGAGGTAAGAAAGGCTATAAGTACTTATAGCCTTTCTTACCCTTTATGGTTCACTCTTGATAGCAAGCCGAAATGATTACAATTATAATCATCAGTTGTATATTTCTCTCATTCCTAGCAACAAAATCTGACCTGATCGAATTTAGTAAAATAGAAGATCATATTAATTTTCCCAATTTTACTGTTCTTCATAGACCTACAAACTCTAGGTTATAATGACACCAAATGACCCAGCTATGAGATCCATTATCCCCTATCCAGAAATTGAGAAACTTCTTACATTTTTCACCAGTTGTGTTACCTCTATCTTCAGAACCAATCTCAAAGGCATCTACCTTACAGGTTCCCTCTCCTACAATGCTTTTAATTACAATAGTAGTGATATTGACATTACCGTTATGCTCAATCGACCTATATCAACTGAAGAATTGAAAGTCATCGCCCAATTCCATAAACAACTGGAACAGAAATTCAAGGTCTGGTCTAAACGACTTGAGTGTACCTATACTCCCATCGATATGCTTTCAAACATAAAACCACCTTCTCAACCCAGACCTTGGTATTGGGGTGGTGAGAATAAACTTTATCTAGAAGCAACTTACGGAAACGAGTGGGTCATCAATAACTACTTGCTATATCACCACTCTATTTCATTGTTTGGTCCAGATTTTAAAACCCTGATGAAACCAGTGGATATAGTAGAGGTACAAAAAGCGTGTATCAGAAATTTATTCACCGAGTGGATAAGCAAAAAAAGTGATCCAGACTATTTTTCAAACAGCCATTATACCGCTTATTTCATTCTCAATCTCTGTCGCATCTTATATACAGTCACATGCAAGCAGGTAGGTGATAAACTGACAGCCTCATCTTGGGTCAAAGGTAGTTTTAATAACCAGTGGAAGGACTTAATTCATCAGGCTCAGGCTTGGAAATATGGCGTTGAATTAGATCTTGATACCGAGGCTCTGCAATTTCTTGATTTTGTAATCGTCCAAGTTTCTCAAACCCAATTATTCAAACAACTTGAATCCGACTTGCAATTGAACATACAATGACCCTGTGGAATCATGAAGTACAATATTCATTTAATACCGTAGGAAAAGAATCGTTGATATATTTGAATCAGAAGAGTTGGTAATTTCATGATTACAAATACCATAAGACAGCTCTTAAACTGAGCTGCAATAAACAAGAAAAAATAGAATACTCAGTTCGTTGTCAAGTTCCAATTTGAATAAGGCTAAACTTATTATCAACCGTTTTCTGCTACACTATAAGTTGGATGTAACTTCTGGGATGAAAGACAAATATCGTTAATCTGGCTAGTATCCTTTTTTCTAGAAGTTTCCATCTCCCCCTATATCTATTCGCTACCTCTGTTGTCTCAAGTTTAAGTTTCTGATTAATCATTCATATGATGAAAAAATTCTCTTAAGTTTTTCAAAAGGAAATTATGAAAATACCAAGACTGAAATTTATCAACAATTTGTTTGTTGTTAATATAATTCTCAATATGATATCTCTAACAGTTTGGTCAGGCATATTTGTGGATGATTTTAATGATAAAAAAGCTGATGGCTGGAAACAGGTAGGCATAAAATGGAAATTTAAAGATGGTGGCTACCATGGTATCAACCCTGATGGTGTTGAAGGTGCTGCGTTGATCGGAGACCCGAAGTGGGGACCAGATTATTCCATTGAGGTAAAGGTGAGAAATGCAAAAGGCGTTTGGCTAGGTATTCATCTGCGATGGTTAGATACTGATCATCATTATGATTGGTGGATTGATATGAGTAATAAAAAAGCCTGTCTATATATCAAGAAAGGAGCCTATACTCAAAAAACCATCGATGATATTCCTCTTGATATAAAAAAGGAATTTACCATTAAACTTGCAATTGAAGGGTTTGTTTTAAGTGGATACTTCAACGATAAATTAGTTAATAAATGGCAAGATGAAGAGCAATCCTTTAAAACAGGTGTCATAGGATTAGATGTTTGGGAAGCAGAAGCTACGTTTGATGACATTGTGATAGAGGGTAAGAATGTTCCAGGGAATTTAGCTGTCAATTCACAAAAAAGACTCGCTCTTACTTGGGGGAGAATTAGAAGCGATTTCAACATTGATTTCTAGGATAAGAAAGTATGTATGATCCTACATACCAGTTATAAGGGAAAAAAACTTTTGGATGTTTTGTTGCATGAATGCGTAATCAAGATTAAGGCTTATTGATTCCAGGTAGACCATTAGTTCCCTATTTCTTGTACCTTCGTCAAAAAACCAATTGTAATTTTTGAACAAAAAAGATTCCTTCAGTTTGTTTCATAATAGTGTCACTTCTTAGATCAACCAACTTCAAAACTATAATGACACCAGATAATTAGGCAATGATTCAATTACTCAAGCTAATTATGATCCTTGAAAATAGCAGATTTGTTCGTTGGGTAACTCTAAATACATACAAGATATTTTAGGGGTGTGTCTGTTTGAATCTCTTTTTCAATACGGTGGATTTAGTAGAAGTAATCAATATAAAAGCTGGAGAGATGAAACTGAATAATAGTGAAGGGATGATAGAATTGAACTAGTCAAAGATCATCATTGACCACTACCGGATGAGTTTGACTTTCTTTGAAATTAGATTAAGAATAAAAAAGGGATTAAAATAAGGCAAATATCAGTAGAAAAAGGCTCATAGTTGACATCACATCAAAAGGTTGATACGGTGGCTCTTGTATCACGCTAAGAATCGTTTAAGACTAAGGGGCTAAAGGTTTTCTACTGATATTAGAGAATCACTTAGGATTCCAAAAATCCTAAAAAGAGACTCTCTCTTCTCCCGCCATTTTCTTTTCAATCCTTTTCATCACAGGGGTTAGGGATTAGGTGATACGGTTACATTCTTGTTTTTGTTCGATTTGGACACACTCAAGGACACACTTGGTATCATGTCTTCTACCTATCTTGTTCTTCGCAAGTCTGGTTATTCCTTCCTTTTTCGCTCCATTATTCCCAAAGATTTACAGACTCAATTAGGATCCAGACAATTCCAACTGTCTTTAAAATATGGAATTCGTCATCAAGCTAAATCTCTGGCTCTTCATCTCTATAACCTAACTCAACAAATCTATGCTTCTATCAGGCAAAGTCCAGCTGAGGAATAACTAACTTCTCAACAAGTCAAAGACAGATTGAAATTGGAATTAGAACATTTAAAACTTCCCAATCAAGCTATAACTGACAATCAGAAGCCAATTGAAAAGGAAACTCAGTCAACATCTTTACAGCAACAAACTCATACTGGTATTTCTCTCGCTGAACTTTCTGAAAGGTACTTACAAACTAAAACAGAGGCTGGTTATCCTGAGAAGACAATCAAAGGTTATCAAGATAGCCATCAGTTAATGCTAGAAATCTTGGGTAATCGGGTTGTTGATTCTCTCACGCATCAAGATGGTAGGAAATTAGTAGAAACCATCAAGAAACTGCCAGCTAATCGATCTAAATGTCATCCCAAACTGACTCTTCAACAATTACTCTTGCTGGAAGATGCGAAGTTGCTGAGTTATAAGACAATCTTAAAACATGTAGAAAGAATATCCAGCTTAATCAATTCGGCAATTAATCAAGGGTATACCAATCAAAACGTGTTTAGGGGCAAATTAGAACCGATTAGAAGCCAGCAGATAATAGAGAAACACTTCACTTCAGATGAAATGAATCTGATTTTGGGTGATAGGTTGATATCAGATTCACGAGCAATTAACAAACCTGAAAGATACTGGATCACTTTACTATCGGCTTATTCTGGAGCTAAATTGAATGAGATTTGTCAATTGAATGTGGATAATATTAGCAAGACAGATGGAATTTGGCCTACGAATAGTAATGGTGATTCTGCTGATAAAAGTACCAACACCAAATCAGGAAACAGAGTGATTCCACTTCATCCTAAATTGCTTAGCCTTGGATTTTTAAATTATCTCCATCAAATCAAAATCAAGAAAAACTATTTTCATAACTGAAAAAAATGAGAAGCACAGGATCTAGAACATCAATCAGTTGCCGATTTAGCCGTTGCCTGAAGAAATTAGGAATCAAGCAAAAAGGTAAGAGTTCCCCATTCATTTCAACATACAGTGGTCAACAAATTATCAACTCAACAAGTCTATGAACCCTTTATTAAGGAATTAGTCGATCATTCTCATGACTTATTAATGACGGATTTTTATGAAGTCTACAAGCCCATTCAAGCATTATTGACGGAATATGTAATCAAAATTCAGTTGAAGACTATTTGTGGTTTTTTGATAGATGTAAGGTAAATAACCACAAGAAGGATTACAGAAGTTGAGGGGTAAAGATCCCTATAAGAATACTTATATAGGCTCTTACTCCTTGTGGTTTGCTCCTTATCTGAAAGGGCTTATTAAATAAATGGGTAAGGACTTCCATTCATTTGACAGAATTTTAGACTAAACCTGTAAGGCCAATAGTCTGTTCATAAGTATGTATCCTTTGTCCATTAGGATATCACCTTTGCAGAATGTTAATGAAGAATCTTATTAGTAATGTTACGGCTAATAGGGTTCTTCATTCATTACTCCATTTGGTTTTTACTAACCAGTATGCGTACCACCGATGGGAACTCGAAAGTTACCAATTACTCTATTTTTTGCTTTGAGAAAAAAATTTAATGTCATCTGCCAAAAAATATTATATAATTCGCATCTGCTTCGGCAGTACTATAATCATTGCTGACTTGTACGAGATCGTATAAAACTTTCTGAGATAAGAGATTACCTAACATAACTATTTAGAGAAAGTTGCTTGAGATAATGCTTAGTTTCAGTTCGATCGGTCTATATCAATTAGGCGTTTATCGGTTTAGATTTGCTGGGAAAGATTCCACACTACTCTTGGAGAGCTAGCAAGGAGTCTAATCCTTAGCCGATAATTAATGTTTCTTGTTATTCTCAGCTAAACACTTTAGGAAAAGGTAAAAACTAATGAATATTTATGTCGGTAACCTCTCATATGACACTGATGATCATGCATTAAGACAAGCATTTGAAAAATACGGATCTGTAGACAGTGTCAATATAATTTTTGATAAATTTAGTGGCAGGTCCAAAGGATTTGGCTTCATAGAAATGCCAGATAATTCAGAAGCCCAGAAAGCGATAGACGAGTTAGATGGGCAAGATTTGGATGGAAGAAATATAAAAGTAAATCAAGCCAAACCCAGAGAAGAACGCGGTGGCGGCGGTGGCGGCGGTGGCTATCGTGGAGGAGGAGGTAACCGAGGTGGTGGAGGTGGTGGAGGTTATGGCAATAGATATTAGCCACAGCCACTAAATAGCCTAAGTAAAAAACTCAGTTACCATTTTATTGATCCAATTTGAAGAGAAATAAGTAATTAGGATCACTGTGTTGTCGATTTTAGTGTTTTGTGTTGGGTCAAGCCTGGTAAATTAATGGGCGAAGGAATAGGACTTGTTGGACAAAATGATTCCTCCGAATTTGGTTTTTCTAATCCAAACCAAGTAATATTCCGGACTCCATGCAGTGCTGTTGATGCCGCATATGACTTTCCTACTGACGAATGGCATCACATCGCCGTTGTTTGAGCTAGTGTTTCTCTTACAATATATTTTGACGGGCAACAAACAGCTCAAACCGAGAAAGATTGTAGTAAAGATACACATGGATCTTTCGATTTCGGTGTGAATATCGGTGGAGGAGGTATTTGGGATGCTACAGGGAACTGGTTTACTGGTGCTATGGACGAAGTAGCTATCTTTCACGGCGCCCTTAGCAATGCGGATGTTAATAAAATCGTGAAAACCGGATTTAAAGCCATGACAACTGCTGTAGATCCGAGAAATCGGTTAACCTCAACTTGGGCCCAAATACGTAAAGAATAACGGTAGTATAAAATACTATATTATCAAAAAGGCCCTAAAACAGAAAGTTTTAGGGCCTTTTTGATAATATATACGTAATTCAGAGAAATACCTAATTCACTTTCTCTCAACTGATCATATCTTGAACTTTTTGCTTCAATCTTACTAACCGGTAGTAATATAAAACAGAGGTACATTAAGAATAAAAAAATCTCTTCATATTCAATCTCTTAATTCTGGAAACAGTTTATTCGCAATGTATGACAAACGGATATCTCATATAGGGGAGATGTCTAAGTCTAGGAAAAGGATAGTTAAAAACGACTGGGGAATAGTTACTGAATTAATAATAGTTCTTATCGGTCGTGATCTGTCCAACTGGTAGTCAACAACCACAATATTCAGTAGCTTAGTTGCCATTTTCAGCCCCAATAATAACGGGCTGGCATAAAGATAAAAACTACCAAGAGTAAGAGTTCTTCCTACCAAGGGGGTAAAATAGTTAAGGTAAATCCACATATCGAAAACCGTTTTCGACCTATCCAGTTGATCTTCATGGCTTAATGGTACAACAAAAATCCTAGATCCATCCTATCGCTCTTACGGTGGTGAAAATTTTAGACAATATTACTTTGGTTCTAGGTGTGTGGCTGATGTCAGGTAAACTGACTATTAACGATTCTGTCATACTCTGTCCGACAAGATCTATTATCAGACGTTATTACCAAGTTTTTCACCTTTACACTTATGTGTTATATTTTCACTTAGTCAATTGAATAAATAATCTAATTTAAAAAATTAAAATGAATCGAAAAAAAAATTCTAACTTTTTTCACTTTTTTGTCAATATCTATTTTGTCTAGGGGTGCAGATATTAACAAAGATCTCTTTCTTTATCTACCAATGGACGAAGGTAGTGGAAATGTCAAAGACTACGGTCCCAATAATTTTAAAACGAAGATGAGTGAAAATACGCCTAAGTAGGTTGGTGGGAAAAAAGATACGTTCGGAAAGGCACTGCAATTCGATGGCCACTCAAACTTTGTTAAAGTTGATGCTGCCATGACTTTGATGCTCACTTCGACAAATCTAAAGGAATGACCATATGCTCTTGGGTCAAAGTAAGGGAAACTGGTACAGATAAACACGGGCAAATGCGACAACCTCTTGTGATGAAAGGTGGATTAAAAGAATAGGAATTTGCTCTGTATGTTTACGATAGTTTACAGCCAGAAATTTCAGTCTGGGGTTGTAAAACGGGTGGGGGTGATACGTGGGGTGGAAACTTAGGTAATGAGTGGCATTATCAGTGTGGAACCTACAGTATAAAAGATGGGATGAAGCTATATCTCGACGGTACAGAAAAAGTCATAGCTCAGGGTGATAATATAGGTGATCCATGTGCAGAGGGAAATCACCCGATTTTTATTGCTCATCGGGAAGATGGTCAGTGGCTAAATGCTGAGATTGCACAAGTACGAATGTGGGAAAGAATTATCACCGTTGCAGAAATGGCACTAGCGATGAACACTAACTCCCTAGCTGTTCGCCGCTTTAACAAGCTACCCGTTGCTTGGGCAGAGGTAAAATCGAAATTATAACCTCTCCATTAAGCCTGAAGGCTATTCAAAAACTTTTAAGATAACCTACGAAATACTTCCAAATAATCTTTTTACCTTATAATACATTTAAATAAATATAAAGAGTCTTATACATAGTTTCCTTACTTGTGTAATAAGTTTGATGATCTTGCTCAGTGATAGTTGCACACCAGTTATTTCCCTGAAAGATAATCGGGGCCATCAATATTAGATTGAAACTCGGATAACTTTTTCTCAATCCGCTTGTACAACCCTTGTCCACATTCAATGTCCTGTAAACTTGACAATATCACCTGCTGAACCTGATGTCGAATATCTAATATAGATGATTTCGGAAAAGGTAGATCGTGATCTAGAGATAGGTCTTTTTGAAGTTGGATGTATAGTTCTGTCTGGATATCTATTAGATTGCTAATACAAAATTCCACATTATCAACTACATTATCCGCCATCTGTTTCTGTGTATTCATACTGTTGATCTTCCATAGCCAACACTTTTAGATTTATTTTGACTTCGTTGCTTGTAAATGCTCCTCTTGCCGAGAGAACAAGAGTAATTAGGGTACATCCGATACACATCGAAATCCGATCAAGGGATGCCTAATACTCGGTAGGCTGTTGAAGCGATAAGCGGCCCGCAGGCCGTCGGGTGTAACATGAGCCCAGGAACCACCTCGCAATACTCTCATTGAACCAGTCTCTGGCCCCGTCGGATCGCTAGCTGGTGAACTACTATAATAGTTCTCTCCATACCAGTCCTGACACCACTCCCAGGCATTACCTGCCATATCATAAAGTCCATATCCATTGCCCTCAAAGCTACCTACTAGTTTTGTTGTCCCATTTCCATCATTCCAATTGTCATAGTGGGCTTTTGCATTATCAGTTTCATTTCCCCAGGGATAACGCTTCCTTTCTAAACTGCCTCGGGCTGCATATTCCCATTCCGCTTCTGTTGGTAGTCGCTTACCTGACCATTCAGCATAGGCGGTAGCATCATTCCAGTTGACATAATTGATTGGATAATCATGACCTGGTGAGTACAAAGCTACCTGTCCCCAATCACCTTGATAGTCATAACCACTTTGATTTACAAATTGCTTGAACTGATCTACTGTGACTTCATGTGTATCTATATAAAAACCATCCAAGTTTACCCTGTGAACTGGTAGTTCATTTTCTTCACCTTCACTAAAGTGATCACCCATCTCAAAAGAACCAGCTGGTATCAACACCATCTCTTTTCCGTCTGTTTCCCAAGTTATTTTCTTTCCTGACTCTGTATCAAAAACTAACTCATCTTCAACTAAATGCTTAACAACTTCATCTTCACTAGAAGGCTCATCACCACAACCCAGAAAGACCAACGTAAACAAAAAGAAATAACTAATCTTTTTCATTGTCAATTCCTGTAATGGCTGATAATGAGCCGGTATTATAGATCAACATATCAGTAATTAAAATCGGTACCTCCTCTCGCTTCAGCCTGGATTGGGATATCACCTGTACCCTGAGGCCCCTCATAATTAACATGACACCGAATTAAAAGACTTACCAAGAAAATCCCAAAAATTATTATCAGGTAGTCGTTAATGGTTTTGTTTTTTTATATAAACCATTAACGAATGTATTAACAGCCCAGTTTAATATTCGCATATAGGGGTTCAGCACTATATCTTTCTGAATATCTATATCTGTAGTTCCTACAGCCGATTGATGTCTATAATAACCCCCAGACCACTTTTTTCTTTTTTCAGTCTCGTGTTTGGCTAAACCCTCTGTCAATAATCTTTTTTGTTGGTGTTGATTATTTTTGGATTGATTGTTCGTGTAAGAAAGACGTCATTAGCCATAGAATCCGCTTCCCATCAGGGCCACGCCTGACTTTTGGTTAGCTCTTATCAGACTTTTTCGTATTATCTTGTCCTTTCTGAAATGACTTTTCGATATCTCAATCTTTGGCCTCCCCACATATTTATATCGCAGATGAGACAATTTTGCATGTCTACAGTATAAGTGATTATGTGATGTAAAAAACGTCTAAATCTATGAAAAGGATAGTTAAAAAGACTGCGAATAGCCACTGGATTACTAACGTCTAATAATAATGAAAATTATCGGATGTTAGTAATCAATCTGTTAAACTCCAAACACAACCCCTAGTATCAACACTGCCAAATCAGCATCAAAAACCACACAAACAAAGGTCCGGTAGCTATAGTCTCATAGGTGTGGCATAATTTCCACCACTAGGAACAGAATCTTATCTATCGATCTTTGAGTCTGTAATTTGCTTAGCAGTTATACAATAGATTTTGGGCAGGAACTGACAGGGCCGATTGGAATTTAAAAAGAGAGATACACGGTATACGAAGAGTATAGAAAATTGAAGAGTGTAAACTCTTGTTCAGGTTTCTATTTTTTGCGAATGGCTAATTTTATTTAGATAATTTATTAATTTCTGTCGATAGTTTGAAGTAATACTTCTTCGGGAGAGTAATAGAGGAAATAAAAGTTAAAACTACTACTTCAGCTAAGGTTTTGGTAAACGCTGAATTGACAATGAAAAACGACCAAATCCTCACATCGACTGAGTTAATAAGTAACGTGGAGTTTTTGGTCGTTTTAGAAATAAACGTTACTGAATCAATACCTGGTTATTAATTCAGATAGGCGACTAATATTTTAGTTTCATTGGCGTTTGATGGAACCCCAAATTGTAGTAAGCTTTGATTTTGGATCTACTTGTAAAAGAACATCAAAACCTTCTTGGTATTTCTTGATCTCATTTACTGTCAATACTTTGTTGGAAATAAAAAGCTCATCCATGAACCCCTCAAAGTAGCAGTCAGCTGATGTTCTTCGGAAACCTATGTCTAGACTTGGCTCCTTCTTGACATCAATCACGCCGCCACCTGCAATGGGACTGCCTTTGACCTCCTCACCATTTATATACATTTTGGCTTCCTTACCATTCCATGTCGCAGCAACGTGAGACCACTCTTTGTCTTCAACTGGCTGAGTAGTTATAAAATCTTTGACGAAGTATGTTGTCCAAACTAAGGCTTTAGAGTCATGAAAACCAAATTTCCATCCTGTCTTGCCATCCATTTCTACGATATTACGCCATCCTCCTAAGATGTCAGGTTTGAGCCAAACACCAACACTCATGGGGTCTGTCAATTCGCCTAGGGGTTTGGCATTCTTGACCGTAATAC
>JACLAC010010769.1_pt1 | contig 42039 bp, 38 predicted proteins | sample 8027881 | NCBI WGS metagenome assembly JACLAC01 (sample SAMN15725517, study PRJNA655200) | protist metagenome | isolation source: fluorescence activated cell sorting (FACS) single amplified genomes of... | place: Spain: Blaines Bay Microbial Observatory, Mediterranean Sea | collected 2016-01-19 | reverse complement strand
CACCGCTGTCACATCCTCGAGGCCGGCGGAGAAAGCTACCGTCTGAGGGATCAAGAATTCGCCAAACAAAACGCTCAACGTGTATCAGCAGCGGCACTGTCGTTGCCATCAGTTTCTCTGTTCTTTGTGGATTCAAGTCAGGTTCGCATAGCCGTGCTCGACCATCCGGGGATGAGACCGAACCTTCTGATAGAACTTTCTGAGCTTACGATCCCGGGCGAAGGCGATGCTGCGGCCTGCATCAATTGATGCAGCCACATCGACCGAGGCAGTTGCGGCGTCGACACCTACGAATTCATGAATTTGCTCAAGGTGGACTTGCGAATCATTCAGCAGGTCTTCGTATCGAAGAGACAATCGTTGTGCCGGATCAACTGATTCCAGGCAGCGTCTGGAGATATTCAGATAGTGGGCCCAGACAGAAAAAGCAGTGCTCAGGTCAAAATACTTTCGTTGAGAATGGCGAGCTGACTGCTCATCTGCGTCTCTTTGCAGCCTCCTCACGACCCGTCGAACAATGTCCCGTCGACACAGGCCTTTAATCCGACAATTCCTTGCATGTCGTCGTTCTCTGTCGTCTCGTGTGACAAGGCTCTGCGCGACGTCCACTCCGTTGCGGACAATGTCGATGACTTTTGCCTTGGGAAATACTGAAAGCCAGATCGGAAGAGTCAGCGTGGTGCGTGGATCTTTCCACCCCCAAGGCAGGCTTGAGTCCGAGACACCGACATAGCGATCGCCGGCATAATTCCGGAGTGCACCATCAACGCTTGATCGAAATTCTTCCAGAATTTCGGGGTTATGATTCTTGCTGTTCAGCAGACATTCTGCGGCTTCAGGCTGAAACCATGATGCGCCAATTCTTGCGAGCAGTGTTTCGTTCAACTCACGCATTGATTCCGATTCAGAGTGCTTCCCACAACAATCTGCTCCGATAAATACGCCCATGTCCTGCAGCAGTCGCGTGAGCAAGCTCGTACCCGAACGGTGCATACCCACGACGATGATTGGCTGAGCAGACGATATGTTCATGGTCTTTCGCCTTGCGTGGTAGTCGTCGTGCAAAACTGCGAACTGAAAATGGCTCAGTTGATTACGTCTGGTCCTACTGAAGCATCTTTCGACCAGACGGCGTAGTTGCGTTGGCTTATCGACAAAGTCACTTTTGCGGTCAACACCAGTCAAAAGAGACATTCCGTGGTCGGAATCTACATGGTTGATAGCTACCCAGTGTCGCCAGGAAACGGTCATTACCCGCTCCGAGGCCACGCCAGCTGGTAAGACATCTTGACCGCTCTGGCCTGCAGCGTTATGGACTTTGGCTCGCAGCGATGACACGGTCCGTTTTGACTGGGTACTAGCATCTTTTTCGCACTGTAGAGCCAATCTTCGGGTAATCTCGTGTCAGGTATTGGTATGACAACTCTCGAAAGCCCCGTCGTTATCGGAGGGCTCGGTGGAAGCGGTACGCGACTGTTTGCTGCTTTTTTGGAAGAATTGAATTTTCAGGTCGGCGAAGACCGGAATTCCGCTCTCGACAATCGGGAATTCACCTTTCTCTTCAAGCGACGGGATTGGTTGCTGCGAGAACTTAAAAACGGCGGCGAAGGCATTGAGACGGGGTTGTCAATTCTCAAGAAGGCGATCACGGGCGAGGAGCACTTCACGTTCTCCGAGTTCGGATTTCTCGCTACCGCAGCATTCGCTCTGTCGCGGAAACGGCATTCTGGAAGACGACCGTGGGATCAGTGGTTGTGGAACGTCCATCGGCTCAAAAACATTCTTAGCCAAAGAAAGCTGCAAACCGGAAATTCACCGGGATGGGCCTGGAAAGAACCTAACTCACACGTGATTCTTCCTAAAATCCATAAACGTTTTCCGAGCGTCCGCTACATCCACGTGATTCGCCATGGGCTGGACATGGCGTTTAGTCGAAATCAGTTGCAATTGCAGAATTGGGGAGGATTGTTCGGCATATCCGAGCCCCGCGAACCGCAACCGGCCCAGAAAATCGCTGTCGAATTCTGGATACGTGCCAATCGACGTGCACTCGACTATGGCCGAACCATGTCGCCTGGGCAGTTTTTGCTTTTGAATTACGATGAATTCTGCAGCGCTCCCGAAACCGGGCTGCAAACATTGCTCCAGTTCCTTGGGATAGTCGTAAAAGACGACCTCAAAGCAAAACTGCTGCGTCACTGTCAGCCGTCATCGATTGGCCGGCACAGTCAACACGACCTGTCAATCTTTGACGAGTCGCAATTGCAGGCGGTCGAGCAATTCGGGTTTGCGATCGAACCGGCAGAACCTCGCGCAGCCTGAGGCCGCGGGCGATATTGACCTGAAAGCCGAGACTGGCCTACGCTCACCGAATTGATGCGCAATGCCATATTTGGCGCTCGAAGTGTCAGTTAGACACGGTGTGGTCGATAGAGAAGCATCCAGCACACGAATCGCGGATTCACTCAATGAAGTGGCCATCCCAAACACTCACGCGGCTTAAAAGTGTCGTGAAAGGCGATGATACATCGGCGATAGCTGCCATATCACAACTGGATGCTTTGATCATTTCCTACCCGAAAACCGGCCGGACCTGGTTGCGGATGATGATTGGGAAGTACCTCTGTTTGCGGTACTCGCTCGACGAGTCGAAAATGCTGGATACACCGGAGCTGACAAACGACGCTGGCCTGCCAGTCACAAAGTTTGCCCACGATGGTGCCGATCTTCGAATGCGTTTGTCTCTGGATAAGCTTGAGTCTTCCAAACAGGCCTACCGACAAAAACGGGTTTTGCTACTGACCCGTTCGATCGAAGACAGCATGGTCTCAGCGTATTTTCAGGTAAGCAGACGCTTACAAATCTTCGGTGGCACGATCAGCGACTTCATTCGTGATGAAAGATACGGGGTCAGTAAGTTCATCAAATTCTACTCAGACTGGTATTTCGAACAGGCTGTCCCTCGAGAATTCAGCACTGTCTCTTACGAGCAGATGCAGAACGACTCAGCTGGCGTGCTCAAACTTGCCCTCGCTTTTTCAGGAGAAGAACAGATCGACGATCAATTGCTTCGGACTGCCGTCGAGTATTGTTCATTCGAAAACATGAAATCAGTCGAGCGAGCTGGGCAACTGGACGGTTCGATGCAGGCGGCCGATCCCGGTGATCAGGAAAGTTACAAGGTTCGTCGAGGAGTCGTGGGCGGTTATGTGGACTATCTGTCGGAAGAAGACCTTGCCTACATTCGCAGCCTCGCGTTGGGAGCCAACTGCCCGTTTGTAGTTATGAATGCACAAGTGCAGGTTCGTGCGAACGGAGTGCTGGCAGATGGTTGAAACAAGTCCCCAAGGGGCTCCGCTCTGTATTCGTACCGTTCTGGATGCAAGAAATCCCTCGACCAAGTACATGTATCAAGTGCTCCTGCTGGCCGCATCGTGGCACAAGTCGACTCGGTCAACCGCCCCGCTTGAAGTGCTGATCATCGGCGACGCCCCAGATGCGATGCTTCGGTTTCTGGAATCGATTGGGGCGCGATGTAAGGCAGTTGCCCCGGACCCCAACGATCAGATTTCTGCCACGAGTAATACCATCACTGGTTGTTTCGATACGGACGGCCAGCGCATCCTCCTTGTTGATAACGATGTCGTCTTCAGAGGAGACCTCCGTGAGCTTTCCAGTGTGGACAGCCAACTGTTTATGGGGTCAATCGCTGGCACTCGACGAGTTTCCGATGCTCAATGGAAGGTCATCGAAGAGCGCTTTGGATTCGGGCCATTACCCGCGACGAAGCCCTGGTTAAAAGAACTCGTCCAAGTGCAAGTGGAACCAGATAAGCGACCGACTCCGTTAGGCAATGTCTATGTCAACGGAGGGGTGCTTCTGCTGCCTGCCGGAGAAGAGTTCGGCACAACATGGCGTCGCTACGTCCGGGAAATTGCAGAATTGTTCCAGGATCACCCTCTAATAAGCGGCAGCGTTTATGGCAGTAACATGGCGGGACTGGCCATGGCAATCGCCGCTCACGGAAACTTCGAGTGGTTGAACGAGCGATACAATTATCGGTGCCATTGTTTTGCGCTCGGACTGGAGCAACCCGAGCGAATTGAAATCGTTCATCTGACCGGATTGGTCGACAGTCACCGGTCTGTGCGCAGGAGAGTCGAAGATTACTGGCAGAAAAAGATGCTGGCCCGATTCAACGAAGTTCAAGCGGCGTTATCAGAAGTAGAGAAGCACAAGAGGCTGACTGTCATCGAAAATTTCCGCAGCGAGTTACTCAATCTGATCGACGAGTACGAACTCGAGCAATGGGCGACGCAGTTTCCCGTTGGTTCAGTCCACCTGTACGGTGCAGCCTTGAGGCGAAACCTTTCCCGACCTCTTCGATTTGCATACAACAAGGTTCGTCAAACGGCAGCGGACTTTAAACGCTGTGTTATCACCAGCAAATCAGACTGCAACACCGAATTACCATCGTAGGTTTTCAATATGTCCATCTTCTCGCACCAGCACAAATTTATCTTCGTGCACGTTGCGAAGACTGGTGGTCGCAGCGTGAACCGCACGCTTGCTCGGCATTGTGATCATTCAGAACGGTTCAACACGCGCAAGCTCGATCCAAATGTCGACGCCCTGGGACGTCGAATCGCTTTAGAGATCCGTCCACGAGCTACTTCTGAGCAGTGGGAACACTATTTCAAATTTGCATTCGTGCGAAACCCCTGGGACCGCACCGTTTCGATGTTCAGACATCTTCAATCTGCCAAAAAGATGAGGTGTCAGGAGAAGGTCAGGTATCTCGACGAAATCACGAGCAGATTGAATATCAAACCCAGAAATTTCACATTTGAAATCTTCGTAAAAGCCGTATTACGGGACCGCGTTTTCGACAACTACCACTGGGACAAGCAGATTCATTGCTTCACGGACGAAGACAATCAGAACATGTTTGACTTCATTGGCCGCTTCGAAAACCTGCAACAGGATTTCGATCTGATTTGTAGACGTCTGGGATTTCCTGTCGTCAGTCTGCCGCATCACAACAAGACCAGACACGATCATTATAGCGGTTACTACTCGGCGGAGACCGCACGGATTGTCGGGCAGATATACCGAGAGGATGTAGCGATGTTCGACTATCGATTCGAGGCTCAACCTGCGTTACCACGTACCGACAGATCTTCTATGTTCATGACAATGGGGTCGCGTTTAGTTAAGCAGGGCAAGCGATCGATCCGCCGAGCGTTGCGGAGCGAACCGTCCGAATAAGCGAATCCTGGTTTCGCAAGATTCTTTGGCACAAGAATTACATCGCTCAGTTGATTCAAAAACGGTTCACGTCTTAGCAGGCACTATGCCCCAAGAATCCGAAACTCTTCAGAGTCTGGTAGGAAAGAACCTGGCCACAATGACAAATCCGATATTAGATGCAGACACTTCCTCACGTCTGAAACGGCGTTCAATTTGGCGACGGGCTCGGAGATTCGTCCGGAAACAACTACCTCAAAACAAAGTAATCGGAACTAAGAATTTTAAGGGTTCGCTTTGGGACCGGCTGCGTGGACTTGACTTTCTCTTCGAGAGATGTCGCGGCTGTACAGTTCTCGACATTACCAGCTCTGAGGGATTGATTAGCTATGAATTCGCGAGGCGTGGAGCACGACTGGCTCATGGTTTCGAACGGGACGTCGATCGAGTTAACTTCTCACGTCGTTTGTTCCGTGACGTACCGATCGAAAGCAGGTTTGATAAAGCGAATCTGGCGGTTTCAGGGAACGTATTTGCGAACACTTTCTCAGGCATCCTTCTCGCTCGATACGACATCGTCCTGTTTCTGGGAGCGTATCATCATCTTCTCAATCAAATGCCTCAGAATGACTTGGATGGACTGGTTGGCGAATTACTCAATCGAACGGAGAGTTATTTTGCAGTTCGCACTTCAAAATACCCAATATTCGAGCCACTGATACTCTCGCACGGCTTCGAACTCGTGCATTCGCCAGTCTTCGGAGATGCAGGCTGCGGGCCGCTTCGGATCTACGAAAGATGCTGAGCACGACCGTCAATTGTACTACCTACTGGGAGCAAATTGGGAACTGAATCTTCAGTAGGCTATGCAATACAGCCCCAATTGGCTGCTGTCGCCTTGGGTATTCCCTCGAAATGAATCACTGCTTGTTGTGTGCGACGATCTATGACCAAATCATCAGAGGCTGAGCAGAATTACCTCAAGGGGCTCGTATCAGCGCATCGCTCACGGATTGTAATTAATCTACTTCTTCTTCTCCTGCTCGGTCTGCTCAATGGAGTCGGCATTCTTCTACTGTTACCTCTGTTGGAGGCTTCAGGAGTCTCTGACGGGTCACGGCAGTCAAGCGACGTTGCAAGCGTTCTGAATAATTGCTTTGACTTTGTTGGTATCCCCCGCACCGTTCCATCCATATTGACCGTCTTCGTTGTCATTGTTGGGGTTCGTGAATCTCTACAACGTTGGCATTTCGTTCAAAACGCGAGTCTGCATCAGGACTTCATTCAATGGATGCGGAATGGATTGTACGAGTCGATTATTCGGGCCAATTGGCTCTTTTTTCTGAAGTCTCAGTCCTCTGACTTCAACCATGCGTTGCACAGTGATATCAAGAAGGCCGCCAAAGGGACGATGTCCTTCCAGCGACTACTTAGTGCCTCAGTCATTGCTGTCGTGCATATTCTTGTTGCAGTGCTGATCTCACCCTTGCTGACCGGAATCACCGTTGGCAGCCTGCTGATCTACTGGCCGATTCTTTCCAGTCAGAACAGGAAGGCGAGCCAGGCCGGCTTCAGTGCGACCAGTCGGACGAAACGGTTCTTTGCCAGGATAAACGACCAACTGACCGGAATGAAAGAAGTCAAGGTGCTGGGAGCTGAATGCCAGCAGTTGGAATTGTTCTATGGACTGACCTCGTCGATCAATTCGGCAAACATTGAATATGCTCGCGCTCAGGCGGCGACATCAATGATGTACACGTTTGGTGCGGTCGTATTATTGAGCGGTCTGGTACTCATCGCGATAGAAGTTTTGCAATTACCTTTCGCCGAACTGGCAATGATCGCTGTGATCTTTGCCCGTTTGATGCCGAAACTTAAAGACGTGCATATGAGCTACCAGCAACTGCTCCACGTGGCACCGGGATTTGCATCAGTCATGCAGCTTCGCTCTCAGTGCGAAGCCGCACGCGAACCGGAATACCTTCATTCGACAGCTCCTCTTACAATACAGTCCGGAATAGTTCTGAAAGGCGTCTCATTCCGCTACGACAGTCAGATCAGCATCTGGGCAATCAACGATGTCAATTTCGAGATTCCTGCCCGCCAGACAACAGCCATTGTTGGTTCCTCAGGAGCAGGAAAAAGTACGTTAGCAGACTTGTTGATGGGCCTGGTGTCACCGGAACAGGGATCAATTCTACTGGACGGCAAGGTTCTTGATCCCGCAACTTTACACGCATGGCGAAGCGCCATCGGCTACGTACCGCAGGAAACGATTCTGCTGCATGACACAATTCGTGCCAATCTGCTGCTTGCAATGCCGACGGCATCCGAAACTGATCTTAACGATGCATTGCAGATGGCAGCCGCCAGCGGCTTCGTTCACTCGCTTCCTTCAGGGCTCGATACGGTTATCGGAGATCGTGGGACCAGACTATCAGGAGGTGAGCGTCAACGAATCGCCTTGGCACGTGCATTGCTTCGACACCCTTCAGTACTCATTCTGGACGAAGCCACCAGCAGCCTGGATGCGAAAAATCAAAAGCGCATTCAAGATGCCATTCAGCAGCTGGGTGGAAAACTCACGATCATCGTCATTGCTCACCGCCTCTCCACTGTTCGAAGCGCTGATCAAATCGTTGTACTCGATGGTGGCCATGTCGCCGAATCTGGATCATGGGCCGAACTGGTAAACCGCAAAGGCGGTCGTCTTCACTCGCTGGTTGCCAGCGATGAAGCGGCCTGAGACATCTCAGCATCGGCGGGATTCGATGCACTCTCTGCGTAAGGATGAATCGATAATGGAAGTGTCGATCAGTAGTTGCCCGCCACGGATGGATGTCACGAATCGGCGCCGACTATTCGTGTTTTGCCTTGCGCTCGTTCTTTCAGCAAGCTTAGCCGAACTGCTGGTTCGTTGTCTGGGCAGAACTGACAAGGACGGCCAGTTTTCTCTATTTAATGTCAAGGTTCGCCCTTACAGACTTCGGCTATACGCAATTGACCAACTGTTGCATCAGTACAAAAAACGTGACGACTCCTACGTGATGCATGCCCCGCAGCTAGGGTGGAAACAACGCCCGGGTGCGGTATCTGACGACGGCATGTACCGCGCAAATCTCAACGGTTTCCGAGACGACCATGATTACGATCTGGTGCCAGATCCAGCGAGATTGCGAATTGCTCTGTTTGGCGACTCGTACACTCACGGCAGCAAGGTGTCGTTTGAAGACTCCTGGGGGGAGCAACTGGAACAGATGCTGCGTGACTCAGGAATTGCAGCAGATGTCTTGAACTTCGGCGTTGGTGGATATGGGATGGATCAGGCCTATCTCCGCTGGATTCATGAAGGTCAGCAATACTCGGCGGATCTTGTGATTTTCGGATTCCGGCCGCCGGATGCCGCAAGAAACGTCAATGTCTTCCGCTGCATTTACAGGCCGGGCACCGGTGTCCCGTTCTCTAAACCACGATTCATCCTACAGGACGGAAAACTCGAACTGGTCAATAGTCCTACAATTTCACCAGAACAGATTCTCGAAACTTTGACGGACTTCGAATCATCGGAACTCGTCAAATACGAACACTTTTACCACGATCGCTTTAAGGCCAAATGGTGGCATCGATCTTGCCTCGCTTCACTCGCCGCTGAGCATCTGCAAGGAAACCTTACTAGAAGAGTGACTAAGGAATACTACGATGTCCGCAGTGAGAGTGGTCGCCTGGTAGTAGAGATCATCAAGGCCTTTTCAGAAAGCGTTCGGTTGACCGGAGCCGAATTCTTCGTTGTCACGCTGCCAACAGAGAATGACATCGAAGCGTTGGCTGCTGGTGAGCCATTGATTTATGCCGAGTTGCTCAAACTGCTGGAAGCTCAGCATTTAATTGCCCACAGCGAACTGAAATTCGCCCACGACCGTATCTCTTCGTATTTTGGAGGCCACTACAGTCGTAAGGGGAATGAAGCTGTCGCGAAGGCTGCATATGAGGTCGCGCAGAGAATTATTCGAAATCAAGTGGCTCCATCTACGAATTGAATCCTTACTCATTTGCTATGCACTAACGATCGTACGAGTGGAATATACGGCCCTCAGGTTGAGGTGAGACACACCTGTTCTCGGCCGATCATCGCTATTGACTGCATGGCAACTCTACAACTACCGTCAGATCCAGTCGCACCCCGCCATCCGATAGCGACTCCGCTACACGGATTCGTAGATTTCCACCGCAATGAACGATCGAATCACATTCAATATCATCTTTCTTCCGGGGACGGTGCATGCGCTCGCCCCCTTTGTCCTCAGTCTCCTGGACTCTTCGGACGAGTGCTCGTTTCGCCTGGTGTCGAACGGTTGCACCACCATCGAGAACAACTGTCTCCGGGCATTCGCAGCAACCGATGACCGGCTGGATTTCTGCCAGATCGCAACGAGACGTCAGATCGCCCATGGAGCAGCACTTTCGAAGCTGCAGAAGATGGAATCATCGCCATTCTTCGCCTTTATGGACTCCGACATATTTGCGACAGGCCAATTCCTGAATCCAACAAAACTGAAGCCTGGTAGCAATGCGGCAACATTCTCGTGCCCGCCAATCTGGAGCAATGCCGAACTGGAGACGCTCCCCGAAGGGTATGGTGTTCTTTCCGGAGTCTACAACCGCCTGCATGACGGTTTTTGTGTTGGCTCGTCGTACTTCGGCATCTACGACAACGAGAGACTAACACAGTGTATCCGTGACACAGGGGTCAGTTTTCAGATTGCTTCATGGACAGGGTTGTCGCAGCAGCTGCGTGCAGAACTGGCGACTGCCGGCAAACAGATCAGATTCTACGATACAGGCAAGCTCTTGAACGTCTTGCTGCAGGTCCGTTACGGACATGCGATTGAGTATCAGAAGATTCCGCAATTGGAACATATTGGCGGATTCAGCTCGGTGGCAACTGCGGAAATTCGAGACTCCCTGCTGACAAAGATTCTTTCTCCATCAAAAGTAATCTCATATTTGGGCCGCTTCGTGTCAAACCCGACACCTGAGGACTGGCGACCGTCTGCGGGCGAAGTCGAATTCCACTGGGTCGAGGAGAGGCACGATCGTCGCCGACGAACCTGCCAGCATTTCACGGGACTTCTTGAAAGGCTCTGCAACGAAGAACGACCTCTGCTGGATTTCGAAGACCAGGACGACAAACTTACCGCAGACGTAAAACGCGTTGCAGCAATCTTGTGCGATAGATACCCGGAATGGTTGACGCGTTACCGATTTCTGACACAGACACACTTGTCCGATCGCTTGACGTCTACTGATACCGCACAGTTACGCCCCCCGACGGCGGCCTAGTGAAACCACTGCGGCCGAACAGATGTCGGGACTTGGAAGCCAGCGGGAAATCAGTAATCGAAGCCTGCGACCCCGGGCTTACCGAGCTTGCTTTCCAGCCTCCCAGAAATCGAGTTACCAAATGCGACTCATACCACCTCGTTATAATACCAAGTATGGACATTGGGGATTTAACCTTCGCCGGTATGCCGACATGTTTCGGCATCGCCAGTCGCTCCCGCCAGCAGATTTTTCCCAGGCCAACTGCTTCGTGGCATTCGTCGGCGGAACGCGTACCGGAAGCACTCTACTCGGGGCACTGCTCGATGCTCATCCCGATGCTGTAATTGCTACTGAAGCGGATGCTTTCGGAGCCCACGAACAGGGTTTCGACCGAACAGCGCTCTATCGCCTGCTGCTGGAGAATGCCAGACAGTTCTCAGCCGAAGGAGCCAAATGGACCGGCTATAACTATGCGGTCCCAGGACAGTGGCAGGGACGTTGCCGCGCGATTCGCGTTATTGGAGACAAGAAGGCCGGAAGAACAACCCGTCGCCTTGACGAGAATCCAGATCTGCTGAACCAGATGGCGGAAATACTCCAAGTGCCAATCTGTCTCATCCATACCATTCGAAATCCGTTTGATGTAGTAGCAACGCGAAAAAATCGAGCTAACTCCAGCAAGGAGTTAAGAGAGATTTCTGACGGATACTTTCGGCAACAGGAAAAAGTTCAGCGTTTGAAAGAGAATACGCACACGTCGCAGATAATCGACGTTCGTCACGATGACCTGATCCGCGAACCGGACACGGTGCTTCGCAGGGTGTTGGCGAGTCTGAACCTTGATGCAAATGAAGACTACATCCAGGCTGCTGCCGGAATCGTGTCGACAAAACCCAATCTCTCTCGCAACTCAGTCACGTGGACAGCCGCGCTGATTGGTGACATCGAAAATCGGATTCAGGAGTTTCCCTGGCTACAGGGCTACGCATTCGCCGACATCCATGCGAACTCCTGCTGACTGTTACCGAGCTTTGATATCTAACCACACAGCGATGACATCAAACACTCGGTTTTAACATACGACAATGCGGTCCAGACGTCCTGACAATCTGATTCACAGTCTCTCACATGCACGTCGCGATGCGTGGTCAGATTGATTCGCCCTCAATTTGCTTCGTACTCTCGGTGGGGGCGCGACCGACGCGCCGAAGTGCAAGCAGTTGAGCCGCCCGTTCTGACACAATGAGCCGAATTTTGCATTCGGACACGAAAGGGCAGCACCGCGGTCTGCCAGGCAGATGCCCGCCGAACCGTAGCCAAACACGGCCACATGTCGTTTGGTATCTCGACACGCCCGATTCGCCCCCTGCCACGCGTGCGCGAGCAAACGAGCGTTGGTAGCCATGTGCTGATAAGAGGCCCCTTCGAGCATTCTCGCGGCCTCAGCACTGGCTGGGCGCATTGGATTCAGTCAACCTGAAAACACTGAAACTGCCAGACTCAAACTGTTGTTCCAGAGCCGAACAACCATGACAATTTTGAGTCAGACCCTCGCTGTCGCCCCACGCGGCATGCCAGAGTGCCGTGAAGAAACGGGACTCGTGAGCGGAGAGTTTGAATCTTGCCTTCGTTTGCCGAGCTGAGTTCATCAGGCGGTGCGGCGAAGTGGCGGATCGATCCCGGGCTTCCCGACTCAGTCTGGTGTCTTCGACCGAAGCTGCTGGTGGCTCAATACTGCCGCTCGAACCCCTCGAAATAGTATCGTTTGTGCTTAATTCTTCTGGACGGCACTGATGTGCTGCTATATAGTATCGAGTTTATCCAAACTCGATACTGGAGTGTATGCACGTGCCGAAACGGCCGGTCGAGACATTGACGGAAGCGGAAGTCCATCAGCTTCTGAAGTTGTGCTCCCGTCGCGCCCCGACGGGTATCAGAAATGCAGCGATGATCGCGGTGATGTACCGGGCCGGGCTGCGTTGTGCTGAGCTGATTGATTTGATGCCGAAGGACCTCGATGAAAATGCTGGGACTCTTCGCGTCCGGCATGGCAAGGGCGACAAAGCACGGGTCGTAGGGCTGGACCCAGGCGCGTGGGCCATCATTCAACTTTGGATCGACCGCCGTAAGGAACTTGGATTCAATGGTCGTCAGCACTTCTTCTGCACATTGAAAGGCGATCCATTGCAGCCGGCATACATCAGGAACCTGATGCGTCGCCTGGGGCAAAAAGCTGGTATCGAAAAACGTGTTCATGCTCACGGTTTGCGGCATTCGTTTGCCGCTGAGCTGGCCATGGAGAATGTTCCATTGCCCGTCATTCAGCACAGCCTGGGGCATTCCTCGCCGGCAACAACGGCACGATACGTCGATCACCTTGCCCCGAAGCTGGTAATCGACACGCTTAAAGCTCGACGTTGGGGGACAGATTCCGATGGCGAATGAAATCACGAAGACAAGACGTGGCTGTCAGCGTATGACGAAGGAACGTCGAGAGATTTTCCTTCGGGTTCTGGCTGAGACTGGAAGTCGCTCTGCAGCGGCTGCAGCTGCCAGTCCACACTTGGATGGCGGGGACGGCGATCGTCCCGGCTACGAGTCGTTCCGTGATCTGTGGAAACGCGATCCCGAGTTCGCGCTGGAAGTACAGCGTGCCGAATCAACTGCTTTGGGGCGGGTCGAATCGGAAATCGCCAAGCGAGCATTCACGCTCGACGAGCGGCCCATCTTTGACCGCGCCGGAAATAAGATCGGCGTCCAGACAGACAGCAGGCCGGCAAACCAGATGCTGTTGAGGCTGGCAGAACGGCTCGCGCCGCAGACCTGGCAACAACGAAAGCACCACGAGATCGACGGCAAGATCGCCCACGCGCATCAACAATCGGTGTCGGTTGCGACGCTGGAGCCAACTGATGTGCTGCTGTTGGAGCCTGATGAACAGAACGAATTACTGCGGCTCGTCGGAAAGATTGCAGAACTGAAGACCGGAAGCGATAAACCAAAAGGAGTAATCGATGTCTGATCTGAATGAGTTTCTGAAGGCAGCCAAAGGTGAAGTCAGTGCGGCTCAGTTTGAGCGAGACGTGGCTGCCGGGTTGATCTCCGATCTTGAAAACGGCCGCCGCTTGCGATTGGTCGGTAACCCCGCGGCCCCAATGGGCGTTCACGTGGGATTCAAAACTGTCGAAGCCTGGCGAGCCGACTGCGCGCTGATGCCCACAGAGCCGCCGGTGATTCATGAAGTTAAGCAGACGGCAGACGGCTGGATCGAGATTGAGTGATCTGGCATCTTCGACGATCATGATCCAACGTCGCCAAGGGGAGAGGCCCCCCACCCCGGGGATGATGGGTGAAGTGTCTCGGATATCGACGTTTGGCGCGCACCAAAAAAAACGGCTATACGCGCAATCGATTTTGTTTTGGGACTCAGTCAGTAGATGCCCATTCTTCCATGGCTTCATCGCAGCGTGACGGTTGGGTCAGGGCTGGTTGGAGTTCGGGTCGCAATTGGCGAGGTTCTGTGTCGGATGGCTCGCGTCAGGGGCCGCCGGTTGCAGGCAGGAGAGCGTCCAGCGGAGAGAACTCTGGCGGTGGCAGATTCAGTGATTCCAGCAGTTGCCCGAATCGGCTGCGACTGGTGACCAACCAGGAGGTCACTTCTTCAAGCATGTGGCTCAGTGTGAAGTCCGGCAGGGACAGACGCAGCGATTCCAGGACGCTCGTCAGGATTGTACGGCGACGGGCTCCGCGAATTGTTTTGCTGGTGCGGCCTGTTTTTCGATCGTTGGCAGCGTCTCAAAAAGTTCGCTCGGACTCGTTGTTCGTACCGGGCACTTCGGAATGGATCACGAAGGTAAACAGCTCTTCGGATTCCATCAGCCGCAGGAGTTCGTTGACCAGATTGACGAAGTCGTGTTCGGTATCCGTCGCCGGTGGTGTGTCGTTTCTGAATCTGGAGCCGCACAAAGTCCACAGGTCATCTTCCAACACGCTGACTTTCTTCTCACGCGTCGCCGCTTCAGCCGACGATCCTGCTTGAGTCGACAGGCTTTGCGATACAGCGTCAGCAGGCATGTCAGGAACGTACGGTATTCTTCACTGTCTGGCTGTAGCAGCGTCAGGCGGATTGCTTTGCGGATCAGATGCGCCCAGCATTTCTGAGCGAGTGTAAAGCCTCGACACACCGCTGCGTCGTCGCTAACGAGCAGTCCACCGAACAGGTCTTCTGGTAACAGTGTCGCACCGTCTTTGTGGACTCCGAACAGGATGATCCGAACCTGCTCCGAGAGAAAGGCCCACACTGAATTGATGCTCCATCCCGTTTCGTCGGCATGAACGACCGTGGAGTTGGCCAGCAGTGTGCACAGTGTGTCGAACTCCGGTTCCCACTGGCGGGATAATCGGTTCAGCAACGCATCGGTTTGAGACTTCGCCAGCTTCAGGCCCCAGAAGAAATCGAACTGCTGACAAAGCTTGTCCATCGATAGCCGCGTGATCAATACCATGAGCATCAACGCGAGGTAGATCTCGATACCGTATTCAGACCGACCCAGCGTTCTAGGAATCGTCGGCACTTCGCCACCGGCCCATGGCAAACATGATACGCCACGAGTACGGCTTGACCGTTCTCAATCCGCCAGACAGCACGCGACATATGCAGCGTACAGTCATCGGGAAATACATCCTCGTGGCGGTGGCGGTGGGCCTGGGCCGGTTTCTCTTAGGTGGTACGTCGACCGCGCCGAGACGACTTCTGTTTCTTCCGCCGCTGACCGCCGCCGCGTTTATCTTCGGCTTTCAGAGACTACTCGTCATCCAGTCGTTGAGTCGGGTGCTGGCCATCACGCTCACGTAGCTGCTTGAGCCGTTTCTTCTCAACCTGCTGCTCGTAGATCATCTGCTGCTGGGTACGAACGGTCTGTTTCAAATCAGCGACTGACTGCCGCAATTCGCCAACAGTCCCTTCAGTTCACACGCCAGCTTGATAAAAAAAAGCTGACTGACGCTCAGCGTCTGCTTGTGACCACTTTCTGTCGTCGCCTTTCCGTCCATCCGCGACTAATAGCAGATTCCCTCGATGTGCCTGGCCCAGATTACAATCGCAAGTTAGGACAGCTATCTCAGTCAGCCGTCCTAGCTGTCCTGGGACGAACCTAATGGAGGTCATATGAAAATGAGTTTCTATTATAGAACATAAGTTAGAGGCGCATTAGATTTGTCCCAGGACAGCTAGGACGGCGGGTCACATGATGGGCTTTTTCGGAGTGACCGGATTCAAGGCGATGCCGTTGTAGTGCCATCTCCGCTGGCCTGTTTTCTCACGAACTCGCTTAAGCGAGTGCAGGGCTGCTCGCAGATTCTTTCCGAACGTAGCAGCACTACCTGGCCGGTCTCGACCGTGCTCCGCACACCACGCTCTCCAAGCCAGATAGAGTTCCGTGACAGGTATGGAATACCTTGGCCCAACAAGACAACAGTCTGTGATGAATTCACCGACGGGGCTTGCAAGTTTCGAGAGGTCGTCGACCAATTCCTGACTACTTTCAGGCTGAACGAAGTGGCCGCGATTGTTTAGCCTAACCCACCCCTCAATCGCCCAGTTAAGAATACCTGGGAGCTCTGCAGTGAGTCGTTTACGAAGCCCTCGGTCTTCTTTGCCCTCAAAACTCTTCGTCATCTTGAGCAGCAGTACGCGCGACATAATGGCACTGCTTGCATCGTTGAAATTCGGAAGCTCGTTGCTAAGGATCAGAAATCGGACCGGGAGCCGAATACCAATCAGCGGCGCTAGATTCTTACGATCGACATTCTGGCGATCTTCGCCACTGATGCTCAGAAGTCTCTCGACGACTGCTACAGCATCAACACGTCCGGACAGACGAGCATCACCGATGATGGCCAAGGATTTGCCAAGTAGAGGCCATAGGCCGAACTGGCCTGGCAGGGCACTCAGAGTAGGCGACGCGACATTCAATAGCCCTATCACATTGGTGAGGACGTCTGAAATGACCCCTTTACCCGAACGCGGCGGCCCGATGATCATGGCTAGCTTGTGCTGACTCGTGTCCGGCAATAGGCAATACGCGAACCACTCCCGAAGCGCCTCGATCGACTGATCATCATTGGGCCAAACCGAACGAAGAAACTCTAGCCATTGATCACACTTCGCATCTGGATCGTATTCGTAGTCAACGCCGTTCGGTGAGAAGAACCGCGGCGTTGGAGGTATACGGTTGCATTCGCCGTTTGCCACCGCAGACAGATCGAGCAAACCGTTCTTCATCGCGAATACCTTAGTCGGATCGAAGGGAGCGTCGCCGCCAAGCCACGCAGGTTGATCTATATTTCCCGACAGGTGGCATATTGATTCGACCGCTTGGACCACGTTCAAGACTAAGTTTTTCGTCACTTTCTTCGCTTCTTCGTCATTCTCCTCCGCGTCGCTCTTGGCTGCACTGTCGAACTCTCGTTTTATGTGCTTGACGATCTTTGCACGGATGTCACTCATAGAGACTTCGGCGTATTGCACTCCATTCCAGAGGTGCAACGAGCCCCGCCAGTACCCGAGGATTCTGATTCCCGAATACGTATACTGCTGAAGAAACGATCGCGCGAGCCGATGAGGATCGTCAATGTGTTCAGTCGCTTTGCCCGTAGCCGATGTTGAGTTTAGCGACTGGAGATGTACGCCCCATTCAACTGCCGTTCCCTCTGTCGCTGCCTGTTCGATTTTGTGCATCAGCTCCGCCTCACTCCAAGGCGGTTGGCAAGCGACATTCCATTCTTGAAGCAGTGTCAGTGCTTCTGATCCGGGGAGTTCGAATCCCCGGACGATATGCTGTGCCGCGAGAAAAGTGTCATTGTGACCGTTGTGACCGCTCATCGCAGGTGGAATGTTTTGAAGGTACTTTCTCGCTCTGGTAGTAACCGAAGAGCTAGATGTCGTTTCCCGCCTCGCCGTTGATGGCACTGAACACTGGCCTTGTCGCTGCCCTCCGACGCGACGAACTTCTCAAGTGTCTCTCTCGGAATCGGCTCGCAGTGGCCGTGTTCAAGATAGTCCGGGATGTGGATTACTTTTGAGTAACGATGTGGCCGCTCGGGGATGTTGGCACCTTTCCTGTTCATAGTCCCCAGAACACGGACGATTCGTGATGGATTGGAGACTTTCACATCGATTTCGACACCGAGTGTTGTGAACCGGGCAGATAGTGCCTCTAAGATACCCCGAACCAATTTGTTAGAGGCCTCGTCATTCGGCAAATCTATCGGGTAAAGCAAATACGAACCGTTCCCGGAATTGCCTTCGATCGGTTCGTGAAACCCTTGATCTGACAAGTACTCGCGGATTGCCAGAGCAACGATCCGGGTCTGCTCGACTTCCTCAGCCGTGGCCGAAATACCAGAAACTCCTACCCCCCTGATGGAGTCGAGGTCGATAAAGAGCCAGCGAATTCGCTTGGTATGCTTGTCTGAGGTCGTATCTTTCGCCCATCGTTTTATGGTGTTGTCTGTCCTCGCAAGCAATTCGTCTGCACACGGATTTATCGTGGTATAAATCGCTCGCGGATGGAGAGTGTTTTCAAGCTTGCAGATTGCCTCGACTGCTTTCTCTGGGCTATCGAAGTACCCGGAGTCCACACGGCGATCATTATCGCCTATGCCCATCGCTCGAATTTCGAATACGTCACCGGGCTTGTATAGAGCGGTTAGAAAATTCGCTACGTGCTCGCGAGGGCGAACAACTCCCTCGCCGTTTTCTGCTGTTGTTGTGCACGTTGATTCCATCTGTGATTCCTCGCTTCTAACTCAGTGGTTCGCATTTGCTGACGATCAGAATTACGCAACGATGCCTAAAGCAGGCCCGCTTCCTTGAGTCTCTGATGGGACTGAGGCGTGCGTGTTCCGGAAAGTCCACGCGGCTCTTCAATCACGAGCTTTGCTTCCTTAGCGGCAGTCACTTGGTCAAAGAATCTCTGCAGCGCTTCGGCGGATGTATATCTCGTCCCCCCAAGGCAGATTGTTTCCAACTTTATGCCTGCAATTCCGCGTGTATGCCATCGCCACAATGAGCTTGGAGCCGCCGGCTTTGAGCCCCGAGGGCGTGCGCGCCTCGCGGCCTGGGCGAATGTGAGCAGTTCTTCCTGTAGTGCATCGAGAGTCATTGAAGTCACCTCGATTCCGGTCGATTGAAATTCACGAACGGAGCGAAATTACTTCATGAAACCTGATGCGAAAGCTTTAGTCTCACGGCTTCCCCAACATGGGCAGAAATGGGAAGTGCGGGACAAAATGGGAAGATCAGTGCTGTCTGGCACGCAGGAGTTTTTGGCGCTGGCGCGTTGATTGACGCGACCTCAAAGGTTGGCCTGCCGCCCAGCTCGCTAGCCGATTGCCTGTTAGTAGATTCTCGCAATGCTTTGGTCGAAAACTGTCACAGCTGGCGGACTCATTCGCGCCTGCCTGGTGGCCTGAAAGCGTGTGACTAATGGCGGCGATGCTGCGGGCAATCGTTGCGAGGAGATATTGCAGAACTCGGCTGCGATTCCCCCGTCGATACTGCGGAGAAATCAAGCGATGCGAATCGAAGTCACAGCTTGGTGATCATTCTGCGAGTTCGTCTTTACGGAGCTTTAACCAACTGCGATTGATCTTGTACCAACCCCGTTCTAGACGTCGGACTCGGTCCGGATGTTCCTGCACCCATCGACTCAAAGTGCTCGATTTGATCTTCAGCAATAACTTTGCGTCACTCGCTCGGACACGCTCCCAGTTATCGTCTTCGCCTCTCGACGTCCGCGGCTGAAAGCCTTCTAGACTTGGCAAGGCGTTCTGCACTAGCTGTGGGGCCATTGCCCTTGCAGCATCCGATTCACTCTTGAGTTGGTGATCAATCGCGATGAAATGAGGAACGGAAAACTCCCGATGGTCACGAGCAAGTTCCCTCACTTTTTCGTCGTCAAGGTCGCTTGGGGCGGATATGTCTTGCCTTGGTACAGCAAGTCCTTCACCAACAATCACAGAGCTCGCTTTAAACGAATCTGATGTACTTGCTTTGATTCGATCCACCAATGATCGCCCGACCGCTAAAATCTCAGCATGCAGTGTGCCCGGTGGCGTCGCTTTACGGATCGAAACGGATTTTGCGATACGTGGAATCAAGGGAAGCACAGGGGAAACGGCACGGTCGTATTCGGGGAAACGCTCAATCAAATTCAGTAGTTCACGTGTGAATCCACCGATGTCATGCGTGATCGCAGCTTCCTCTATGTGCTTGAGCGTAACGGCAAGCCAGTATGCACCCTCGTGTGCATTCGAAAAAGCATCGCTCGTCATGCTTGTGCCCCGTACTGCCAAGGGAAGTGAAATCTCGAAAGTGCGGCAGAAGCGATCGTTCGAGAGTCCCTACTCTACACAGAAATGTAGTGTCACCCTACTTCCGCCATGATTCTCGCCGCCAACTCGAAGTTCCTTTCAGCATAAATCTCTGTTGTTCCAGTGTCGCTGTGACCGAGCACGACCATCGCTGCTTCAACGCCGTATCGCTCTCGAATGATCGTCGCCCGACTATGGCGAAGCTGATTTGGCGACCACTTCGGAATGCCTCCCGCCTTACAGGCACGAGTGATTGCTCGGCAGTAGCTGTCTTTCGAATACCGTTTTCCGGCACGGCGCCCTCCGCGTTTTACAGCTGATCGAGCAGCCTGCGACGGAGTCATGGGCGACTTGCGATTCTCGCGACGTTTTGCGTTGCGCTCCACTTCCGCTTCCGCAGGGCTGAAACAATAGTCTTCAGGGGATCGGTCGAGAAAGCTGCTAAGAATTGACTGCGAGTTCGGTCCAAGAAAGATGCGGCGTTCTTTTCCGCGATGCTGCGTTTTATGAGTTGCCGGCCGATACGTCCAAACTCCATCGGTTCCGAACGTGATATCGATTGGCCGCATCGACGTAATCTCCCCTGGTCTGGCACCCGTGAGAAGCTGTAGCTCAACCATGGCGGCGACGATGCGTGGCAGATGTGGAAGTGTCGCATCGACAGTCGCCTGGTCTACTGGCCGAACAGCTTCAGATTCGACTGCTTCCGATCGTCCGGCTTTAAGACTTGGCACGGCCGTGAGAGCAACATGCACATCCACGGGCACGTGCTCATTCTCAACCCCCCAACGAAAGACCCGCCGAACCCAATGAATCAGTCGGTTGATGTTGGTCCTGCACCGACCATCATCGATCATGGCCTGCCTGACGGCCTTCAGTTTCCGAGGCCCAAAATCTCGAACGCGTATCGTCCCGTAGAGCCGGATCAGATACTTGAGCGCGGATCGGACGCTAATGACGGTCCCAGTCGAGGTGCCATCCTTTCGCCGGTAGTAGCCGTCGGCGAAGTCCATGAACATCAGGCACAGTTCATCGACCTTAAGCGTGAAGGCAACGACGTCGCCTTGTCTGGCGAACCACTCGGCAATCAGGTCCTCGTAGCGTTCCCGACTTTCGGGCGAACCGTACAGTCCCAGGTAGTGGTCTTTCCCGTCGATTCGGACTCGTGCTTGTCCGGTGGGCTTATGCAGCAGATAGCTCGGTTTTCTCTTGCTTGGCATGGCGGCTCCCCACAAATGTGGTAGTGAAAGTGGTAGTAACCAGTTTCACGCCGCTCTGCCGAGTCCGGCAGGTAGTCACAAGCAGTGACTCAGCAATGACTTAAGGGATTCGGGATGACAGGATTTGAACCTGCGACCTCTGCGTCCCGAACGCAGCGCTCTACCAAGCTGAGCTACATCCCGCTGATGAGACCGGATTTTAGCGGTCCGATAACGCCGGTCAACGACGTTGGAGAAATCGTTTTGATGAGTCGCGGCCATCTGTACTTCGTTTCGCATTTCGCTGATTTCATTAATGGACTATCAGGTTTGACCGCTGGTCTAATAGTTCATGGCGGTTGCTTCGAGGCAAGTTCCGGTCCGAGAGGGGCTTTGGTTGATCGACCGATTAATAACACCGACGCGGAGCGGTCGTATTGTGGTAACAAAGTTTCCTGACATTCGGCAAGGAGCAAACATCCGTTGAAGTGGACGAGTACGAGGTCCGAACTGGCGATGGCAAATCTGCGTACGCGCCAGCGGCATACGGGCGGCTGCGAATGCATTGGCTTCGTACAAAGGTATTGCCGAACACTCGAAATGGAAGCAGGGTAAGGCTGGGGCGAAACTCAGGTCTGCGTCAGCTTCGGAGCACGATATGATTTCGATTGTCCCACGAGCTTTTTACTGTGCCGTCATGCGAGACCATGTGGTGCGATCGGCCGGCACGAAGGACACTCATCACGACGATCCGTCCTGTTTGTCGGCTTTTGGAAGAGTGATTGTCGATGCGATGAACAGGGCTCCGATCAGGATCAGCCATTCGACCACGGCGAGGATGTATGTCGTTTGCCCAATGTCAGAAAAATTGAAAAAGCTGACAGTACGGAAGACGACCAGGCAACTATGAATGAGGCAGCACAGTCTTAAAGATCCGACTGTGTCTTCTTTTCTCCGTAGCGGCCAGAGAAACGCGATTCCCAACGCTAGTTCCAGCCCGCCGTAAACGACGAAGTATTCAGACTGGCCGGAACCAGGCATGAGCTCAAAGCCGACCGATCTGGCCGTCGCATCCGGCTGTGCAGCACACCAGATGGCCAGAAATATATAGGCCGCTCCTACCACGGCAAGAAATGCTCGCGCCATGTGAATTCCTTTCGTCACAGATGAAAAGATGACGCAGGCTGCGGCTACATGAATTCTTTGTCGCTTTGCACGTTTTCATCAGTTGTCTGTGCAATTTTGATCGCGGCTTGAATCGATTTGGCAATCCAGTCCGATTCACTGCCGTCCTCAACCTTGCCGGCTGTCAGGTAGCCGGCGTAAATGGTGGCTGCTGCCTGAACGACGATGCCTTCGCTGGGCTGCAGCGAGATAGATGGCTTACCCATTTGTGGCTCCTTGGCTGACTTCGCTGGAGTTTAAAGGGCGGAGCCTACCAGGAATTCCGCATTGTAATCCACCCTTATTGCGAGAATGTCAAACTGTTAGTCCTTCGTAAGTTCGCAGCGAATGCGTAGCAAGCTGATTTTTCTCGTAACTTTCTGGGTGCACTTTGAAACGGATCAACGTACGTTAAAGATGCAGAATTGCTTCATATGACCGGCGACTTTGGGCAATTTCGGGTTCAAGTGATAATGCGGTTTGTGTCGATGAGACTATTTGCGTAATACTTGGTCGAGGGGTCCTCGGCGACTGTTACCACCGCAACGGTGAAAGACACGATGCTCAGTAAACTGACCAGTGTTCTAACGATGACGGCTATGCTGCTGCATGCACTGCTTGGGTGCTGCACCCATCATGCTCATGGGTGTGAGCACGGATTATCTGTCGAAGAATGTCAGGCTGAGCACGTCGAGCATCATCTGAAAGCGGCTGAAGTTGCTCACGCCGGCCATTCGAACGAGGGGCACGCTGGCTGTTCGTCACACGGCAATGACGGCGACCATGAAAGCCGAGATGACGTTGATGGCATACAGGTCACTGTGCACGAAGAGCATGATTCTTCGTCGCTCCCGCAAGACCCCTGCCAGCAGGATTGCGACGGTGGAGACTGCCGGTTTACGCAATCTCCGGAAGTAAAGACGCCGTCACAGGATGATGGTCGGTTTTGCTGCCCATCATCGTTAGCTGCCTTTTCAATGGCTGCGTCTTGCCGATTCGCTTTTGAGCATCTCACAAAGGAATCGGGACCGCCTCGTGCGCTGGCGACAGGCTGCTGTCGTCACATGACGCAGGTCTGGCGACTATAAGAGCACGCCTCTACTTACGTATTTCAGAGCTGTGTGTCAGATGGTTACCTCCGGTGCAACTTTGCATGCGTTTTCTGACGGGTGTTGCCGGGACGGTTGTTGCCGGGACGGTTGTTGTGATGTTGCCTGGATTGGCGGTGCAACTACTCAACGCCGTACCACCCTGGTGAGGCAACACGCACGCCTCATGTGTTGCTGAATCGTGACTTCGAATCCTCGTCCTTCGACCGTGGACATTCCCATGAAAATTCGCGTCCCAAAAACGTCACTGAAGGCGATCGGATGGCTTTTTGTCGTCGCCATCGTCGTTCCTGCATTTGTTTATCGCGGAGCCTGGTTTCCTGGCACGGAAGCGTGGGTCAAAAGTACGATCGGTGTCTACCGGCAGCCTGTTTCCGAGACGGGACACGGACATGGCAACTCCCCCGATGATTCAAGCGGACACGCTCATGGCAGTCATGCCGGTCACGATGAGGCATCTTCGCTCGAACTGTCTGATCAGGCGTTGAGGAATCTAGGACTGACTCCCGAGTTCATTCAGCCGGTAAAGCTTTCGACTTACCGACGCAGCATCACCGTACCAGCGCTCATAGTTGAACGACCTGGGAGAACCCGACTGCAGGTGGCGACGCCGATGACTGGTGTGATCCGGCATGTCCATGCTGTCTCCGGCGAAGCGGTTAAACCCGGTGTCCTGTTATTTGAGATTCGTTTAACACATGAAGATCTGGTTTCTGCTCAAACAGATTTCCTTCAGACTCTTGGCGAGCTGGACGTTGAACGTCGCGAAATCATCAGACTGACTGAGGCGACGAAAACCGGAGCTGTCCCCCGTGTAAAACTGCTTGAACGCGAATACGCCAAAGACAAACTCGAAGCACTCCTAAGTGCTCAACGAGAAGCGTTGCGTTTGCACGGCCTCTCGACACAGCAGATCGATGAGATTGTGACTGAACGGCGGCTGCTTCGAGCATTAAAGGTGCTTGCTCCGAGCCCTGACGAACACTCTGAAAAAGAGCTGAAACTTGCCGAAAGGCCCGTTCAGCAGGCCGCGTTTCAGGCGAATGCCGGACAACCGAACCTGCTCGATGCCCCACCCCCGCTGGTGATTTCGGAATTGCGAGTTCACAAAGGTCAGTCGGTCAATGCGGGCGAGACGCTATGCACGCTTTCCGACTACAGCCAGCTTTACATCGAAGGCCTGGCCTTTGAGCAGGACGCGGGGTCGATCGCCGCAGTGGCTCGTCGGAAGTGGACTGTGCGAGCGGTGTTCGAAGCACCGAACAATGAACGTCAAACGCTCGAAGATCTGTCGATCATCCGGTTGTCCAACGAAATCGATACGGATTCACGCACGCTGCATTTTTACGCGGGCCTTCCAAACGTCATTGAGAGTCTGCAGCCCACGGAAGACGGCAATTACTTTGTCGGCTGGCGTTATCGCCCGGGGCAACGACTGCAGTTAGCAGTGCCTATTGAAGAGTGGCCAAACGAAATTGTTCTGCCTGTCGAATCTGTGACGAAAGAGGGCGCCGAGTTCTACGTATTCCAGCAGAACGGCAGTCACTTTGACCGGATCGCGGTCCACGTTAAGTATCGCGACCAGTCTTCAGTAGTAATCGCCAATGACGGAGCGTTGTTTCCTGGTGACGTCGTCGCGTGGCGATGTGCTCACCAGATGCAGATGGCTCTGAAAAACAAATCCGGCGCAGGAGCTGATCCTCACGCCGGACATACTCATTAGAAAGGGCGCGAAATGCTTAACGCAATTATTCGATGCGCCCTTCAGCAGCGACTGCTTACCGTTGTCGTTGCCGTCTTCCTGCTCGGCTACGGAAGCTGGCAGGCATTGCGGATGGAGATCGACGTCTTTCCGGATCTGAACCGTCCACGCGTCGTAATTATGACCGAAGCGCCTGGACTTGCCCCTGAAGAAGTCGAGACTTTGATCACGTTTCCGGTCGAGACGGCAATGAATGGCGCGAACGGTGTGCAGGCTGTTCGTAGCTCGTCTGGAATTGGCATTTCGGTGATCTACGTCGAATTCGACTGGGGAACCGATATCTACACGGATCGCCAGATCGTGATGGAACGTCTGCAGCTTGTGCAGGATCGATTGCCGGCAGGAATCAAACCAACGTTGGCACCGATTTCGTCGATCATGGGACAGATCCTGATGCTTGGAATGTGGCGAGATGATTCGCCCGTCGAGAGCTCAGACGAGACAAACACGGCCAAAGAATCGATGGAATTACGGACGCTTGCGGATTGGGTCGTTCGGCAACGACTGCTCACCATCCCAGGTGTCTCGCAGGTCTTCACGATGGGTGGCGGTCGCAAACAGTTTCAAGTGCTGGTTGATCCGGACCTGATGCTCCGGTACGGCGTGACCCTGCATCAGGTGAAGCAAGCCGTCGTGAGCAGCAACGTCAATACGACGGGCGGCTACCTCGATGAACGAGGACCGAACGAGTTGCTGGTGCGAGCGTTGGGAAGAATTCAGAGTGTCGATGATCTTAAGAAAGTTGTTATTACGATACGGGATGGCCGGCCGGTTGCTTTGACACAGATTGCCAGAGTCGTTGAAGGACCTCAGGTTAAGCGTGGAGACAGTTCCGCGTTCGTGCGAGTCGGCGGCCACGAATCGGAGACTGCATTTTCCGGTGGACCGGCGGTCGTTCTCACCATCAACAAGCAGCCCGGGGCAGACACTCGCGCGATTACCGACAATATTCTTGAGGCTGTCGACGAGCTGGCTGATTCGTTGCCCGATGATATTCGAATCGTACCGGTGTACTCGCAGAAGTCGTTTATTGACCGGGCTATTGAAAATGTTGTCGAGGCGCTTTGTGACGGCGGTTTACTGGTGGTTGTGATCCTGTTTCTGTTCCTGATGAACTTCCGAACGACCTTCATCACGCTGACAGCGATTCCCCTTTCGCTTGTGATGACCGCGGCGGTGTTTGCGTTCTTTGGGCTTTCCATCAACACAATGACGTTGGGTGGGCTGGCCGTTGCAATCGGCGAGCTGGTCGATGATGCAATTGTCGACGTCGAAAATATTTTTCGACGTCTCAAGGAGAATCGCTTACTCGGGGATCCGAAACACACTTTGCTGGTGGTTTTTCAGGCGAGTACCGAAATCCGAAACTCAATCGTCTTCGGAACGATGATCGTGATTCTGGTCTTCATTCCACTGTTTGCTTTGACCGGGATGGAAGGGCGTCTGTTCGCTCCGCTCGGCGTTGCCTACATCGTATCCATTCTTTCTTCGCTGGTGGTATCGCTGACCGTCACGCCTGTGCTTTGCTACTGGTTGCTCGGGAAGAGCGGGGAGCCAGACGGAGAAAGACACGACGCAGACGCTGAACCGAAAGATATGGACTCGTTCTTCCTCCGTGGTTTAAAGTTCGTCGGTGACAAAGTCATTCGCTTCAGTCTGGCATTTCCACAGCTGAATCTGATCGTGACCATGCTGGCTGTAGCGATGGCCGGACTGTTTGTCGTCAACCTTGAACGTGACTTTCTGCCGCCGTTTAATGAAGGTTCGATCCAACTGAACGTTGTACTGCCGCCGGGGACCTCGCTGGCGACCTCGAATTCAATCAATCGAACTGTCGAGCAGCGTCTGCTTGAAATTTCAGACATAGATTCATTCGTGCGACGGACTGGGCGGGCTGAACTGGATGAGCACGCCCAAGGCGTCAACATGAGTGAGTACATCCTGGAGCTTGATCCCGGCTCGCCGCGCGGCCGTGAAACGCAGCTTGAAGAAATTCGCGAAGCGATGGCCGATATTCCTGGCATCGTCACCGCAGTCGAGCAACCGATTGCTCATCTGATTTCGCATATGCTGTCAGGAGTGAAAGCTCAGATCGGCATTAAAATTTACGGTGACGATCTGGACGTGCTGCGCCGCAAGGCCAGCGAGATGGAGGCTGTTATCGGCGAAGTTGCCGGCGTCAAGGATTTGCTCGTTGAGCCGCAGGTCATCATTCCACAGCTGCGGATTGAGCTGGAGCATGACAAACTCCTACTTAATGGCCTGACGGCTAATGATGTCAATGAGTTCATCGAAACAGCAATGAACGGTCAGGTCGTGTCGGAAGTACTGATAGGGCAGCGGCAGTTTGATCTGCTGGTACGGCTCGACGAAGGCTACCGCGAAAATATTGATCTGTTGCGTCGGCTGACGATCGATCTGCCAGAGGGCGGCAAGATTCCGTTGGAATCTGTTGCGAAAATTTATGAATCTGGAGGCCCAAATACCGTCAACCGTGAGAACGTACGCCGGAGAATTGTCCTGCAGTGCAATGTCTCAGAGCGAGGCGTCGTCGATGTCGTTGAGGAAATTCAACAGGCCGTTGCGCCGGTTGTGGCATCGCTGGACGAAGGTTACTTCGTCGAATTCGGCGGCCAGTTTGAAAGTCAGCAGTCAGCAACTCGAATCATAGGTTTGTTGTTTGTTGTTTCAATGGGGGGAGTGTTTCTCGTTCTGTTTACGATGTTTCGCTCGATCAACCTGTCGCTGCAGGTCATGGCTGCGTTGCCGATGGCATTTATCGGTTCGGTGGTCGCGCTGGTACTGACTGGGCAGACGCTGACAGTCGCCAGCATGGTCGGCTTCATTTCGCTGGCGGGAATTGCATCGCGAAATGGAATTCTTCTGCTGAATCATTACCTGCACCTTGTCGAGCACGAAGGCGAGGACTGGACGAAGTCGATGATCGTTCGCGCCGGGCTTGAGCGACTGTCTCCAGTGTTGATGACGGCACTTACTTCCGGCATTGGTCTCGTTCCACTCGTATTAGCAGCGGGGGAACCAGGCAAAGAAATTCTCTATCCTGTTGCGACGGTCATTCTGGGAGGACTCATCAGTTCGACGTTGCTCGACTTCTTCGTGCATCCGGCGTTGTTCTGGTTGTTCGGTCGCAAAGAGGCTGAACGCGTTGTGAGCGGGAATCGGTCGGATGTGCTGCTGGAAGAATCAAGCAGCCACTCGGAGAACGTGGTTCAAAAAACCAAGACCGCGATGGCGTGATTGCGTAATTGTCCCGGTTGATTAAGACAACATTTCTCGAAGTATTTGGAGACTGAAATGAAGGATTTCCTGAAGGCAACATTGGCCATCATGACAGTCGGCATGTTTATTCTCTCGGGCTGTGCTGAACCATCAGGTGACGACCAGTTCAGCGAAGTCTCAGAACATGACAACGAACAACCTGATGAAGAGCCACATGCCGGACATGCTCATCCGAGTCACGGTCCTCACGGTGGTGATTTGATTGAGCTTGGTAATGAGGAGTACCACGCCGAGTTGGTCCATCCCCACGTTCACCATGACGACGCTCACCACGACGACAGGCCAGAACAAGCGAACGACGACGGCGATGGCGAAGAGCACCACAAAGGTGAACATGACAACGATGCAGAAGGGCATCACGAAGACGACGATCATGCTCATGCGGCGCATGAGCATGCCGGGATCACGATCTACATTCTGGACGGCGCCGTCAAAAATCAGGTACCGATCGAAGCGGCTGAAATTACACTCAACCTGACACATGATGGCAAGCCAGTGCAGTATAAACTGGCGGCAAATTCGGATTCAGGCGACGCGGAAGGAAAGTCGTCTCGTTTTTCCTCCTCAGAAAAGGGCCTGCTTGAACTCTTTCAGCAAGCCGCGCACGTTGAGGGGACACTTGTGCTGAGTATTGGTGGGAAGTCATATCGTGGGAGCCTCGCCCATGATCACGCTGGCGGTGACGAGCATGGACATGGCGAGCATGGACATGGCGAGCATGCTCATTAACGGGCACACCCGACACAAGCTCCTGTCTGCAGTGGCATGTGACTCCGTCATGTCAGTCTTGCTGAGGCTTTCCGCACGGAGCGTGGAACCACGCGATGGGAAGTCTTTTCGGGATACGACTGGCAACCATCTGACGATGACTTGAGTCAAAACAGGCAGGTTTGGCGACCCATTCGCAAAAAGTACGATTAAGTCAGCTCGACAGTGTGCAGATATCGGTCGTGTGTTGGAGTTGCGGTCGGATTTCGTCGATAGCCGATGTGTCTGAACATGGATGCAAGGGCTTATGAAACACGCTGTCTGCTTCATTCTGTTGGCCACTTCCTGTGTGGTTGGGTGCGCGCAGCGGCGACACGGAGTTCGGGCTGTTTCACACGGTGAACCTCATTTGCAGATCAATGTTCATCGGTCTGAGGATTCACGGTCTGAGGGTCTCTCGACGACAGCGTCTGACGAATTTCACGCTGCCGACTCTTCGCTTGTAACTGCCGTAGTTGCACAGCCAGAGTCTGTTATCAAATGCTCGGATGGGAAGTCGTCCGGCTGGCAGTCGACCGCCAGCCTGCAAGCAGCAAAGAATCGCGAACGGCAAGGCTCAGTCAGGCAGGCTGAACATCGTGAACTCGCGTTTGCCGAGACTGTTCCGCCTGACCCTCTTCTAACAGCACGTGGCCTTCAGGCAACGAAGCTTGACTCTCTGGAGCAACTCGCGCTCGCTACGAATCCCACGCTGGCAGAATTGCAGGCCGACGTTGATGCCGCGAAGGGGCGTTGGTTGCAGGTTGGTCTGAAGCCGAATCCAGTCGCCTTGCTTTCGATACAGGAGATTGGAAACGAACGTTCGGCGGGGCAGTATGGGGTTCAGATCAGACAGGAGTTTGTGATGGCCAGCAAACTCGATCTGAACCGAAACGCTGCTGTCTGGAGAGTTAAGCAGGTTGAGCAGCAACTGGCAGCTCAGCGACTGCGTGTGCTGACTGACGTCCGAAGAGTTTTTTATGCCGCCCTCGTGGCTCAGGAACGGCTTGTTGTTGCCAACGCACTGCAAGGCATCGCTCAGGAGTCGGTTGAGAAAGCGAAGGAACTGATCAAGTTTCAGGAACCAGCGACAGTGCTGACTCAGGCTGAAATTGAAGCCGAACTTGCGGCCGTGCTCGTCGATAATTTCACGACGCAGCAGGAAGCTCACTGGCGGCGACTGGCTGCTGTCGTCGGCGTGCCGGACCTGCCTTTGCAACAGGTGGATGGCCAGCTTTCGACGGATGCTCCGAAAGTCGTCTGGGAACAGACTGTCGAACGGGTCCGACGTGAGAGTCCAGAGATCGCCGCCGCCGCTGCCGAGGTTGAACGATCTCGATGGGCATTGCATCGAGCGGATGTTGAGTCGACACCAAATATCACGCTCCAGACCGGCGTCTTCTACGACGATTTGTCGAGTGACCCATTCTCGATGCTGCAGATGTCGATGCCGCTGCCGATCAACGATTGGAATCAGGGTGGCATCGCCGAGGCCCAGGCCAAAGTCATCGCTGCTGAGCAGTTCGTGCAACGAGTCGAGCTGAGTCTTCAGCAGCGACTGGCTTCCGTCTATCAGCAGTACGAGCAGGCAAGAAAGCAGGCATTACGTTACGAGACGACGATCTTGCGAAAGGCGAGGAAGAACCTCGACCTGAATCGGCAAAGTTACGACAGCGGGCAGTCGTCGTACCTCGCGGTCCTGACAGCACAGCGATCGTACTCGCAGGCTCACCTGGCCTGGCTTAATTCGCTCGACCAGCTATGGTCCGCCACCGTGCAGATGGAAGGTTTGCTTCTGAGCGACAGCCTGCAATCGCAGTCCAGGTAATTTCGCCCGTTGCGCAACTGCGCGAAGGTCGTTCAGATCCACATTTGATCGCACGTGTTTGCGTTGTTAGTTCAGGTGGTGTCTATAGACGGTTGTCTCGGCTTCCAGTGAAGTTGTTAAAGTAGTGAAATCAATGACTTGTCGAGTTCAGATAATCGACAAGTCATTTATTGGGGCCGCAGGTTTTGATTCGCAAGTCGGTGCAGAGTTCGAATGACCGCGTCGCGCACGGAAGCAACCGCCAGCCTCTGACCATCATTCCATTGACGACTTTTGAGCCGCTTTCGGATTGACCATTATTTGAATAGTCTGTTCGAAGTCGTGAGTAAACTCCTCGGAGTTGCAGAGCAGGCTGTTTCGAATTCGGTTGCGGAGTGACGATCTGAGTGTTTTTAGCTTTTGTGTGTCGAATGCGAGATTTGTGGCAAGGCGGACATAATCGTCGGCATCCGTCGCGACGAATTTTTCAAGGCCGGTTGTTTTCAGAATGCTTGCTCCCATGCGACTGCAGAATCGTCCGCCGGGGAGGGTGACGACGGGGACGCCCATCCATAATGCATCGCAGGTCGTCGTTCCGCCATTGTACGGAACGGTGTCCAGGGCGATGTCCATGCGAGAGTACTCGGCCATAAACGCCGACGATGGCACTGTCGGTGGCAGCGGGTCGATTCTCGCCGCGTTGACACCGAAATTCGCGAATCTTCGTTGCGTCAGATCACGTGTCTCTTTGTCGGCAAGCGGGAGCGCTTTCAGGACAAGTCTGGAATCCGGCACAGCGTCCAGCACACGGCTCCACAGCCGTATCGTTGAATCGGTCAGCTTCGCGAGGTGGTTAAACGAACCGAAGGTGACGTATCCGTTCTTTTCAAACGGCGGCAGAGCAACGTCCGGTAAATCCGGTTGTGGTTGATAGCAAAGGAAGCAATTGCTGAGACGAGCGATGCGTTCATGCGAGTCGAACTGCTGTTCCATCGGGCAGAGATGATGGTCGGCGATCAGCCAATCGTTGGCAGGACGTTCAGTTTTTCCGGGATATCCAAGGTACGTTGCCTGGACTGGTGCCGGTTTTCCAGCGAGGACCATCGTCCGGTTCTTTGCCGTGTGTCCGCACAGATCGATCAGGATGTCCAGCTTGTCGGAACGAATCTGTTCTTCGAGTCTGGCATCGTTCCAGGAAGAGCACGCATGCCAGGTCAATTCGAGATTCCGCAGACGCTTCGTCAGTTCGTCGGTTGATACGTTGTCGGCATAGCAGATGACTTCAAATTTCTCGCGAGCATGATGCCTGAGAATCGGCTCGACAAAGTAACCAACAGGATGTTTCAACAGGTCTGGCGAAAGATAGCCGACGCGAATTTTCGAGTCAGCGTCCCGTGTTCGGACTGAGCATCGAACAGGATCGTCGTTTTGTATCGCCAGCTTGTGCAACTTCAGAGACAGTTCGCTGTGAATTGCAAGGATGTCAGCGTCGGACAGTGTGTCGCTGTAAAGAGATGAAAATATAGCGTTTCCGATCAACGTCGTGTCGTCGGTTTTCTTCGATAGTGCTTCGTCGAAGGCGGCTCGTGATTGTTTACAAAGGCCCTGCTGATGGAAACTGTTGGCCAGAAGGCTGAAACCTTCGGGACGATCGGGACACAATCTCGCCAAACGTTCGCCAATCTGCATCGCTTCTGAGACGTGCCCAGTCGTTGACAGCATCAGCCCAAGCTTAAGGTTTGCACCCAGATCGTCCGGTGCTCGGTGCACTGCATCTCGAAAATGGCGAACGGCCTGTTCGTGACGATATTCCTTTTGACGCAACGTCCCAAGATTGATGTGTGGTTCAGGATTGTTCGGTTCGAGTTTCGCCAACTCGTTCCAGCAACGCACGGCTGTATCAACGTTACCCTGTTCATACTCAACAAGGCCGATCAGCGTGTAGGCGTTGCCGTAACTGGGCTGTATCGTGAGGATCTGCCTCGCTGTGTTTAAGGCCGTATCCGTTTCACCTGTTTCGTATCCCAGAATCGCCCGCTCATAAAGAAGCTCTACTGACTGATTTTCTGCACTGATTCCGTCGCTCAGCACAGCTAGAGTTTCAATGTAGCGTTTCTGTCTTCTCAGAAGTCGAGCCAGGTTGACTCGCGGTTTCGGATGCTGGCAATTCAGTGCGATGGCGCGTCGGTAAAGTTCAACAGCCGTCTCGTCGCTCCCGATGTCGCGGACAAGGTTGGCCAGGTTCAAGGCCGCAGGAAAAAACTTTGGCGCTACCTGCAGCGTGCGTTCAAACGTCTGTTGCGACTTGGCGAGCTGACCTGCTCGTTGCAGAGCATTCGCGTAGTTAAACCAAAGTTCGGGTTGCTGGTCACTCCGGGAAGTCAGCTCTTCATAGAGTGCTAGCCCGTCGTCAAACTTTCCAGTTCGGATCAGCGCCGAGGCAAGATTAGCAGCAACTGTCTGATCGCCCGGGTGACGTCTGCGAATCTGCTGGTACTCGACGATGGCTTCGTCAAATTTTCCCTGCCCATGCAGAGCCAGAGCTTTGTTCAAAGCATTCTGCGGAGCATCCATGCTGATTCGTTTCGTCTTATGCCATGATGTCGAGCACTGGTCGGCCGTTGGCGATGGGGAGCGGGCGGTTGAGGTTGTCATGAATTTCGGTAGCGGGGTCGATTCCGAGCAAGTGATAGACCGTTGCTGCCAGGTCGCCTGTTGTGACCGGGTCGCGATCCGGGAAGGCTCCGTGTCGGTCCGATCGTCCGTAGACGGCTCCGCCTTTCACTCCGCCGCCGGCCATCAACACAGTGTAGCATTTTGGCCAGTGGTCTCGGCTGATGTTCTTGTTGATTTTTGGAGTTCGACCGAACTCGCCCATCCACAGTACGAGGGTTTCGTCCAACAGTCCGCGTTCTTCGAGATCGTGGAGCAGAACGGGGAGCGTGTGGTCGGTGATCGGGAGATGGTACGCTGGCAGAATTTCGAACATTCGGGTGTCGTCGAAACCGTGCGTGTCCCAGCCACCTGCGGTCTTGCTGCGTCCACCAATACTTCGAGCGAAGTAGTTAGTCACAAATTTAACGCCAGATTCAATGAGCCGCCGGGACAACAAACAACCCTGTCCGTAAGTCGTGCGGCCGTAGGCCTCTCGAAGTGGCTCAGGTTCTTTCGTCAGGTCGAAGGCTTCTCGGACTGATTGAGAATTCAGCATGGCTAATGCACGTTGGTAGTAAGCATTGACGCCTTGGGCGGCGGCTGATTTATCAAGGTCACGAGCCTGTTGGTTGATCAGTTGCTGTAGACGTCGCCGGTCGCCTAAACGTTTGATGGACACGTCGGATGGCAGGCTGAGTTGTGACAGCCTGAAGTCGGGAGCGTTCGGGTCGTTCGGCACGAACAGGGGATCGTGGATGCGGCCAAGAAAACTCGCCCGTTGGCCCGGCGTCGTCGAACCGTCAGAAACAGTCCAGGGGTACGAGACGAATGTCGGCAGCCCATTTGTATTCGGAGCGACCGCGTCGACAATGGAACCGTATGCAGGAAACAGGTCCAGCGAATCCCGCAGTCGCTGATCGTCGATCGCTGGCTCAACGCCCGTCAGAGCTGTGTAGCCTGCTGAGTTGTGATTATTCATCGTGTGATGGACCGTGCGGATCTGCGCGATCCTGTCCATCACTTTGGCTGTCTCGGGCAAGTGCTCGCAAACGTGCATTCCCGGTACGGAAGTTGAGATCGGGTTGTACTTTGACCGATAGGCGTCGGGTGCATCCAATTTCATATCGAACGTGTCGACGTGACTTGGTCCTCCCCATTGAAAGAGAAAAATCACGGACTTCGCTCGAGTTTTCAGAGCACCTCCCGATGCTGACTTCTCCCTGGCTTCGAGTAGTTTCGGCAACGTCAGACCAAGTAACCCTGGCCCTCCCACGCGTAGAAGATCTCGACGATGGAACTCGGCGATGCTCGGCACTTGTTTTGAAGATTTCATAACGCGTCTCGATGAAGCTATCGAAGCAGGGGGTGTCTCAACACACCAATCAGTCTTAATTTTTGTGAAATCCTGGTGCGGCGAGACACACCCTGCACTCCGCTCAGATAGACCTCATCGTCGAAACAGAAACTCATTCGAATTGAGCACTGCCCAGGCGACGTCTTCAAGACCTCGTCTTGGGCTGTCCGAGTTCTTGATATGTCTATCGGCCGCCGCCAGTTCATCAGCAGAAGGTTTACGGTTTAAGGCTGACCAGTAAAGATCGGCAATCGTCTTTGCGAACGATTGGCTGTTTTGCTTTGCCCGCGAAATGCGGCCTTTGTCGCTACGGAGCAGTTCGTCGACAAGTTCTCCGCTAACCATTTCAAACGTTTGAGCCAGTGTCGTGCCGTTTGCCCTTTCGCACTCACAAGTCAGCAGTCTGCCCGGCTTGCCAAACAGCGCGAGGAACCTGTCACCAATTTCAGGTTTTGCGTAGCGGTGGTCGCCGTTTCGGACACCAGGTAACTGGACAGCCTTCACGCCAGCTTCCTGTCCTCCAAATTTGATCGGCAGGTCCAGCGTCTGGGCGATGGCGTCTAGCGTTTGCTCGGCAGTCAATCGGCGAGGAACGCTTCGTGAAAAGAGCATCTCGTCAGCAACGTTTGTTGTGTTGGGTGACGACGACAGTTGATAAACGTTCGAATTCATGATGATTCGCATCAGGTGTCTGACGTGGAAATTGCCTTTCACAAACGCTTCGGTCAATGCTTCTAATAGTTCAGGATTCACGGGCGGGTTGGTCGATCGGAAATCATCAATCGGATCAACAATTCCGTGCCCCATGATCTGATACCAGATTCTGTTGGCCTGGGCAGCCGCGAATTGCCCGTTGCCTGGTGAGCTCGTCCAGTCAGCCAGACGTTGCAAACGGTCGCGTGTTTTTGCTTCAGACTTCTGACCCTCGTCAGTGGAATCGCTGTCTGTATCCGAATAGCTTCCGAGATAACGCAAACTCGCTGTTTTCCCATTCGTCGGGTTCGTCACGTCGCCTTTGTCTTTGAGCAGGACGATCTGTTCGCCAACAAACTCGTTTTTATCGTTCTTGTCTTTCCGTTTATTTTCAATGATCTTGTAGTCGACTCGGCCAAAGAAATTCGACCATCCGTAATAATCATCCTGAGTCCACCGGTCGAACGGGTGGTTGTGACACTTCGCACATTGCAGCCGGATTCCCAGAAAGACCTGCGCTGCCGCTTCAGCACGAAGTTCCGGTTTCCTCAACGCTCGATAGAAGTTGGTTGGGGGAACTTTGTACGTACTGCCTCGCGCTTCGAGGATTTCTTTCGCGAGGTGATTCAGAGGTTTGTGTTTTGCGAACGAGTCACGGATCCAGGCGTGGAAAACTGCAACGCCTTTGCGGTCGAGTGTTTTTTCTTCAACTCTCAGAAGGTCTGCCCAGCGCAGAGCCTGCATGTCGACAAACTCGGGCGAGTCCAGCAGTGTGTCGATTAATTTTGCTCGTTTGTCAGACGCCGTTGAAGCGATGAACTGTTTGGCGTGTTCGGCGGTTGGCAACAATCCGGTCAGATCGAGATATGCCCGACGGAGGAAGACGGTGTCATCACACAAACCTGAAGGGTTGATCTTGAGACGCGTCAGTTGCTTGAAGACCAGCACGTCGACGAAGTTTGCAGGCTGCGGAAGTTCGCTGACGAAGTTCGGCAGCTCCGGAACAAACTCCAGTCGTATGGGAACCTGCTTGTCGAGATACCGAGCCGTCACTGTTGTCAGTCCGGAACGATCGGAATTGACAACACCGTCATCGGAAACTGAAACAAACGTCGCCGATGATTCGAAGACTGAAAGAGTCGTTACATCGCGAATTTGACCGTTGCTGAATTCGGCAGTTGCTCGAATTCTTGCGGATGTTTCCGGCGCGTAAACTGTGGCGTGCTGCGGCGTGACATTAAGAGCCACCAGTTTCGGAGCGTCATCAGAATCTGCCGCCATTCCAGTCGCAATCCAATCCAGAAGGATCCGGTACGCTTTAGTGTTTGTTCTGAATCGTCTCCCGCCTTCATGTGGGACATCCATGACAGGCTTTTGCAATAACAGGCTGGCTTCCGGTTGAACAAAATTTGTCCGCCGCGATCCTTCGTGCCGAGTCAGTGTCTCAAAGTCGAGATCCGGGCTCTGCCCACGCAGCGAAAGCTTCAGCCCGCCTTTGCCATTCGCATTCCCATGACACGTCCCCTGATTGCAGCCAGCCTTCGACAAGACCGCCATCACATCATTCCGAAACGAAGGCGCAGAAATCTTCGACGGCAAAACAGGATCATCGAATGCGTGTGCCGGTCGAGCGATGACGGGCGGCACGGAAAACCAAACGAAGATCAGCAGAATGGCGGAGAACGATTGCGACATTGCGGAGGGAGACCGAGGCGGGGCCAGAACAGTGTCCAGAGACATGCTTAGTCTACCCGATTTCGGTCGGTTTCGTGCAAGTGACTTGTGGCAGACTTGTGATCAACCGTTGCGGTTCCTGCAGGATGATTAGGTTGGAGCTGTTTTTCGAGTCTGTGTCCAGCTCTACGCCAACGTCTGGCAGAACCCGGTTCACCCGATGTCTGCTCAGTGGCTGGGTGTTGCTGTTCTGCTGCCTCGTTTCGGGATTGAAATTGCACTACACATTGATCAACGCGGTGTCTCCAGTAACGTACGCGGAGCCTTCCGAGTCATTGAAGATTGCTCCCCTGACAGCGACTGCCAGACCATGACCAACCGGGTTTACGACCAATGTTTAAACACGCGTTTAATCATCACGCAGGCTGGTCTGCAAATGCTGTGCGGGCTGCTAACGGCATGTCTGAGCGATGCTGACTGCCAGGCCGCTCCGAATGTGCTGTTTATTGTGGCGGACGATCTGAATTGCGCGATCGGCCCGTACGGTGACGTTAGCTCGAATAGAGAGACGGCGGTGACTCCGAATCTGGATCGACTGGCGGATCGGGGGGTAACTTTTGACCGGGCGTATTGTCAGCAGGCGGTTTGTAATCCGTCACGGTCTTCGTTTCTGACGGGGCTCAGGCCAGACACAGTTGGGGTGGATGATCTGCGGAAATCTTTTCGAGAGACGGCCCCGGGTGGTAGCACGCTGGTGACGCTGCCTGAGCATTTCAAAAATCACGGATACTTCTGCCAGAACATTGGAAAGCTGTTTCACAACATGGGCGAGACTCAGGATCGGCGTTCGTGGTCGATCGATGAGGTTCTGTTCAAGGGCACGCACGCGGATGACACAGTGTTTGCAAATACACCGTGGAGCGGCGACACAAAAAGGCCGTACAAGGCGGAAGTGACCGAGGCTCACGACGTTCCAGATACGGCGTATCGAGACGGGCAGATCGCGAATCTTGCCGCAGCAATGTTGCGGGATCATGCCGGAAGCGAGCAGCCATTCTTTCTGGCCGTCGGGTTCTGGCGACCGCATCTGCCATTTGTGGCTCCGAAGAAGTACTGGGATCTTTATCAGCCAGAGAGGATCCCAATGCCGAATCCAGCGACCGCGCCGAGCGACGTGCCTGAAATTGCGATGCACGCGTCACGCGAGATCAAAGGTTACGGAAAGACACCCAAAGATCGGCCGTTTACGGAAGACGAAATCCGACACTACCGCCATGGCTACTACGCATCAATCAGTTTCATGGATGCTCAAGTCGGGGAGATTCTCGATGCTCTTGACCAAAGCGGGCAGGCTGATGACACGATTGTAGTCTTCACGTCGGATCACGGCTTCCACATTGGCGAGCATTCGCTGTGGGGGAAGACTTCCAATTTCGAACTCGATGCGCGGGTGCCGCTGATTGTTGCCTCGCCAAAACACGAAAGTGGGCACGGCAGACGGTCATCCTCGCTGGTCGAACTTGTTGACCTTTACGCGACTCTGGCCGTGCTGGCGGAGCTCGACGATGACCTGCCAGAGACGCTTGAAGGCTCCAGCCAGGCAGCAGTCGTCGTCGATCCTGATAAGTCGGTTAAAGAGGTTGCGTTCACGCAGCATCAGCAGCCGTTCTATGGTAGCCGGGAAAACTGGGAAGCGTGGGGATACTCGGTTCGAACTGCTCGGTGGCGGTTTACTGAGTGGCGTTCGATCGCTGATGGCAGCGTGATCGCTCGCGAACTTTACGATCACGAAAATGACGGGAGGGAAACGAGAAACCTGGCCGACTCGCCAGTTCACACCAATGTGGGGGAACAACTCGCGATTCGATTGGCGAAGCAGTTTCCGATCAGGGTACGAAGTGTCGACACCCGGGAACGGTTTCTGGAACCTGGTCAGGATGTGGAGGCTTTTGCAAAGCAGGTTTCACCAGGCGATGTCGTCGTATTGAAAAATGGCTTATGGGAAAACTCCAACCTGAAGTTTGAACGGTTATCGGGAACGGCTGAAAAGCCCATCGTCATACGAGCCGAAACGCCAGGTCGGGTCGTTTTCACAGGAGCGACTGAGTTTCGAATTTCAGGGCAGTATATCACCGTGTCCGGACTTGTTTTTCGAAATACGAGTGGCGTAAGCGATGTGGTGCAGTTGCGAACTCACAGCGAGCGGCATGCACATCATTGCCGGATGACTGATTGCATTTTTGAGGAGACAGACGACTTTGACGCAAAGACCGAGTCGCGTTGGTTGTCTGTTTACGGCACGCACAACCGCATTGATCATTGCTACTTTGTGGGCAAGAAAAATGGTGGCCCGACTTTCGTTGTATGGTTGGGCGAGGAGCCTCAGTACCATCTGATCGACCATAACCATTTCGGGCCTCGGCCTGAGCTTGGTAAGAATGGCGGTGAGACGATTCGAATTGGAACCAGCGAGATTTCAGAACGGGACTCGCTCACGACAGTCGAGTACAACTACTTTCAGGCGTGTGACGGAGAAGCCGAGGCAATTTCGAATAAGTCATGTGGCAACGTTTACCGCTACAACGTTTTTGATGGGTGCTCAGGCACGTTGACGCTGCGGCACGGGCATCGTTGTTTCGTTGAAGGCAATGTTTTTCTCGGGAAAAAAAAACGTGGCACTGGAGGCGTGAGAATCATTGGGCAGTCGCACACAGTCATTAATAATTATTTCGAAGGTTTGCGAGGTGACGCTGAACGAGCGGCCATCTGCTTCATGAATGGCATTCCAGATTCGTCGTTAAATGGCTATGCGCCGGTTCACGATGCGACTGTTTCTCATAACACCTTTGTCGACTGCAAAGTATCGATTGAACTGGGTGTCGGAGCGGGACGGAAACAGTCGGCTGCTCCGACTGGCTGCCGAGTGACACACAACGCGTTTTTGCCGGGCAAGTGGCCGGTTTTCCGAGTGCACGAAAAAGTTGAATCATTCATTTGGAGCGGCAACCGGCGGCAAGTCGGCCAGGAGCGTGACGTGGATCGCGACCCTGTTAGATTGGAATCTGCAGATTTGAAATTTGTTCGCGCGACGGATGGGTTGCTCCGTCCATCTGATTCACACGCAATTGCAGTCGCAGTGCCATCACATGTGCTACATGATTTCGACGGCGCAGCCAGAGATGCAGCAGTGATGTGTGGGTGCGATGTTCCAGGTGGACCTTTCCTTGGTCGTCCCCGGGCGACGACGACAGGGCCATCGTGGATTCGTAATCAGCCGAATTAGCCTGTTGGTCAACAGATTAAGTCGGCAGGGGCGTGCGATATGTCGCTCCAGTGTTGCTGGAATATTCATAGATTGTTCATGCCGGAACATGGTTGCTTCGTTCGCTTGTGTGGCCGACTGTTTTCCAGCATCCGCTCGTCGTTTGGAATCACGGTGGCGAGGCGAGTGGCGAGGTGGCAGCAAGCGCAAGTGTGGAATTTCCTGACTGACCGATCACGAATTTACCGGCGCCAGTATTTCTTATCGCTCAACCAGCAAGGCCATTTTCCGGATCAGATTCATGGTTGTAAGACAGAAATCCGTTGGTTGCGGGCGAACGCCAGCCAGTACGGTTACGGCATCGACAGGATCGTCGTCTCCGGCTGCAGCGCAGGCGGTCAGCTGGCGGCTTTAGTCGACGCAGACGGTTTGCTAGATGAGCTTTTCCAAGAGAGCGTTGTGGATTTCGTCGCGGACGCGGCGGAAGCAGGCGAACTTTTCTTCTTCGGTGCCTTCGGCGTGGGCGGGGTCGTCGAAGGGCCAGTGCAGTCGTTCGACCTTGCCGGGGAATGTTGGGCAGTCGTGCTCGGCTCCTGAGCAGACGCTGATGATCAGGTCTGGCGGTGTGCCTTCTGGCGCGAGAAATTTGTTAATCGACTTGCTGCGGAAGTCGGAAATGTCGATGCCGAGTTCTGCCATCGCCTTGACAGAGTTGTCGTGAACATAACCGGCTGGTTTTGAACCGGCCGACAATGCTTCGAATCGATCGTCTGCGAGTTTGCGCAGCAGACCTTCAGCCATCTGGCTTCGACAGGAATTGCCTGTACAGAGAAAGAGAACTCGCTTTTTCTGATGATCCGTCATGAATCGTGGTCCTTATTGTCAATGCTCTATGCTGAGCTGCACGGAGCCATGAAGTTGATCTCGAATTATGGGGTGAGTCATGCTGTTCGGCCAGTCGTTGTCCGATCGATGGAATTCGTTGTGATGCCCGGTTATTCTCCGGGCCCGCTTTCGATCAGACAGTGATTTCACAGCATGTGGCTGCGTGATTGCTCCTCTGCGGGCTGCGCAGGAAACCGGGATTAGCCCATTATTCAGGACGAACTGAGTCAGGATGAATTGAGTCAGGGCCAACTGAGAACTGGCACGGTCGTTGCTTACTCTGCGAAGTATGACGGACTCGAAGGTGGTACTGGCCTTTCAGGGGCTCAATGACGCAGCCTGTTCGTTTGTCTGAAGTTGGAAACGACGTAATTTCTGCGGTAATGACAGAATTCGAACGTCACTGTACTCAATGGTGCAGTTGGTCGAGTTCGTTTCATTCGGCAATGCGAACCTTGAATCTGCACTTTAAACGGGCAGTTGT
>JACLAC010008213.1_pt1 | contig 42058 bp, 40 predicted proteins | sample 8027881 | NCBI WGS metagenome assembly JACLAC01 (sample SAMN15725517, study PRJNA655200) | protist metagenome | isolation source: fluorescence activated cell sorting (FACS) single amplified genomes of... | place: Spain: Blaines Bay Microbial Observatory, Mediterranean Sea | collected 2016-01-19 | reverse complement strand
CGGGCTGTCACTATCATTGTTGACCAGAATGACAACAAATCCGATCTCTTTGTCGATTTTTTCGGTAAGGCTGCCTCGATGAGCAAAGGGCTGGGAAGCTTCCATTATCTTAAACAAAGTCCGGTTCTTTTCACTACCTGTACCTACCAAGGTAATCGCTGTTTGCTTGAATTCCAACGGTTGGAATGTCCGCACAGCGGTGACAAGGAAAGAGACCTGCAACAGACGTCGCAGGCCTTCACCACCGCAATGGAGGCGGCAATTCGTCGTCATCCAGAGCAGTACTTCTGGATGCATCGTCGTTGGCGCAAGCGTCCGGCGTATGATCCACAACCTGTCTACTGAGGGAGACCAGCAATGGGCAAGAAAGCTGACAAGAAGAAGGAACAAAGGGGACAACAAGACGTTGTAAAGGCGGCTAAGAAGCCAGATACGTCTCCTACGGTAGAAGAAGTTCCTCGCATAGATGTACATATTAAGCATGAGAGATTAAACAAGTCTTTCTATGAGTCAGAGTTGGTAAGACTGCAACTTGAGTTGGTCAAGTGGCAGACCTGGATCAAGCAGAAGGGCCTCAAGGTTGTCATGTTATTTGAGGGCCGTGATGCCGCTGGTAAGGGTGGTGTTATCAAGCGTATTACCGAACCACTGAATCCACGGGGCTGTAGAGTAGTAGCTTTGGGAACACCGACAGAGAAAGAGAAGACACAATGGTACTTTCAGCGCTATGTGCGTGAGTTACCGGCTGCAGGAGAGATTGTTATCTTTGATCGCAGTTGGTACAACCGGGCAGGTGTTGAGCGGGTAATGGGCTTTTGTACCGACGAGCAGTACGAAGAGTTTCAGCGCAGTTGTCCAGAGTTTGAGCGAATGCTGATCCGCTCTGGAATTATCCTGCTCAAGTATTGGTTCTCAGTCAGTGATGAAGAACAAGAGCGACGCTTTCATGATCGAGCCAAAGATCCGGGCAAGCGCTGGAAACTGAGCCCAATGGATATGGAGTCAATCTCTCGCTGGGTCGAGTATTCCAAGGCCAAGGATACGATGCTAAACTTCTCAAATATTCCAGAAGCTCCTTGGTTTGGAGTAGAGGGTGATGATAAACGCCGTGCTCGACTCAATTGTATTCATCATGTTCTGAGCAAAGTGGATTACAAAGATGTTCTGCCATCTGTGATCAAGATTCCAGAGAGACCTCCGCTACCGAAGGATTACCAGCGTCCTCCACGAGAGGAGCAATTCCATGTACCAGAAGTGTACTAGAGTCCTGTTGAACCTCTGTTGGGTTTGTTGGTCAGGGACAGGATGTTCCTGACCTCCATAGTGTTTTCTGCTGGGAATACCGTGAGGGATATAGAGCAGCCAGTCAGTACCTTTGAGTTGCCAGTCGACAAAGCAGAAAAAGTGCTGACCCATAGAAGTCAGAGCAATTTTGCTTGACTAAATTGAGACAAAAATATTTTTTTGAAAAAAACTACGTAATTCAGATCAAATTGATTCCAACAAATTCCGAAAAATCAGTCACAAAACCGAGGAAAAGGTGGTCCGCGAAAAATCTTTTGATGGAATGGTCTCGGAGTCTAGCAGAGCTTTAAAACAAATATTCAGGATCAATGAGAGGTAACATGATTGTAAAGATTAAGTGCTTCGTCTGCGATGGCCTGACATTAGATGATCCGGAATGTCGGATTTGCGAAGGCAAGGGACAAATTGAGAGCTTGCTGAAACTCAGTGTTGAGGACTTGAAAATCTGGGCAGAACGGTTGCAGCAGCAGCAACAAGAACTGGATGCCCAACACCATGAAATCCATGAGATGGAAAATCGTCTAGTACAGCGCGAGGAGGAAATTCAAAACAAGGAAGAGGAATTGGAGCGCATGAGAGCAGATCTGGATAACTCTTTGGATGCTTACGAACTCTACAATGACAAGTACAAGGAGTTGAACGACCACTACTTGTCGAAGGTTAGGAAATTACAGTCTGAGATGAGTAAAAGAAACGAGGAATTTCAGCAGTTGAGCAGAAAGATCAACAACTCTGGAGCGCCTAGCAGTGATCAGGACCAAGCAGCGATTATGCGAGAATTAGTTGTTTCACTGAGCAAACTGATTACCGAACTTGAAAAGAAAGAAGATTTTCTGCCCCCTCCCCAATGAGTTGATAGTGCGTTCGCTGAACCAAGTGTCGTATTGTTATTCCATTCAGACATTCTGCTGATACCAAGGAAACCAATCCTTTGATGGTAGTTGAGTAGAGCCTAAAGCCTCTCCAATCCGCAAAGCCTCATTCCACTTAGCCATCCGTTCTGAGCGTGAGAAGGAACCAACCTTCAATTGAGTAGCCCCCCAACCTACAGCCAGGTGCACAATCGCCACATCTTCAGTCTCTCCAGAACGAGCTGAAACAACGGCTTGCCATCCTGCGGCATGTGCAGCGTCCAAGGCGGCCTTGGTTTCAGTCAAAGTCCCAGCTTGATTCGGCTTGACCAGCAGTGCATTACAGGATTGATGAGTTGCTGCTTGCTGAACTCGGCTGGCATTGGTCACCAGAAAGTCATCACCAATGACTTGAACAGGACGTCCCAGAGCTGGAAGTATCGCTTTCCAGTCATCATCTTCAGCGAGAGGATCTTCCAAGGAGATAATCGGGTAGTGTTTCAGCCAGTTCTTCAGAAGTTCCAGCATCTCTGTGCGATTCAGCACACGCTGATCTCGGCTGAGACGATAGCGGCCTGATTGCCCAAATTCAGAAGCAGCCACATCCAGAGAAATCGCTAAGTCTTGACCTGGTTTGAAGCCTGCAGCTTCAATGGCTCTAACACTCCACTCCAGTGCTTCTTCATTGCTAGAAAACTGGGGCCACCAACCACCTTCATCAGCTACACCAGCCAAGAGCCCACTTTCATGCAATAGCCCACCGGCTGTACGATATACTTCGGCCGTCCATTCCAGTGCTTCGCCAAAAGTTTGGGCACCTACCGCAATCAGCATGAAATCCTGAATGTCGATTCGTCCAGCTGCGTGTGCTCCACCACCAAAGAGCTGAATTTCAGGTAAAGGTAGGTAGGCTGGGGTGCTTGTACAGAGTGATTGCCAGAGTGGTTGCCGCTGATGGGCTGCTTGAGCTTGCGCGAATGCCAAGGAAGTGGCTATGAGACTATTTCCACCAAGTCGAGATTTGTTAGGGGTTCCATCAAGCTCAATTAATTCTTGATCCAGTTCCGCCTGGTTGGTGAAGTGTTTTCCCTGCAGATTTTTGGCAATTTCCCCGTTCAGTAGATTGAGTGCGTTACGCACACCAAAGCCACCTAGTGCTGAACCTCCATCACGCAAGTCAACCGCTTCAGCCGAACCTCGAGATGCCCCAGCTGGAGCAACACCTCGACCTAAAGAACCGTCTGACAGCCACAAATCTACTTCGACTGTTGGTCTACCACGGGAGTCCCATACTTGGCGACCTTGCAATTTGGCGATAGTGGTGTCTAGGCCCATACGTTTCTCCAAGCGTCACAAATGTCAGCTAAATTTCTGGGAGCTTTTCGAAGGAGAGGAAAAGCAACACTGCGAACCAACTCTCGATGTGCCTCTGTTTGTAGATACTCGACAGGCGATTTACCATCAACCCGAGCCAACAGTAAGCCAGGTAACAATGCGGCAGTTCTGGCTTCAAGCTCTGCGGGTGCTTCCCAGTCGACTTGCTCTAGATAGGCTTGTTGCAACATCATAAAGCTTTCCTGCAGAGCCGGTAGACGTTCAGGTTGGACAATGGTTTTCAGCAGCAGGTGATTCAGACAGAACGCCAAGTCGAAAGCTGGATCGCCGTACCAAGCACATTCTGCATCGAGAAAGACAGGTCCTTGAGGTCCTTCCAGAATATTTTTGGGGCTGATATCTCCATGAACAAGTGTGAGTTTTTGATGAGCTGTTTTGTCTGCAAGGCTCTGCAGAATAGTAGTGAATTCGGAATGACGAAGGGCTGTTGCTCGTAGGTAGGGTTCCAGTCGGAGTTGTTCAAAATTAGAACCTGTTGCAAAAGCATCGGCAAGGTCTGAACGGTGAGCTGTGGCTGAATGAATTTTTCCAAGCCTTTCCCCGACTTGGGCTGCAAACGAAGGGTTGATGCGCCCTTCCAGTAATTCGGTTTTCCAAAGGAGATGCTGTTCAGGATCCAGATATTCCATGGCGAACAGGAGAGCAGCATCGTCTGCAGCCAAAACTTGAGGAACACTGCCAGGAACAATCTGATGAGCTAGTTGATACCAGTGGCGTTCGTATCGATTACGATCCAGTGGTGCAAACCAATCTTGAGCTACCTTCAGCTTAGGCAAGGCCCGTTTGACGCAGAAGCGTCGTTGTTTCGTTTCCAGGAGCCAGATGTCTGAAGAAACACCACCAGTCAAGGGTGTGGCCTGGAAATCTTGACCAATTTGGAGTAGCCCCAGAGTTTCAAGGTAACTTCTCAGGTCCGCTGGTAGCATCTCCATTCTGGAGCGTTGGTTAGGGGGGCTTTAGTTGACTTTGTTCAAAGGGAAGGTTTTGTCGTAAACTCTCTGCTTTTTCGCATTCCAAGCCACTACTCGTAGTAGGGAATTCTTGTCCCAATTTTTAAACTCTGCCCGAACGTTCTTGAAATTCCGGATGGCAAAAGGATCAGCAAAATGATCTGTGATTTTCACTGGTGTAACTGCGTCATCAGCATACACTAGGAAGGTCTGTAGGAACCCAGTCTGACGCTTGCGATCACGGTTGCTCAGTTGGAAGCGGACATTGAGTTGTCCGTTACGGTTGTTGAGTTGTATTTTCTCTATAGCTACGGGACTTGGGCCAGCAAGTGCTGGTGAACGAGAAGTTGCAGTTGATGCCAGGGTTTGTGTTGGTTTTTCAACAACTTTGGGAATGGCTGCCAGTTGCTTTTGTAAACTGAGGATCTGCTTCTGTAGTTCAGCACCCTGTGTCTGCTGCTGTACTAGTTCTTCATTTAGGGAAGTCAGGTTGTCCTGCAAAATAGCACGCTGAATCTCCAGTTGTTGATGGCTCTCTTGCAGTGAGGCATAGCGAGCGATCTCATCGGTGAGTTGAACGTCCAACTCAAGCAGCTTGACCTGCTGATCATTGGTCTCTGACTGCAGTTGCTCGATACGCAATTGCTGAGCTTCGATGGTTTCCTGCTGTCGCTGGTTTTTTTGGAGTAGTTCTTCGGGATCAGGACCATTGCTGTAAATCGCTTGTCGCATCTCCAGAGTTCCCCGATCCACCACACGCTCCCGCAGATCTTCAATCACACTCCGCATTTTTTCGTTGCGCTCATTCTCTGCGGCGTAACGTTCCTCCCAACCGCCAACGACCTGCAGATGCCAGATGCTTTGGTAGAGCAGAGCTGCCGCCAGCCCTATCAGCAATAGTACAGTTGAGGTTAGGATCAGCTTGAGTGTCTTTGCACGAATCTGCCAGGTTCGGTTGGTACCGACAATGTAGATGGAGGTATCGGGTGTGCTCACAAAATCTCCTTGCAGAAAGAGCGGACAACGTCAGGATTCATTCAGTCGAGAGCGATGGAGGCCAGTAGTTCCATCTGATCAAGCATCGCACCGGTTCCCTTGACCACTGCATCCAAAGGATCCTCGGCATAGAAGACGGGCAATCCTGTTCGTTCGCGGAGCAGGACATCCATACCATGAAGCAGTGAACCTCCACCAGCTAGCACGATGCCTTTTTCGATGATGTCAGCTGCCAATTCTGGTGGTGTCTGCTCGAGCGCAACCCGAATTGCGTGGACGATGCTATCGTAGACTTCTTTGAGACAAAAGCTGATTTCTTCGTCATTGACCAGCAGAACCTTTGGGTTGCCACCAACTTGATCGCGCCCCTTGACTTCCAACTGTAGCGGTTGGGAACGTGGAGCAGCAGAGCCAATGTTGAGCTTAAGTTCTTCTGCGGTTCGTTCGCCAATCAGTAGATTGTACTTCTGTTTCAGGTACTGAACAATAGCCTCGTCCATCTTGTCGCCAGCCATGCGTAGCGAACTACTGTAAACGATCCCGGCCATCGAGAGAACGGCAACTTCGGTCGTACCGCCACCAATGTCAACAACGAAGTTCCCGCTGGGTTCAGCAATCGGCAGTCCTGCACCGATAGCTGCTGCCATTGGTTCCTCGATCAGGAATACCTCACGGGCTCCTGCAGAGAGAGCAGATTCACGCACAGCCCGTTTTTCGACTTGGGTGATACCAGAAGGGACTGCGATAACAATACGTGGTTTGAAGCGCAGGAATCCTTGGCGCTGCTGCACATGTTGAATGAAATGACGCAGCATCTGTTCAGCCACATCAAAGTCGGAGATGACCCCGTCTTTCAGCGGCCGGATCGCCATAATCGTGTCTGGCGTCTTGCCAACCATTTCCTTGGCTTCACGTCCAACAGCCAACACCTTGAGAGCCCCTCGTTGATCGCGCTTGACAGCAACTACCGAGGGCTCACGAATGACAATCCCAGCTTCACGCAAAAAAACCAAGGTATTGGCAGTGCCAAGATCAATGGCGAGATCTTCTGCAAACCAATTTGAGAGCTTTTTCCGTCCAAACATGCGGTTCTCGTCGGGGGCAGAAGTGGCAGGGACAGGAAAGGTAAATGGGGAGGGCTAGCTGGATTTTTGTACGATTTTTTCCCGACGGACAATGCGTCCTCGGCTCAGGTCATAGGCAGACAGTTCAATGGTGACCTCGTCCCCTGGCAAAACGCGGATCTTGTGCATCTTCATCTTGCCAGAGAGATGACCAATCACCACATGCTCGTTTTCCAACTGCACACGAAAAATGCCGTTGGAGGAGTCCACCACGATGCCCTTCAGTTCCAGTTTGTCGTCGCTCAAATGCCTCCATTGTTAGGGGAAAACCTGTTTGTCAGGGTAGTGCATGCCGACCTGAGTGTAGATGGACGGCAATTTCTGACAACAAAGCAGTTTTTTTGACAGTAAACCAATAAGTTTACAGCGATTTTGCACTTCCTTCAAGCGTGCACTGCAAGATTCTCCGCACTTTGGGCAAAGTCGTTGGTAGCGGAGAGAAATTCAGATCAATACAAGGCGCTTAATTCTTCAGGACGTTTCATGCTGGAGTGCCCACATTTCCTGGTAGTAGCCGGGTTGTTGAAGTAGTTCCTCATGGGTTCCCTGGGCTACAATCCGCCCCTCATCTAGAACTAGGATCCAATCTGCTTTTTCTACTGCTGTGACCCGATGGGAGACAATCAGTAGGCTCTTTGCTTGCCTGCGAGCAAAGATTTGCTGAAGTAGGTAGCGCTCGGTCTCGTAGTCCACCGCCGAGAGGACATTGTCCAGAATCAGTAGATCACAGGATGTGGCCATTGCCCGGGCCAAGCTGATTCGTTGTTTTTGGCCACCAGAGAGCAGGATGCCCTTCTCGCCAACAATGGTCTGTTCCTGCAGCGGGAATTTATCAACTTCCTCCCGGAGTGCGGCTTGTTTGAGCAAACTGGGAAAATGTTCCTGCCAGTCTTCAGGCCGATCCTCAATCGCAAACGCAATGTTGTTCTCTACTGTGTCGGAAAAAAGGAATGGCTCCTGAGTCACTGTTCGGATGCTGTGACGTAAGTCCTGGTAGGTCAAGCGATTGATGTCAATGTGATTGAGGCGAATTTGTCCGTCTTCAGCGACTAGATAGCGATTAATGCAGTTGACGAGAGTTGATTTACCGGAACCAATCCGGCCCAGGACACCAAGCGTTTGACCAGGCTTCAAGTGGAAGTTGATGTCCTGTAAAACCCAAGGTCGATCCTCGGCGTAGCGAAATCGGAGATTGCGCACAGTGAGCCCGTCCTGAAATAGGTCCTTTTGTTGTACTTCCGGTAGAGATTGGCGACCTGCAAAAGGCTCTGGTTGTTGAAGTACAGACTGGACACTGGCGAGCCCAACCATTCCTTGCTGGAACATGGTGGTAACCCAGCCCAGTCCCATCAGTGGCAGTGTTAGCAGTGCGGTGTAGGCGATGAACGCGGTTAATTCACCAACTGTGAACTCCTCTTCCAGCACCATCATTCCCCCGAAGAGCAGCACCACCACTTGGAGGATATTGGCTAGGTTCATCAGCACGGGCATGATGAAAGAGCGAATCCAGGCGATGTTCAAGGAGCGCTCCGTCAGGTTTCGATTATCTTTGTCAAAGCGCTCCTGGCTCCAAGCCCCAAGATTATTGCTACGGATCACATCAATTCCATTCAAGGAAGCTACTGTGAAGCCAGAGAGATTCTGAAGATCCGTTTGCCGTGTCCGCATGTTGTTGACCAAAAAGCGCATACCAATCCGGACGATAGAGAAGACAATCAGGATCGGAATGACGCAATAGAGGGTCAGTCGTGGTGAAAGTTGGAACATCATCAGGGGAGTCAGCGAGAGCGCGCTAGCAATATTGAAGACCTGCATGAAACCGAAGCCACAGATCATTCGAATGCCATGGATATCGTTGTTGACTCGGGAAATGATCGTACCGCTCGGATTCTTGTCGTAGTAGTCCCGTTGCAGTTGCATCAACTTGGTGAACATGTCGTTCTTCACCTGACACTCAATCGCACGCCCGGGATTGAAGAAGAGTAGGCGGGACAGTGTGCGAATGAAAACCATGCTGACCGCAAGTATAAGCATGATCCAAAGATATTCATTGAGTAGATCGTATTGTCCATTTAGATCGCTTGAAAGCAGGTCTATACTAAGTTGAACATATTCTGGAATGCTGACCGCCAGCCAATTGGTGAGGAAAGTGGTGAAGATACCGATTGTGTAGGAAACCCAGTGCTGTCGGAGGTAATGGACCAGCAGAAGGTACTTGTTGTGCACCCAGTCGCTGTCCAGTACGGAAGTGGTGGAAGTGCCTCCACGCTCATCAAGTGTATTGGAGGGAATTAGTGTGCGGACCAGGCGTCCAAGCGTTGCTTGCATCAAGTTTCTGTTGAAGATAGGAATGAATCATTTGGACGCAATTTTACCTTTCGGGTAAAAAAGGCTAACATCGGAAAGATCGCAAAAACCAGCCAGAACTCGTTACACCAGGTCTCATGACTGACCCTCTGCTCCCTCTTTTGGAACAATTGGCAGCCCACCACTTACCTGCATTATCTGCTCCGCCTGTTGCTCTGCGTGGTGATGGGTCAGATCGACAGATTTATCGATTCTCCGCAGGAAACGGCTGCTCATGGGTTGGTGTTACCAATCCAGCCCAGGACGAAAACCAAGCTTTTTTGGCAATGTCCCGTCACTTTCGAAAGCAGGGCCTCCCTGTCCCTGAAATTTACGCGGAAGATCGGCAGCAACTGGTCTACCTGCTTGAGGATCTGGGTGATCAGACACTGGCCGACTGGTTGATGGATCTGGATCCGAATGTGCCCGAAGCTGCCGCGCGCATCCGAGAAGTTTACCAAGAAGCACTTGAGGCACTAATCCAAATGCAAACCAAGGGAACAGTTGGTTTTGATCGCAGCTGGTGCCATGCTGCTCCTGAATCGAACACAGCACTTTTCCAAGCGGACCTCCAATACTTTCGTCAAAGATTCTGGGAAGCCTTTGTACCCGATAGTCCTGTTACTGCAACTCTTAGTGAAGAACTATCGACGCTGGCTGAAACGGTGGGCAGGCTGCCAAGAACGGTGTTTGTCTCACGGGACTTCCAGTCCCGTAACCTGATGTGTCATCATGATCAATTATACATGATTGATTACCAGTCGGGTGGAATTGGAGCACCACATTACGACCTAGCCGCTCTACTTCACGCTTCCAAGGCCGGACTGAATGAAGCGCTACGTGAGCAACTTCGAGATGATTACCAGGAACTTGGTGCACGGCATTGCCTGATTGACCCGAAGCACTTTACCAGCGAACTAGAGCAATTTGTTCTGCTACGTCGATTGCGCTCCTTGGGTACTTATGGATACCTTTCAGCCATCAAGGGTAAGTGGTACTTTCTTGATTCCATCCCTGGGACTATTCGAGATGCTCACAGAATGTTGCACGAACGTCCGGCACTACATCAATGGACTGCCCTGCGTACCTTGTTTGAGGAATGGCAGAATCGTGATGAACTGCAAGACCGTGACTGGCTACAACAACAAGCACAAATGATCACCTCCCAAAACCCGAAGGAAAAACCCTAGCATGCCGTCAGCTAAAAACGACAAGCCGCTCTCTTTTGTCGAGAATCGCAATCTGCGAGAGCATCCGACAGAAACCAACGCTCCCGCCTTCCGGCCAGATCCCCTGTCTGTGGATCGCAGTGAAGCACTGGAGGCGATGAATCATCATGCCCAGGAGCAGATTGATCGACTTCAGGAACAAGCCCAATTATTACTTCGGCAGGCCCAGGAGATTGAAGCACGTGTGCGACTCGCAGAACAGATCGCCAAGGCCCAGTATCGGTTCACGCCAGTGTTGCTGCAACCCTACCATCTCTACGAAGCTGCCCAATCCAATAGTCATGTCCTCAGCCTGATTGGCCCTGAGGAGTGGAGTAACTCCTGTCCTTATGGTTCCTATTTGGCTTGCGTGCGTCAGTTGGGAGATGGCACTTGGGAACCTCTGGAGCAGAACGATTCATTTGAAACTTTCCAGGCACTGCAAGCACCTTAGCCTAGCCCTTGCACAACCATTGTTCATAAATTGAACCAGCTATAAAAATACGGATAAATGAATCAAGAAGAACAACGCACGCTCTCGCTCTTCGAGGCTGTTGATGGCAATGAGCGCATCAGTCAGCGCCAGTTGGCCCAAGAGCTTGGGCTTTCCTTGGGATTGACCAACGCCTTCCTGCAAACAGTGCTTCACAAGGGTTGGGTCCGCGCTCGTCAGGTCAGCGCAAGGCGCTGGGCCTACTTCCTGACACCAGAAGGCTTCCGAGAGAAAAGCCGCTTGACGATGAATTACCTGCGGCGAACGATGCATTCGTTTCAGGAACTCAAAACCCTCATCCTCCAGCATTTCACTGAACTCGAGTTGCAGGGCTGTCAGCGCATTCACTTGTGCAGTGAAGAAGATCTGCAAGAAATCATTCGTCTTTGCCTGCCACTTTCCAAACTGGAATTGTCTGCCTCCACGGGTCCTGATGATTTGCTCAAGCGACCGCTACCAATTCTGGCTCGGGATGAGCGGATGTTTCTGGCTGTTCTACAAGATCAGGGACCTTTGATCCTACATCTGCAGCAACACGGCTGGAAGGCAGGTCAACATTTTGTCTGTCTCTACTGAGCAGTGGATTCAGACACCTCTGCCTCACCTTCTCTCCACCTGGGGTTACTGAAGGAACTACCCACTGAAGCACTGGCTGGCTGGGGTTGTGTGACCCCGTTTTGGGGTGGCAAGATGGCAGATCCCTTCTCAGCAGAGCAAGCGACGTTTGTGTTGCAGCCAGAGGATTTGGCTGCTCTCAAGCAGTGGCTGACTACAGTTGGGCTGACCAAGCTGGAGCGACAGTTGAAAGTACTCGGCATCGAAAGAGGCAGTACCGAAGTCGCTGAGGTAGTGAGCCGCCAGTTTGTTCTGCAAGGAAGCCCCAATGGTTCCTATGACTCCCTCTTCCTGACTGCCTGGAAAGGTGCACGTTCTCAACGTAAATTAGGCTTTTCCAGTCGCTTGTCTTCGTCTAACGAATCAAAATAATCCCTGTCAGCTTGATGAGGAAGAATTGACTGTTGTTGGCATCTTCCTTACCGTTCCTTTCTATTTTTCAAATAGTTGCTTGTTACTTTCTGCAAGAAATAATTATGAAAGCTTGGTTGGACGAACTCGTTGATGGAATCTACCGTGGGCTTTTTGCTCTGATTGTCCTGTTCGTACCTACTTTGGCGCTCGGTGAACTAGTCAAGGTGATCTTTCCAGCAGAGTATCACGGTTGGTCCTTTCTTGGAGTGCTTTGCGCCTATTTCCTGCTGCTCTATCGACTACGTCATCGATTACCATACTGGCGGGATGAGGAGCCAACCGACTCCTGAGGGGTTGTGCTGCAAACCTATTTTCAACACGAATTCATTGAATGAAAGGATTCGCATGAGTGACAATGCACGGATTGATATTAGAGGTAAGTCAGTGGATTTGCCGATTGTGGAAGGCAGTGAGGGTGAATTGGGACTGGACATCAGCAAACTGCGTGCGCAGTCCAAAGCAATCACGCTGGATCCAGGCTATGTGAACACAGGTGCGTGCACCAGTGCGATTACCTTTCTGGACGGTGAAGAGGGAATTCTACGTTATCGAGGTTATTCCATAGAGGAGTTGGCAGAGCATTCCAACTTTCTGGAAGTGAGCTACCTCTTGATTTATGGTGATTTGCCAACGGTAGAACAATTGGAAGAGTTCCGGCGTAACGTCACGATGCACACGATGCTTCACGAGGATTTGCGTCACATCTACGAGGCATTTCCAAAGGATGCTCATCCAATGGCGATTCTCTCCTGCATTGTTTGCGCGCTCTCTACGTTCTACGATGACTTTAGCCACCGTGACCAGAGCGCGGTCGATCTCGCAGTGTGGCGACTCGTTGGCAAACTACCTACGATTGCGGCTTGGTCCTACAAGAAAAATAGTGGTCAGCCTTTTGTTTATCCGAAGAACCACCTCGATTACTGTGCCAACTTTCTGAACATGATGTTCAGCGTACCCGCTGGACCTTATGAAGTTCCTGAAGTGTTTGCCAAGGCGCTCAACGTGCTCTTCATTTTACATGCTGATCACGAACAGAACTGTTCAACATCAACAGTACGCTTGGTAGGTAGTAGCCAAGCCAATCTGTTTGCTTCGATTTCATCCGGAATTGCTGCGCTCTGGGGGCCACTGCATGGTGGGGCAAATCAATCCGTGCTGGAAATGCTGATGCAGATTCAGAATGATGGCGGTGATGTGCAGAAATTTGTGAATCTTGCCAAGGATAAGAATTCAAACTTCCGCCTGATGGGTTTTGGTCACCGGGTCTACCGCAATTTTGATCCGCGAGCCAAGATCATCAAGCGCTACGCTGATGAGGTCCTCAAAATTGTTGGAGTGCAGGATCCCTTGCTAGATATTGCCAAGCAACTGGAGGAGGCTGCATTACAAGACGAATACTTCGTTGAGCGTAAACTCTATCCAAACGTCGACTTCTATAGCGGGATCATCTACAAGGCGATGGGCTTCCCGATTGACATGTTCACTGTCCTATTTGCGATGGGGCGAATGCCGGGCTGGATCGCGCACTGGATCGAAATGCACAATAGTGATGCCAAGATTGGGCGCCCTCGACAGATCTACACAGGTCCAACACAGCGCTCGTATCAACAGATCAGCCAGCGCTGATTCTATCTCTCCAGGAGTCGCATAACTGTGCGGCTCCATCCCGCCTTTCCCTCATTTCACTCGTAGTTGTGCCACGAGAACTCGTGGATGGCCTTGCAAGTCCTGGCAAAATTCAACCAAGTTCCACGCCTCAGTTTCTTGAATGAGCCTCGTCAAAGCCGGTTGTTGATCGTATCCAATTTCGACGATCAGCCAACCTCTGGGTCGTAGCAGACGAGGACCCTGCTGGAGAAATTCCCGATACCAGAAAAGGCCGTCTTCACCGCCATCTAGCGCCAGATGTGGTTCAAATTGGCTGACTTCAGGGCTCAAACTCGCAATCTCTGTGGTTCGAATGTAGGGAGGGTTACTCAGGAGTGCATCGAACGGATGGGTCGCAGATAGAGCAGCAAAACCGTTGGACTGGAGTAATTTTAACCGATTCTGACGTGGTTCAAGGAGCAGTGAGTGCTCCCTACAATTTTGCTGAGCCACTTGGAGTGCGATTGGGCTTTGCTCCAGACAAAGCCAATCCAGTTGTGTGCGTTCTGCACAGAGTGACAACGGGATGGCCCCAGTACCTGTGCCAAGTTCCAGTAGTCGTAGAGGGTGTTTAGGAAGGTGATTGAGCGCGGCTTCGATCAGCGTTTCGGTGTCAGGACGCGGAATGAGCACACCTGGCGCAACACGCAGTCGAAGAGACCAAAAATCTCGGTAGCCCAAGAGATAGGCGACAGGGCACCCCTGGCCACGCTTACGAACTATTTGTCGATAGTCCGCTCGTTCTGGTTCTGTCAGGGGCCGATCGGCTTGTAAATACAGTTGCAGGCGCTCGTAACCCAGGACATGAGCAAGTAGCAACTCAGCATCCAATCGTGCAGTAGCCAGTTGTTTTTCACGGAAGTAGTCCGTGGTCCAACGCAAAACGGCTTCAATTGTCCAGGTGTCTGGGGTTTCAGGCACGCTGAGATTCGGTTGCTCCGACTGACTCGTCGGCTTCTTCAGATGTTTCTGAGGATTCTTCCGCAGCAGCTTTGTTCGGGGTGGGTTCCTTGAGGAAGCGCCCCATCAGGCTATTCATGGCGTCTTGGACTCGCTTGACTTGCTCCATGGACTGCCCCACTAGCCGATCCGAAGTTCGTTTGGCTTCAATCGCAATCGAAGATTCCTTGACAGAAATATCCCCATTGACAGCAACCCAGGCTTTCCGGCGTGTAAAAAATTCTAAGTAGCCGCTGATCTGAGCAATCCGACGTCGACAATCGGACATTCGTAGCTTGAGGCGTTGGCTGAAAGATTCCGACGGATCTTGTTGTTTCATCTGGAGAAAGCCTGCGAGAGCTCTTTCGTAAAAGCGCTTTGCCTGTTGAAATTTCTCTTCTGCACTTTTCCACTCCAGCACAAAGGTATCCTGTTCAGCTAGGCGAAATAGGCACCAACCCTGGTTACGATACATATCGGGTGTGGTCTTGTTGCGCAATTCGGCAGATTTACCAAATTTTTCGAGAGATTCGACAAAGTGCTCTAACTTCAACAGTTCGAATCCTTCACGATAGTACCGTTGAGATAGCTCGGAGGAAGCGGCGGGATCAGTCATGGTTGATTTAGTATTTTATGGGCAAGAATAGGTGCCGGGAGGTACAATCAATTCTGGATGCCGAACAATGGTTGTCGACTGTCCTGTTGTGAAATGATAAGTGACTCGCTCTTCAGAAATGAACAGAAATTCTGGAGCACTTTCTTCCCAGCCAGCATTGCGTCTAAACTCCCTTTCATAGACAACTCGACAGAGATAATCAATTTGCTGCTGTTGCATAGTGGGATAGAGCAGGGAACGAGGAGACTGCTGACAAGCGCCGAGAGTAAGGAGGATCAGGATGGTCAGCCAAGGGGCTTTTAGAAAAGACATGAACATTACCTGTGCTCAGAAACAACGGCGAGAAATCAGGAAGAAGCTTCCTGCACGGCTGCTGTTGATGGAAGCTCTTCGTCTTCAGGAATGTCCACGGGGCCCGATGATTCAGGGCCAGGATCAACGCGCCACTGACGATAGCCATATTGCACAGCATTGGCAATCTGGCGGGCGAAGCGGTCACGCCCAAAGCGTTGGGTCTGCTTGCGCAACTGAACTGGATCGAAGTCCTCCCATGTCTGCTCCATTTGCTCAATAGCAGCACAGAGGGCATCAACACGGGCTTCCTTGAAAAAAATACCAGTCTGTTCGTTAACAGTCTCCAGTGCACCTCCACCTGCAAAAGCCAGCACTGGAGTACCTGCTGCCTGGGCTTCCAAAGGCGTGATGCCAAAGTCGTCAATCCCCGGAAAAACGAAAGCCCGGGCCTGCTGATAAAGCGGTGGAAGTTCGTGAGAGGCTCGGTCTCCCAGGAATTCGATATTTGGTTCGGCAATGGATTGGCAATATTCCTGATCCTGACCCGTACCAACAATTTTCAAGGGTAGTCCCAAACGGTTGAAGGCTTCGATTGCCAAGTCAACCCGCTTGTTTGGTGCGAAGGCCCCAACCATCAGGTAATAGTCCTGCTTGCTCACCGGTCCTTGCGGAACAAAGACTTCTAGATCAACAGGTGGATAGACGACTTGAGATTCGCGGTCGTAATATTCCAAAATTTTTTGACGAATGTTACGACTGTTGCAGAGGAACGTGTGTACGCGCTTGGCGCTGGACTTGTCCCATTCTCGCAGATAAGGCCGCATTGCTTCTCCACCGAGGCGCTGTAAGCGAGAGGTCTGCATTCGCCGGAAGTAGAGGTCGAAAGAGTCCCAGATGTAGCGCATGGGGGCGTGTACGTAGGACAAGTGATAGGTGTTGGGTCCCACGCGAACACCCTTGGCAGCACAATGACTTGAACTGATGATGACGTCGTAGTCACTGAGGTCAAAAGCTTCAATCGCTGTTGGAAAGAGCGGCAAAAAGTAGCGGTAGTGCTTGATGCCTCCAGGAATGTGCTGCAGGAAAGATGTGTAGATTGGCATCTCCGCAATTGTAGGTGAGACGCTACCTGTCTGATGCACAAGCGTATAGAGGTCTGCCTGGGGAAAAAGTTCACAGAACACCTCTAGGCACTTTTCTCCGCCACGCATACCGGTCAACCAATCGTGAACCAGGGCAATCCTTCGACCTTCCAGTAACGCCATCCTGTTTCTTTCTGAAGATTATTGGAGTCTGTAAACCGGTGAAAGGTACCCGTCCCTGCCCAAATCTGCAACCAGAATCGTCCCTGTAACTATGCCATCTCTGACCGCTTCCAAGTGCTTTTGGATTCGTCTTCAACAACTACGCTTCCACGCCCATCATGGAGTACTGCCAGAAGAAGCCACTTTGGGACAACGCTTTGTACTGGACTTGGAGTGTGCGTTCCATCCGCCATCAGAGCCTTGGACTGATGAATTGTCGCACACGGTATCCTACGCAGAGCTTTGTGAACAAATCCGTGAGCTTTGTGAACAGCGTAGATTCAAGTTGCTGGAGTCACTAGCCGATGCGATTGTTGAACGTCTCCGCGCAGAATTCCCAAAGCTTGAGTACATCCGAGTCTGTCTACACAAGCCCTCCGTTCCTATAGCAGCTTTATTGGATGAGGCTGCTGTAGAGCTTCGTTGGTGTAGTGAAACATGGCCAAACTCGCTGGCTGCTCCTTGATGTCTTCAAATCCCAACGTGCTCGATCTAGTGCCTCTGAAAAGGTGATACTTGCTGACCTAATCGAGATCTGATCTACTGATTTTGTTCACCTACTATCTAATCGCTTGGAAGCAGTCATGAAACTCCGAGTTGCTGCTGCAACACTAAATCAAACCCCACTGGACTGGCCCGGTAATCTTCGCCGCATTCGTCAGGCAATTGAACAGGCACGTCAGCAGGAAGTGCAACTGCTACTGCTGCCAGAGCTTTGTTTGACCGGATATGGCTGCGAAGATGTTTTTCATGCGGAACAGCTGCATGATTATGCTTGGGAGCAACTGTTGTCACTGCTACCGCTCACCAATGAGATGGTCGTTGTTCTTGGGGTGCCGTTGCGTGTTCGCAAGCAGACTTACAATGCAGCAGCACTACTAGCGCATCAGCAGTTGGTGGGGCTGGTCTGTAAGCAGACATTGCCTCAGCACGACCTGTTTTATGAGCCGCGTTGGTTCCAGCCTTGGATGCCAGGCAAGCAGGAACTGCTGGAGCGGGATGGCCTGCAAGTGCCGTTTGGAGATATCTGCTTTGATCTAGGAGGTGTGCGAATTGGGATGGAGATCTGCGAAGATGCTTGGGGTACCTCTCGTCCAGCTCAGCGCTTGGCTTCTCAGGATGTGGATCTGATCCTCAATCCAAGCGCCAGTCCATTCAGTTTTGGTAAGATCCAGTTGCGACAACAACTGGTCACAGAGTCCGCCCGTTCGACGGCTACGACGTATCTCTATGCCAATCTGCTGGGAAATGAGGCTGGCAGAATCATCTACGAAGGCAGCACTTTGATTGCTCATGGTCGGCAGGGAATGGTAGCATCTGGTCGTTACTTTTCCTTTACAGAATTCCAGATGACGACAGCAATTGTGGATCTGCGCCTGACACGTCTGGATCGTAGCAAGCTGCCCGTTCGGGCTACGTCAGAACCGTCACCTCACTGCATTTTCTGCCCGTTTTCCTGGAAATCTTTACCCATTTCTCTGAAATCTACAGTGAAACTATTGGCGCCATCTCCGAGTAAGCATGAGGAATTTACTCACGCAGTGAGTCTCGGACTGTGGGACTATCTGCGCAAGAGTCGCAGTCGTGGTTTTGTGGTTTCAGCCAGTGGTGGTGCGGATTCCTCCAGTCTGGTGGTATTGGTTTACCTGATGTTGCGTCTTGCTGATGAAGAAATGGGCCGTGCCAAGCTGGTTGAATACCTGACAAGGCTCTGGTCAATGGGCCTACCAGCCGATATTTCACTCACGGAGTTGATGTCACGCTTATTGCTAACCATCTACCAGTCAAGTGAGAATTCTTCAGCAACTACACGGTCTGCTGCACGCACAGTTTGTGAATCGGTCGGTGCCCGACACTTCGAATACGATATCCAACCCTTGCTGGATCAACACCGTGGTTGGATGGAGCAGCAACTGGAACGACCGCTGGACTGGCAGCAAGACGATTTGGCCTTGCAGAACATTCAGGCTCGGGTCCGAGCTCCAGGAGCTTGGTTTCTGACGAATCTTCACGGTGCACTGCTGTTATCTACTAGTAATCGGAGTGAGGCTGCTGTGGGTTACGCAACCATGGATGGGGATACGGCAGGAGGGCTTAGCCCGCTTGGGGGCATAGACAAAGCCTACCTGCGCGAATGGTTGCGTTGGTTAGAAAAAGAAGGATTGCCAACGATCGGTTCGCTGCCCTTTTTGCATTGTGTGAACGAGCAGGAACCGACGGCGGAATTGCGACCCCTTGCTGCAGCACAGTCCGACGAAGATGATTTGATGCCCTACCATGTGTTGGATGCAATTGAGCGTGAGGCAATTCGAGAACATCGCTGGCCACTAGAGATTTGGCAGGACCTGCAGGAGCGTTTCCCAGAGCTTCCGCCGGTTCAGCTAGCACATTACACAGAGCGCTTTTTCCGTCTCTGGTGTCGCAACCAATGGAAACGAGAGCGTCTGGCACCGTCCTTTCATTTGGACGAAGAAAATCTGGATCCGAAAACATGGTGTCGCTTCCCGATCCTTTCGGGAAACTTTGAGACTGAATTGGAAGCCCTCAGGGCTACCGCACACCCAACCTCCCTAGACTCGTAGGAGTATTGCTTCATGGAACAGGGAACCCTAATCGGTAACATCCTTGCCTGGGTGTTACTGGTGATCGCAATGACCTTCGACTTCGTCAACTTTAGCCTAGATATAGGTAAGCTGGGCTACTTTGTTGATGTACCCTCTTTGATGATTGTTTTTGGAGGAACGATCGCCTCCACCTTCATTCTCCACCCGATGGATGAAGCAAAGACTTTTGGCAAGAGCATTGGGGCTACCTGGAAGCCTAATAACGTACAGTTGGTAGAGACTCTGACTCTGATTGTCGATGTTGCAAAGATCGCTAGAAAGAACATTCTTGCTATCGAAGACGCTTTGCCCAGCATCGAAAACCTCTTTCTCCGCAGTGGATTGCGGCTGGTTGTGGACCGAGTCGACCGACAGGCAATCGTTGATATGATGTCTCACGAAATGAAGTTCACCATGGCCGGCAAGGACAGTGAGGCAGCTGTACTTGGGACGATGGGTTCTCTCTGCCCTGCCTGGGGGATGTTAGGAACACTCGTTGGCTTGGTGCTTCTACTCCAGAACCTGGATGATCCCTCTGCGATTGGTCCTGCGATGGCGGTTGCTTTGATCACAACGTTCTACGGGTCGCTCTTCGCTAACGTTATTTTCAATCCGTGTAAGGGTAAACTCGACATCTACAATGCTGAGTACAAGACGTTAATGGAGATGATCAAGGACGGTGTGCTGTACATTGAGCGCGGTGAGCGACCAGATTTCATCGAGTCTGACTTGATGAACTACCTCCCACCCGACAAGAAGGCAATGTACGAAGCGCTGAAGTTTGAAAACCAAGGCGGTGGCGGCGAAGGCTGATCTCGCTGACTACCCCAAGTTGGAGAATGCATGGGACAAATCATCGATTCCGACGATTGCCCGGTATGTGAGGAATTCAAGGACGGCTGGATTTTTACGTATGGAGATCTGGTCACCCTGCTGCTGTGCTTCTTCATCCTGCTCTTCTCACTCTGCAAGATCGACGATCACAAACTCAAGCAAATCTCTGATAGTTTCCGTTCACTTCCGCCAGGAAGCCCGTTTCTTTTCAGTGGGCGATCTTCTAACTTGGAGCATGCAGCTCAGGAGTTGGAAAAGATGGATATGCCCGACAGCGTGAACGTAAGTGCAGGAAAAGAAGGGGTTGAAGTCTCCTTCAGCCGAAATGTCGCCTTTGCCCAGGGATCCATCGAGTTGAGCCGGGAAGTCAAGGAGACCATTGACAAAATGTTACCAACGATTGGCCCGTTGCCCAACGACATCCTGATTTCAGGACATACGGATCCTACTGATGTCAATGATCGCTTCCCATCCAACTGGGAAATGTCGATTGGCCGAGCCAGCGCGATTGCAACCTATTTGGAATCGAAGGGAATTCCAACCAAGCGGATTCAAGTAGCTGGCTTCGGTGATTCCCGTCCACGCTTCTTCGGCGACACAGCTTACAAGCGCTCGCTCAATCGCCGTGTTGAGATCCTGCTGATGCCTGAAGACATGCAGCGCTGATTCCCTAAACCAACGGATACGAACTGCATGGGTATTCCAATTGATGAAGAAGATTGTCCGGTCTGTGAGGAGTTCAAGGATGGCTGGATTTTCACGTATGGAGATCTGGTTACCTTACTGTTGTGCTTCTTCATTCTGCTCTTCTCAATGTGCAAGTATGAGATTGAGAAGTTCAAGAGTGTTGCTGAAAGCTTTAAGCCCTTGCCGGCAGGTACTCCATTCATGGAAGAGGGCAATGATTCCATGGTGGAGCAAATCTCGAAGAATGTTGAAAATACCGAGCTGGGCGACAGCACCAACGTGACAGCAGAAGCTCGTGGAGTAGTCGTTTCCTTCAGTGCTCAGGCCTTCTTCGAGCCGGAATCCAGCGAATTGACAGCGGACGCCCGCAAAGAGCTTCAGCGCTTTGCCCAATTGCTCTTCCTACTGCCGAATCCAATCCAGATTGAAGGTCACACCGACAACACCCCGCTGACAAAATGGTCTTCAGGCTGGGAACTGTCTGGTGCTCGTGCGGCTCGAGTTGCAAGATTCTTGATCGAAACAGGCCTGGAAGCGGATAAGGTGACGGCTAAGGCCTTTGGGGCGAATCGTCCGCGTTTCCGCAATGACTCCGAAATTCAGCGTGTTCTCAACAATCGAGTAGAATTGATCATCCTGCCAGTCGAAGAGTAAACCTCGTCTAATCCGCTTCTGTCTTTTTTCACTCGCACCTCCGCTCTCTTCTGCTAGCCTATAAAGCTTTTCAAAGTTTCCTCTGCCAGTCACGCCTTCCTAAGCTCAATCTGCATGGAACTCACCGCCGAACAGCAGGACATTGTCGATTTTCCCTTACGCCACGGAGAAATCCTTAAAGTGGTGGCCTTCGCAGGAACTGGCAAAACCACTGTCCTTGAACAATTCGCCCGAGCCCGCCCGAGCCTCAGGCTACTTTATGTGGCCTTCAACAAGTCTGTCCAGCAGGAGGCTGAGCAGCGTTTTCCTACAAACGTGCATTGTCGAACGATCCATTCGTTGGCCTGGCGTAGTGAAGGGCTTCGATTTCGGCACAAGCTCGTTAATCAGATACGCGCCAATCAAGTGATGGACTGGTTGAATCTGGACCAGCACGAGGTTGCTCGCTTTGTGATTGATACTTTGCAGAATTTTCTTGTATCGGCCGATCCTCGACTCCATAGCGCCCACGTACCAACCATCGCTCGGACTCACTTTGGTCCTAAGCATTTGCCAGATTTTGTGCAACAAGCACGAGAGTTGTGGGTGCGCATGAGTGATCCACAGCATGAAGTACCGATGCTGCATGACGGCTACCTCAAGCTTTTTCAGCTTTCAAAACCCGAGCTGCCCTATCACATCATTCTGCTGGATGAAGCGCAGGACACGAACCCCGTAACAGCTCAATTACTGTCGCAACAGACGTGTGCCAAGATCATGGTGGGAGATCCGCATCAGGCCATCTATCAGTTTCGGGGAGCTATCGATGTGCTCTCCAAAGTACCAGTGAACGCCACGCGATACCTGACCCAGTCCTTTCGCTTTGGCCCTACCATCGCCCAGGCTGCGACCAGTGTATTGCGTCAGTTCAAAGCAGAATCTAATGCTATCCGAGGTGCAGAGAAAACCGATCAACTTGGTAGAGTGCAAGGCAGTCCTTTTGCCTACTTGGCACGCACGAATGCAGCTCTTTTCGACCAGGCCACTCAATATCTGGGACTACGCAAGTTTGGCTTTGTCGGTGGAGTACAGGGCTATCAGCTGCCTGTGATCACGGAAACTTGGAAGTTGTTTGAAGGACGCAAGAAAGAAGTACGAGACTCTTATCTGAAGACATTCAGTTCCTATGAAGCACTAAGGAACTACGCCACTCAAGTGGAGGACTTTGAGTGGCTTGGGCGTTGCCGGTTAGTGGAAAAACACCAGGGAATGATTCCAGAGTTGGTCGAGGAAATGTTGGAACAGTCAGTAGCTCAGGAGGAGGCCGAAGTCCTCTTCTCTACAGTGCACAAGGCCAAAGGACTGGAGTTTGCCCAAGTATTTCTGGCAGATGACTTCCCAGTGCTGGTACGTGAAGGACGTCCCTTGCCACGGGAAGAACTCGCCACCGAAGAGGTCAATATGATCTATGTGGCAGCTACCCGAGCAATCGACCGTTTGCAGCCCAACTCTCGCCTCCAGAGCTTTCTGGATATCTGCTGAATTCGCTACAACTCAATGGTGGAAGAGCCGAATCTTGGAGAAGGCCATGGTCATGCCATACTCATTGGCGGCTGTGATGACCTGCTCGTCCCGGTTGCTTCCTCCTGGCTGTACCACATACTTCACACCGTGCCGAGAGGCCTGATCCAGATTGTCTCGGAAAGGGAAGAAAGCATCAGAAGCCAGAGCCACCCCCTGGAGCTGAGTGAGCCATTCCTGTTTTTGCTCAGAATCCAGCAAGGGAGGGGGTTGATGGAAGAGCTGGAGCCATGCTTGTTTTTCTGGTGGCGTCATTTCCCCTTCAATATAGGCTACTCGCGCATTTGTACGGTCTACCGCTTTCACTCCATCCGCAAAGGGTAGGGATCGCACCTTGGGATGTTGCCGCAAGAACCAGAGATCAGCCTTGCGTCCAGCAAGCTTCGTACAGTCAATCCGGCTCTGCTGGCCTGCTCCAATGCCAATCATCTGTCCATCCAGTGCATAACCAACCGAATTGGACTGTGTGTACTTTAGTGTGATCGCAGCGAGTACCAGATTACGTTGAACGTTGGTGGGTAGATTCTTGTTCTCAGTAACGAGCTCCCCCAGTAAATTCTCGGCGTTCAGCAGCAGATTATTTCGCTGTTGTTGAAAGACCACCCCATAGATTTCACGAAATTCCTCATCCGGGCCGGAATATTGAGAATCAGACTGTAAGACCACATAACCACCCCCTTTTTTAGCTTTCAGTATTTCTAGAGCCTCTGGTTCAAACGCTGGTGCAATCAGGCCATCAGAAACCTGGGTACGAATGATCTTTGCCGTCGAAAGGTCAACCTTGCGACTCAGTGCGATGAAGTCACCAAAGGACGATAAGGGATCGGCACCCCGTGCCCGTAGATAGGCCACAGCCAACTCGCTCAGGTCCTTATCCTGGCAGTCATAGACTTCCTCAAGAATCTCACTGAGCGGAGTGCCAACAGCAGCCCCTGCTGGACTCACATGCTTGAAGGAAGCTGCAGCGGGCAGGTTCAGGGACTGATCCAATTCCCAAACCAACTGCCAGGCGTTCAGGGCATCCAGGAGGTTGATGTAGCCTGGTCGACCATTAAGCACCTCAAACGGTAACGGAGATTGCCTTGTTGACAGTAGGGCTGCTGGTTGCTGATGCGGATTGCAGCCATACTTCAGAGGAAACAGGGGGTGATACGAACGTTGTATGGTCATAACAATGTGTCGAATTTTATATATTTAATTTCAAGTGTTTACAGCCAGAAATTTCCAGTGTGTAACAGATGTGCATCAAACATGGTTCACACATGCTTTTTTATGTGTGCAATTGCTACCATCTGCAGTGCACACACTCAATGCCAAACTAGCTCAACTTCTGCTGCTTTTGTGTGTTAACACGTTTTTGCTTTGCTAACTGTGCAGCAATCATATTATCCATCTCACCAAGCTCAGCAGCTGCCTTAAATTGTTCCAATACACCAACTAATTCATCTGTACTAGCTAGCTCCATAGCATCCATACCCTTGGCAAGTTCCAATATCCTGCTACCATAGCGTAGGGTTAATTCGACAGTACCATCCGCACCCACACGCCACCAACGCAGCACACGTTTACTCACTTCAACTGTACGCACTACACCATCATCATCCGCAACAGTGCGCACACTAAGAGATTTATAGTTGGGATTTTCAGCTAGCAGAATCTGCTCACTTATGCGTGCCACAAGCTTGATTCTGCGTTGTAGGGCGGGATTGTTTCTGTTGTTTCGCTGATACTGTGTCAGCTTCAGTGTCTTCAGTAGTTCCATCGTTGCCTCCTTATCAGCAAGTGTTCACGAGTATTGTGTGGTCACTTGTGGAGATGGACAACTGGAAACATTTTTGGAAAACTACCTTAACTATAGAGAAATCTACTTAGCAAGAACCCAAGTTCACTAAAAAGATTACGACAACGTTTTGGAAAGACAGTATTTAAAATTTGAAATTACATAATTATTACTTAGCATAAGAGTGAAAGTGGATTTACCATATTGGATAATTATTTTCATCTTTTTTTCTTTTTTTCGGAAAAAATTTTCGGAAAAAATTTTTCAGTGAATTAATGAATGATTTCATAATTTAAGATAAGGAATCCTGTAATAGCTGATTAGACAAATGAAAATAACCAAGATCAGTCAAATGAACCCTGTCTACAAAAATCCATTCGTAATTGTTGTTTAGAGTTTTATTGATATCAATATAATGAATATCATTTGAAAGACAAGCACTTTGAATTCTTCGAGAATAATTATTATAAATACTAATGTCTTCTAACTGCTTTAAGATAAAATTACCTTCATTATTCAAAGTTTCAAATAATTCGACTTCTTTGTCAACCAATCTTTTATTAGACCAAGAAGGCATTGGTTGAAGTGCAAAAACTAATTTAAATTTCATAGCATCTGAAAGTTTTTTCCAAGTCAATAAATCATCAAGAGTGTTACGGAGAGCATTATCAAAATTTATTTTTAGTTTGTTATTTTTCTTTTTCTTCGAAAAATTAATGTACCACCAATTTAATGAAAATAAATCTGAAAATCTTTTTTCGTTTATTCTGACATTTTCAATACCTAAGATAGTTAAGAAATTTTTAAAAATTTTTCTTTTTACACTGAGCGTAGCGTTGTCAGCATTAATATAAAACTGTCTGGAGAAAAAAAAAGGTGGGTAAAAATTTTCACTAAAAGAACTAAGATAAAGATTGTTCACACCACTTACGATAAATACTTCATCAATATATTTAAAAAATCGTAAAAAATGGAGAAATAAAATAAGCTCCTGCCTAGAGTTATAAGCTCTGCCACCAAGATTAATAATTTTTCTCCCAAGCGTAGTATTAATATTGGAAGAAATGGTGTTAGAATCATGAGTTGCACCAACTCCAAAGGCAGTTGATCCACCAACGACTATAGAAATATGTTCATCTGGTAAAATATGGTCTATTGAATATGTATCGCTTCTACCAGAATATCTTAGCCCATATTGATCGGTATTAACAATATTGGATTTATAATTTGGACGTGAACTAAACATAGTATATGGAGTCCATTGTATACCCAAATTATCATAATGAATCATCTGAGGTGAAATTTCATATCTTTTTAACATGTTTCGCCTAATCGAGTTCAAATTTTTCGGTATACTTAATAAGTAATTTTTTGTCTTGCTCTTCTTTCTTGAGCAAAAAATTACCAATTGCAAGTAAATCAAGATCAGTTCCCATAAAACATTTAAATGCGTCCGAAGGTGTACAGACGATGGGTTCGCCTCGAATATTGAAAGAGGTATTAACAAGAATAGGGCAGCCGGTCTTCTCTTTAAATTTGGTTATCAAAGCGTAATAGAGGGGGTTAGTATCCTTATGGACGGTTTGAATACGTGATGAGTAATCTACATGAGTAACTGCTGGTATTTTTGAACGTGGCACATTGAGTTTATCAATTCCGAATAATGTTTTTTCCTGATCTGTCATAAAAATACGTTTATCATTCTTAACATCTGCTACAATCAGCATGTAAGGGCTATCAGAGTCGTATTCAAACCACTCCTCCAGATCTTCACGTAAAATGCTTGGTGCAAAAGGTCGGAAACTTTCTCTAAACTTTACTTTTAAGTTAAGTTGTTTTTGCATCTTAGGTGATCGTGGATCAGCAATAATGCTACGCGATCCAAGAGCTCTTGGGCCAAATTCCATACGCCCCTGCATCCATCCAACAGCTTTTTCAGCTACTAACGCAGATGTAACTTCTTCTAAAATTTGAATTTCGTCGAGTTTAATAAACTGAGCACCATATTTTTCCAGTTCGCATTCAATTTCTTCATCATTGAAGCATGGACCTAGGTAGGATCCTTTCATTCTGTCTTTTTTTGAAGAAACTTTGCGTAATTTCTTGTAATGTAAATGCCAAGCAGAAAGTGCAGCACCCAATGCTCCGCCAGCATCACCAGCAGCAGGTTGAATCCATATATTTTTAAAGATTTTTTCGCGATATAACCTTCCATTCGCTACGCAATTAAGTGCTACACCTCCAGCCAAACAAAGATTTTTTCTTTCAGTTTCTTTTGCTATGCCTTTCGCTAACCCAATAAAGACATCTTCTGTCACTTTTTGAATTGATGCTGCCAAGTCCATATCCCGCTGTGTTAGTTCTGTTTCGGGATGACGTGCTGGGCCTCCAAATAAATTTTCAAATTTGCTATTTATCATTGTTGAGCCAGTAGCAAAGTCAAAGTAGCTCATATCTAATTGAAAACTTCCATCCTTTGATATGCTAATAAGATTTTCTTCAATTAGATTAGTATATCTGGGCTTTCCGTAGGGTGCTAATCCCATTACTTTATATTCGCCTGAATTTACCTTAAATCCTATATAGTGGGTGAATGCAGAATACATAAGACCCAAGGAATGAGGAAAATGAATTTCTTTAATAATTTCTAGATTACTACCCTCCCCTAATGCAACCGATGTAGTTGCCCATTCGCCAACACCATCAAGTGTTAGAACTAGTGCACTTTCAAATGGTGAAGGATAATAGGCACTTGCTGCATGAGAAAGATGATGTTCTGAAAACATTAATTTTTCACTCCAATTCGTTTCACTATCTAAAACATTTTTCAGATTAATTGCTAAATCATTTTTTTGAAAAAGTTTCTTAGTCATCCAATTTGGCATTGCTCTAGAGAAGCTCTTGTATCCTTTTGGAGCGTATGCTAGATAAGTTTCGATTAGTCTTTCGAATTTTAAAAAAGGCTTTTCATAAAACACAATATTGGAGAGATCTGAGCCCTTTATACGCGCTTGTTGTAAACAGTATTGAATTGCATATTTTGGGATACTTTTATCATGCTTGATTCGCGTGAACCGCTCCTCCTGTGCCGCAGAAATAATCTCACCATTACTTATCAGACACGCTGCACTATCGTGGTAAAGCGCTGAAATACCTAAGATATACATTAAAATATTGTGATTAAAATTAAGTAAATCAAAATAGCAATTATTACTACTTCCTTAAATTTTAGAAAATTACAAACAATTAATATTATCAACGTTAAAAATATTAACCATAACTTATTTTTCATGCTGAAAAACGAGCACAATTCCCTTAGAGTTTCCATCGTGTTGAAATTGATCAATATTGTTTATTGAAATCGAGGTAAGATTTTTCTTCCAAATTCTTGATTTGCCAACAAGTTGAAAGTTTTCCCGCTTTGAGATTGAGCTTATCTCGCTTTAAAATTTTCATTAAAATACTAGTCGGTGATATTAGTAAGAAAAATATGAAGTGGAGAAAAACCCCCATAAAAAATGTTTCTATGATCAATAAAAGATTTGTCCCTATTATATTAACTCGCGAAAGAAAAGCTGGTTTGAAAAGAGATAAAATTAGAATAGCTAGAGCTGATCCAAAACATATCAGAGCCACACTTCCCTGTCCCTTAAGGTATAAAGAGCACCCCCACAACGCTAGTATTATTGAAATAAATAATCCAAAATTTCTGTTTGATTGACGATTTTGCGTTTTGATTTCCATTAACCTTTTATGTAAGTTATTTTAATTGTTGATTTTATGATTAATTTTTTATTTTCTTCAATTTAGAAGCTATATTTGCCGTGGTGTAGTGGGTTTTAAGTTAGCAGATTATCTATACTTTTTTTGGAATCAGTTTCTGCTCCACACTCCACATAGCCTGTCAGTCCCACAGTATTGCACAGTTTTCAGCTGTCTACCGTAGCAGTTCCACTTATTCGTCTACACTAGCTCAAACAGCACGTTGATTTGGCAACGCAGCTTGTGGTTCCACTGCAGCTAACTGCTGCTGCCTTTTCAATCTTTCACTATCATCTACATCAGTTCGCTTCTGCCTGTCTGCTACTGTTTGCTTTGGCACATCCACATACCGTTTCACCCATTTTGTTCTTGGTATGGGTACTTTCTGCTTCACCTGCTTCACTTGAGGTGCTGCCTGTTTGCGTGCACCTGCAACTACGGATTCACTAGTGCTCAGCATCAGCTGCAATATCTCCAAACGCAGTTGCCAGTCAGCTTTCTCCGTTTCAATCCGTATTGCCTCCAGTGCCTGCTGTATTCCTGTGAGTATATTACTCATCTGTATTCTTCTGCATCCTTAAACCATGTGGTGTAAAATCTCCAGCACAAATTTGTAAGTACTCCATGCGCTCAAACCGCAAACAGATATTTTTCAGCTGCAGAACCCCTTTCATGCTGCCAACCATACAGCCTCCGCTTCCTCATTTATCGTGTTGTGGCACTCTCTACTTAGTTCTAGGAACTGCTTGCCAAGTGCTCTATGTGCACTAGATTCACACATACGCTTACCATAGTGCTGTAGCTTGCTGGCACATATCGCCACACTGCCCGTGCTCGCACCCACTCCTTTAAATCTCAACCCACGTGCATAGCTCTCACTCCTACCCAACCAATCCCTGCTAAACTCTGCTTCATTTGCCACTGCTCCAAATCGCTTCAGCAGTGCGTATACTTCTTTCAGAACCGTTCTCTGCATGTTTTCTCCTTGTGTTGCTAAATAACAGTAGCAGCCATCTATCTGCTGCTGTTTTTATTTAGCGGAGAACAGAGTTGACACGGAGAGAACAGTACAGGATTGGCAGGATACGAGAACAGGGTGCTGTTTGGACACGGCAGCAGAATTTCTGGCTATTTGGTACCTGCACTTATGTGGATGGTACGGCAGTTACTAGACAGCAGTGTGTACGAAATGCTCAGCGTTTCTTTAACAACTTGGACAGGAGTGTATTGGGTAGGCGACTGTACAGGGAAAATACCAGATTGCCGCGTTTGGTATATGTGGAGACAGGTAGATTTCGTGTTAACACACATATCCACTTCTACATCAGCGGCTACGCCTGGCAACACTACAGGAGGATTTGGACAGCAGCTGAAAACACATGGAGGGCACAGATAGATGGTGCTAGGGATTGCGTAGTACAGGACAACTTGGGTGCACACAGGGTACACGCAGGATATTGTTGGAAGGAATTTGATGGGTTAGAAGCAGAGATACTGCTTACAGAGTGCTGCTATCTACCCACACATATGTAGCTACACTAGACAGGGGCGCTGCCCATACTTAGTGTACATGGAATAGGGCAACAGGGTTGGATCACAGCTTGTTCTCACGTCTCTACTTTTCCATTAACGTTTTCACTAACACTTCCACAATTACTACAACAATAGTTCAAAAAACAGCTATCAAATAAATGTAAGAAAATAAACAAATCTCAACATTTCACTATAAGTCACTGTTATCAAAAACATTCATTTCTCAATCAATTTCGTTGTCCTCAATATATGTAAGACTTTATAATTATAGCATGAAAAACATACATTTATGGGAGACAACATGGCACAAGCAAAGACACTGACAAAAGCGGAATTGAAGAGACTGTTTGATGTGACTAGGAGCTGCAGCAGATATGCAGAACGTGATTTGACGATGCTACAGCTGACACACTACTGTGGTATGCGTGTTGGGGAAGTAGCTGCACTGAGGATCACAGATGTGGTGGATGAGAATTACAAGGTGAGAACAGAGATTGTGCTTGCCGCCGCCATAACCAAGAGCAAGCGAGCAAGACGGATATTTATTCCACGTCAAATGCACAGACAGCTTCAACGGTACTTCAACACACTACCACCAACAATCACACCAAACACATATCTTTTTAGCACACAGAAGCAGTCACACTTCTCAGCAAACACAGCTGCACAACATTTACAGAGATTGTATGCACAGGCAGCAATATCAGGTGCAACCAGTCACAGTGGTAGGAGGACTTGGTTAACTGAATTGAGCAGCAAGGGAGTTGGGAGTGCGTGTGCTAGCAGAGATGGCAGGGCATGCCAGCATACAGACAACACAGCGTTACATTGACGTTAATGACGAGCAGATGCGCTGTGCTGCTGAATTGATTTGAGAGAAAAGTGTGTTAACACGTTTTGTGGGAGCGAATTCTGATTTGTTTTGAATGTAATTTTTCACTTGGGTAGGAATCATTCAAAATAGCATTTATGCTACCATAGCCCTAGCATATCATGATTAGCATTAATTATTTGCCAAGCAAATTTACAGAGCTCGATACAGCGTTACCATTTCTTCTAACATTTTTACACTTTGATCATCAATTCCTTCAGCATCTAAATCTGGATAATCTACGGTGATTTCACCATTGGCGTCTTTCACTGTTAGTTGTATAAAAAATCCTTTTCTTTCACTATTCATCTTACTTGGATCTTTCGGTAAACTGGCATGGAAATTTATCTCTATCTTCTCACCAACCTGCCACACAACATTTACTAGGAATTGGTTTCCACCTGATAACTTTATTAATTCTTCTTTTTCCTCTTCTTCCAAAAACGCTAGATAGTCCTTACTGTCTTTGCTCAACAGATCAAATGTCTCTTGGAACTGCTCTCCCTCTTGATAACTACTTATTAACTTACGCTTAACTGCAACACTCAGCAGAGAAATCTTTTTATCAAGTCCAGATTTTTCCATCCAATATCTTGACAGGAACTGGATAGCTGCACTCAGTCTCTCACTCTTTTTCATATCAACTTTCTATATTACCTCAATCGTCCCATCTTCGCGTCGTCTGTAATCAGCTAACGCACTTGTAAGCCTTATCTCATCATTCAAGTGCCAATATGTCTTCTCAATCATCGTCACACTCGTCCCACACATGTCAGCAACCTGTCTGTAGTTTAAACCTGCCATAATCCTCTGTGTTATCATGAAGTGTCGTAAGCTATAAAGTACAATCCCTCTGCCTGCCACATCCTCTATCCCAGCAGCTTCCAGCATAGTTTTGAAATACTTGCTCAGCGTCCTCAAATTTACTTCTCGCTTCCCATCAATACTAAAAACCAGGCTCTTACCACTGCTCTCACCCAAACCAGTCTTTAGTCTCTCAAAGTACTGTCCATTCCTACACAGCAGTATCCTACCTCTGCGCACCTTGCTTGTTGCAGCACGTACATTAATCCTAGCCAGCTTTACAGTATTCCCCTCTTTATCCTTGTGTTCCTCTACTCGTACATCTTCCCATCTCAGCTGCTTCTGCTCACCAACCCTTAGTCCACTATTTGTAGCAATCAACACAAACATCTGTGTCAGCTTGAACCACTTTGATTGTAAATCTTTCAGTTCACTCTGCGTATTTGGACTCAGCTTGCGCATCGTCCTTATCAATCTATTGTACTCCTCACTTGTCAGTGTCTGCCTCCTTACACTCTCACCCGCCTCATCAATTCTTTTCAATTTCTTAAAATCAAAGCCATCAATGCTAGTTTCATTCTGTCTGTACAACCACTTCATCATTCCATTTATCGTAACCTGCTCCCCATGCACCGTTTTCTGTTTTACATCTCCCTCTGCCTGCGCATGCCTCCATTCATAATATCCTTCGCAGTCCTTACGCTTTAGATCCTTTACCTTCGTGTTCTTGTCAATAAATGCTACCCAATGCTTTAGATGTGATTTCAGCGTTTTATATCTACTTGCTGCTATCAGTCCCATTTCACAATCATGCTTCCTTGCAGCCAGATATTTCTCAGCTGCTTTCTCACTAGTAATACTGTAGTAGCTCTTGCCCTGCTTCATGTCTGCAAACAATTCCAAGTACAGCTCCTTGCCTAGCTCAACAGCTTCTGTCCTCTTCCTTGTCCGCAAACTCTTCCTTACGTACTTCTTCTCCTTTTCCAACCAATGCCTAAACTGCCAATAGTCTCCACGCTTATAGACACAGGCATCCTCAAATATTGCTATCTCATCCTCTTTGTATTCTGTCTTCCTTCCACCCATATTCGCTCCACGTTTTTAAACTTATTGGAATTTTCGCGTAGCTGTGCGTGCAAAATTATCAAAAATGTCCAATAAATTCAGCGTAAAAATTTATAGTGTGTAAGCTGTGTGAAAATAAAATACTTAATAAATTTAGTTATTTAAACTAAAATAGTTGCGTGGTCATGACAAAGTTTTTTTTAGGATAGAGTTGAATCAGAACGAGGAATCAAGCGGGTGATGAGGGTGGCGCTGTTATAAAAGGCATTTTGCCAGGAGGCTGAGTGGTATCATTGGGGATCTGAGCCTGCATGCACCAGAGTACCAAGCCCGTTAAGGCGGCAGCAATCGTCAGGGGCCATTCCAGCCCGATCCAGTCAGCTGTGGTCCCGACCAACAAAGCACCGATAGCTGGCCCTCCCCGAAGAACCAGACCATAAAGACTGAGCAGACGCCCACGGAACTGTGACTCTACCTCCAACTGCAGCATGGTTTGGGTTGAGATGCCACTCACCATCAGCAATAAACCACATCCCGCCACAACGATCACAGCAAGCACAAACGATGGACTCCAGGAAAGAATGGCCAGCAGCAAACATAAGCCCCAGGCAGAAAAGCGGAAAATTCTTAGCAGCGCTTCGTTAGGTTGCTGACTCATCCAGAGGCTACCAGCAACGGCTCCAAGTCCCAGCCCAGAAGAGAGCAAAGCCAATCCCTCTACTCCTTGGCGAAACAACAGATCTGAGACCCCCGGAAGTAGCTCTGCAAGTTGTCGAATGCCAAGGCAGAGTATGATAAAAATGGCTAACCAGGGCCCTAGCAAGGGATGTTGACGAGCATAGTGTAAGCCTGCGCGGATGCTTTGAATCAGGCCGGTTGGTGCAGTTTGACGAACCTGCTCTACGTGCTCTTCCTGAATCTTTAAATACCACAGTACTCCCCAGAACCAGCAGTAGCCGGTTGCGCTGAAGCCCAATAAAATGGTCGGGCTCAGCCATACCAGCCCAGCTCCCGCCAGCATGGGTCCAAGAAATCTTGCCAGGTTGAAGATGATTGCGTTGAGTGAAACAGCAGATGTTAAGTGTTGGCGAGGCACCATTGAAGAGACCAGTGCCATCCGTGAAGGCTGAGCGAAGCTCGTGACTACCCCCTGAATCAAAACCAAACCAAGTAAAGCAGGGAGTGTTAGCAACTCATTGAGCAACAGTAGGCAGAAGAGCAAGGCCTGGAGGAAAATCAGTCCCTGGGTAATTCGAAGTACCTTGATGCGGCTGTAGCGGTCTGCAAAAACTCCTGCTACAGGAGCCAGCAGTAGGGAGGGAGCCAGTTCGGCCATTGAAATCGCTCCCAGCCAGAAACCGGAATGGGTCATCTCCCAGGTGAGCCAACCAACTGTAGTGCGTTGTATCCAGAGTCCCAGCAGGTTGGGGATGTTGCTGAGTGCATATTCACGGTAGGGATGCTGGGCCAGTGCCTGGTGGATCGGATTTTTCTGCCAGCGTTCGATCAAAGCTAGCGGCATGGAGGCTCAGTTGTAGAGCGGTGAGATGGCTTCAATCTCTGTCCGGGCAATTTCAAAGCGACTCTTGCAGTATTCGCAGGTAACTTCCAGGTGTGCCTGACCCGGTTCGAAGAGAGCTTCTCCTTCGTTGATATAGAGCGATTGTAGGTTTGCTAGCATGCGTTCCTGGGAGCAATTACAGTGATACTGAACCGTGCGGGCTCCCATTGGCTGGAACTGTAATTCCTGAAAGTAGACGGCGAGTTCTTCTGGTTGCTGTAGTCCACGATTCATCAGGTCCGCTAGGCGTGGTCCGTAGAGTTCATCACAGTGCAGCAAGGCTTCGCTGGTATGATCAATCTCGGTATCTCCCGGCAGCCCAGGCAGTTGCAGAACTAGATAGCTTTGATCACTATTTTGGGAAACCCGTACCAGGCTATTGAACTGGTAGGAGCGCTCTAACACCTGATTGATGATATTACGTAGAGAAACTCCGTTGACTTCAATGATTGAATTGTAGGGCTCCTTGGCGTTCTGGAAGCTCTTGCGCACTCGAACAATACCCGTGATGCGCTCTGGAAACTCCTTGAGGTCTTCTGGCATCAGCAAGCAACGAACATGTCCTCCTGCTGTGATTTCGAGTTTCACCCGAAGATACGGATCTTCAGCGTCGAGGTACAGGCCCAGCTGTTCTCCGTGCTTGAGCAAGGCCAGCATGGGCATGAAACTCAGCACAACATCCCGAAAGTAAGCAAAGCCACCTCCCTGTAGAGGATGGATCAAAGCCAGTTCCTGAATCAGTTGCTGTCCTTCGAGGAAATAAAAGGCGAAGCGTTTGGTCGAATCAACGAAGGTATAGATGCGGCTTTCGAGCAGCTCCATGCGGAATCTCTAGTCAATGTGAAGTGGCCAACTCAAGCTGCAAGGCGGCAGGCCCGAGGAAAGGTTTCCAGGAAGTGGCCGAAGTGCTTCCAAAGCGTTTCAACAGACATTTGGCGCTGAATGAAACATTCCCCCAAACTGCGTAACAGGATGAAATTGACAGCCTGGTTCTCGGCTTTCTTGTCGTGAAGCAACAAGGCTCTGAACGCCATGGCATCCAGCTGTGGTAGGGTGACCTCGGGAAGCAGGGGCAACAGAAAGTCACGGATGCGTTGATAATTTTCTTCGGTCAAATGGCCTTCCTGCCAGGACACATAGGTCGCAAAGAGCATTCCAGTACCAACAGCCTCCCCGTGCAGCCACTGTCCGTAGCCGGCGTGGGTTTCGATCAGGTGTCCCAGAGTGTGGCCAAAGTTGAGCGTAGCTCGTAGTCCGGTTTCGTGCTCATCCTCTTCGACAACCCGGCGCTTGACGTCACAGGATCGGGTGACGGCTTCTTCAAGAAATTCAAAATCCAGTGGTTCCAGTGTTTGCTGTTGTAGGAATTCGAAGAGCGAATGGTCGTGGATCAGTCCATGTTTGGCCAGTTCAAAGTAACCCGCCCGTAGCTCTCGAATCGGCAACGTCTTGAGAAATTCTAGATCAATACAGACATACTCTGGTTGCTTGAAGACGCCAACCATGTTTTTGCCTAGCGGATGATTGACGGCAGTTTTACCTCCAACACTGCTGTCAACATTGGCAAGCAGGGTAGTCGGAATCTGTACGAAGGGAATACCACGCATGAAAGTTCCGGCGGCAAAACCAGTCAAGTCTCCAATCACCCCACCTCCAAAGGCGATCAACCAGGTCTTTCGGTTGGCAGAGCGCTCCAGCAGGAAGTCATAAATTCTTGTCAGGTCAGCGAGGGTTTTGTGTTGCTCCCCATCAGGGATTACACAGGTGGCAGTCTCAAAGCCATTTTGTTGAAGTTCCGTAGCGAGTAGGTCTGGATACAGCCGTTGCAAAGCATCATTGGTCACCACAACCACCTGATGAGCATTCCGCTCTCGGAGTATTTTGGTCAAAGATGCAGACCAGTGGTTGGTTCCAATGGTGATTTGGTAACTTCGACCAGGCAGATTTACAGTCAATTCTTGCATCAGTCTTCCGCAGTAGGCAGAGAAATTGGGACGAAACGGTCTCGACCCATCGTCCAGAAGTTCATTTGGTGCCAGACCTCGCCATTGGGCTGGAATTCAAAGCGCCCGGCGACACCTTGAGTGGGTGGTTGGTTCAGCAAAGCCTCCCTTAGGGCATCCGGATCCTGGTTCGCAGGTTGAGTCAGCAGTTGCAACAACAGCTTCGCAGTATCGTACGCATAGGCTGTGTAAGCAGTTGGGCCAATATATCCTTGGTAGCGATAGAAGAACCGCTCGTGCTCTGCGACAAAGTGCTGTACCTCTTGGGCTTCACTGCGAGGAAAGAAACTATCAGTGAAGACAACGTGACGGATGGTTTCCCGTTTGGGGGCAAAGAGTAGCAGAGGATTGTTCCAGCCGCTGTCTCCCAAAATCAGCGAATCTTCGAGACCGTAGACTTCCAGATAGGGGAAGATAATCTCCAGGTCCTGGGTCTGGTCACCAGCAATCAGGAAGATCGCGTCAAAGTTCTGCTCCGGTATTCCCCGGTCTTTTTGTTTTTCAATCAGGGCATCTTCTTCATCAGTTCGATAGCGACGGATGCCGGTGAAAGACTCAAACTCATCCACGAAGCTGTTCTGGCTGTTTTCGTAGCGCTGAATATTCTGAATTTGGGCACCAATCGCTTTGGCTTGTTCCCAGAAGACTCTTAGCTTCTCACGTCCCTCCCGACTGTCTGGATAGAGTACAACAAAGCGGCGTGCCTGTAGGTACTCGGTAGCGTAATCCAGCAGCGCCTCTACTTCTTGTTCCCAGCTGATGTTGTTGCGGAAAACATAGTCTCCCAAATCAGCGATACTGGTGGTCACTGAGAGTGAAATCATCGGTACTTTGAATGCTTCCGCTTCCGCCGCTGCTGCTTCAGAGGTTCTACGAGCCAGTGGGCCAATGACCGCCATCACGTGCTCATCTTCTACCAATTCACGGAAGCCCTGCCGAGTGGTATCGGGATCCAGTTTCGTGTCACGGAACACAAATTCCCACCGAGGTGGTAGGGGAAGTTGTAGGGGTTCCGCCTTGGCGATCTCAGTTTGATTGTCTGGCTGAGGAGCAGTCAGGTTATCTACCCGAGAAAATGTCACTGGATCTGCGAAATCACTTTCAGGAGTGATATTGTCTGTCGAAGTGGAAACCACCATCTCTGATTCCGTGGCCACGCTGGTATTGTCAGCTGGAGTTGATTTCGTGAGGTTATCAACCAAAGGCTCTATGGGCTCTACAGTGTAGTTGTCCTTTGGGAGGGGAGGAGCTTCTTGTAAAGCTAGCCGCAATCCTTCAATCGTCTGCTGTGTCAGGCGTGCTGCGGTAGGAATGGTCGTCGTCAACGGCAGCAGCACACCAACTCGATAGGGTTTGAGTTGAGCACGACGTCGCAGGAACTCCTGTAAGTTCTCTAGGCGCAGGAACTCTGTACGATCTCCCTTCAGGTTGGCTTCTTGCAGTAGCTGCTCACAGAGCAATAGTCCCTCTGCATAATTCCTCTCCTTCACAAGCCTGTCCAAGCGTAGTTGGGGGAGCGCCTGCTGAATAGAGGGGACGTCGGCAAACTCATTACTGAATTGCTCAAGCACACGGGAATTGGAGATTTTTTCAAACAGGTTCTCCAAGGTTTTACTGAATTCTTTTTGCTGCTCATTATCCAGTAAGCGTGCTTCCTCTAGGCGATAGCGCAAGGCCTCGGCTAGATTACCCTGATTTTCAGCTGTTCGGCCACGTAGTGATAAGTAGTAGCGTAGTTGCTGAGAATCAGCATCTTGCACGAAAATAGATGCTGCGGCTTCCAAGGTCGGCGTCCAGACTGGACTTTGCTCCAACCAGATCAGAAAAACCTGATCACGGTAGCGACTACGAGGATAGTGGGAGAGAAAAGCTTTTGCGAAGCTGCCTATGTTTGAACGATCTGTTTGAGCTGCCCCGATGCGTAAGCGGTAGTATTCTTTCTCTTCTTCCGGCAACAAGGCTTGTTGGCGAATCAATTCCTCCGCAGCCAATTCTGGATCTGCTGGAAGCAAAGCATCCAGTTCCGGGATATTTCCCCTGTAGCGGTAGGGAAACACTACTCCAGATGGGGACTGTTCGGTTTGAACAGCAGAAACTGACTCAGCAGGGGCAGAGATCGGAGGAAAAAGCTGTTGCAGACCTTGCTCCAGTTCCTGCGGCTGACTCAGCAGACTTTGTGCTGCAAGAGAGCCAGCGCCAACGAACCAAAGCAGAAAAAGCAGCAGGAGCTTATAGCATTGACAGGAGCAACCAGATGGCCGCGACATCCACGCCCAGAACGGTCCAATTGATTGTCTTCTGTGCCCTGGGTCGCAGGTGATCATAGTTGCGTTTGAACAAGTTTTTGAGCAAAAAGCGAGACTGGGGTGCGAGCCATTGCATTCGAAACCTCATAAGAATAGTGGATCTTACGTGAAACAACTTTCAGTACAATAGTTTTGCAGGAACCCGATGATTGTCAATCCGTCGTGTCCAATACTGACGATCCGCATACTCCAGAAGCTCCAGTGCATGCCGGCGTCCAGTCTGTAGTAATTCCTTGCACTCAATCACACTGATCGTCTCATGAGTGGAAAACCACTGTTGTAGCCGTTCACGTAAGCGTTCGAGTTGTGGAGGCAAGTACCAGAGATCTTCAGCAACTCGAACCAACTGCTTGTGAAAAGCTGCCTGCTTGAGCAAGGGCAGGGCCGTTCGTTCATCCAAGCCAGCTTGTTCCAGTAGTTGTGTCTGTCGTAACGGTTGAAAGCCCCCCTCTTTCAGTAATTCCAGCAAAGCTTCCAGCTGAGTGACGGCTGTTTTTCCCTGCTGGGCTTGGTGACTAGGCAAGGCATAGAATTCACCACGACGACTGCAAAGTTGTTGGCGTTCAAAAAATTTTAGCAGTCCTTCGCTCACTCCAGTTAGGAGAAAGATACGCTGTAATTTCCCCTGCAAGGCAGCTACAGGTAGTCCCTCGCGCTCAGGAAATTCTTGGTGTTGTTGCTCCAGTTGACGCTGTACAAAACGCCCAACACGTTCCAGATGTTCTGGATGGAATAACAAAGCCTGGGGTTGACCGGCCTGTACCAACACTTGTCGGCTCAGCAAGCCAGCGACCTCTTTCTGAAGAGCCTTGGCTGATCCAGGTGTCCTCAGTGCCAACTCCGCTAGGCTGGTCCCACGGAGTCCTTGAAGCCACGTAGCAGACTGAATCTGTTTAGAGAGTGAGCCTTGACTCAATTGACGCAACCGCTGTGCCCGCTCCTGCCGTAACCTGCGTGATTTGTTTGTTGCAGCATCGAGTACAGTTCCCCCTCCCAAAGTACGCAAGGGGCTTCTGCCTCGAATCAAAAATCGATCACCATGTCGACTGCTCAATTCTCGTTCGAGACGGAGTTGAACCAGCCCGGTTTCTCCCAGAGCCAGTTGGGCTTCTTCCAAGGGGATCAAGCGTGCAGGAACTGACGCACTGCCGAGATGCAGTTGCACTCTTTCCCGATGACGCAAAGGGGATGATACATCTTCCAGTACCTCAAGCTCTCCATCGAGCAAGTAAGAAGTCAGCAAGGAGTTGGTAGCTGCCAATTGATCGCCCCGCTGGATTTCTTCGACAGAAATCTGGGACAGATTGATTGCGGCTCGTTCACCAGCCCAGATTTGTTCCACTGGGGTTCCATGAACTTGTAGACTGCGTATACGCCGTGGATGTTGTAGTGGCCATTGCCACACTTCTTCTTCCAGTTTCAGATTTCCGCTGCGAACGGTTCCTGTAACAACGGTGCCGAATCCCTTGATGCCAAAAGATCGATCCACATCCAGCCGAAAGGGACGGTCACTGTTTGTACGGTGGGTCTCGGAGGCTATTTGCAGCAGAGCGTTTCTCAGTTCATCCAGACCTTCCCCAGTTTTAGCAGAGGTCCGGAGTAGTGGTGCCTCAGCCAGGAATGTGTCTTTTACCAACTCACGAACTTCATCCGCACAGAGATCCAGCATTTCTGGATCATCCACCTTATCACACCGGGTCAGGACCAGCAGGCCCCGCTGGACTCCCAATAATCGGCAGATATGCAGATGCTCTCGAGTCTGGGGCATCACTCCTTCATCTGCTGCGATGACAAGGAGCACTGCATCCAATCCGCTGATTCCAGCCAGCATGTTATGAACAAAGCGCTCGTGCCCAGGAACGTCAACGAAAGCAATCCGAATACTTTCCAGTTCCATGTGAGCAAAGCCCAGGTCGATTGTAATCCCCCGGCGTTTTTCTTCGGCTAGGCGATCTGTATTGATACCAGTCAGTGCCTGAACCAGTGTGGTTTTTCCATGATCGACGTGACCACTGGTTCCCAGCACGAGGTGTGGCAGGGAAGACATTTGTAGGAGAATGAGCGAAGGAAGATGCAGCCGGATGAGGTGATAACATCTCCAGCTGCTTGAAGATTAAGCCTAGAGGTCAGTAACGGCACCCAAAGAGGCTGAACTGACACTGCGAGCATACTTGGCCAAGACACCACGCTCATATCTTGGCGCGGGTGTTTGCCAGTTCTGTAGGCGCCGCTGAATTTCTGCTTCCGGCAGATCTAGGTTGAGTTGGCACTTTTCAGCGTCAATGGTGATCGGATCACCGTCCTGTACGATGGCCAGGGGACCTCCAGCATACGCTTCTGGAGTAACATGGCCGATCACAAAACCGTGGCTTCCTCCAGAGAAGCGTCCGTCAGTGATCAAAGCCACCTCCTTACCAAGTCCACGGCCCATGATGGCGGATGTGGGTGAGAGCATCTCACGCATTCCCGGAGCACCACGTGGACCTTCGTAACGAATGACAATCACATCTCCCTTGATGACCGTTCCATCCAGGATTCGCCGAAGAGCTTCTTCCTCAGAATCAAAGACCCGAGCGGTTCCTGAGAAATTGAGACCTTCTTTACCGGAGATCTTGGCAACCGCACCTTCTGGAGCCAGATTCCCCCGTAAAATGACCAAATGTCCATTGGGTTTGATCGGTTTGTCGAAGGGCATCACAACTTCCTGTCCTGCTGGATAGTCTTCGATCCCTTTCAGATTTTCTGCCATGGTTTTGCCGGTGACTGTCATACAGTCGCCGTGTAGTATGCCAGCGTTCAATAGACGCTTGAGCAGTGGTTGTAGGCCACCAATGTTGACCAGATCGACCATCAGGAAGCGACCGCTGGGTCTTAGGTCGGCCAGTACTGGGGTTTTGGCTCCTATCCGCTGAAAGTCTTCCAGGGTCAAATCCACTTCCGCAGCATGTGCCATCGCCAGCAGATGCAATACCGCATTGGTTGAGCCACCAAGAGCCGTCACAACCGTGATTGCATTTTCAAAAGCCTTCTTGGTCATAATGTCGCGTGGACAGATGTTCTGCTCGACCAATTTTTGTGCTGCAATTCCAGAACGGAAGCAGTCCTCGGCTTTTTCTGGAGAAATGGCTGCCATGGCGGAGCTGTTTGGTAGGCTCATCCCCATTGCTTCAATTGCTGAGGCCATCGTGTTGGCTGTGTACATCCCACCACAAGATCCTGCACCTGGAATCGACTTGGCTTCAATTTCTTCCAGCTGTTCATCGCTGATATTATTTGAAGCACGCTGTCCAACGGCTTCAAAGATCGTGACGATATCAGCGTTCTTGTTGTTCACCCGACCTGGCATGATGGTGCCGCCATAAACGAAGATCGCAGGACGATTCAACCGAGCCAAAGCGATCATGCAGCCCGGCATATTCTTATCGCAACCACCGATGGCAACGAGTCCATCATAGGCTTGGCAACCAATCACGGTTTCAATCGAATCTGCGATCACTTCCCGGGAAACCAAGGAGTATTTCATGCCTTCGGTTCCCAT
>JACLAC010016904.1_pt1 | contig 42123 bp, 43 predicted proteins | sample 8027881 | NCBI WGS metagenome assembly JACLAC01 (sample SAMN15725517, study PRJNA655200) | protist metagenome | isolation source: fluorescence activated cell sorting (FACS) single amplified genomes of... | place: Spain: Blaines Bay Microbial Observatory, Mediterranean Sea | collected 2016-01-19 | reverse complement strand
TCAGACTCGTTTCAATTAAATTATTGATAAGGTAAATGGACTTGCTTCAGAAAAATGGCGATAGTGATTCAGACATCAAGATCGATACTTCTAATGTTTTTCTAAAGTTATCCAAGATAGATAGAATCTCCTGGCGCCCTCCATCCCTGCCTCATTTTCCCACTTAGAAACTTTAAACTACGTTCGCTTGCAGGAAGATCAGTCAAATAGCAAAGTGGCTATGCTCCTTGGTGTTGGTAAACATCAGGAAACAATTCAATTCAGCAGAGCTTGCCGAAGTGTCTTCTTAAGCTTGATCCTTTTTTCCTTGATTGCATGTGGCTATCGCACAGTACCACAGCCAGACCCGGAAAAGCCTCAGCTCAAAACCTTTCAAAATCCAAAGGCAATATTCAGAGGAGAAAGTCTCCGACTATCTTGGCAGTTAATTGAACCAGAACTGCTGAAGGAATTGGCTAGTGAGGGTAAGCTTGAGAATCATCGCTTTGAAATAGATACTCTGACCAGAGAAGAACCATGTTCTCGCTGTGAATTGCGAGCTGGGACAAGATACGTGCTTGATTTCAATTCCCTACAATTAGAACGTGAAGGGAATCTTTTCTACTTTTTTCCGCCGTTATCTGTTAATCCTCAGCAAGTTACGCTTTTCAAAATCCGACATGTATTTATTCCTACGAACAATTTGATCTCAGTATCTGACTATGTAAGTGCCGGGTTACCCACAAATTTTATTCGAGTGCCCAAATTAAATATTGAAGAGGTTAATCCAAAAAATTTGTCTGCAAATTTAGACTCCTTATTGGAACAAAACCAAATGCTCTCCAGAGATTTAAAAGATGTCAGGTTAATCAAAATGGTTTGGCAGCCCCTTTCTGAAAATGTTGAGTTTAGATGGCAAAACGACAATTTTCTTGCTCACAATCAGATGTATTATCGAATCAATATTTATCGTAGTGAGGATGGACGTCGATGGCCGGAGACTCCTGTGAACTTACAGCCAATTAAAGAGAGCTTTGCTTTGGTGCCGGAACTACGATCAAATCCTGGTCACTATCATGTTCGCTGGATTGATAGATCAGGAAATGAAAGTTTGCCTTCAATGAAAATTACTTATGCACAGTAAGTTTTTACAGTATTTGTTGATTTATTTTTCTCTCTTGATTGCATTTAATGGGTGCTCAAATCCGAATTTGCCCCTATTGCGGCAACCTTTAAACCGGGCAAATGTTGACTCTTTTGTCGAGCAGCAGGAAGAAAGGTTTAACGATGACAAAAACAATTTAGATGCAGCGTTTGAATTGGCTCGGGGACGTTTGTTTCTTCGTGAAAACGAGCAAGCAGAAGGCGCAGTTAGAGTTGCAGTTCAGGGGTCGCCTCTTAACGCTGAATACCTTGAATTATTGGGCAAGGTACTCTACGCGAAGGAACGTTATGCTGATGCTATCAAAGAATGGAATGCTGCTCTACAAGTAGATCCAGATCGGCTTTCTCTTTACTTGAATTTGGCACTTGGCTATGAGCAGATTCGTGAATACGAAAAGGCTGTAGTATCGTTGGATGAGGCACTTCAACGTGATGGAAATTATGTTGAAGCTTATTTCCACATGGCTCGTATTCAAATAAAACGTCAAAATTATGAATCTGCACTTGAGGCGGTGGAAAATCTACTCGTTTTGGAACCATCAAACAAAGATGTTCAACTTCTGAGATTGAGAATCTTTGTTGCCCAAGGAAACTATTATCCTGCAAGTGTATTGGCTACAGAACTTCTGGCCCAGGACCCTCAATGGGTTGAAGTTCTTCGAGAGCAACTTCGGCTTTTCTACCTTCAACAAAAACCAGATGATGCACTGTCAAGAATCAAAGAGTTGGCTCGGATGGGAAAGTTGGAACCAGAGGATCAACTCATTTACGCTCTTCTTCTTAGTAAACAAGGGAGACAAGCAACCGCAAATCAAGTCCTTGAAGATCTACTGAGACGAGATCCCACAAACGTCGAAGCTCTGCTGGGCAGGGCACAATTAAGCCTTCAAGTTGGCGAGTACCAGGATGCTTTGAAATTGGTAGAGAAGGCCCTAGAAATTCAAAACCAACGCGCAGATTTGTATTATCTCAGAGCATCATTACTATTTCAAAGAAGAGACTACTTGCGAGGTGATATTGCGCTAGCAAGAGCGCTTGAATTAGATGACCGTCCTTTGCCCTACCAACTGCTGGATGCGAGACGAAAGTTAATGCGAGGGGAAATGCAACAGGTAGAGCGAATCATCGAGAAATTGAAGCAGCAAGATGCTACTAATGTCTATTTGTTGACCCTGCAAGCTGATTTACTAGTCACTCAAGGGAAGTACGACAAAGCAGAGACACTGCTTCGACAGGCGTTAATAGTCAGAGAAACCTTCACGCTAAGATTTTCCCTAGCTCGAGTTTTGTACCTGCAGAGAAAGTATCCGCTTGCTCTCTCCTACACTGAGGACTTGTTGAAAGATTCTCCCACTCATTGGGAAAGTGTGTATCTACAATCAATGACCTTGCTGCAATTAGATCAGACTGAGCAAGCGCTGAAAATGTCCGAAGACTTTCTTGCCAGAGAGGAATCTCAAGGATTAGCCCATCGTCTTGTAGCAGATATCAAACGATATCGTGGACAAGAACAAGCAGCTCAGGAAGTTTTAATTCGAGGGCTTGAGAGATACCCACGCCAATTTTATTTGATTGAAGCACTGAGCTCTTCTTACCTGGTAACTAGGCAGTACAAGGAAGCAAAAGTGATTCTGGAGAACGCTTTAAAAGCTGAATCTCCATTCCAATCAATTTTTTTGGATCGGCTTGCAGCAGTTTACCGCCAGCTTAATGACCAGGTAGCTTACCAGAGAACCTTGCGTCAGTTTCAGCAATTGAATGACCCCATCTCAATCCAGCAATCACTTTCTGTCCCACCTCTTTTTCAACTGCTCTCAACTGAACCGATGGAGAGTTTCGTCAATACTTCGTCTTTACATCGTGATTGAGATAAATTTAGAATTTTCTTTGATAGTATGAGAGTTGCTTAGGCTGAGAGTTTTGGGAAAACTAATTTTTAGTATGCAAGCGACTTAGTTTGAAGAAATGCCTCATCAAATCAAAACAAGACAAATAAATTAGGAGTCTTGGAAAACAATAAAACCAATCTGTTAAACAAATCAACATCAATTTAATCGTCATGGCACAATCCATTTTCGAATTAAGCGCAGAACAACTCGCAGCAGTTGAGAAGGCTCTGTTGGAGATCATGTATAAGCAGGGCTGGATTGTACCTTCGGGTAGTGATCTTGGAGCATCCCCTATGTTTCGGATCTCAATTCCAGAATATATGGAGCATCACTACAAGCCAGAAGAGCATTGGGACGCATACCAGTCTCATGTAAAAAAAGAACAATCTGAATATGTCAAAAATCTTTTGACAGAATTACATGAAGGTGAGACTTATCAATTCGGCTTGAGACGCTTTCAAAGAGGCAGATTCCAGCAGTTGTTTAGTTTACTTCAAACTGAGCAAAATTTTGAGGCAACTGAACGCCAAGGAGTCTGGCGTAAGGAGTTAGAGACTTTAGATTACGGAATAGAAAGGGTACTGGATATTCTTGTGCAGTTTGAAGATGTTCGAAGCCTTGCTGGGTTAGAGCAGGCTTGGTTAACTCTGCGATATGCTTCTGCGGGAGGGGCACAAGAGCTATGGAGTGCTCATCTATCTGATGAGATAGACCTAGAAGCATCTCGCAAACAAATCAGAGAAGCTTTGGATTCATTGGAAGGAGCGACACGTGATCAGACATTGATTCAAGTACTCCAGCTAGTTCATGAAAGTACAGGTGAAATGCAAAAGGTTGATGATACTTTATTATGGACTCAAATCGGAACAGCAGGTATCAGCGTGGGCATTGTTGATACAGATGAGATCGTCGTTTTTGCACACCGGGGAGAGGTGGATCAGTGGAATCGTGACGAAGAGTTTTTGAGGCTAGCTCTAGATACGCCTCTCAAAGCAAGCATTTTAGAGGGGCTCAGGGACGATCTTGCAGACTGGACTAAGTCAGGAACGTGATTTTAGGTATTGTTAATGGCCTAGGACTGTAGCCCCCACCAATTGGGGGCTACGAACTCCTCCCTAGGTCAACGAACTTGTTTAAAACAAGTTCGAAGGCTCAAAAAATTAACCAGCCATTCTCGTTGAGTCAAGGCAAATTCTAAACCTAAGTGTAAATCTACAGTACTAATCAAAAAATATATGCTGAAATCTTGATTTGCCGTACAAACCTTCGCGAGCAAACAACAAGCTTTTGTGGATTGCCTGTTTTTTCCCGTTGATTTGGATGGGAACCCAAGTTGTTGAAAGTGCAAATCCTGTTGAATACCTGGTTCATGCAACAGGAGACTGGGCTGTTTATTTTTTAGTGGGTGTTTTGTGGCTTTCTCCATTAAGGATTTGGCTTGGGAAGCGTAGTGGGTTTAGTTGGATCAAGCGGCTGCAATCACATCGAAGAAATATTGGGCTAGCATCTGCTTTTTATGCGGCCCTACACTTTACACTCCACGTTCTGGATAATCCTGAGTGGGAGATTTTGTGGAAAGATCTTCAAAGAGTCTATTTACTTACAGGGTTTCTAGCTTTTCTAATCCTTTTGCTATTAGCCTTGACCAGTAGCAATGCCATAGTAAGGAAACTCGGTGCGAATCGTTGGAAAAACTTACATCGTCTGATCTATTTTGCAGTGATGTTAGCTGCTATTCACTTATTTCTTAATGAAAAGTCATCGGATCTTCAGGCACTGATTTTGTTTGTACCTTTAATAGCTGCAGAATTACTGCGATTCGGATTCTGGTGTTACGGATACTGCCAAAAAAAAAGATGACTTCCCGAGCTTTTTTATGTTTCTCTATTACGAAACTGAGCCAACAATAGGTCCGCGTCGCTTCTGTAGGCTGGCATGGGGCCAACATGTACGAAGGGGTCTGCAACAATGGCGTCTGAGCATTAAGACTGGGCAAGTGGGGACCAATATTTATTCAAAGGATAATTGGTTCAAGTCCGCAGATGCACTACACTCGAAAATTAAAATTCTTGAAAAAGAAATTATTGAGAAGGGATTTGCTCGGAGAAATCATCCATCTCTTGAGCAACTGAAGTTTCCATTTCATGAAAACGAGCAGGCTACCCAAATCGAACTTTTCTCCAGCATAAATGCGTAGTTTCCCCAAAAATCTTTTTCTAATTCTGACACTAATGCTGGGAATCTTCTATCAGCTTTGGTTGCGCGGACACATCAAAGTGATGCGCAAAGAAAAACTCATAGCAAAATATTACTAGATCACTTAAAGATTTATCAGGAAGTGTAGGTTGTTACGTTGCTAAGGTTGGATTCAATAGGACACATGCCCAGGATATCATTTACGGCAACTATGTGGACTACCTAATTTTGCAAGTTTTAGTCAACAAAGCAGATGAAGGAATAAATTTACTGTTTAGTCTCTATTATAATACGGTTTCCGAACTAGAAATCAGCATTTAAGTTCTACTTTCAATCAATTAGATGTAACAGAATTGGCATATCATAAGAGAGAAACTCATGATTCAACACCTTTGTTCATTTGGGATGTTGATAAGGATAGAGAGTGAGTTGAAACGAGTTTGAGTCATAAGAGAGAAACTCATGATTCAACACCTTTGTTCATTTGGGATGTTGATAAGGATAGAGAGTGAGTTGAAACGAGTTTGAGTCATTGGATGTGGTTAGCTGGTTCTTGGACGAAACTGCCTTTTGATTTTGCTTATTCAAGATCTCATCAACTGAACTGGTTTAGTACAGATCTCCAAATTGCTTAAAAAGATAATATCCTGGAGATTCCGATAGTCATCTTTGTAGATGGAAACTTGGTTTTGAATATACCGTCATCTAGAGATTTGGAACAGTTAAATTCCTAATTGTTGATCTGGGCAAATGGTAATTTGATATTTCAGGCTAGAGATGGATCTGGTCCGGTAAAATTTAATAGAACCGCAGTGGTTGAAAGCCTTATGCAACAACTTGCGTCTTAAATTTATTGGAGTGGACATCTAATCTGCGCCGAGAATCACAGTAGTTTTAGTTTATTTCATAGTTGGCAAAAGAAATGTGCAGGTATTTCTATGAACTGCTCGCTTTTAAGAGTTAGCGGAGTAAGGAAAATATTGTAGACTACAATTGATCAAGGTTAATTGGGCCGAAGAGTCCTTCTCGAAAGTCGCAGAGAAGCATCTCTGAGACTCTCTGAATGTCTGCATGCCCCCCTGTACGAAAAAAACCTCGCTTTTTTGCGATTTGATGAAGAATTTCCTGAGAACTTTGTGACTCATAGCCTTTGATGCTATATCGTTCTGAAAACTTTTCAGGAAAACGTATTTTACCAATTTGAATCAAATAGTTGGATAAGCTCTCTGCACCAACGATTTCATCTCTGATGCTTCCAATGAGAGTTAGGTTTAATCCGTCAATGGTATTTTGAATTTTAGGCCAGAGGATTCCTGGAGTATCGAGTAGTTCAGCATTTTGGCCGAGAACAATCCATTCCGGATGTCTAGTCACTCCGGGTTTGGGACCAGTTTGAGTAGCCCCACGACGAGCCAGAGCATTTATCAGACTAGATTTACCCACGTTGGGTATACCGATAACCATCAGTCTTAAAACAGGAGGTCGTATGCCTCTTCGTTTCAGATTTTCCCAACGTGATTGAACTAGTCTAATGGAAATGGGAATGATTTGGCTAAGTCCTTTTCTCTTTTTTACATCCACAAATACAAATGGCTTGGTAGATTCATTTTTAAATTTTGATTCCCACTTTTTGATTTGACTGGAATCAGCCAGACCCGATTTATTAAACAGAATCAAAGAAGGTTTGTTGTTCAAAAGATTTTGTAAGTCAGGATTTTGTGAAGTGATAGGGAGCCTGGCGTCTCTCAACTCAATGACAACGTCAACTCTTTTAATTTGATCTCCTACACCACGCAACGCTTTGCGCATGTGCCCTGGAAACCAGTTGATATTTAACTTTTCAAAGTCTTGTAAAGCTTGGAAATCTTCCATCAGTGTAGAAGTGCCAGAATATGCGCTTCTACACTTAATGCCAAAGCTTCCAGATCATAACCCCCTTCAAGCAAGCTTACGAGACGACCAGATGCAAATTTTTCAGCGAGAGTTCTCATTTGTTTTGTAATTTCGTGATAGCAATTTTCGGTCAAGTCTAGCATTGCTAGCGGGTCACGAGTATGCCCATCAAAACCCGCAGAAAGAAGTATAAAATCTGGTTTGTAATCCTCGAATTGAGGAATAATTTTATTCTGGAAAAACTCTAAATATCTATCATCTGTTGTACCGGGAGGTAGAGGAAAATTTAATGTGAATCCTTTGCCCGATCCAAAGCCTGTTTCATGTGCGAAACCAGTTCCAGGATAACAAGTTCTGGGGTCTTGATGTGTACTCGCATAAAGAACCTTTTCGCTTTTCTCAAAGAGATGCTGTGTGCCGTTACCGTGATGTACGTCAAAATCAAAGATAAGGATTCTCTGATATCCAAAATTCTTTTGCAGAAATTCTGCAGCAATTGCTACATTGTTCAAGAAACAGAAGCCCATCGCTGCGTCATGTTCGGCATGATGCCCAGGAGGGCGAATAGCACAAAATGCATTATCGATTTTGTTATCAGCAACTTGGACAACACTATCGAGTACTGCTCCAACTGCATGTAAGGCTGCACCGAAGGTTCCAGGGGAAATGATACAATCTGGGGTTCCAAGTATCCCTCTACCCAGTTCCGCTGCTTCCCTAATGGAATCGATGTACTTCTTGGAGTGTAGCAGTTGGATTTCTTTTAATTCTGCAGTGCATCCGGGCCGCATCTCTAATTCATTTAAGAGACCGCTGTAACGCAGATGCTTATCGATTGCTCGAAGGCGGTCAGCATTTTCAGGGTGATTGCCTGTGTCGTGTTCAAGGTAAATTGGGTTAGTGTAGAATCCAGTAGCCATACTACTAGCTCAATTTTTCGTTGGTGGTTATGAGGAATTTTCAGGAAATTTTAGGAGATCCGCCAATGTTTCCAGGGTTGGAACAGAGAGGTGCTGTTGGTAAGCTTTTCTGACCACGTAACCCAGAATATAATCCACTTCATTAGGCCTGTTTTTTCTTCGATCCTCGCACATAGAAGAGTAATTCGCACTGGTTTTGTAGGCGACTTGATCAATCAATGAGAGAATTTCTGATGGTTCAACTTCTTGATGCAATTCTTGTCTCATCACTTCAACCCCTTCCAAGACAATCCTCTTCCAAATCTCCTTAGAATTTGGATTATCAAGTAAGTCTCCATTCCGACACAACCATAAAGCCGAAATACTGTTAATGGAACAATTGACAAGAAGTTTTTCCCAAAGTTTTCTCAGGATGTTGTCAGTCAGTGAAATAGGTAGTCCTGTTGCTTTAAGCCTGTTGAAAAGTATGTTTTTCAATGGCTTTGGGACGGAGTTGTCCAAGGTGCCAAGATAACTGGAGCCGGATCCAGTTATCTTTAAAAGTTCGGACTCTTGCCAGTAGGCCCCATTGCTTGTGGATAGAATGAGAATAGGTTGTTTAGGGAAAAGTTCGCGAACTTCCTCAAATACACCAAGACCGTTTTGTAATAGAATTATCGGGGTTTGCTTTGAAATCAACCCTTCCTGAATTGGTAGAAGAGCATTCCTTACAGAATAGGCTTTGGTAGAGACGATCAGGGCTTCTATAGTTGGTAAAGAGGGATTATCTGATTTCATTGCAGAGGTTCTACAATTTTCAAAAATATTATCTTTTTGAATTATACATTCTCGATAACTGGTATTTTGGCGCTGCAGGAGTAATGTGTCTATTTTTGCTCGCTGAAGGTAATAAGTCCAAAGCCAGCCCATGGCTCCTGCCCCGAGGATTCCCCACTTGGTTGGATTGCTTCCGTTTTCTATCTGAGACGTGGATGCCATTTAAAAGCGAATTATGCTGTGACAGAAGTCTTTAGCTGACCATCGATGCCAATCTACCAACTTCACCCGAATATTTTACAATTTCCTTCACCTGATGAGGCAGAACCCAGCGGCTTGTTGGCAGTAGGCGGAGACCTTTCGAGTGATCGGATTCTGATGGCCTATCAACAAGGAATTTTCCCTTGGTATGAAGAAGGACAGCCGCTACTTTGGTGGAGTCCTGATCCAAGACTTGTTCTGTTTCCTGACAAGATTCATATTACTCGGAGTTTAGCAAAAGTGCTTCGTAACAGACCCCATCAGGTGCAATATGACACTCACTTTGCTGAAGTGATTGATCAGTGTGCTACCACTCGGGCCTTTGAGGGCACATGGATCACGGGGGCAATGAAACGTGCTTATATCCAGTTGCATGAGCAAGGATTTGCCCATTCTATTGAAGTTTGGGAGGAAGATATATTAGTAGGGGGACTCTATGGGATTTCCCTTGGACATTGTTTTTTTGGTGAGTCAATGTTTAGCAAAAGAAGTAATGCATCAAAAGTGGCCTTGGTTTCACTATCTAAGTTTGCAATGGAACAAGGTTTGCGATTCATAGATTGTCAGGTCACGACTGATCATCTCTTGAGCTTGGGAGCAGAGGAGATGAGGCGCAAAGATTTTTTGGAAATGCTCCAGCAAGAACTTAATTTCCCTACCCTGCGGGGCCGCTGGATTGCCACTTAACGGAATCTTCATGGCTAAACAAAAAGCAATGTTTCTGCTGAGACTTTCCTACCCGGCTGTAATGATGATTTTGGTGATTAGTGGGTTCAGCTTAGTCGTCAGCTTCTACATGGGTATCATCACGGGGCAAAGCATGCGCCAGTTACCGGAGACAAGCATTGCTTCTCAGGAAACAAATCGTCCAGAAGCACCCGATCTTAAAAAAGAGGATCTTCGTTTTTTTGAACTGAGTAGACCCCAAGAAGATCAAATAAATCTCGATTTACCAAGATTAGATAGTCTACAGCAACGTACGGAAGCTCTCAGTTCTGCAGCCAACTCACTCAAGAATTCTCCCCGTCCGACGGATGTTTTGCAGCCTCCTGCAGTAGCAACTTCAGATCTAAAGTTGAAGTCGGCCAATGAAGAAACTATGGAGTCAATCGATCAAGCCCGCCTTACAGAACCAAGTTCAAATTACACGGTTCAAGTCTTTTCTTCAAAATTGCGAAAAAATGCAGAGGATGTGCTCAATCGACTACGTGAGAAAGGTTTTCCCGATGCGTATATTCATACGCACATAAATCAGGATAACGGTGTTCTCTACAGAGTCCGTGTAGGGAAGGTTTCCAAAAATAAGGCAGAAGATCGCGCCTTTGAATTACGCCGCTTGGATTTCATTAACTCCGTCCAAATCACAAGAATCTAGTCTAAAGCATTATGATGCCTTCCTACTGGGAAGCGACTAAAAGCGCCTATGCCTCCGTGCTTCTAGCGTTACCCTTATTGATTTGCTACGAGATTCTATTACTTTTGAGCGACACTGGAGGAGCCTGGCAGATCCGTAACGCAATGGATGTTTGGGTACGATACGTGTTCCAGGCTTTTGAAATTCGGCCACAACACGTGACCTTTGTACTGATCGGCATCCTTATTGGTACTCTTGTCTGGCTTCGATTGAAAAGACCTGAGATGGGCTTGTCACTTAATCATGCTGGGATTTTACTTCTAGAGGCTTTCATTTACAGCATGGCCCTAGGAGTTTTGGTGAACCTACTCTTGTACTCCAGTGTTTTAGATCTCTTGATTGGTAACCAGACAGCTCAAAAACTCGCCCTTTCGATTGGTGCGGGGCTATACGAAGAATTTGTTTTCCGAGTACTGCTTTTGAATGGCTTGTTCTTGGGGTTGCACCCCATTTTGCGGAGCACAGTTTTGACAGCCGTGATTGCGATCCTCTCCGCCTCATTTCTCTTTGCCTTAGCTCATTATGTAGGAAGTCTGGGAGATGACTTTGATTTGCATAGCTTCCTGTTTCGCTGGGTAGCTGGTCTATTGTTCACAGTACTTTATTTTGTTCGTGGGTTTGCAGTGACTGCCTATACTCATGCATTTTATGATATTCACGTATTGCTCTAATTCAGAAACACGCTTTAGGGAATAAATTTGACTAAAGATAGCTTGGGGCTTGGGATTGATACAACATTTGATGATACATCAGTTGCCATCCTGCGAGGGCACCAAGAAATTTTGGCAAACCTGACATTATCACAATATCGGGACCATGCAGAATTTGGGGGTGTTGTTCCAGAGCGGGCAGCCCGAAAACACCTTGAAGTGATTCACTCTTTAATTGACGAGGCATGTCGTAAAGCAGATGTGAAGTTAGAAGAGCTCGATTACATTGCTGTTAGTAATTTGCCTGGCCTACTTGGAGCCCTTCTAGTTGGAGTGATGGTGGCCAAAACGCTATCATTCTCATTAAAGATTCCTCTTATTGGTCTGAACCACGTTGAAGCGCATCCCTACGCTGGTGTTCTCTCGGGTCAACCTCTTCAGTATCCTATATTACATCTTGTAGTTGCTGGGGGACACACACTTCTGATGCATGCAAGAGATCACTTCGATTATGAAATTGTTGGTCGAAGTATAGATGATGCAGCGGGAGAGTGTGTAGACAAGGTTGCGAAACTGTTTGGCTATCCCATGCCAGGAGGACCCGTTGTAGACCGTTGTGCTGTTGAAAATCCTGGAAGCAGTTACGAATTCCCAAGCCCTCGCATTCATGAACCAGATTTTGATTTTTCATTCAGTGGGCTAAAGACAGCACTTCTGAGGTTTAAAGAACAAGAGCCGGAAAAGGCAACACAAGATGAATCGGAAGTATTGGCCTGTTTCTTCAGAAGTCTGGCCCGTGTGCTGATTTATAAAACTTTCCGGGCTTTAGACACCTACGACTTGAAACGACTTTCAGTTTCTGGCGGCTTGGCGGCAAGTAAGTTTTTAAAAGAAGCCTTTGAGGTGGAAGCGAAAAAGCAAGGCATTGAACTCTGGTATCCTCCACCTAAATTATGTACAGACAATGCCGCCATGGTTACTTGTCTAGCCTCCTACCGCTACGCAGCAGGTCTTTATGACGATTTGCTCATGGATGCCCACCCAAATCTCTTGAGCTAGTCGAACGAAGAACTTTTCACACATTTGTAAGTAATGAAAGCCTTCAACCCCTCCTAAATTCCGAAACGCCTTACTATCGACAAATGTCTGCTTTGTCATTCCCGTTGCTAATGTCCTTGAGTGCTTGTATTGATTCTAAAGAATGGCTAAGAACCGGACTTTTCATCACACAAAAAATTGTTTTTAGAATAACTATCTTCCACCAGGGACGATGACTAAATTTTTCCACGTTTTGGTGCTAGTATCAAAATCAGATGAACAGGACCCCTTTCATTTTAAATTGATTTAGCCAGATGTCGATTTTCTCAAAGGAGACTTAACGGTCCCAACCCTATTGTGGGTCGGTCACTCGACATGCCTTTGGCAATATAAGGAAATAAATTTGATTACGGATGCCCATTTCAATCAACGAGCATCACCAGTAAATTTTCAGGGCTGGAGATATTAGTAGCACCAAGATCACATCTTTTTGATCTTACTGTCATTGACATAGTAATTATTTCACACAATCACTACGACCACTCAGACCGGGAAACTGCATCCGTTTTGGTAGAACAACAGGTGGCAAATCCACCATTCTTTTTGGTGCTACTTGGTTTGGTGGCAAATCCATAGAGTTGGTGATTGGCAGTTGAGTGCCGAACTATTGCAGCATCGGAGTCTGAGAGGGCTATTTGACATTAGCAAAATATTTTAGTCTCGTTGGGTAGTTGAGTCTACCGAACAAAAGATGTTTTTTCCTGCCAACACAGTTTATCCTCGAGATTTTAAAGTTATTAGTGAACGCTTTGGGAGCATTGATATTTCCTCAATTCCGATTGGGGTTTATGCTCCGAGATGGTTTATTCAAGACATGTATGTTAATCCAGAGGAAGCTGTTCAAATTCATCAGGGCGTTCAAAGTAGATTTTCTGTCGGCATGCATTGATGTACTTTCTTGAATCTCACGAATGAACTTTTGCTGGAACTAGCACAACGACGGAAAGAAGTTTTGACTGAGAGGAAGTTGAGTCCGGACATCTTTATCACATTGAACCCCGCCAAACCGTCAGGCTCTAAACGATTGCAACCATGAGCATTACACGTGTCATGCGTCGTGAGATTGGTATTCTGGGAGCTATTTTTTTAGGTCTAGGATCGATTCTCGGGACAGGAGCTTTTGTCAGTATTGGATTGGTAATTGGCCAAGTTGGAGAGTGGATTGGGCTAACTCTCCTTTGTGCAGGAATTCTTGCGGCCTGCAACGGACTAAGCAGCGCTCAATTAGCAGTTGCTTATCCTGTCAGTGGTGGGACCTATGAGTATGCTTACAGAACCCTGCACCCGTTAGTAGGCATATTTGCGGGATGGTTATTTCTAACCGCAAAAAGTGCCTCTGCTGCTACAGCTGCATTGGGAGTCGTGAGTTTTTCGGATGCTGCACTCAATCTGGAGCTTAATGATTTTGTTTTGCGAATTGGAAGTGCTGTTCTTTCTTTGTTGGTCACTTGCTTGGTATTGCTTGGTCTAAGACGATCGAATCAGTTCAATATCGCTATCGTTCTGATAACGATATTATCATTAGTTTCTTTTGTTCTATTTAGCGCTTTTGTGGAGGTTACAGCGGATTCTAGCTTTTTTGATGTCACGTTAGCTCCGGAAGAGTTACTGGAAGGCACAGCATTATTGTTCGTTGCATATACGGGTTACGGTAGAATAGCTACTTTGGGGGAAGAAGTGAGAGAACCTCGAAGAACAATCCCATTGGCTATTTGCGCGACTTTGGGGGCTTCTTGGCTACTTTACGCCTCTGTGGGCTGGGCCCTGACAAATTATCAGGAATTTGAAGTTTTAGGCCTTGGAGACGGTTTAAACCAAACACTTCGCCTAGAAGTAGTAGTTCAGACGTTTGACCAGCCTTGGCTCGAGAAACTTGTTCAGGTGGGTGCCATCACCGCGATGCTCGGTGTTTTACTGAATCTAATTCTTGGACTTTCAAGAGTCTATCTTGCTTTTGGACGAAGAAATGATCTGCCAAAAGCTTTTGCTAAATTGGATGCTCAAAGTAACCCAAGACTAGCTGTTCTCTTCACAGGTATTATTATCGCTGCACTATGTTTGATGGGTGATGTTCTCATGACATGGTCGTTAAGTGCAGTGACTGTCCTTATCTACTATGGAATCACAAATTTGGCAGCACTTCGGCTCAATAAGCAGGATCAAATCTTTCCAAGGTGGATATCAATCATTGGCCTTTTTTCATGTTTGTTCCTTAGTGTTTTTGTAGGACAAGAGATTTGGATAAAAGCTGGAATCCTAGTTGTTCCCGCTGTTTTATTCTCAGTTTTTCTTCGCTCCCAAAGTAATCAATCCAATTAACATAGAATGTTTTGCAATGAGTAAGATTCCTGCTCGATTTATAACTCTGGAGGGAATCGACGGTTGCGGAAAGAGTACTCAGGCCAAATTGCTTAGTGAGTTTTTGAGTGCAAGGGGGATCAACACAGAACTGACCCGAGAACCGGGAGGGACAAGAATCGGAAAATCAATCCGACGAGTATTGCAAAATCCTGAAAATCAAGAGATGATTCCTGAAACCGAACTCTTACTGTACTTGGCAGACCGACTTCAGCATCTGCAGGAAAAGGTTGTTCCAGCACTTGCTGAAGGAACATGGGTGATTAGTGATCGATTTCATGATTCTACCGTTGCCTATCAGGGTGGTGGACGCAATTTAGATTTGACCTTTCTTGAGTCAATTGTCCTTGAGAAGATTCAACCTTTCAAACCCGACAAAACGCTCATTTTACTTCTATCTCCGGAAATGGCTCTTGAACGCTTGCGGCTACGAGAGATCAATGGGGGGGGTGGTCCTCTCAAGGCTGGATTTGGAATCAATAAAGTTTTTCCAAAGAGTAGATTTGTCTTTCAGAGAATTGTTGCAGCGAGAACCAAAACGTTGTGAGCCCATCGACGCCTCACAACCAATAGAAAAAGTTCAACATCAAATTCAAAGCCAACTTCCTGTTGATTGGCTTCTTTGCAGAAATGACTAAGAACCATGCTCTTAAATTTGATAATTTTTCGATAGGTGGGGCCTTCGAACAGTTAGATATAGATGATCCAGAAGAAGCACAAATCTGGGCTGATCATGATCTTGCAATTCTTGTTGAAAACCGTTGTGGGATTAACGAAGATCCCAATGAGTGGAGTGATCAGGATAGACAATATTGGCGCAATCGATGTTTGCTACCGACAGAATCCTTCCTGGAGCCTAAGGCTTGGGGAAGATATCAACACTTTTGGATCATTGAATCTGAAGATCGAGCGGGGATTATAGCTTTAGGTGGCCCAAACATAGGTGACAATCGGCTTTTTGCGGGCAGTCTGTACCTATTGCCAAAATTTCGAGGTTTTGGCCTTGGAAAGAAAGTTCTAGCTTTGGCAGAAGCAGTTGCGCGCGGAAACGGTTTTCAGGGGATTGAACTAGAAACCGATTGGCGTTGGCGAAATGCTGTTCAATTTTACCTAGAAAATAGTTTCTGGTTGGATAAATGGCGGGGAAACCTGACCTTCATTAAGCAACAAGGGTTACCAAACTATCGGTTTTCAATGAAAAACAACTGGGCATCCTTTCAATTAGGTACACCATTCAATGCCGTTATTTTCAAGGCTGAACACAGAAAATCGTATACGGATTTTGCCGAACAACCATTGCCAGACAAAGTGGGCTGGAACTCTTTACGGCAGATTTCGCTGAACACCTTTGGGCTCTTTTTGGCCATGTCTGGTTGGCCTCTAAAAGGTGGCTTTATGAGTCGATTTGTTCCGGAAGGACCAAAAAAGAGATTGGCACCAAAAGACTTAATGCAATACATCGAATACATAGAGAAAAGCCGACCCTGCATCTATTGAGAAACTATATACTCAATTCGGCAGTCAAAGTATCTGCAACCATTAAACCTTTTTTTGTAAGCACGATTCGATTGTCCATCCAATTTAGCAATCCCTCTTTTTGCCAAACTCTCAATAAATCAAAGTGAGTACCCAGCCAATTTTTAGGAGCAAAATTTTCTTCCCATTTCTTCAACGATAGTCCCTTTGTTTGTCTCAATTGAAGCATCAGGAATTCGTTTGCTTTCTGATTGAGTGTTAGAGTTTCCGAAAAAGATGTGGGCCAGCAATTTTTTTTCAACAATTCTACATATCGGTGAAGGGATCGTAGATTTCCCCACCGGCTTTTTCCATCATAAGAGTGAGCACCTACTCCAACTCCTAGATATCCTGAACCATTCCAAACCAGTTGGTTCATTCTGCCCTGATAGCTTGGCTTTGCAAAGTTGGAAACCTCATAATGCTCCCACCCATTATCTTCCAAATAATTTGTAGCCCACAAAAACATATCAGTAGTAATTTCCTGGGCTTCCTGCCAAGATTTTCGGATTCTCTGGCTTTTGCCATAAGGGGTATGTTCAACCAATTCAAGTGCATAGAATGACAAGTGTGTAGGCTCCCATTCGAGTGCTTTATTTACGTCGAATTGAAATTGTGCCAGGGTTTGATTAGGCAGGCCAAACATCAAATCAACATTGACGTTTGTCCAACCAACATCTCTGAGAGCAATCAAGTTCTGACGAAGGTGTTCTACTGTGTGATTACGCCCCAAGCTTTTTAGAAATTCTTGTTGAAAGCTCTGCACACCTATGCTCAGACGATTTACACCCGAATGAAGCAGTGTCCCCAAGTAATTGGGTTGGATATCCTCTGGGTTGCATTCTAATGATACTTGACATTGTTTTGAGAGTGGCCAGGACTGGCGGATGCCTTGCATCAGGAAAATAATTTCAGTTGATGAAAGAACAGATGGAGTTCCCCCCCCAATATAGAGTGATTCCAAGTCGTTAATAGTGTTAACGTGGATTCGACGTCTAGTTTCAAGTAGAACGGCCTCTAAGTATTCTCTATGAACACTTGGTCTATTTTTCCGTACTGCGAAAGAACAGAAGGGGCAAATCCGATGGCAGAATGGAATGTGAACATATAGAGCGTTAATTGCAGGATTCGACATGGCAATGCAGGACGATATTCAGCAATTTGGTAAAGAACTTATTCAATGGCAGGGTCCTCAAGTTTTAGGTTTCGAGCAAACTCTTGATCTATTGCAGTTTGATCAACGACAGATCCGCATGTGGGCTGTTTATCAACTGATTGAGTGTTGGCAGGAACGTGCAGCGGATTTTGTTCATCTGTTATTGGAATCAGATATTGCTGAGAGTCGGGAAGCGGCAATTTATCTTGTGGGGCGATATCACCTTAAGCAGTTTGCTTTTCCAATTTTTGGGTTATTCAATCGTTCCAAGGGTCCGCTGAAACATTCCAGTGCTGTTGCACTTGTAGAATTAAAGTATACAGCATTCAAACCTGCGCTGACGCAATGGTTCCGTCAGTTATGGAAATCTGAAGAACTTCATTTAGCCGATCTTCAGTGCGCGATCAAGTGTCTTGTGCAAAGCCTAGATACAGAAACTTGGGATGAACTAGAGGATGCACTTTGGGAACAACGTGAAAATCACATGAAGGCACTATGCTTGTTTGGTTATCTTTGCCAAAGCGTTCAAGGTTCCGACCGGATTGAACGCTTGATGTGTCATTATCGGTTTTTCCGGGTTCATTTCACTGACCCTCAATTTTTTCAGCATTTAGCCAGCATTTTCGATTGTGCTGAATTGATCAGATGGTTCCAAGCTCAATTGCAATTCGGTAAGTCTGTCCAGGAACTCTACCCAGAGTGTCTTTACGGTTTGTCGATGCAAATCGACGTTGAATTATCGGAGTTGCTGGCTCGCTTGGATTTACTTCGCCGACAGCAAGAGATTACCTCTCTATTGCAAGCATTGGAAGATCTAATGTGCCTTTCATTGGATCATCCTGAATTGACCTCAGAATGGCCCTGTCTCCAGGAATTCAAGGAACTCGTTGCGACTGACTGGGATTCGACAATCCTGAAGATTCAGGACCAAGAATTCTTGCTTCTTCTCTGCTTGCCTGTTTCTGCTTGGCTTAGTCTGCGTGAAACAGAATTTTTGGAGAACTCAAGAGATCACATGGCATCCAGCCTGCGCTTATATCAGTCTCCTTTGCTTCGTGAAAACTGGATGAGGATGTTTCTCAGAGATTTGTTATTGCAGCCAAAGGAGCTTCGACAATTTGCTGCAGATGCCTCAATGAGTCCCGTTCCAGCAGATCCCCGACAGGCTCTGTTACGCTTGGCTGGTGCGGCTTCAATAGAGCGCTTCTACCCATTTCCGCTCATACTTCCGAGACCTTGGCAGTATCGGCTTACAGAATTGATGGAACAATTGACAGCAATCTATGAAAAATGGTTTCCTGACTTGGTTCGGTCTCGGCAGCATGAGCACTTGGATTACGCTTTGGAACTCTTCATTCGCTACCCAACATCACTTTTGATTAATCAGGTAGTAGAGCATTTCCCACTTTTGATCCATCATCATTTTGATCAACTACTCAATTTGATTGAAAAGGTGCCTGACGAAAGATTTTTGGAAAAGTTGCTGGGTTACTATCGAAAAGGTGAAAATTCAGTTCGCCAGCTTTTGTGCTTACTATGTCTTCTTCATGGCAAAGAGCATCTGATGCCTTCGGATGAAGAGGTTGTTTTCCGCCAAGAAGTTGTTCCACATGTTAGGATCTTCTGCCAGAAGTGCCAATCGGCATATCATTACCCTATACAAAAACTATATATTGATGCTGAATTAGTAGAGCAGAGACGCCTCTTGCAAGATCAGGATCTTTGGATGCCTGACAAACTGAATTGCAAAAATTGCAATGAACAACTCGAGTTCAGAACGGATTCTCGCTTCCGATCCACTTTGTTTTCGGAAGTGCTGACAGCAAAGATGCTAAAGTTGACAGATGAAGAAGCCGAGCGAATGCAGGCTTTTCAACTTTTGGAGTTTCCACGCCTGAGCAACAGGAAGTGCAATCCTCAAACTTTTCTCAATCATTTGGACCGATTGTTAGAACAATCTCAGATCACCGCAGTTGAAAAAGCACGACTACTTTTAGAAGCGGGTAAGCTGTATCTGAGTCTCGAATGGTTACCTAAAGCGAAAGAGGCCTTACGGAGAAGCTTGGAAATTCAGGGAGACCAGCCGAGGGCCCTGTATCATCTAGGGGAACTTGCCTACAGGGAGCGCAATCTTTTCGATGCTCGTTTATATTTTTCTCAACTCTTACAAGTGTGTACTCCAGATGACTTTTTGCTTGAAGATGATAATCTTTATCAACTTGCTTCTCACTATCTGGAAATCCTAGATCGACGTGAATATAAGCGAGGAAGTTTTAAACTTGTCGTTAATTTGCAGGAAACTTGACAAGGCGTAACGCTTTACGTACTTCAAATCTATTATGTTTTACATTCATCCTCACTAATACCTGATTCGAACCTGGAATCACTTCCTTAATCACCCAACTAAAATTAGATCTAACATGCGAGAACTCCTCTTCACATCAGAAAGTGTGACTGAAGGCCACCCTGATAAAATTGCTGACAATATCTCTGATGCGATTTTGGATGCAATGCTGACGGAAGATCCCAATAGTCGAGTGGCTTGTGAAACTCTGGTTACAACGGGAATGGTTGTCGTTGCTGGAGAGGTGAGAACAACGGCACAAGTTGATTTCCAGAGGGTAGTTAGGCAAACAATCAAAGAGATTGGCTACACAAATTCAGCCATGGGATTTGACTGCGATACCTGTGCAGTTTTGATAGCTTTAGACCAGCAATCTGTAGATATTGCACAAGGTGTCGATGAAAGTGATGGCAAAGAGCAAGGAGCAGGTGACCAAGGATTGATGTTTGGGTATGCTTGTGACGAAACTCCCGAATTGATGCCGCTCCCGATTTCCCTGGCACATCAATTGGCAGCAAGGCTTACAGAGGCAAGAAAAAACGGTGCTATGCCCTATCTACGTCCAGACGGGAAATCCCAAGTTACAGTACGTTATATTGAAAATAAGGCAGTAGAGGTCAACGCCATTGTGATTAGTACACAGCATGCTCCAGAGATTGATCAGTCTCGTTTACACGATGATTTGAAGAGGGAAGTGATTGCGAAGGTAATTCCACCCCAATTTGACAAAGGTAACATTCAATATCATCTAAACCCAACAGGAAGATTTGTGATCGGAGGTCCTCAAGGTGATGCAGGATTGACTGGTAGGAAAATTATTGTTGATACCTATGGCGGTATGGGTCGGCATGGTGGTGGTGCCTTCTCAGGAAAGGATCCATCCAAGGTAGATCGATCAGCAGCATATTTGGCCAGATATATCGCTAAAAATGTAGTAGCTGCAGCCCTTGCGCAGAGATGCGAAGTTCAGTTGGCATATGCAATTGGGGTAGCTGAACCAGTCTCGGTATCTGTGGATACATTTGGGACGAATAAAATTGGTGAAGAGCAAATTGCAGAGTTGATTAGGAATAATTTTGAGATGAAACCAGGGCGTTTTGTCAAAAAACTCAATTTGCTTCAGCCAATTTTTAGAAAAACAGCGGCTTATGGCCATTTCGGGAGGGAGCTGAAAGAGTTTTCTTGGGAAAAAACAGACAAGGCTGCTGTTTTGCGTGAACAGGCAGGAATTTGAGAGATGGTTTCTCAAGATGTTGAAATCATCAATAGATTAGGTTTGCACGCACGGGCAGCTGCTCAATTAGTTAAGCTGACAACTCAGTTCCAGTCAAAGGTGTTTCTAAAAAAAAATGGTCAGTCCGCCAACGCGAAAACCATTATGGATGTATTGATGCTTGCTGCTACTCAAGGTACTCAAATCACCATTGAATCAACCGGAGAGGATGAGCAAGAAGCACTTGACGCAATTGTAAAATTGATCGCTACGCGATTCTATGAGAGCGAGTAAATGGTTCAAGGGACAACTCAAATATACGGTGTAATAGGCGATCCGATTTCTCACTCTTTATCTCCTTCGCTCCACAATCCAGCTTTTGCTGCCTTGGGAATAGATGCTGTTTATGTGACTTTCCGCGTTTCGCCCTCTTCTTTGGAGGATGCCTTGCGAGGTCTACTTGCGCTGAATGTTCAGGGAATCAATGTCACTGTTCCTCACAAGAGTGAAGTGTTTCAGTATGTAGACGAAGTTACTGATACAGCTCGCAGGATTGGTGCTATCAACACTCTACGAAATGACTCAGGACACTGGATTGGAGAAAATACTGATGCGACGGGTTTCATTCGTTCATTGGAACCGTTGGGATTGAGCTTGCCAGGTAGTTCAGTTGGAATGCTTGGGGCTGGTGGCGCTGCAAAAGGAGTCGCGGTGGGGCTATTGGAAGCTGGAGTTAGTCGATTATTTATTACTAATCGGAGTTACGACCGAGCAACTGTTCTTGCAGAGCTTCTCAAAGCATCATTTGGTCAGCAGAGTGTAAGCGCTGTGTCCTTGGAAGAACTCGAGAAAAAAGAGCTAAATTTATTGGTTAATGCAACCACTGTAGGAAGCGAGGGGCATTCTAGCCCCGCTAAACTCAATAGGTTTGATAAATTGGGAGCCGTTACAGATATAATTTACCGACCTTCACGAACTCCTTTGCTCCTTGAAGCAGAGAAGCTAGGTTTGCCAAATCTAAATGGTGGAGGAATGCTGCTATACCAAGGAATATCAGCATTTTCATTCTGGACAAGAAGAACGGCACCTGAAATCATTATGCGCAAAGCTCTAGATGAATATCTTTCAAAGCTCTGATGAAGTCAGAGTTAGCTATATTGCAAGAGACCTTTTCCCTTCATCAATCATAAGAAGCGTTCAAAAGTACTAATTTTACATCATAATTTGATGATATCTAATCGGATCTACTGGATTCTCATCTTATTTTTCACATTATTGGGGATAAATGAGATTCTTGCATTTGATAAAGGGCATCTCGAGATTTTTAAGAGAGAGAAAATTTGCGAAGAGTGCGGTTTGACCAAAGCAAAACTATCAAAAATGGAACTTCAAGGAGCAAATTTACGAGGATCGAATTTATTTCGTGCAAACTTCTACAAGAGTGATCTGACCGATGCAAATCTGAGTGAAACGAACTTGGTGAGGAGCAATTTGAAACAAACTATTCTTCAAGGTGCCAACCTGCAGGGAGCAGATCTAACTAGAACCGATTTGAGAAAAGCAATTTTATTTGAAGCCAATTTGACTGGAGCTTTAATCAAAGATACCAAGTTAACCGGAACGGTTTTGAAAGGAGCTATCTGGACCAACGGTCATGTGTGTAAAGATGGATCCCTCGGCAAATGTATACAATAATTTCTTCTTTTAAGCTTTGAACATTCATCAATTTTGTTTAAATTTAACAAATATTCTAGTCTTCTCAATTCCCCACCATCTTAAATTTTCTGAAGCCAATGCAATATGTTCTTTCTGTAATTCTATTTTTCTGCATGATCTCTAATTCACACGCCCTAGACATTGGAGTTGTTGACCTTAATCGAGCTCTCAATGAGTCGGAAGAAGGTATGCGTTCAAAAAACCTGTTGGAAAGTCGTGGGAGACAAAAGCAGCAGGAATTTAAGGTAGAAGAAGAGGAGTTGATGCAAATTGCTGAAGACCTGCGTAACAATCCTTTGCTTACACCCAAAGCAAAACAGGAGAAAGAGCAAGAACTCCAAAATAGGCAACGAATTCTTAGAGAGAAAGCTAGACAGTTTGAACAGAAACTTAGATTAGAGGAACGAAAACTAACAGAAGCAATTTTTAAAGACTTGAAGGCAGCGATTAGAACAGTTTCTCAGAGAAACGAATATGATTTAGTTTTAGAAAAAAACGCAGCTCAGGTGATTCTATATATGAAAGAGGAGACAACAGATCTCACTCAGAAGATTATTGATTACTACAATTCATTAAAGCATCAAAACAGCGAGTGATTAAGTTTACAATCAATTCAAACACAACTGAATTAACATGATGAATTTACAGGAAATAAAGCGAATTCTTCCACACCGCTATCCTATGCTGCTTATTGACAGAGTCATAGAGTTGGATCCTGGCAATTCCTGCAAAGCAATCAAAAACATCACCGCCAATGAGCCGGTTTTTCAGGGGCATTTCCCGCAAATGTCAGTCATGCCTGGCGTAATGATTGTGGAGGCCATGGCACAGGTCGGAGGAATTGTAATTCACTCAGTAACTTCTGAGGAAGTTGTTAAGCAATCACTTGTTTTTTTTGCAGGGATCGAAAAGTCTCGGTTTCGTTATCCTGTAGTCCCTGGAGACCAAGTAATTTTGACTACAATGGCAAAAGCAAATCGCAAAAATCTTTGGGTATTAGATGGCAAAGCTCATGTTGAGGGAAAGTTAGTGGCACAAGCAGAAATCAAACTAATGCTACAGCCTGTTTTTGCAGAGAATCCCACAAATGTTTGAGGCTAAGGATGTGAGGAAAATTGCTGCTCTCTCTTCACTTGAATTGACAGATGAAGAAGTAGGAAAGTTTGCAGAGCAGTTCACAGTCATTTTGAAATATTTTGAAAAGCTTAAAGAGATAGACGTCGTTGATTTAGCCGACCGCGATGATCAACTACAAGTGAGCGGCCGTGATGATATATGTGCAGACTCAGGAGTCTCCCCGGATCAATTCAGTCCTTATTTGGATAGAAAATTTTTCAAAGTCCCAAGAGTGATTGAACAAAACTGATCAACGCACAAATTCAAAATTTAATATCAATAACTTGGAAATAATAATTTTGATTATTTCCATCTTCACTCACATCCTCTTTCTTTCCAATCTAAATTTATTAAGAGAATATCCCACTCGCTTCGTTAGCTCCGTTCAAATTCGGCTGACAAGAAATGCAGTTCCTCCTGGCAAGCAAGTTCATTTGTCTTCCATAATTCAACTCCCTGAAAAATCAGGAGAAGATCAGCAAATAGTTGATTTAGAAGATTTCATTAAGCTTGAATTTGACATGATTGAAATTTCCACAGAAAGCGTCGTGCTGGCTGAAGACGAAGTTGCATTAGACCTGGAAAAATTAATCCAGCAACCAGAGAGCGAGTTTAGTTTGCTCCCAATGCTAAGTGCTCCCTTGCCAAAGGATGACCCAAACAGTGCACCAGTTTTAACAGCTTTGAATTCAACTTTGTCAGGAGTTGCAGATCAAGAAAAACTGAATGTTGAAAAGACGAATACTCCGTCATTTTTGAAGAAAAAAATGCATGATGAGGAGTTTCCTGAGCAAATTCCTAAGCAGGAGCGTGGAATTCAATTAGACATTCAACGTTCTGAAAATCCTAGTATTTTGAGAAAGAAAGCCAACCTAAATTTGCCCGAAGGCTACTTCTTGAATAAATCTATAACTGATAGAGAGGCTTCAGAATTAAATAGGAAATTGGGTAATTTGACAAAGCGTATTTGGGAAGTACCAGCTAATTCGGTTAGTAACGGTCAAGAAGGGTTATTGGGTTTTGAAGGTAACAGTTTTTTTAAGTTGAGTAATTATCAATGGTCTTACGAATCCTATATGGGGCGATGGGCAAAACATTTACATTATGCGTGGAATTCTCAACCACCCGAGGACTACATTCAGGGATCACAACCGAATGGTGGAGATGTTGTTATTCAAGTCCAGTTAAATCGCCAAGGTGATTTAGAGAGTTTTGAAATGATTAGTAGTTTTGGTTCATCAATTCAGATGAAGGAATCAGTGGTCAATGCTATTTTGTCAGTTTCGCAACTTCCACCTATCCCGGATACTTTTCAAGATGAGAACTTGATAGTTCGTTTTAAATTTATTTACCCAGCATATTAATGTCGGCATTATCAGCAAGAAATTGAGCATAGCGTCGCCCCATTTTTGTAAGGACCAAATTTTCTGAATCTCCGTTCATAAACTTTTGTTTGTTTCGCATCTCGTGGAGTATTCTGTCTTTTGTGAATGAATTTTCTGGCCATGAAATTGTTGGGGAGGCTTTGAGAAGTTCAACCATGATCTGTGCTTCTGCCCGATACCAAGTGGAATTTTTGTTTTTACAATGACAAAGAAGGTGCCAATGAATTTCTCTAGAAAGTTCATTTAAAACTTCATCAGAAATTCCGTTACCTTGAATGCATAATGAGAGTTTGTCCTCAGTACCTGAATTTCTAATGAAAATTGAAATCTTCAGAGTATCTCTGTCCTTTAGTTGTAGCATTAATAGCTCAGCGTCCTCCGGAAGATCGGTCCAGTATTGAATAAATCCCGGAAAAAGCTTTCCAACTCTCTCTTGGATGATCTTACAGAGTTCATCCCTAAATCCAGGCTCTAATAGTTTTTCTTTAATTACATAGTAAATTGGTAAAGTGGTTTGAGTTCCCTCAGGCTGGAGTACTTCAATATTTTTGAAAAATTCTGCAGGATTATGTAACCAAAGCTTGTGAAGAATTTTGGTTGCTTTGAAAGCCACTAATAGAGCGTTACCCAGGAAAACCAGTTGCTTGCTGTGAGTTGCTGGTAAAATGATATGGCCCGATTCCTCACCCCCCAAAAAGAAATCAGTAGGCATTTGATCCGCTTCTGGTATCTTCTTGACCAAATTTCCCCACAATCGAGTCAGTTCAAGTGCGTTAGGCCTTCCAATATCTCTCATTTCTACATAGGCATTTTGAATATCATCGATGAGAGCCTTGTTCGCTTCAGAAAACTTTGGGACGTGTTCTTTTAAAGTTTTGATTCGGGAATCGAAGGCCTCCAGTAGTAGCCACTTATCTCCGACAGGACACTGGCCAAGATTGAATTTCTTACCCAAAATACGACCGGAAGCCTCCAAATCACTTTCAATTGTATTGAAAATAAAATTATTTTGGGTTTGCAATTCAGACTCTGAGCATATCAGCAGCATCAGAGCATCGCCTGAAAGAATATGAATACCCTGTCGATTTGGATCGCCAATTAAAATAAAGCAACGATCTCCGTCACCATCAAAGATCCATGATAATTGAAGAATTTCCGGATTTTTTTGTAGATTCTGAAAAAGTTGATGCAATGCTGCATAATCTTTCCACAGAACTTTTTTTAAGCTCTGATAGCTTAACCAGCGAGTTCCTTCGAGGTCAGCTACGCCACTGAAACGATTGATCTCTTGCGAAAAATCTGCGTTGTAGTGCTGAAATATCCTCCAGTTTTTAGGGAAACGCTTCACAATTACTTGGCAAGCACCAAAAGCCGAGTCAGTAATGATATTGATAGATTCTAGTTGATCTAGTATCATGTCTTTATCTTGGTTTTGAATTAGGTGCTTCATAAAGTTTTTTTGGGCTGCTGCAGATTCATCCTTGGCGTCAAAAAAATTATTAGAGCCCAGCAAAGGCCAAGGTTGTTTTAGGAGAAATTCTGTCAATACTTCGTCGTCTGATGGAAATAATTTTAAGCCAGAAGAACCCAAAAAGATTTTTATACCATTTTGGTCTGCAGGGTTGTGGGAAGCTGTAAGAACTATTGCAGCACTTGCTTGGATTGTTAGCATATGAAGGGCAACTGCTGGTGTCGGTAAAATTCCCACAGAACATGGTGCCAGCCCTGCTTGCAAAATACCCAGTATTGCTGCATTGTTAAAAGTGCCACTAAAATCTCGGGAATCCCAACCAACAACAATAATGTTGCTGACTTCAGTCAGTCCAAATTTTTGGAGTAAACAGCAGATAGAATATGTATAGAGTTGGAAAAATTCGGGTGTTATTTCGCCGCTTTGCATATACCACTGTACTGGGTGCTGGCTTGGTGGAAGGTGTTGTTGAATTGGTCCTCGGATGCCATCTGTGCCTTGAAGGCGAGTTCCCATCGTAATTCTCCTAAAGATTTTAGATTCTCTTGTTTTTTGAGAAGCACTGTTTTCTGTCAATCTTTGCTTTTCAATTTTAAATAGAAATTCTGAAATATAAACGGTTTCCTCAGAAAGTGGCCCTGAAATTGCTGCTTTGAAACTGGTGGCCCTGCTGATTGCAGGGTTTGGCCATGGAATAGGTCTAACTGAGGTGAGATCGCTCTCGAACAGAATAATTCATAAAAACCTCACTCAACACTGCGGAGTACGCACTATGAAGGTATGGAAACAGAAACTGGCCGCTGCCGTGCTGGCGGGAATGTTATTAGGTGCAGGGTGCACCGAAGAACTCGACCCGCGTCCACCTAGTGCAGAACTAACTGAGGAAGAACTCCTAGAAATTCAACAAAACGCTGCTGCTGCTGAAGAGATTGCTAAAAAGGTTGATGACGCAACTGAACGGGCTCGTTCAATTGGTGCAGATGAAGCTACTGCTGAAATTGTGCAAAGAGCTCAAGAAAAAGTAGAAGTAGCAGAAGCCAAAATCAATTCTGCTACTAACAGGGTTGAACGTCAAGAAGCCAAGCGATCATTGACTGCCGCCGAAGATGCAATTAGACAAGCTGAGGAGGCTCTTACTAAGGCAGAGCAAGACGCTGTCGCTGCGCAAGAGAAATTGAAAAGATCCCTTACCGAAGATGCTCAAGCAGCTGTCGAGGAAGCCAGAGCATTGGCAGAAGAAACCCAAATCATGGTCGAGCAGGCTTCAGCTGACAGGATGGCGGAGACAGAGAGACTTCAAGAACAATCAGAAATAATAGCCGACAAAGCAGAGGAAGCTCGACGGAGAGCAGCCATTGCAGAAGCGAGGCTACGGAAAGCTGAAGAGAGGCTGAAAAATGCTCAAACACCGGAAGAACGTGCAGCTGCTGAAAGAGAGCTTGCTGCTGCTCAGCTAGAGTATGACCGAGCTAAAGAACTACTTGCTGAGGCTGAGGAAGAAATTAATCAGCTTGAAGAGCAAGTGGTTTCGATGCGGGGCGACATGCAACCAGGTGGCGATAAAGCGGCTCCTGAAACCCGTAGATACGAACTTCTACCAGCACCTGCCGAAACTGAGTCAAACAGAATTCAAGATCTAAACGTTGTCTACTTTGATTTTGATCAAAGTTCGATTAGATCAGAGTTTGAAACTCAACTCAGAGACAATTTTCGCTGGTTACAGCAAAATCCTGGCATCAAAATACAGTTGGAAGGACATTGCGATGAACGTGGTACCAACGAATACAATCTCGCGTTGGGTGAAAGAAGAGCGAGAGCTGTTCTGAGTTACATGATTGATAGACTCGGCGCGGATCCCAACAGATTCACCATTGTAAGTTTTGGTGAAGAACGGCCTGCTCAAATGGGAAAAACCGAAGAATCATGGAGTCTTAATCGACGCGTTGTATTCACAAGACTCTAAGACTTACCAGGCTCTTTGAATGAATTCAGTACTGGCTCAGTTAACTGATGGGCAAAGCCTTTTACAAGTAGTCCTTGAGGGTACGCTCATTGGACAGCTAGTGCTGTTGTCACTCCTCCTTTTATCTTCCCTTTCATGGGCTGTAATTATTTTAAAAGGATTACAGTTCTACAGGTTTCAGAAAGACGATCAGAACTTTCTTCTTCTTTTTAGAGAATCTTCCCTTGATCAAACCTATAAACAAATTGAATCATTCCCTCAGTCCTCCCTAGCATATATTTTCCGTAAAGCTTACCAAGAGATCAATCAGACATATCGTCGCCTGCAAAAACCAAGTTCCCAACATAGCGAAGCAACGGTAGGGTTGCTTAACGAACGCCTTCAGAGAGTGATGGAACGCTCCTACAACGAACGCTATTCTTACTCTGAACATCGTTTAAATATACTAGCTTCTGTTTCGGGCGCCTCCCCTTACATAGGTCTATTTGGTACTGTTCTTGGTGTGATAGATGCCTTTCAGGGTATTGGAATTTCAGGCATCACGAGCCTTGCAGCTGTTGCTCCTGGTATATCGGAAGCGCTCATTGCGACCGCAGCTGGTCTTCTTGCAGCAATACCAGCGTTGATGGCGTTCAACCATTATCGAAATAGAGCTAGAAACCTGAGTAGTCAAATGAGAGATTTTACTCTTGAACTGACCAACCGAATTGAATGGGTTCTTTATGAGCAGCTGGCACAGTCAGGAAAATGACTCTATCAGTGATATCAACATGACTCCATTCGTGGATGTCTTGTTAGTACTATTGGTAATTTTTATGGTGACTGCACCTATAATAAATCAAGCAATTCAAATCGAACTTCCCAAAGATAGCTATAAAGATGATCAAGCTCAGGAATTAGATCCACTCCGTGTTGTAATCAACTCTGACAAAGAGATTTTTGTTGGCGACAGTAAAATTGGAGATTTAAATCGGAAAGATTGGGTGGAAGGCTTCCAGACAAAAGTTGGGGCCTGGAAGCAAGGAAGTGGGCCTTGGTTTGCTGACGTTGAAGCTGATGAAAACGTAGCTTACGGGGTTTTAATTCCCATAATCGCAAGGTTAAAAGAAATGGAAGTGAACTTAAATTTAGTCATTCAACCTGAATTAAATTAACTAACACCTTCTTTTTCTTTTGAAGATCCCTCAACTAAAACTGACTCCTCTTTTTTCTCTTCAAGTTCATTTGTCTTCGTAGCCTTCTTGAAATTTGTGATCATTGAGCCCAAGCCTTCGCCGATCATAGGCAGTCGTTTGGCCCCGAATAGCATCACGACAATACTTAAAATGATGATCAATTCCCAAATACCAAGACCGAACATAAATTATCCTTGGGTAATTGTTGATAAGATTTGGTTCAAACTTTTTCTAATAGGCCAAAGTTTGTTCTGTTGCAAGTTTGATTTCAATTCAGTTAATCAGTTTTGTTGGTCTATGTATTTTTTGAAAGCTTGATTAAACGCTTTATCATTGTTTTTGTACAACTTTACCAATTCTACTGTAGGAATTTCCATAACTACGAATGATCCACCTTTTGCTTTCCGGCTCTCCAGTTCAGTAGACAGACTTTCAACCTGAGATTCTAACATTCGGACTCTTGCTTCCAAATCTTGCAACCGCATTGAATTACGGTTTAAATCATCTTGCCAGGGTTGGCATCCCGCGAGAACTAACAAACCAATGAAAACAAGAACCTTGTGCATTATTCCCTCTAAAATTGAACTTGACAATATGCCGGCAAAAACCTTCTAATAACCAGTTTATTTTAACTTCTAAACGACCCGAAGTCACAAGTGTTTCATGTTTGAGAACCTGTCCCAAAAATTAACCACTACCCTGCGCAAAGTGCGTGGGCAGGGACGGCTGACGGAAACCAATATTGATGATTCGCTCAAAGAAGTAAAGATGGCCTTGCTGGAGGCGGATGTCAACTTCCGAGTTGTCAAGGCTTTCTTAAAGTCCGTCAAAAGTCGTGCCATTGGTGAGGAAGTTCAAAGTAGCCTGACTCCAGGACAGAAATTCATCAAAATTGTTAATGACGAACTAACGAACATGATGGGAGCGAGCAACGAGTCCCTAGCTACGTCTGAAGATGGAGCAACAGTGGTGATGGTTGTTGGGCTTCAAGGTGCTGGAAAAACCTCTTCTGTTGGTAAGTTGGCAAACTATCATGCCCAAAAGGGGTTTAGCCCATATCTGGTTCCTGCCGATGTTTACAGACCTGCTGCGATTGATCAATTGCGGATACTTGCGGAATCAATGCGCCTTCCCTGTCATCCATCTACGAACGACCAAAATCCAATTGAAATTGCAGCAGCTGCTGTAGAGGTGGCAAAAGCCAGCAACCGAGATTTGGTTCTGATTGACACAGCTGGGCGTCTCCATATTGATAGTCAGTTGATGGACGAACTTCATCAAATGCGTCAGCGGGTCAATCCAAAAGAAATTCTGTTTGTTGCAGATGCGATGACAGGTCAAGACGCAGTTAATACGGCCAAAAGCTTCAACGATAAGCTCGACTTGACAGGTGTATTGCTCACAAAGATGGATGGAGATGCAAGGGGTGGAGCAGCCCTTTCGATTCGCGCAGTAACACAGAAACCAATCAAATTTATTGCTGTTGGTGAGAAACTAGAAAATCTTGAAGCATTTCATCCAGAAAGAATTGCATCAAGAATCCTTGGAATGGGGGACATGCTCTCTCTGATTGAAAAGGTTGAGGACAACTACAGCCAGGCCCAAGCAATTGAGATTCAGGATAAATTTCGGCGCAATGAGTTCACGCTGGATGATTTTAGAGATCAACTGCGCACGATGCGCAGAATGGGATCAATGAAAGAGTTGATGGGGATGCTGCCTGGCGTGGATTCAAATTTGCTAAAAAATGCAAAGGTAGATGAAAAACAATTCAACCGTATTGATGCAATCATCTCTTCTATGACTCGCGACGAAAGGCAAAATCACAATCTATTGAATGGCTCACGTAGACAAAGGATCGCTATAGGTAGCGGTGTGGCGGTCAATGATGTCAATCGCTTGATGAAGCAATTCACCCAGATGCGTAAGATGATGAGCAAGCTTTCCAAGACCCAAGATCCACGCAAAGCCATGCAGATGATGCGCAATATGATGCCGCCACAGTCCCGCAGCTTCATGTAAGCTGAATTTTTAAATCAATCTAGGAGAATTGATGGTCAAGATTAGACTGGCTCGAGGTGGAGCCAAAAAAGCGCCATTTTACAGGATTGTTGTAGCTGATGTACGAGCCAGAAGAGACGGGCGTTTTATCGAAAGACTTGGTTCTTATAATCCAATGGTTCAAGAAAATCGCTTCAGCATTGATGTTGAGCGGACCAAATACTGGTTGTCTGTAGGAGCACAACCAACAGACCGTGTACGGAAATTAATGAAGTCAGCTGCTATAGAAGGTGTTTGAAACGAGGCAAATAGATTACCCTGATCTAACTTGGTTGGGAACGGTCATTGGACCTCATGGAGTCAATGGAGAACTTAAAGTTTATCCTCTGACTGATGATCCCAATTTTTACTGCAAGTCACTCAAATTTTTTTTGAGAGAACATGCTAAGGGCTTGGATGAGATAAATATAAAGAATCTGAAAATCCATAAGGGAATTTGGATTCTTAGGTGTGGAGAATGTGGGGGTAGGACTCAGGCCGAAAGTTGGAAAAGATCAAGATTGCTGGTTAATGATGAAGATCTTCGACCTCTAGGCGATGATGAGGTTTTTTTGCACCAGATTGAAGGTGCTTTAGTCGTTGATTCGCCAGGTAAATTGCTGGGCAAAGTTGTCGAAATTATTGAAACCGGAGCTGGCTACGTTTATTCAGTTCAACAGCCAAATGGAGGGGAATTTCTAGTTCCTTCTACAGGAAATATTGTGCAGTTTTTTGATAGTCAGAACAGAAAATTGGTCATTGATCCAATTCCAGGTTTAATGGAGTCGTGAAAAACACCCTGACTTTTGACATTATAACTTTGTTTCCGGATCTCTTTTATTCTTTTTTGAATGAAAGTTTAATTGGAAAAGGAATACTGAAAGGTGAACTGGAGATCAAACTCACAGATCTGCGGGAATTTGGAATTGGCAAATACCGACAGGTTGATGATGAACCTTATGGCGGCGGACCGGGGATGCTTTTTCGCCCTGAGCCCGTTGTAAGAGCGATTGAAATGAGAAAATTCTTTTACGAAAGTCAAGGTCAACAAGTTCATACCATTTTGTTAACTCCTCAGGGCAAACCTTTCAAGCAAAAAAAGGCAGAAATACTGAGTATTTGTGACAAATGCCTTCTGTTTGTATGTGGCCGTTATGAAGGCTTTGACGAGAGAATCAGAGAATATGTAGATGAAGAAATATCCGGAGGAGATTTCATCTGCCTAGGTGGCGAAGTCATCGCAATGGTATTAATTGAAGCGATTAGCCGCTTGAGAGGAAACATTCTTGGGAATCAAGACTCAGCTGAACAAGAGACGTTTACTGAAAATGGGCTTCTCGAATATCCTCAGTATACGAGACCTGTAGAATTTAGAGGGCAGCATGTCCCAGAAGTGCTTCTTTCAGGACACCACGCCCGAATTTTAAAGTGGCGAAGCCAGCAAGCTCGGCAACGGACCTTGCAGCGTCGTCCTGACTTACTAACAAAAAAAGACAAAGGCTAAAATGCCAGACCTGATGAAAGTGGTTGAACAAAGTCAACTGCGTGGCGATATCCCTGCCTTTAGGGTAGGATGTACAGTCCGAGTTAATTACAGAATTAGTGAAGGAAACAAAGAGCGTATTCAGGCATATGAAGGTGTTGTCATACGCAAGCACCTTGGAGACAAGAACAGTAAGGCTACATTCACTGTTCGGAAAATGCCCCAAGGGCATGGTGTCGAGAGAATTTTTCCACTACACTCCCCAAGAATTGAAAGTGTTCAAATCCTCAAACACGGTCATGTGAGGAGGGCAAAACTTTACTATCTCAGAGAACGCCGAGGTAAAGCAGCGCGTATCCGTGAAAAGATCAGTGCCCGTAGCAGGTCTTGATATCGAAAAAGCCCTTTGGAGTCAGGGCTACCATTACATTGGAGGTGTCGATGAAGCAGGCAGAGGGCCACTTGCAGGACCTGTAGTCGTAGCTGGTGTAATATTAGATCCGAACACAGTAGAATGTTTAGAGGTGGATGATTCGAAAAAATTGAGTGAATCTCTTCGAGAAGCCCTATACGAAAAAATCATTTCAGAATCAGTTGATCATCAAATCCAGATTCTTGAAAATACCGAAATTGATAAATTAAATATCCTGAACGCTACATTGAAGGGCATGCGACAGGCGGTAGAAGCTTTTCAGCCAATTCCTGATTATGTTCTGATTGATGGTAACAGGCTGCCTAAGCTTTCATTACCTGCCCAAGCTGTTGTGAAAGGGGATCAAAAAAGTAGATCAATTGCAGCAGCGTCAATTTTGGCAAAAGTAACGCGTGATAGAATTATGAAAGAATATGACCGAGATTATCCAGAATGGGAATTTTCAAAACACAAAGGTTACCCTACCAAACGTCACAAGGAGTTACTGAATAAATTTGATCCCACCCCAATTCATAGAAAGACTTTCCAGTGGTAAAAAACGTCGATTAGAAAAAATTTGGGAGTCGATGGGGAGAATTTGTATGCAAAACATTTGGAGAAGCTCGGATAGATTAATTTGGAGAGAAATTTAAGACACTATCTCGGTGAAACTGATACTGTACCCGAGAAAGAAAGCTGTCTCGCAATTTGCGAAGTGAATTATAGATCTGGTGTTGTAATTGGTCCAACCTTTTCAGTTTCAGTTTCTCTAGTCAAGTAAACCAAACTGAAAAAAACTTTATGAGATATTCATTACAATTCTCCCAAGTAAGCTGATAGCGCAGCTTTGATTAACGAGATTTCAACAACTTTTCAAAAAACCATGCACCAGTGTTGGAGCATATTCCCAATGTCTTCTAAAGGAGAAAAATGGCTCACCATAAATCCGCACTAAAGCGCATCCGTCAAACGATCAAGCGTACGGCAAGAAATCGCTCTGAGCGTTCATCCTTGAGAACTTCAGTGAAAAAATATCGAGAGGTCTTGGCAGGAGACGACAAGGTTTTAGCTGCGGGTGAGTATCCAGAAATTCAGAAGCGAATTGACAAAGCCGTAACAAAAGGGATTCTGCATGTGCGAACCGCTGCACGGTACAAATCTCGCCTCTCTTCGGCATTAAACAAAGTTTCAGAGTATTGACATCTGGGGATTTCGTCGACTAGATTGTGCCTTTCTGAAAAATTTTATGAAGTTTGGTTAATGAGAAGCACCGCTTTAACCTGCGTTTTTTCTTGGGAAAGGTCTAGATGAACTCACACTTTTTTGCACGACGTCTCCACAGTCTTACTGGTATGGTTCCAGTAGGCATTTTTCTGGTCTACCATCTCTATCTCCAACTCTATCTTCACCAAGGGGCTGAGAAATACAACGAACAAACTAATTCATTTTACGATAGCCCCCTTGCCATCTGGCTTCTAATTATTTTTGTCTATATACCCCTTTTCTACCATTCAATTTTAGGAGCAAAATTATCCATTGAGGCTACACCACAGCCTTCTTATCATTACTTCGCTCATCTGCTGTACTGGCTTCAGCGAATTAGTGGTATCGGAGTGCTACTGTTTATATTTGCTCATCTCTACAACACTCAGGTGATGCCTCTGATGACGGATACTTACGGCCAACACTTCGAGCACTTGGCTGACGGATTTGCTTCTACAGAAACTGGCTGGCTAACAAAAAGTGTTTATCTGCTTGGAATTTTGGGTGCAACCTTCCATTTTGCAAATGGTATCAATACATTTTGCATGACGTGGGGTCTTGCGCTAACACCTAGAGCACAGTTGAGAGTCAGGGTTTTGAGCATCATAGTTTTTGTTCTCCTGACTGCAGCAGGATTGTATTCATTGTCCGCGATCTGGTAGACTTAAGTACTAATTTTTCTAGAAACACCCGCTTTCATTCATCCAATTAAAATGGAGAAAAATCCATGGCAAAGCAGAGAACCATCGTCGTAGGTGGGGGTCTCGCTGGATTGGCTGCAACCATGAAAATTGCGGAACAGGGAATGTCAGTTCTGCTGGTTTCCTTCCTTCCAGTAAAACGCTCCCACTCGGTTTGCGCCCAGGGTGGAATCAACGGAGCAGTAAATATTAAAGGAGAAGGAGATTCCCCTGAAATACACTTCTACGATACTGTAAAAGGAGGAGATTTTTTGGGGCACCAACCTTTGTGTAAGGATATGTGCTACCACGCCCCCTTTATTATATATTTATTGGACCGAATGGGAGTCCCATTCAATCGAACCTCTGAGGGAAATTTGGATTTTCGTCGATTTGGCGGAACTCTCCACCATCGGACAGCTTTCTCTGGAGCAACCACCGGCCAGCAGTTGCTTTATGCCTTAGACGAACAGGTTCGAAGATACGAAGTCGAAGGCTTGGTTGAAAAGATTGAATGGCACGAATATCTTGGGGCTGTTCAAGACGCGGATGGCAAATGTGTTGGGGCGGTAATCCAGAATCTGAGGACAGGCGATATCCGGGCAGAGAGGGGTGATGCTGTCGTGTTGGCCACAGGCGGACCCGGGGTCGTATATGGTCGGTCTACCAATTCTGTAGTTTGTACTGGAACTGCAACGACCTCAGCTTATTTACAGGGTGCCAAGTATGGAAATGGTGAATTTATTCAAATTCATCCTACAGCTGTTCCCGGACGAGATAAACTGCGCTTAATGAGCGAATCTGCAAGAGGTGAGGGCGGTAGAGTTTGGGTTCCTAGAAAAGCAAATGATCAAAGGAATCCAAAAGAGATCCTAGCGGAAGAGCGGTTATATTTCCTTGAAGAAAAATACCCCAGATTCGGGAATTTAGTTCCAAGAGATGTGGGAGCAAGAGAAATCTATGATATCTGTGTTAATCAAGGCCTTGGTATACACGGAGATATGAAAGTCTATTTAGACCTTACTCATCACTCACGTGAATTCCTGGATAGAAGGCTTGGAGGAATTCTTGAAATTTATGAAAAATTTACTGGGGTAGACCCTCGTGAAGACCCAATGGAAATCTTCCCGGCTGTCCATTATTCAATGGGAGGGATTTGGACTGATTACACAAGGACAGCTGACGGTTTTATTGATCACCAGTCTCCACGTAACCAAATGACTTCAATGGAGGGGTTGTATGCTGCAGGAGAAGCTGATTATCAGTACCATGGGGCCAACCGACTCGGGGCAAATTCCCTGCTAAGCTGCATCTACACGGGCCTGATGATGGGACCTGGCATCGTGAATTATATAAAGAATCAAAAAGAATCTGCTGATGACCTTCCATCATCCTTGTTTGATCAGGCGCAACAACAATGGCAAGAAAAGTTTAATAATATCAAGCAAATGAATGGTACGGAAAACCCATACAAACTTCATGCGGAATTATCAGAAACGATGATGTCAAATGTCCTTATCGTTCGCGATAATGCTAGACTTGCTGCAACTGTTGCAAAGATAGATGAATACGATGAACGCTGGAAGGAAGTTGAATGTGTAGATACTAGTGACTGGACCAATCCAGTACCCAGCTTTGTAAACCAACTCTACAATATGATTCAGCTTTCAAAGGTGATTGCTAAAGGTGCATTGCTTCGTGATGAGTTTCGGGGGGCCCACTATAAGCCTGAATTTGAAATCAACCAGCCTAGTGATTTTAAGCCAGAAAGTTTCCCTGAGTACACCAAATTAAAGGCTGAAGGGGGCCTCAAAGAAGATTCTTTCAAGCCAGATCACCTAAAGTATATGCGGCTTTACGAGGAATCGAACGAGAAATGGCTGAAAAGTTCAATTGCGACTTTCAATGGAAAAGGCCCTGATATCAATTATGAAGCTGTAGATACCTCACTGATTCAACCACGACCTCGCAAATACGATTGAACTAGGGAGCAAAATGTCAAAAAAGACAATTACCTTTAAAATTCTCAGACAAGACGGCCCTAATCAGCAGTCTTACTGGGAGACGTTTGTTATACCTTATTTGCCAAACTCGAACGTCATTTCCTGCTTAATGGATATTCAAAAAAATCCGATCAATTCAGAAGGAAAGAAAGTACGCCCGGTCGTTTGGGAGTGTAACTGTCTAGAAGAAGTATGTGGAACTTGCACCATGGTGATCAATGGCAAGACTCGCCAGTCCTGTAGTGCGTTGATCGATAAGTTGATGCAACCCATTACATTGCAGCCCCTCAGCAAATTTCCAGTCGTCAGGGATTTAGCCGTGGACCGCTCAAGAATGTTCGAAGCTCTTAAGCGGGTAAAGGCTTGGGTTCCGATGGATGGTTACCATGATCTTGGGCCAGGAGACAAGATTCTACCAGATCATCAGGGAGTCGCTTACAAACTCTCAGAGTGCATGACCTGCGGCTGTTGCGTTGAAGCATGTCCTCAATACAGCCGCGATAATGATTTCTTGGGAGCAGCGGCTATAAGTCAAGCACGCCTGTTCAATATGCATCCAACCGGAAAATTAATTGCCAATGAGAGACTTGATTCCTTAATGGACGATGGTGGAATAGCTGCTTGTGGCAACGCTCAGAATTGTGTAGAAGTTTGTCCAAAATCCATTCCATTGACTGAAAGCATAGCCGAAATGGGCCGGCAATCTTCTAAAAGATTTTGGAAAACTCTATTCCAAATCTGAATCTATTCAACCCTCTCGTGAAAACAAGAGGGTATTTCCTGTCCCCCCTTAACTTACTCTACTTCAATTGACGGCAGGCTCTTCGCTAACTCATCTTGCTTCTTAATCTGCACCAATAAAGCTTCCAATTTGTTCAAAGGCCATGCACTGGGTCCATCGCATTTTGCCTCAGAGGGATTGGGATGAGCTTCCAGAAAGATTCCCGCTATCCCTGTGGCTAAGCCTGAGAGAGCAAGTTCACGGAGTTGCTGTCTGCGACCGCCAGCTGCTGAGCCTTGCCCACCAGGAAGTTGTACCGCGTGAGTTGCGTCAAAAATTACAGGTACCCCTAGCTTTTTCATTAAGCCAAAGCCCAATATATCCACAATTAAATTATTGTATCCGAACATCGTCCCACGTTCGCAAAGCATAAGTTGGTTATTGCCTGCGCTTTCAAACTTCTGCAGAATATTGTCCATTTCAGAGGGAGAAAGGAATTGTGCTTTCTTGATGTTGATAGCTTTTTGGGTTGAAGCGAGTGCTATGACCAGATCAGTTTGCCTCGATAAAAAAGCGGGTAGCTGTATAATATCAACTATGGAAGCAACAGTACTCGCTTGATGAGGTTCGTGCACATCGGTGATAATGGGAACTTTGAAAGTGTTGCGGACCTCCTCCAGCCATTTCAATCCTTGATCAAGTCCAGGCCCACGAAATGATTTAACCGAGGAGCGATTCGCTTTATCGAAAGACGCCTTGAACACATAAGGGATCGAGAGTTTTTCTGTTAGGGTACAAAAGGTCTCTGCTGTTCTGAGTGCTAACTCACGACTTTCCAACACATTCATCCCACCAATTAAAACGAAGGGAAGATGGTTTCCGATTTTAATTCCAGTGGGTAAGGAAATAGTACTAAGTGGCATGATTTTGATTTGGTAGAATGTAAGCTTCGGATAGACGATACAATCAGATAGACTTAGTTTTAATCAATGAAATTAATTATTTGTCACATTATTTTCACATGAATCTACTGGGGTAGAAAGACATAGAAATAGCTTTACGAAGGGGGAAAATCTGCTAGCATCCATCATGTTAAAATATTTCAATAAATTAATGATTCAAGGTTTTACAAAGGAGTCTAGATGAAATTTCAGTACCCTGGTTTGACTGAAGCAGAAGCGCTACAGTCGAGAAATCAGAATGGATCAAACGCTGTAACTACTCAGGAAGTAGAGAGTTTTTCTGATAAGCTACTGGCAAACCTAAAAGACCCAATTATTATCATTTTAATTGCGGCGCTTGGGATTACAGTTTTCCTCTCAGTGATTGGCTTTGCTCCTTGGTATGAAGGTGTAGGGATCGCGATTGCTGTGGCAATAGCTACTCTTGTTGCAACCTGGTCAGAATACAGTAATGAGAATGAGTTTCAAAAGCTTCTCGAAGAAGCCTCGTTAGTTAAAGTGAAAGCCTTCCGGGATAACAATCTGCAAGAAATCAGCATCAACGATTTGGTTTCAGGTGATCACGTCGTTCTCCAACCGGGTGATACGGTGCCGGCTGATGGGTACTTGCTCGCAGGGAAGCTGGAAGTAAACGCTGCTGCACTGACTGGGGAGTCAGAACCGATCAAGAAAGTACCGGTTGAAGATCCAAGTAAAATCAATGAAGAGCAAAACGAACTTCCACGTGCGGCTCTGGTTGATGATGGTGAAGGTGTGATGTTGGTTACTGCTGTTGGTGACAAGACTAAATACGGTCAAACCATGAAAGAGCTGGTTTCGGCCGAAGACCGTTTATCTCCTTTACAAGAAAAGTTAGCAGATCTAGGGCAAAAGATCAGTCGCTTTGGGTACATTGGTTCTGTGATGATTGCCTTTGCATTCATGTCAAATCACATTTTCATTGAAGCTGAAAGTGTCGGCGTATACTTTTCGCAGCCATTCGGAGAGATTGTTCATGATATTGTAACTGCAATAGTACTAGCCATCATCATCATCGTGGTAGTAGTTCCGGAAGGACTCCCAATGATGATTGCAACAGTCCTTTCGATGAACATGCGCAAGCTTTTGAAAGCTAAAGTTCTCGTGAGGAAGCTACTTGGAATAGAGACAGCTGGTAGCTTGACGGTTTTGTTTTCCGATAAGACTGGGACCCTAACTCAGGGATTATTGCAGGTTGCTGACACTCTAGATGGCACAGGCAAGCATCACTCTAAGCTTGATGATATTCCTAATGGCCTGCGCGATGAAATTATCTTCTCCTTGCGCAACAACACCAGCGCTGGTATTGACACTACCGGACCAAAACCTGTCATTGTAGGGGCCAATCCAACTGAGCAAGCACTTCTTAGGTACTTAGATGAAAACCTAAAAGAAAAAGACGATGTAGAGCTTGTTCAAAGTCTCCCCTTCAAAAGCCTCTATAAATTTTCAGCATCAGAGGTTAAAGGTCAGAAGTCAGTCACGATGTTTAAAGGAGCTGCAGAAATTGTGCTGGCTAACTGTACGGCTTATATAGATGAAAATGGAGAGCGCCAGCCTTTACCTTCGCATGAAAACTTGCTGAATGAGATGAATAAGATGTCTGAGCGAGCCATGCGTTTGATCGGACTAGCAGTGACTGATGAGTCAATTAGTGAGGAGCCTTCCCTACCACAAAATCTTGCATTAGTAACCATCTTCGGGTTGAGGGACGAAATTCGTCAGGAAGCCAAAGTCGCAGTTCAAGAGGCTCAAGCTGCAGGAATTCGAGTGGTCATGATCACAGGTGATGCAAAAAATACAGCGCGTGCGATTGCTATGGAGATGGGGATTATCCAGGGTGATAATCCAGTGTTGACGACCTCTACAGAATTAGGAGCGATGTCTGATGCTCAGATTCGCGACATGCTTCCGAATCTTTGTGTAGTGGCGAGAGCCTTACCAACCGATAAAAGCCGCCTTATTAAAGCTGCCAAGGAACGCAATTGGGTTGTGGGTATGACGGGTGACGGCGTTAATGACGCCCCCGCTGTAAAAAATGCGGATGTTGGGTTCGCCATGGGGAGTGGGACTGAAATGACAAAGGAGTCCAGTGATATTGTTATTTTGGATGATAACTTCTCATCACTTACTCGTGCCGTCCTTTATGGAAGGACGTTGCTGAAATCTATAAGAAAGTTTCTAATTTTCCAACTTTCGGTAAACGTTGCTGCGATCCTCGTGGCTTTCTTTGGCCCTTTCTTTGGGGTGGACCTGCCGCTAACCATGACTCAAATGCTCTGGATTAACCTTGTCATGGACACTCTTGCCGCCATTGCCTTTGCTGGAGAGACTGCGCTGAGTCGATACATGAAGGAGCCACCAACCCCCAAAAATGCTCCACTGATCACTCCAGACATGTGGTCTGCCATTTCCACGAATGGAATTGCAATGGCGATTCTTAGCCTTTTTTTCCTAACTAGTGATGGGCTAGGTAGCTTTTTTGCCTGTGATGAAAGCCGCTGTGGATTACCAACAGATCCGGGCTACAACCCAGATGCTGTACTTTTAACAGCATTTTTCGCATTCTTTGTTTTCATAAACAATTTTAATAAATTTAACTCACGTACTGAGAGTACAGACTTGTTTGAGCATATTGGTGAGAACAAAAATTTCTTGCGTGTCGTTGGCTTGATTTTTTTCCTCCAAATCCTATTCACTTACTTGGGAGGTGAGGTTTTACGAACGGTTGGTTTGGGCTTTGGCGAGTGGTTGATGGTTCTTGTTCTTGCAGCTTTGATCATTCCTGTTGACCAAATTCGTAAAAGAATTCGCGATCGGATTATAGAAGCCATTGAAGCAAAAGGGCGCCAAGGTCATCGAGAGGGTATGCTTCGTGGCCAAGAACATGAGCGAGTTGAAATCGCCCG